>Ga0070741_10005760_pt1 | contig 27152 bp, 23 predicted proteins | sample Coa_R1_4_FD_66440 | JGI IMG/M metagenome (GOLD analysis project Ga0070741, IMG submission 66440) | Surface soil microbial communities from Centralia Pennsylvania, which are recovering from an underground coalmine fire - Coalmine... | ecosystem: Environmental > Terrestrial > Soil > Unclassified ...
TATCGGCCGCGACCGGACAATGGCTCTGGCGATTCTCCGCGACCTCCTTTCCTCACCGAATTCGTAAATCAGATCGGCAAGCTCGCGCTCGTCGAACTGGTTTACCACTTGTTCGGCGGTGGGCCCGGACATCGGATTCATCCGCATGTCGAGCGGTCCTACCGCCTGAAAACTAAAGCCGCGCGCGGGATCTGAAAATTGCAGGCTGCTCACGCCGAGGTCGGCGAGAATTCCGTCAACCTCGTCATGCGGAACATCGTCGTGCGTCTCGCGTCGTGCGGCGTGCGCCAAATCAGCGAATGATCCGTGAATCAATTCGATTCTTGGCCAGCCTTCTGCTGCTTCGCGTGCGACGTGCGACGTGCGACTGACAACGCCTTCTGCAATTTCCAGCGCCTTCGGATCCTTATCGAAGCCAATCAAATGACCCGGTGCGCCGAGGCGTTTTGCGATTTCTAAGCTGTGCCCGCCAAGACCCACCGTGGCGTCGATATAGGTCCCGCCACGCCGGACGGCTAAAAAGTCGATCGCTTCTTTTAAAAGAACCGGAACATGGCCAAACTCCTCTTTCCTGCCATGCCCACCCCGCTCGGGGGTGTCTTCCAAACCCTCGCCCACTAGATACCCAGCTCGTCGAGCGTCTTCTCATCCTCGGGCGTGAACTTGTTCTCCTCGATCTCGCGGCGATAGGCCTCGAGATTGCGAACTTCCAGGTACGTCAGCATTCCGGTGACAGCCACTTCGCCCTTGATTTCCCCCGATTCGCGCAGCAGTTGCGGAATCAAGAGCCGGCCCTGTCCGTCGATCTCTACCTGCTGACCCCAGTAGTTCGTGCGGTCGAGAAACTTCTTCTTCGTAGGATTGAAAGTGGAGAGCCCTGCCAGCTTTTGCTCGATCCGCTCCCATTCCTCGAAGGGATAAACTTGTGCAACCTTCCCGTCGAAGCTCGTGATATAGAATTGCTGCCCGTACTTCTCGTCGAGCACTCGCTTGAACTCGGCTGGGACCTTGAGCCGTCCTTTTTCGTCGACGCGAGTTGGGTGATTGCCGCGAAACATGATTAGCTACGACCAGAGAGGCAAAAGCAGTGACGAGTTCGGCTTTTTCAATCTCATTCAGGCTCTTCTTGGGGGAGGTAGCCGTTTGTTCCACCATCACTCCGATCTCACTCACTTCCGCCCACCATCTTTACCGTTACAGCCACTTTCTACCACTTTTGACCACATCTTACGCCTAAATGCTTTGCTGTCAATGGCAAAGTTGCAGGTCAACTCCCGGGTATTTGTCTCAAAGTGAAAAACTCAACAACTTGCGGATTACTGAATAGGAGACCACTAGGAATAGTGTTTATGAAGGTGGTTCAACTCTGGCTAAGGTCAATCAGGTGAGTAGGTGAGCCTGTGGAAAAGAGGGAAGAGTTTTCAAACCACCGCGGGTCTGAGACACCGCGTGGGCCAGCGGCTACTTTACACGTAATCTGTGCGCACATACAATGGTTTAATGAACCTCACCTTATCCGTAGACGATGAGATTGTTGAGAGTGCGCGTCGACGCGCGAAAGCCCTCGGCAAGAGCGTGAACCAACTCGTGCGCGAGTACCTCGAACTGCTCGCTGGTAAAACTGATCGCGAAGCAATGCTACAGGAGTTCCGCGAGATGTCGAAACACCCAAGGGGAGATTCCAGGGGCTGGAAGTTTAACCGAGACGAAATACACGAGCGCCGATGAGTCTGGCCTTCTTCGATACCAACATCCTGGTTTACAGAGACGATGCTTCGACGCCGGCTAAGCAAGAGCGAGCCAGCACCCTTCTTGATGATCATTTAACGGCTGACACGGCCGTGCTGTCATTGCAAGTCCTGCAAGAATACTTCGCGACGATAACTCGTAAGCTACACATTCCGATGGAAACGGCACAGAGACAGGTCGAGCTATTCTCTTGCGCCAAGATTGTTCGCTTCGAAATGGCAGATCTCATCGCCGCAATCGAACTCCACCGCTTAACACGAATATCATTCTGGGACGCCATGATTGTGCATGCAGCACGAGCGGGCGGGGCAGCCGTTCTCTATAGTGAAGATTTCCAGCATGGAACGGTTATGGGCGGCGTTCGAATCGTTAATCCTTTCCGGGTGTGACTCTGGGCACGAATGTAAAAAAGAGTTGAGCTTAACCAGAGTTCTGGCATAATCACCAGCCGTGGAAACAATTCACTCTGGAGCGTCGGGGACCGTGATCAGGGACGCTCCATTGCGGCCCAGATGGCCACTGTGGAAGTGGTCGCTCGTGGTAACGGCAGCGGCATGCCTTCTTGTCGCTTGGCACTGCGGATCTGCCTTGGTGCGGGGAAAGCATCTGGACGCCGCCGCTGTCTTGCAGTTTCACCAAAGACTGAATGCAGAACAGTACGAAGTGATCTGGAACGACGCAGATCAGCGTTTTAAGGACAGTGGTCCCCACGATCAAATGCAGAAGTTTTTTCAGGCGGTGCACACGAAACTTGGAGACGCGGGTTCGGTAAACCTGGGATCCATTCGCCTAAACGCGACTACAAACGGCACGTTCATCATTACCCAACACAACACGACGTTTACCCACGCCTCCGGAACAGAGACATTCACTTGGTTGCTCCAGAACAGTAGCCTTAAATTGGTCGGCTACAACATCCAATCCAATGCACTGATAACCAATTAGACGGCTACCATGGCCTATGGCAGTAGCTTACTCAATGATCCTAAAGTTGCCGCTGCAGTGCATCAGACTCATCAGGTAGAGCAAACCGTCGTAGTAGCGCTGTTCGCCTGAGGGTGTCGGCGTCTTCCAGAGTTCATCGACGAATGCCTTCGAAACTGGCCCCTCACTCGCGGACAAACTTCCTACTGCCGTGGTTGAGACCATGCCAACCGAGTGCCGGTCGGAGAGCGGGTTGCCATCAAGCGTGTATTGGTCGACGAACGTGCTGATTCCCTGCTCGTAAAGAAATTTTTGAATGCGATCGCTCAACACAGTTTCCTGCGGGGCTTTGTGCCACCACGAGTAATCCACCGACCAGTTACTTACGCTTCGCCACGAGTCATAACTGAAGGGAGTTGGCTTGCCGTTGCGGCCGATGATTTGCGAATAGTCGAAGTAGTTTCGGTCAGGAGTGAGTCCGGTCTCAGGCCCCGTTACTTTTGAGAACATGTCTCGGCTCACGTCGGCGGCCTTGGCCCAGAATTCACGGTCTTCTTCAGGTCCCCAGCGCGCCCATAATTCATAAAACGCCGGCAGATGATACGACGCGTCTGTAAAATTCACATTCGCGTTTGCCACGAATTTGATCATGAAGTGGTCTTCATCGACCATCGGGCCAATCGTCTCGGAATGTGGGGCGTCCCAAGGCGCGCGATGCATCTCAAGTATTTGCCCCTTCGCTGCTGCTTCCTGCTCGCGGCGCTTATTGTTCGTGCTCGGCCAGGGATGGTCTGGCGGGACAAACGGCGGGTCCTCGGGATGTATGCGAAACGGACTCATCCCGGTCAGCACCGGGTGGTGCCGCATCCCGCGCAGAATCTTGTCCGCCTCTGCTTTGTAGTTATAAATTCCCTGCCCATTGCCCCAGCGGTGTGCCGCGAAATAGAGCGCCATCACGAAGTACTCTTCGCCGTCAGGCGCAGCCCCGGTTGAGCGCGGCGTGCCGTCAGTATTCATTGACCATGCAAAGTAACCGACCGACGGGTTCTTCGGATCGGTTACGAGCATGTAGGTTTTCGACCAGTTCCAGATGGCATCGAACTCACGCTTTTTGTTCAGCTGGACGGCGATCATCATGCCGTAGCTCATCCCCTCGGTGCGGGCGTCGTTATTTGCCCAGTCTGTGATATAGGCCAACGGCCCGTTCTCATTAGCTCCTGTTTCAAAGTAAATGCGTTCTTCCTGGCCATCACCGTGAAAGAGCTGCTGAAATGCCTTTTCAATCTTCGCGCGACTCTCTTCCGGCGAGTGCCCCTGCTCGGCGAAGAGTTCACGATATTGGTGGGTTTTGTAGGCGCCGTTCCCGTCGCCTGGCATGCGTGGAATCGGCCTGAGTGGTGCGTTGGTATGAGGTGCAGGCGGACTGAATCCAGAAGGAGGTTGAGCGGAGGGCTTCGAAACCTGCGACACTGCTACGCAGCCGAATGCTAACAATAGAAATCCAAGGAGAAAAAAGATCCAGTTTGGACGAGCGGGCAAGCACGAACCTCTTGGTGAAATCTGGAAGCAGGATTGTAGAGGGTTTTGAGTCGTGGTCAAAAGAAATCCGTCATGAACGAAAAGAAAACTGAAGCACCTTTTGTGACTATCTCCCGCCGCGGAGCCGACCGGCTCCGTGCCGGCCATGTTTGGGTCTACCGCTCTGATGTGATTGACGCAGGCGCAACTGCTCCCGGGGCACTTGTGATTGTGCGTGAAGTTGGCGGGCCAGAGCACCGCAAGGGCAGCTCGGACCAGACTGTCCGAGCCACTCGGCCTCTGGGTACAGCTCTATACAGCTCGGCTTCCGAAATCGCTTTGAGAATGGTTTCGACCAGGCCGGTCGCCGATCTCGAAGATTTAGTGGGGGAACGAATTCGCGCTGCCATTGCCTTTCGCGAGCGGTTCGTCCAGAACACGAATGCCTACCGCGTAATCTTCAGCGAAGGCGATTTTCTTCCCGGCCTGATTGTCGACCGCTATAACGACATTCTTTCGATCCAGGTGCTCACGCAAGCGATGGATTCAGAGAAGATGCGCAACGTCGTGGTTTCAGAATTGACGTCTGCTTTGAATCCGGCTGCAATTGCCGAGCGCGTTGATGCTCGCGTCAGAAAACTGGAGCAGTTGCCGGAGAAAGAAAGCGGAATTGTCTATGTTCGAGAACTCAGCACCAAATACGCAGGCCCGGATTCCTTCGTCCAGGTTGGCGAGCCGAACTCGCCCAGTGGCGTACACGACACGGGCGGGCGGGTGAGGCCACCCGCCTATACGCAAGCATCGTCGGCTGCCACTGAGTTTGAGATGAATGGCATCCGTTTTCTGTACCAAGCGCTCGGCACACAAAAGACCGGAGCCTTCCTCGATCAACGAGAAAACTATGCGGCTACCGCGCAGTATGCTCGCGGCGAGGCCCTCGACGTATTTTGCTACCAGGGAGGTTTCGCCCTGCATCTTTCCCGAGTTTGCGACAAGGTCACCGGCGTCGACAGCTCCCGTCCGGCCCTCGAAATCGCCGACAAGAACGCCGCACTAAATGGAAGAGAAATCGACTGGGTAGAAGCCAACGCCTTCGACCTGCTTCGCGATTACTCTGATACCGGCCGACAATACGACGCTGTGGTTCTCGATCCGCCAGCGTTTGCCAAATCGAAGCGCGATCTGGCAACGGCCCTGCGAGGCTACAAAGAGCTCAACCTTCGTGCGTTGAAGATGCTGCGGCCGGGGGGAATTCTGGTGACCTGCTCCTGCTCTTATCACGTGAGTGCGTTCGACCTGCTGCAAACCTTGCAATCCGCCGCACAAGATTCTCGCAGGATTATCCGAATCCTGGAAAACCGAGGCGCAGCGAAAGACCATCCGAGCGTACTGGGAGTCCCCGAAACAGCATACTTGAAATGCGTAATACTGCTTGTAAGTTAAAGAAGAATAAGCACATTTTATTGCTTGACAATAACACACTCATATTATATGCTTGCATTGTGATAAGGCAGTTGCCAGACCGCAACCAAGCCGTTTAAACCACAAATTTTTAGAAATTCTGATTAGGAGGATGTCATGACAGTTCTTACCCGTTGGGATCCCTTCCGCGAGTTCACAACTTTGCAGGATCGCATGAACCGTCTGTTCCGCGATTCTCATGGTGATACCGAGGAGGCTCTGACCACCTCGAGCTTTGCCCCCGCGGTGGACGTTTATGAAGACGAGCACAACATTACTCTCAACATCGAAGTACCCGGTATTGATGAGAAAGACATCGATATCCGCGTTGAGAACAACACGCTGACCGTTCACGGCGAGCGCAAGTTCGAAAAAGAGCAAAAGGAAGAAAACTTTCGCCGGGTCGAGCGACAGTATGGCAACTTCACCCGCTCTTTCACCCTGCCGAACACGGTTGATACCGAGAGCATTCAGGCCAACTATGACAAGGGAATTTTGAAGATCCAGCTTGCCAAGAAGGCCGAGGCCAAGCCGAAGCAGATTAAGGTGAACGTCGGTAGCCAGAAGTCGATCGAGGGCAAAGACGTAAAGAGCACCAGCAAAGCTGCATAAGGCTGGGAGTGGTTGAAATCGCGTGACTGCTCGTCGCGCAACGTAATCAAAGAAGGGAGGCCGGCGTGGAGTACTGCTGCCTCCCTTTAGCTTTGGAATTCCATAATTGCGAAATTTGGTAATTGATTAATTTAAGACGCAGAATTGACGGGTTGCTCACTGGTCCTTGCTCATCGCTCGTAGCTAATTTTCAAATTAATAATTACCGAATTATTCAATTACGAAATCGAGGTTTTCTCATGCCAATTGGTTGGGACAAATTCACTTTAAAGACCCAGGAAGCCTTGCAGCGCGGGAACGAGATCGCATCGGAACATGGCAATCCCGAGCTTTTGCCGCTGCATTTGCTCGCGGCTTTACTCAAGGACAAAGAGGGCATCGTCCCCCCGGTGCTTGAAAAAATTGGCATCGGTCCGCAATCCGTTCTGAACGATATCTATCAGGCAATAGACCGTCTGCCGAAGATCTCAGGCGCGGCGGCGCAGCCTTCCTTGTCGCAGGCCGCGAATCAGCTGCTCGACCAGGCATTTAAGGAAGCGGATACGTTCAAGGACGAGTACGTTTCAACCGAGCATCTGCTGCTTGCGGCAACCCAGCTCAAGCGTGACGCTGCTCAGGAGATTCTTGCCCGTCACGGCGCAACGCACGATGCAATTCTCAAGGCGCTCATTGCGGTCCGAGGCTCGCAGCGAATTACCGATCAAAACCCCGAGGCGAAGTATCAGGCGCTCGAGCGATATGCCAAAGACCTGACTGAACTTGCCCGGCGCGGCAAGCTCGATCCAGTCATCGGCCGCGACGAAGAAATTCGCCGCGTCGTACAAGTGCTCTCGCGACGCACGAAGAATAATCCCGTCCTAATTGGCGAGCCGGGGGTGGGCAAAACTGCAATCGTCGAAGGACTCGCCCAGCGAATTATCTCGGGAGATGTTCCGGAGATTCTGAAAAAAAAGCGCGTTGTCGCCCTCGACCTCGGTTCCATGCTTGCGGGCGCGAAATACCGTGGTGAATTTGAAGATCGGCTCAAAGCGGTTTTGAAAGAAATCGAAGACTCGCAAGGGCAGATCGTCCTTTTCATCGACGAGTTGCACACGCTCGTGGGAGCGGGTGCCGCAGAAGGCGCCATCGATGCTTCCAACATGCTGAAACCGGCCCTGGCTCGCGGCGAACTGCGCGCGATAGGCGCAACCACGCTGAACGAGTATCGCAAGTACATTGAAAAAGACGCTGCGCTCGAGCGCCGTTTCCAGATCGTCTTCGTCGGCGAGCCGAACGTAGAAGACACGATCGCGATTCTTCGCGGATTAAAGGAACGCTATGAGGTGCATCACGGTGTGCGCATCAAAGATTCCGCGATCGTAGCCGCAGCAACCTTATCGCACCGTTACATCTCCGATCGCTTCCTGCCAGATAAGGCAATTGACCTGATCGACGAAGCTGCGGCCTCGCTGCGCATTCAGATCGACTCGATGCCCACGGAAATCGACCAGCTCGAGCGCCGCGCTACGCAGCTCGAAATTGAGAAGCAGGCGCTGAAGAAGGAAAGTGACCCGAACTCGAAAGAACGTCTGGCGGGAATAGATAAAGAGCTCGCCGGAATTCGTGAGCAATCGAGTGCACTCAAAGCACGATGGAAGCAGGAAAAAGATCTGATCGCGCATTCGCGCAAGCTTAAGGAAAAGATCGAGCAACTCAGGATCGAAGAACAAACCGAAGAGCGAAAAGGCAATCTTCAGCGCGTGGCAGAAATCCGCTATGGCCTGACCCGCCAAACCGAAGAAGAGCTGCGCAAAATCACAACGCAACTCGAAAGCTCGACCGGCCCACGGATGCTGAAAGAAGAAGTGGACGAGGAAGATATCGCGAAGATCGTCTCCAAGTGGACCGGCATTCCGATTTCGAAAATGCTCGAAGGCGAGGTGAAGAAGCTGGTCACCATGGAAGACCGCCTGCGTCACCGCGTCATTGGGCAGGACGTTGCAGTCGAACGGGTCTCCAACGCAATCCGTCGTTCCCGCGCCGGGCTCAGCGACCCCAAACGTCCGATCGGCTCATTCATCTTTCTCGGCCCAACTGGAGTTGGAAAAACCGAACTGGCCCGCGCTCTCGCAGAGTTTCTCTTCGATGACGAGCACGCGCTGGTCCGGATCGATATGTCCGAATATATGGAGCGGCATGCCGTCTCGCGGCTGATCGGTGCACCTCCGGGCTACGTCGGGTATGAAGAGGGCGGACAGCTCACGGAGCAAGTACGCCGCCGTCCGTACTCAGTGATTCTGTTCGACGAAATCGAAAAAGCACACCAGGACGTCTTCAACATCCTGCTGCAGATTATGGATGATGGCCGCCTCACCGACGGTCAGGGGCGGGTAGTCGATTTCAAGAACACGATCATCATCATGACTTCGAACATCGGCGCTTCCTTCTTGCAGGCTGAAGGTCTGAGCTCCGAAGCGGGTTTTAACGATGCATCGCAGCAGGTCATACAGGCCTTACATGCGCATTTTCGGCCTGAGTTCCTGAACCGCGTGGATGACATCATCATCTTCCATCCGCTCGGCAAAGAACAGCTGATCAAGATTGTCGATCTGCGGCTTGAAGACTTGCGGCGCCTGCTCGCCGATCGCAAGATTTCAATCGAGCTCACGGACGCCGCGAAAGAGCTGCTGTTCGCCGAAGGCTTCGATCCGAACTTCGGCGCGCGGCCCCTGAAGCGTGCAATTCAAAAAATCATTCAGGATCCGCTCGCACTGAAAATTCTGGACGGAGAAATCCTCCACGGCGACCACGTCGTAATCAACGCCGAGAATGGAAAAATGACATTCCAGGTTAGCCGCAGAGTAGGAGAAGTGGCGCCAGCGACTCGCTAAGCTGTCGTCCCCGTTACGGTTGTAACCGTCAGTTGCGGCAACTGATGGTTCCAGCCGGCGGGAGTGTGCTCAACATAAATCCGTATTGGGCGCGAGTCATTGGGCTTAATTGGAGCTTGCGTTAAGTCCTGGACCTGGTCAGTAGTTCCGCCAACCAGAGCTTCGACGGGGCGCGTCACGGTTTCGAGCACTGGCCCATTTCTTCCCAAAAATTGCACTTGCACCTGGACGCCGGTTATGGCCGTACTCCCAGTATTGCGAAGGAGCCCGGTCATGTACAAGGCTCCGCCAACCGGCGAGGTTGAAATCTTCATATTTGTGAGTTGTATCTGGTCCACCGTGGGTTGCTGCGGGACCTGTGCTGCAGCTGGAGCTTGGGTGGCGTGAGGCGCTCTGGGCAGCAACGCGATAATTGCAATCAGAATAGCCGCGCCGATGATCAGCATGATAATTGGCCACGGGAATTTGCCTTTCTTAATCACTTGCACTTTTGCGTGGTCGTCTGCAGATCTGCGCGGCGGAATATCAGGATAATCGGGCAGCTTGGGATTGGTCGCCATTCGTAAGCCTCACGCCCTGGTCGGGCCTAAATTCGATGACCTTAGATGACGGTAAGTTTTCTAAGTTTCATTTGTGACCTTATTGTCTTTTGTGGTTGGAAAACCAGAGATTAACCATTAGGGCTACGAAGGTACACGAAGGGAACTCATTGCCCGCGCTCGCACCTGCTCCGCTGTGCAGCCACTCTCACGTAATTTGCGGATGCTGAGTGCGTCGTGGCGTTTCGCCAGCCGCACACCTGCGTCATCTCTCACTAAATTGCAGTGATAGAAGCCGGGTGCGTTCCACCTTAACGCACGATAGAGCAGAAGCTGCCGCGCTGTAGACTTCAGCAAGTCAGCCCCGCGCACGACCTCGGAAATTCTCATCGCGTCATCATCGACAACTACGGCAAATTGGTACGCCGGAACATCGTCTCTGCGCCAGATTACGAAATCCCCGAAGTCGCGGCCAGCGATGTAACTCTGCGGCCCCAGATGCTGATCAAGGAACCCGATCTCTTCACCATCCGGGACTCGAAACCGCCAATTCATGCCGGCAGGGACATCAAAGTTCTTCGCATCCGTTCGGCTGCGACAGATACCTGGATAGACAGGCTCATCGTCAAGCTCGTTCGGGGCCCCGACTGCTGAAGCCAGATCTTTGCGCGAGCAGCTACATGGATAAATACGTCCCCGATCGCGCAGCTTCGCCCATGCATCCAGGTAATGGTCTCGCCGCTCGCTCTGCGAGTAGGGCCGGTAAGGTCCACCACAATCGGGACCTTCGGCCCATGAGATTCCCAGCCAGCGTAGATCTTCGAACATGGCTGAAACGAACTCGGGGCGGCAACGATCTGGGTCAAGATTCTCGTTACGGAAGACGAGTGTGCCGCCAGATTGTTGCGCTCTCTCAGCCGCAACCAGAAACGTTCGCGCATGGCCAAGATGAAGATACCCGGTAGGCGAAGGCGCGAGTCGGCCACGGTAGCTCACGAATCGTATTCTAGTGGACACGATGGAGGCTCACCCTTCTTTGCGCTGTTCGCCACAGGGTGAATTCCTCCATACGGTTTTCTCAATCGAACGATTGTTCGCTCGCATCCAACTAGCCAAATCAATTCATGGAGGTTTCCACATGCAATTCCGTCAGCTTGGGCGTAACGGAGTCACAGTGTCTGCGGAAGGACTTGGTTGTATGGGCATGTCCGAGTTTTACGGACCGGGAGATGACGCGGAATCTATCGCGACCATCGATCGCGCCATCGAGCTTGGAATCAACTTCCTCGATACGGCTGACATTTACGGCCCCTTCAGAAATGAGGAGCTCGTCGGCCGCGCAATTAAGGGCAAACGTGACAAGCTGATCATTGCGACCAAGTTCGGAATTATTCGCGACCCGTCGAATCCGAAGACGCGAGGCGTGAGTGGCAAGCCTGAGTACGTTCGTAAGGCCTGTGAGGCGAGTTTGAAGAGGCTCGGAACTGACTACATCGATTTGTATTATCAGCACCGCGTCGATCCGAGCACTCCCATCGAAGAGACCGTTGGCGCCATGGCGGACTTGGTTCGACAAGGAAAGATCCACCACATTGGATTATCGGAAGCGAAGGCAGGCACGCTGCGCCGCGCAGCGAAAGTTCACCCTATCACTGCGCTGCAATCGGAATATTCATTGTGGACGCGCGATCACGAAAAGGAGGTGATTCCCACTTGCCGCGAACTGGGCATTGGGTTCGTCGCCTATAGCCCGCTCGGGCGCGGATTTCTTACTGGCCAAATCCAACGATACGAAGATTTTGCTCCTGACGATTTCCGTCGCAACTCGCCGCGCTTTAAGGGAGAAAACTTCCAGAAAAATCTTGATCTGGTAAAGAAGGTCCAAGAGATCGCAAGCCGCAAGGGTTGCACTCCCTCGCAATTAGCGCTCGCCTGGGTGCTGGCACAGGGTGAAGATATGGTTCCGATTCCCGGAACAAAGCGCCGCGAATATCTAGAAGAGAACGTAGGCGCGCTAAGCGTCAAGTTGACGGCGGAGGATTTGATCGAAATCAATAAAGTGTTCCCGCCAGGAGCAGCCGCCGGCGATCGTTACAACGAACCGATGATGCAGTTAATTAACGCGGCGTAGCGAAGTCAACAGTGTTCCCAAAAGGTGTCATTCCGAACCGCTTCAGCTGTGAGGAACCTGCTGGTCACATGAGAAAGACAGGTTCCTCAAACCTAAAGGTTCTCGGAATGACAGTACGATGATTGAGACAAAAGATAATAAATGGGCGGCCTGGTTAGCCGCCCAAAGTCTTGCTCATAGCTGAGAGCTGATAACTCGATTACGCCGGTGCCGGATGCTCACCGCCCTTTGCGATTCCAGGCCGTCCCGGTTCAGGCTTGAGCACTTGCTGGACGCCAGCATCATCGCCGCGAGGCGGAGGAATAATCTTCGGCAGTTCCTTGCCCTCGATGATCATCTTGATCTCGTTAGCGTCGAGCACTTCGCGTTCCAGCAGCGCCAGCGCAATCCGAACCAGCGTGTCGTGATTCGCGGCGAGAATGCCTTTCGCAGTTTCGTATCCTTCGCCGATTAATCGCTTCACCTCATCATCGATTTTGATCGCGGTTGCCTCGCTGTAGTCGCGGTGTTGATTGATCTCGCGACCGAGGAAGATTTGCTCTTCCTTCTTGCCAAAGGTCAGCGGACCGAGATCGCTCATGCCGAATTCGCAAACCATCTTACGGGCGAGTTCGGTGGCGCGCTCGATGTCATTGCCGGCACCAGTGCTCATCTGGTTGAGGAAGAGTTCTTCCGCCAGGCGGCCGCCCATCATGATCGCAATCTCAGTTTCGAGATACTCCTTCGTGTAGTTGTGCTTGTCATCGATCGGCAGTTGCATAGTGACTCCGAGCGCCATTCCGCGAGGAATGATGGTGACCTTATGCAGCGGATCGGAATTCGGCAGCTTCGCTGCGACCAGCGCGTGTCCGGCCTCGTGATATGCGGTAACTTTCTTTTCTTCTTCGGAAAGCAGGAGCGACTTGCGCTCAACCCCCATCAGCACTTTGTCCTTGGCGAGTTCGAAGTCATACATCAGCACAGCTTTGCGGTTCTGCCTGGCCGCGGCCAAAGCGGCTTCATTCACCATGTTCGCGAGATCGGCTCCCGAGAAGCCCGGTGTTCCGCGCGCAAGAACCGACAGGTCAACATCGTCCGCAAGAGGAATCTTGCGCGTATGAACCCGCAGGATCTCTTCGCGACCACGCACGTCTGGGCGGTTCACCACTACTCGGCGGTCAAAGCGCCCCGGCCGAAGCAAGGCCGGGTCGAGGACGTCGGGTCGGTTGGTTGCGGCCATCAGAATGACGCCTTCGTTCGATTCGAAGCCGTCCATTTCGACGAGGAGTTGGTTCAAGGTTTGTTCGCGCTCGTCATGTCCACCACCAAGACCTGCTCCACGATGACGTCCGACGGCATCGATTTCATCGATGAAGATGATGCAAGGCGCGTTTTTCTTTCCCTGCTCGAACAGATCACGTACCCGAGAAGCGCCCACACCTACAAACATTTCGACGAAGTCAGACCCCGAGATCGAGAAGAACGGAACGTTCGCTTCGCCGGCTACAGCCCGCGCCAGCAAAGTCTTACCAGTTCCGGGAGGTCCGACCAGTAACACGCCTTTCGGAATACGACCACCCAGCTTCTGGAATTTCTGGGCTTCACGCAGGAATTCGATAATCTCGCGCAGTTCCTCTTTCGCTTCGTCCACTCCGGCGACATCTTTGAAGGTGACTTTCTTCTGCTGCATCGAGAGCAGGCGCGCCCGGCTCTTGCCGAACGAAAGGGCTTTGTTCCCGCCGGTTTGCATTTGGCGGATCATGAAATACCAGAGCGCAGCCAGCAAGGCCAAAGGCGCGAAAAGGTTGATCAACCATCCCCAGCTGCTGTTACTAACGTCTTGCACAGTGATGCTGACATTCTTCTGTTGAAGTTCTTTAATCATGTCCGGATAGTTCGAGGGGGCCGTCAGGTGGAACATCGAACCATCGGCCAGCTTGCCTTTTACTTCCTGGCCGCTGATGGTCACATCCTTTACTGCTCCCTGATCAACTTGCGCCATAAAGCGCGAAAAGTTGATCTCTTGTACCTTTTGGCCGGAGTTCGCCGTTTTGACCACTTGCCATAAGGCGACTGCGGAGATCAGTATCACTACCCAAAAAATGATCGTCTTAACGGTTGAATTCACTGAAAAAGCTCCTGAGAAAGGACCCTCGCCAAACCACTCACGGCTGTTGCCGTGCGGTCGGGAACCGCCGGTGCATCTTGGCACACTCTCCCAATCAGGTTAGATGCCCGTCCCGAAAATTAGATCGTCCCACATTGACGCTACATTATTCTACCCCGCTTGGCGACAAAAAGTGCCCCGGAGTTTTAATAACTTAGGTCATGGTGCAGAAAGCTGTTATTAGGTAGTCGTCAATCGCTAGACGCGGCGCAAAAGAGAATGCAATTCTCGTAGTTCCGAGTGGATTCATCCGCAGGAACCTGCTCTTTCCCAAAAAGCCTGGCGTTACCGGTTCATTTACGAGGATCTTCCGGCGAGTTCTGCACACCGTCGGCTTCTCGGATCAAAATTCCGCGTCCATTTTTCGACTGAGAACCGCACCTGACGCCGAATCCGCGGAGCCAGACGATTTCATCGCCACTGGCCACCACCGGCCAACTCTTCTTCTGTTCGCCTGTAATGTGCCTGTCCTGCAGCAATTCTTTGATCTTCTTAGGCTCTTTGCTGTGGGCGGCCCAGAAGCGCTCACCTGCGCGCCAGTTGCGGACGACAAGTCCGCGCTGAATGAACGCGTGGCCTAGCAGATGCTCCGCGCTGCACCTCTGAGCTTCATCTTCGCCTGAACAGAGAAACGCTTCGATCTCAATCCCGGCTTCCGGAACGGCAATCCTTCCGGGTAGGGGAAGTTGGTACATATAGTCGATCGCGGTAGCTTGTTCGGGAGAGTGGTGGAACTCGATCTGGCCTCGGCGAACACTCGCATGCCAACAATTCGGGAGCACAGTGCAATCGCCCTCATCTTGCAGGCGAAGAATTTCCTCAACGTGCCGGAACTCGAGCCCGAGGTTGAGCGATTCCGTCGCCGTGCGCACCAGTCTGCGCTGAACGGCCAAAGGAAATGTGCGAAGCGCCGCAGAGTTCATCGTGCCACCCTGCTCGCGCTGACGCCAAACCTGTGGGAGCACTCGTTGCATTTCTCCGACCCAATAGTCTTCCTCTCCCCTTGCGATCTCGGCGGTGTCTGCCAAGACCCTGCAAAGAGATGAATTGATCTCTTTCTCAAGAAAAGGAAGAATTTGGTGCCGCACGCGATTCCGCGTATATCGCGGGTCCTGATTAGTAACATCCTCGCGCCATTTCTGGCCAATTTCGGTGAGGTAGTACCGCGCTTGCGATCCCCGGGTTTCTAGCAACGGACGAACGATGAAAGGCTCGTCACGAACTACCCGCTGCCTATCGGTTTTCGAGGCGGCTGATGGCTCACGGCTGACGGCTAACCTCGGGTAAATCCCAGCCAGCCCGCGTGTCCCCGCGCCGCGGGTCAGCTTCAGCAGCACGGTCTCAGCCTGATCGTCCATCGTGTGCGCTGTTGCAATTCGATTAAGGTGGGATTGCAAGCATCGGAAGAACTCGTACCTGAGTTCGCGCGCCGCCGTTTCAAGGCTCAACTTTTTCGCCGCCGCATAAGCTCTTACATCGCAGCTTTCAGAAGTGATTTCCAGGCCATGAGTGGCGGCGAGTTCGCGGACGAACTGTTCATCGGCGTCGGTGTCAACACCTCGCAACTTGTGGTTGAGGTGAACAACAGAGACAAGGACGCCAAGCTCATCGCGAACTTCGAGCATTAGGCGCAGCAAGGCAACAGAATCCGCTCCACCGGAAACCGCCACACCGACGTTGTCTCCGGCACGAAGCAGGTCATGCTTGCGGATATAGCCCAGCACCGATTGAGCCAGCCTGTGCACGGCTCAATGGTACAACTACCGCACGGTAGGCACTCTCGCTAACAAAGCTCAGAACAGCATTGCGAACATCCTATTTGCACTTAGCCGTAAACATCTGCCCAACGCCGTTCGAGTCGCTGTTCACGCCAACAACCGTTCCATCCTGGCTGATCCCGGAGACGCCATCGAGCGTCTTAAACACACCGTTTTCGTAAATGAAGCTGCCGCTTGAAAGATCGCTGCGCTCGAACGCTCCAACTATTACCCCGGTTTTTGAAATCCCGAGTAAGAAGGTGGCCGTGGTGTTGGGGTCTGGATAGGCGAGTGACGCCCATTCACCGTTGTGAAAGATAAAGCCAATAAGCGTGCCATTAACGTTGTAATTTCCGACAATGAACCCATTGTCATTTATTGCCGCGGGCTGCGTCCACACGGACTCTGGGAAAGTCAGCTCGTCGTAGCTGCCGTTGCTCCAAAGCCGGAACCCGTGCGCCCGAAACTGTGGGTCGATGTAATACCCGACAACCGTGTCGTACTTATTGATTCCCTGCGCGAAGGTTCCATCCCGCGACTTCGGAGGCAGGATCGTCGTGAACGTCGACCCTCGCATCACAAACGCCCGCTGTACGGGATTACCCGGATCTTCCGGCGTGCCCGGATCACCTTTCAACGTATAACCGCCAATCGATACACCGTTGTTGTTTCTAGCATTAAAACCCATCCCCTGTGAGTTCGGAATCTTCACATACGTTATGCCACCATTTGAATAGCGAATGAAGCCTCGCGCCTCCGTCGCGCTGTTCGCCTGCCCGACGATCGTGCCAAAATCATTGATTCCGTTCACCAATGTGAAGACAGAACTTGGGAGCGGAAAGTATTGGAAGGTACAGTCGGCCGGTTGTAGCGTCTGGCCCTGCAGAGATAAGGCAAGCACTGTGATAGCGAGGCATTGCAAAGGCAAGCGGACGTGAGGTGCCAGTGACATGGGAGAACTCCGATCAAGGAACTCTCGGAAGAATATAGCGGGCATGCTACCCGTCAATACATGTGATTGCTGAGATCGCCTAAGATTGCATCATTTTGTTGACGTCCGCATGCGAAGGAGCCCCTTCGAGATGCTGGTAAGTGCCGGCGGTCAGGATTTCGTTCGCGATTCTGCGTGCGAGCCCTAGTGCGGCCCGAGCTGGCGACGAACCCAGGCTCACTCGAGCGACACCGACGCTCTGGAGTTGGGGCACGGACGGCGAACCTGGGCCGGCGAGAATGTTCACTGGGTGACGCAGTTCGCGGACAAAACGTGCAACGAGTTCGAGATCACGAATTCCAGGTACAAACAGGCAATCAGCGCCGGCATCACGAAAAGCGGAAAGGCGCCGCAGCGTTTCGTCGAACCGGCCCTCGGGCTTGCCAACTCCCAGCAGAAACACATCCGTGCGCGCGTTGAGGACTAAAGGCACTCCCATGCCGTGCGCAGTTTCGCGTACAGCGGCAATCTTCTCAAGCTGGAGGGCAACATCTACGAGTGGATGCTGAGGGTCACCCGTACTATCTTCCAAGTTCAACCCGACCGCACCGGCTTCGATGACAGCTCGCGCTGTTTGTGCAGCATCTTCGGGGCGATTGCCATATCCCGCTTCGACGTCGGCGCTGACTGGTAGTTTCACCTTCGCAGCGATTCGGGCAACGACCGTCAGCATCTCTTCGCGCGAAATCTTCTGCCCATCAGGATAGCCAAGGCTGAATGCGATTCCTGCGCTGCTCGTGGCAATCGCCACGACGCCGGCATCTTCAAGAATGCGGGCGCTGGCTACATCCCAGGCATTAGGCAGGACCAAAATTGTTGGGCCGTGGTGCAGAGTATGAAGAGCTTCGGCTTTGACTGCCTGACCAACAGCGGTTCTCATTCATCACCTCCCGCTTGAACAGCTCCGTTATTCGTCCACGGCCGGAGTTCCTGTTTTGTTGGCGTTCGACTCACCAAGGAATCGGACTGCGCTCCAACCTATTAGCACGTCGTAGATAGTGTGCACTGAGATGGACAGATACAAACCGCCCGTGAGGAATACGGCGAAGTGTGAAAGAAGGCCAAGTATTCCTATAACGAATGCTGATTTCCACCCTTGATACAAATGCGCAACTGCAAATGTAATGACACAAGCTGTCAACGAAACTCTGACGGAGTGGCTCAACAATAGAAGCAGTTGGTAAGCAGCTCCCCTGTATGCACACTCCTCCCAAACCCCCGCCAACACTGAGACTGCTATCCACCACCGCAATTCTCTTTGCGTTAGGGGTAGAAGGATGCCCAACCTGCTCCTTCCATCCTTATCTAGCCGGATCCATTGATGCCGCACGCCCATAAGCAATGCAACTAAGAGGGCTGATCCTAAAATCCACGCTGCACCGGACGGTAATTTCCTTGGAAATAGTTTGATACGCTCAGCGTGAGCTGCGCCGAGGGTAAAAAGAAGCAGGTAGATCTGCGCCCAGATAACTAGCGAGTAGCGTTTCGGCTTGCGCGGTAGCCGTTTGTTTTGCCGAAGATAAGTCCAGGAGAGAACTCCGAACGTCGGAGCTATGCCTAATACGAGGAATAGATATGGAATAGATATTGTATCTGTCACCGAAATCCGAATCCCTAATCCATGCCGCTGAAACAGGGGATTATACGCGCGAGAGATTCATTTCAATTTGGGAAACTCCAGGCTGAGTTTCGAGCAAAAAGCATCTTGATTTGTGGTTCTCGTGTCATCATCGAGCGGTGCGCAAACATGAGTGCCTATCACTGGCCTTGGCAGTCCTCAGCATCGCCCCTGTCGCGTCAAATGCCGGGACCCACATCGGCCGCATTCCTACTGAGGTCAAGTTCAAGTCTGGGTATGTCAGTCCTGTCCCTAAGCCGCCGGAGTTCACGTCAGCAATGTTGTGGGGAATCGCGATTGCGGACACTCGCGTGCCGGATTTTAAAAGTGCACAAGTGGAAATTGCTCGCACGGAACTCTCATGCCGGATCGCTGGCAAAGAAGTGGTCTTGAACGATGACACCGGCAACGTTCGCGGAGGGCTGTATCGCAGATTTCCTTGGTTCGGAACTGACGCGCACGATCCGATGCCGCTCGCATATTCACACGATGAGAGCGCGGTGATTCTGCGCATAGGCCAACGACCTGATGTGGTTTGGCATTTCTGGGCAGCATCGGCCCGGGCGTCGCTTCCAGCTGGAAACTTACGAGGCTGCACGGTCAGAGTTCGGGCAAAGATCTCTCGCGGCGCGCTGCTTCAGGTGGGATTTGATTATTGGCGAAATTCAAACATCGGCTACGGTTCCGGCGGCAATAATCACGAAGCAGGAGCGAGTAAGTGGTACTTTCCTTCCGATCAGTGGCAGCAAGCGGTGTTCACCGACATAGCGACGAGCAGTGAGCAATGAGCGGCGAGCAAGGGCTTGAGATCGCCCACCGCTGCTTCGCAGCTTCTGCCGCGCCGTTGTAATCTAAAGGTTGAGGGCTAAGAGCTAAGAGCTTCTCTTGCAATTCACCGAACAGTTCGACATCGTTGTCGTCGGAGCCGGACACGCCGGATGCGAGGCCGCGGTCGCCTGCGCCCGGATGGGACTGAAGACCGCGCTCTACACGCTCAACGTTGACCTCATCGCGCAAATGTCCTGCAATCCTGCAGTGGGTGGAATTGCAAAAGGCCATCTCGTACGCGAGGTCGATGCGCTTGGCGGGATTATGGGCGAGGTGACAGATGCGGTCGGCATTCAGTTCCGCTTGCTGAATACGTCGCGAGGACCGGCCGTGTGGTCTCCACGCGCACAGTGCGATAAGCAAGCCTATCGCCTCAAGATGCGCGAGGTACTGGAATCGCAACCGAATTTAAAAATCAAGCAGGCCGAAGTAGCGGATTTGATTGTGGAAGAGAGCCATCAGCCACAAGACCCGTCGTGTGTCGTGCGTCATTCGTCGTCTGCTCAAAACCAAAATATCCGGTTGCCCCACCCTTCCGCGCCTTTTGCGGAGGGTGGGAACATTGACCTTGCGCAGGATTCAGGACTCACAACGCACGACGATTTCGCCAACGACCAACGACAAGTTTTGGGAATCAAACTCCGCGATGGCCGCACCGTCGGCGCGAAAGCAGTCATCATCACCACTGGAACTTTTCTCAACGGGCTCATCCACTGCGGCGAGCAGCAATATCCTGCCGGACGTTCCGGAGAACCGGCCGCTGTCCTACTCGGTGAATCTCTCAAGAAGCTGGGCCTGCGTGGATGCCGTCTGAAAACCGGAACTCCGCCGCGGCTTGATGGCCGCACCATCGACTGGTCTAAATTTCAAGTCCAACCAGGCGATCCCGATCCCACGCCGTTCAGCTTTCGAACGAAGCGCGTGGCGCACCACGATTCTCAGGTACCGTGTTACATCGCATGGACCACGCCAGAAACTCAACGCATCATCCGAGAAAACGTTCATCGCTCCCCGATGTACAGCGGCCAAATTCAATCGATCGGCCCACGATATTGTCCATCGATCGAAGACAAGATCGTCAAATTTCCAGACAAGACCACGCACCAGGTTTTCCTCGAGCCGGAAGGCCTGAACACGCACGAAATCTATGTGAACGGGATGAGCACTTCGCTGCCCGTCGACGTGCAGCTTGCGATCCTGAAGTCGATTCCCGGACTCGAAAATGCCGAGATGCTTCGCCCAGGATATGCAATTGAGTACGATGCCATCGATCCTACTGAGCTCGAACGCACGCTTGAGACCAAGCAGATCGCGAGCCTGTTCCTCGCGGGCCAAATCAACGGCACATCCGGCTACGAAGAAGCCGCATGCCAGGGCCTCATGGCAGGAATCAACGCGGCCCTGAAGGTGAAGAACGCGCCTGCACTGATTCTCGACCGCACCGAAGCTTATACAGCCATTCTGATCGACGATCTCATCTCGAAGGGAACGAACGAGCCATATCGCATGTTCACCTCACGGGCAGAATTTCGCCTGCACCTGCGCATCGACAACGCCGATCGCCGATTGACTCCGCACGGGCGGCGAGTAGGTTTGATCTCCGACGAAGCCTGGTCGGAATTCGTCGCCAAGCAAGAACGCCAGCAGCGCATGAAAGAGTTGCTGGAGACCACAAAGCTGACGAGTGCGATGGTTGGAAGCATTCAGCGCTCAGCATTCAGCATTCAGGAAAAATCGTCGCGCGTCGCAGGTCGTGCGCCGTCCCTTCAAAACTTGGAAACCAACAATTCTCCCGCAGCGATGCACGACCGGAAAGGACACGAGTTTACTCGTGCCACAAATATGCGACAAAACGGGGGTTTAGCCGCTGAGCTTCAGTCCAACGAAATAGACCTTTCTTCTGCTCTCGGCCAGCCTCTTGCTCAAGTTCTAAAACGCCCAGAGATCACGGTCGAATATCTTGTACCCGTATTGCGACACTTAGGGCCAGATTTTTTTGTCAACGAGCAATCATCGACCAAAGACAAGTCGTCGGCGCACGACGCACGACCCGCGACGCACGACACCTTACCTTCTTCCCTCCGCAACGAGCTCAAATCCGTTGAAACTGAAATTAAATACGAAGGCTATCTCCAGCAACAACAGCGCGCCATCGAACGCCTGAAAAAGGCTGAGCAGCGCAACATCCCCGAATGGTTCGACTACCGTTCCGTCAGCGGGCTCTCGCGCGAAATGCAGGAAAAGCTGATTAAGATACGCCCTCGCACTCTCGGCCACGCCTCACGTATTCCAGGCGTTACTCCTGCAGCGGTGTCTCTGGTCAATGTCTACATCGAGATTCAAGCCAAGCGCCGCGAGCAGGCCGTCGCACTCTGATTTTCCTTCCCTGTGGCGTTCCTCTGTGTTCTCCGCGTCCTCTGTGGTTAAATGTTTTTATCGATGACCACTGTCTTCACCCGCATCGAAAGCCCGCTCGGAGCGCTGCTGCTGGCGTCTGACGAGAAGGGTCTGCGCGAGATCAATTTTATGGATGGATGTCATCCCGCTTGTCGCAAGCCTGAGTGGCAGGAAAATGCTGCCGCGCTGAAGGCGACCATCCGCCAGCTGCGCGCCTACTTCGCAGGCGAGCTCAAAGACTTTGATCTTCCACTCGCGCCGCAGGGGACGGAATTTCAGCAAAACGTCTGGGCTGAGCTTTGCAAGATCCCGTATGGAGAGACCATATCTTACGGCGAACTCGCGCGCCGGATCGGAAATCCGAACGCCAGCCGCGCCGTCGGCCTGGCCAACGGATCGAATCCAATTCCGATCATCATTCCATGCCATCGTGTGATCGGATCCAATGGCAAGCTTACCGGCTACGGCGGCGGCCTCCCGACCAAGGAAAAGTTACTGGCCCTGGAGAAACGGCAATTGACTTTGTTGTGATCACCGCCGTTCGCATTTGCCGACCGATCGGCGCACAACCCCGACGCTTTTTAATCGCCCGTATATAACTGGAAAGGCGCCCAATAAAACGGCTTTCGAAATACAGTGTTTGAGCGCAGCATGTGTAGCTTGGCCGCGCGCAGCGCATTTTCCGGTGCACGACCTTTCGCCAGTTCGGCATAGAAATCATCCATAAATTGCGGTGTTGAGGTATCGCTCACTGCCCACAGCGCGCCAACCACGTTCCTTGCCCCGGCGCGTAAGAACGACCATGAAAGCCCGATCAGTCCTTCGCCAGTGTAAAAGCGCGTACCAGCGCCGTAGCAGCTCGAAATCGTAACCAGGTCAGCATGCAGGGGGTGCGAAATCACATCCCGCGCGTACAGCTTGAACGTCGAATCACTTGAAGCATCCTTCGAAAGCACCACGCTCGAATCAAGCGGGCTGAGCGTGCTGGCCGTGCCATGCGCGACAAAGTGAATCACCGAGAATCTTTCGGGCTGACTTGCCAAATACGCCGCCGGAGTCGCCTGTTCGTGCACGTAAACTTCACGACGGTCCTGCGGGAAGTGCTTCTCCACGTCATCAATTTCTAGAGAAGCATTGGGCAGCACTCCATAATCCGGGCTCGCCACGACCGGATCGCCGATTAAAAGGAGTTTGCCATTGTGTAACGCGCCTTGGCGAGCATCGGCTAACAGCCTCAATGAACTGGCCGTGAGCACGGTCACGTCGTCGATCCAATAATGAAGTTGTGGTTTCGGCACAAGTAGCGTTTCGAAGTTCAGCGTATTGAGGCTTCCATCGGGAATGATGACGACGCGCGAATCTCGAGGAACCAGTTTCTCAACCGGTTTGACTAAAACGTCGTATAGCTGCATGCCTTCCGCGTTCGCAATTTCCAACGGATCTCTCGCCGCTGTAAGAACCCGGTTGTAATGCCCGACCAGTTCATTGATATTGCCGGCGGAAGGCAGAGAAATTAGTTTGGTTTCGCGAGAACTGATTGCCCACAAATACGAGTGCTCCGGCCCCAGCCAGTAGAAAAGGATGGTCGTGTTCGTTTTTCTGGCAATGTCAGCAATTTCCGTTGGCGCCGTTGAATGACGCCCACCCTTTGCCCCCCGCAATCCTAATCCTTCCTCTAAGGTTTGAGCGCGGCTGTAGTCTGCTGCCTGCAACGCCTGAATTTTTTTTCCGTGCGTGATCAAAAAATGGATGTAGTCGTCGTATAGGTGAGCAGCATTCGCAAGGAACGGCAACCGAAAATCTTCGTGCTGAATTGAAGATCGGGCGTTCTCTACCGTCGCGAGCGCCTTCCGGTAAGCTGCGTTCGCCTCACTCGCCCGGTTTTCGCTCTCGTAAAGTTTGCCTAGAGAATTTTGCGCTTCCCACTTTGCAGAAGTATCACTGGCCTTGTCTCGAGCCACTTGTGAAAACAATTGTTCGGCTGTTAATGCATCAGAGGATAGCTCTGCCGTCTGCCCCTGAGCGAGAAGAGCATATAACTCTCCTTGCCGATCTCCCATCCGATGCGCAAGCTCAAACGCCTGCTGGCCGTAATCTTTGGCGGATGCCAGATCGCCGGTTTTTACCGAAAGGTAAGCAAGCGCATTCAGGGAGGACAATACTAGGTCGGTACTCTGGGTTCTTTGAGCGAGGTCAAGCGACTTGCGGTAATTTTCGCCCGCAAGCTGAAGTTGATTCTCTTGAAAGTAGACAAGCCCGAGGCTGTTGAAGTCGTTGATCTGGTCCCTAATAGAGCCAAGTTCTTGATCCCTCTTAGAGGTCTCACGAAATGTGTCCAGCGATCGCTCGAAATCGCCCATTTTGTAGTAATCCCACCCCAGGTTCCCCATCGCTTTAGCCTGACCCAGGGCCGACCCGATCGACGCGGAAGCGCGCAACGCTTGTTCAAACCAGTCAGCCGATTCATCGAAGAGCTCTTTGTCCATGGCGACGACTCCTAGGTTCATCAGGTCAGACGCTTCCATGAGATGATTGCGGTTCTGGCGGGCGATCTGGAGGCTGGAACGAAAATATGCCTCAGCAGACTCCGTATGGCTTTCTCGGATTTCAAGCAATCCCGCAGTGCGGTCGATCTCGCCGGCAAACTCGCAGGTTGAAGCACAGCGCTTCTCGGCATCAGCAAGCCTAGCGTGGGCTTCTGGAAATCGCCCCGTGTTCGCCAACGCGAGTGCCTGTAACGAAAGCTTGTTGATTAGAAGGTCTGTGCCCTCGAGTTGGGGCGGAAGATCCGGGGCTAACGAGGAAAGTACTTCCTTGTTCAATCCGCGAGTCGCCATGACTTCAGCTTCTAGAAGCCGGAACTTCCAGGCCCATTCGGGATCGAGTTTAGAAAATCGCCGGCAAGCTTCGTGAGCTTCGGATCCGGCTGCGATTAAATCAGCATGATCAAATCTGGTTTGTATTTCATGGTAGGTCGCGGCCGGATCCTCATGCCGCGAGTTACATCCCTGTAGGAGAAGGCCCAAGAGGATGACAACTACGGCCAGGTTCTTCCTTCGACCGTCGACGTGCCCACGCTGATGTCTCCGCCAGTCACGCACCCTAGTTCGCAGCGCATTGCGATTACGCGGAAAGAGTTGTGGTCCACCAGCAGCTCTCCGAGAAATATTCTCCCAATCTCCGGGATCTCCAGAATATTGCCGTACGCGTTGCCCGGAAATTGGCCGTTCACCTGGCTCACCAGCGAGCATACGACGTTGCCTCTGCGTGCACGCTGGGCATTATCCCACGTGTAGCGTTCGCGAACCCAAGCGGGAATATTTTTTGACGCCGTGAGATCGCGATATTGCTTCTCGACAGTTGCCAGGAATTGTTGATCTTCAAACAAGCAGGTCTTAGGAAATCCATCAGGCCCGACGGCCTGCTGGCACAAGTTCAAATTAAGCACCGGTTCGACCGCATAGCCGCCGATCTTAACATTCTGAAATTGCGTTCCGATGAAAGTAACTTTTGGATCGTAGCCTTCTCGCGGATGCTCAGTCGCAATCTGTGACACGACGCGGTCAACCACGATTACGTCCAGAATATTTAAGCCCTCGACCACGGACGAAGCCAGGGTGGTCCACGCGCCGTTTTTTCGGCTCACGCTTCCCGCCACCTGAGTGTAAGCCATCTCGAAAGAAACGATCCCCTCAAGACGGTATCGCTCAGTTCGCGCAACCGCATATCCGCCGACAGGCGGCAACGACAGCGGCGCAGCCTCGGGGATCATCTGCTCAATAGGCGTGTGAATATGCCCGCCGAGCGCGGTCGTATCAGCGTGGTAGTAATGAATTCTCTTTTCGGGGGCCATTGCGCTCTCCAGAAATTTTTGATTGTGAGAATGTACGAACCTAACAGGGCACCCTAGAATCGCAGCTCGAAAGGAAACCGCCCAAGATCAGAGCTGGAACCGTTGCTCTCAATTCCCCGAACGACCAAGGTATAAGTGCCGGGTTCCTGCTGTCCGGGAATTCGAATTGATACTGTATCCCTTGCTGCGTGGCTTGTCACCGGCAAAGACCAGACTTTTTCGCCCGCTGGGTTATGCATCTCCGCGGAATAGGAAACGAACTGTGCCTGCGCCGGGATGTCTACGAGGAGAAGAAAGGGCTCACCTTTTTGGACCGTCAACGTTGCTTTGCTCTCCCCGCGCGTCGCTGCCGTGGCGAGTGAAAGGGCCGGCAACACCTGGGCATTGCCACTTTGCTGTGCCAACTGGCGAGCTTTCGGAATCTTAACGAAACTTTCATACCCGAGCAGCACGAGGAGGACTGCCATCACGGGCGCGGCCAGCGCCGGCCTAAACCATGCTCTCCAGCCGCTGGTATGTCGCTCTGGTTTGCGAGCAGCCGCTCCTTGTGCCGGAGCCGACAGCACGACTTTGCTGTGATCAATAAATGCCGCCTCGGACCGGACGTCTGTCGCGCACTCTTGACAGCTGAAGAAGTGCTCTTCGAACGCGTCCTGCTCTTCGGGCGCAAGCTCTCCGAGCAAGTACCGCTCGACTATCATTTGTCTTACGGCCTCGTCGTGGTCCATTTCAGCGCTCATCATCGCTTAGGAAACCGCTTCTTACTAAACCAGTGCTATTCAGATAGTGCAAATTCCCATTAAAACGTTTCGGCAAATCGCTCCCGTTACGCTCCGGTTGGCATCTTCTTTAGATACTGAGACTTAAATGCCTGCTTGGCACGGTGCAGCAATACCCGTAAGTAGTCGCGGCTCAGGCCATAATCGCGGCAAACATCGTCCTTGTCGCGCTCGTCGAGAAAAATCTCCTTAATTATGCGGCGGTCGCGCTCCGGCAAAGACTCCAGTATCGTGCGTACGCTCTCTTGTGTTTGTTTATAGGAGATGACGTCGATCACGCTAGCCCCCTTGTCTGGAATTTCGGCAGCCGTATCTTCGAGCGCATCGGCTGCGGGGGCACGATAACGCTCACGCAACACATTCGAGCACACCGCATTGACGAATGCGCCTATCCGTTCCGGTTCACGAATTCCGCCTTCTCTGCGCAACGCGGCAAATACCCGCGCGAAAGTCTCCTGGCGCGCATCTTCCACGTCATGCGGAGAACGCAGTCGCGATCGCAATTTCAGCTGGATCAGCTCGCTGAAATAAGCGACAAAGTGCTCTTGCGTGCGAAAGTCTCCGGCACGCAACCGCTCCAGATATGCGCTGTCGAAAGATTCAAATTGCACTGCAGGATTCCCTTGCCCGTGCGGTGGCAGTAATTCTACAACGAGCTCGTTCTTGTACTGTCTGCAGTTTCGTTTCGCAAAATTTCATCGGCACTCTGTAACGTTTAAAGAACCACCCGCACTATTCGAGCGGGACCCGTGAGAGACCTGCCAACTTGGGGGAGGGGGCAGGGAGCTCTCAGCGCCGGGGCCAGGGAAGAGGCCCCGGCGTCCTTCGGGATAGATTTGGCCGGGATAGATTTGGCGCCTATGGGAATGACACAAAGTATGTGAACATCGCCCGGAACCGAACTCTCCGCCTGCCTTCAATTTCCTTCGCAAAATCCAGAGATCGTGGTACTTTCTTCAATCGGAGTTCTTCCTGGAGT
>Ga0070741_10005761_pt1 | contig 27150 bp, 21 predicted proteins | sample Coa_R1_4_FD_66440 | JGI IMG/M metagenome (GOLD analysis project Ga0070741, IMG submission 66440) | Surface soil microbial communities from Centralia Pennsylvania, which are recovering from an underground coalmine fire - Coalmine... | ecosystem: Environmental > Terrestrial > Soil > Unclassified ...
CACCGTCGACGTGAAGGGCGAGATCCTGGAGCTCAAGAACACCGTCAACACGATGGTCGACCAGCTCTCGTCCTTCGCCTCGGAGGTGACGCGCGTCGCCCGCGAAGTCGGCACCGAGGGGAAGCTCGGCGGCCAGGCCGACGTCCGCGGCGTGTCCGGCACGTGGAAGGACTTGACCGACAACGTGAACTTCATGGCCGGCAACCTGACGAACCAGGTGCGCGGCATCGCGGCCGTCGTGACCGCCGTCGCCAACGGCGATCTCAAGCGGAAGCTCACCGTCGACGCCCAGGGCGAGATCGCGGCCCTCGCGGACACGATCAACGGCATGATCGACACCCTCGCGACGTTCGCCGACCAGGTGACGACCGTCGCCCGCGAGGTCGGCGTCGAGGGGAAGCTCGGCGGTCAGGCGAGCGTGCCGGGTGCGGCCGGCACGTGGAAGCACTTGACCGACAACGTGAACCAGCTGGCCGCGAACCTGACGACCCAGGTCCGCGCGATCGCGGAGGTGGCGACGGCGGTCACGAAGGGCGACCTCACGCGGTCGATCACGGTCGAGGCGCGGGGCGAGGTGGCGGCGCTCAAGGACAACATCAACGAGATGATCCGCAACTTGAAGGACACGACCCTGAAGAACAGCGAGCAGGACTGGCTCAAGACGAACCTCGCGAAGTTCAGCCGCATGCTCCAGGGCCAGAAGGACATGCTGACGGTCGGCCGGTTGATCCTCTCCGAGCTGGCGCCCGTCGTCTCCGCCCAGCACGGCGTCTTCTACATCATGGACAACGCGAAGGGAGAGCCGAGGCTCCGGCTCCTCGCGAGCTACGCCTGCCGCGAGCGGAAGAACATCGGGCAGGAGTTCGCGCTCGGCGAGGGACTCGTCGGGCAGGCGGCGCTCGAGAAGGAGAAGATCCTCATCACGAACGCGCCCCCGGACTACATCCAGATCACGTCCGGACTCGGCGAGGCGCCGCCGCTGAACATCATCGTCCTCCCCGTCGTCTTCGAGGGCCAGGTGAAGGCGGTCATGGAGCTCGCGTCCTTCGACCGCTTCAGCGCGACGCACCAGGCGTTCCTCGATCAGCTGATGGAGTCGATCGGCATCGTGCTCAACACGATCGAGGCGAACACCCGGACGGAGGACCTCCTCGCCCAGTCGCAGTCGCTCGCGAAGGAGCTCCAGAGCCGCCAGCAGGAGCTCCAGCAGACGAACCTCGAGCTCGAGGACAAGGCGCGCCTCCTCGCCGAGCGGAACGTCGAGGTCGAGCGCAAGAACGCGGAGGTGGAGCAGGCGCGGCAGGCGCTCGAGGAGAAGGCGTCGCAGCTCGCGCTCACGTCGAAGTACAAGTCCGAGTTCCTCGCGAACATGTCCCACGAGCTGCGGACCCCGCTCAACAGCCTGCTCATCCTCGCCGATCGGCTCTCGGGGAACTTCGAGGGCAACTTGACGCCGAAGCAGGTGGAGTTCGCGAAGACGATCCGCTCGGCCGGCAACGACCTCCTGAAGCTCATCAACGACATCCTCGACCTCGCGAAGGTCGAGTCCGGGACGGTGAGCGTGGACGTCGGCGATCTCCTCCTCGGCGACCTCCAGGAATACGTCGAGCGGACGTTCCGGCCCGTCGCCGAGTCGAAGGGCCTCGACTTCACGATCGTCCTCGACCCGCGGCTTCCCCGCGCGATCCACACCGACTCGAAGCGCCTCCAGCAGATCCTCCGGAACCTCCTCTCGAATGCCTTCAAGTTCACCGATTCCGGGAGCGTCCGATTCCGCATCGACGTCGCGACGGACGGCTGGAGCGCGGACAACGAGACGCTGACCCATGCGCTCGGCATCGTCGCCTTCTCGGTCGACGACACGGGGATCGGCATTCCCCCCGACAAGCACCAGATCATCTTCGAGGCGTTCCAGCAGGCCGACGGCTCGACGAGCCGGAAGTACGGCGGGACCGGCCTCGGCCTCGCGATCAGCCGCGAGATCGCCCGCCTGCTCGGCGGCGAGATCGCCCTCTCGAGCACGCCCGGCGTCGGCAGCACGTTCCGTCTCTTCCTCCCGTTCCACTCCGTGCCGGCGCGCCGGCGCGACGTCGCGCCCGAGCCCCAGCCCGCCGTGCCCGCACCCGCCCCCGAGACGTCCGCGCCGGTCGTCGAGAGCCACGTGTCCGACGACCGCGGCGACATTCAGCCGGGCGACCGCGTCATCCTGATGATCGAGGACGACGTCGCCTTCGCCGAGCTCCTGCTCGACGCCGCGCATCGTCGCGGGTTCAAGGGCATCGTCGCGTCACACGGCACGGCCGCGCTCGAGCTCGCGCAGCAGTACCTGCCCGACGGCATCACGCTCGACATCGACCTGCCCGACATCGACGGGTGGCGCATCCTGAAGCAGCTGAAGGACGACCCGCGGACGCGGCACATCCCGGTGCACGTCGTCTCGAGCGTGGACGAGCTCGGCACCGCGCTCAAGCGCGGCGCGCTCGCCGTGCTCCCGAAGCCCGCGGGGCAGGAGGAGGTCGAAGGCGCGCTCGCCCGTCTCGCCGAGTGCGTGGAGCGGCCGGTGAAGAACCTCCTCGTCGTCGAGGACGACGAGGTGCAGCGCGCGAACATCGTCGAGCTGATCGGCAACGGCGACGTCCACACGACGGCGGTCGGAACCGCGCGCGAGGCCCTCGAGGCCCTCCGAGCGGCGCGCTTCGACTGCACGATCCTCGACCTCGGCCTGCCCGACATGCACGGCGTCGAGCTGATCGAGCAGGTGCGCGCCGATCCCGCCCTCCGGGAGCTTCCGATCATCGTCTACACGGCGCTCGAGCTGTCCGAGCAGCAGGAGCGCGCCCTCGACCGGCTCGCGCAGAGCATCATCCCGAAGGACGTCTCGGCGCCGGAGCGCCTCTTCGACAAGGCGTCGCTCTTCCTCCACCGCGACACGAGCCGGATGCCGGCCGATCGGCGCACCATGCTCGACCGGCTGCACGACCGCGACGAGATCCTCGCCGGCAAGCGCGTGCTCATCGTGGACGACGACATCCGGAACATCTTCGCGATGACGTCCGTCCTCGAGCGGCACGGCGTCGAGGTGATCGCCGCGGAGAACGGCAAGGACGCCATCGCGACCCTCCAGGGCTCCGAGCCCGTCGACCTCGCGCTCATGGACATCATGCTGCCCGAGATGGACGGCTACGAGACGATGCGCGTCATCCGTCGGAGCGCCCGCCTCAAGGACCTCCCGATCATCGCCCTCACGGCGAAGGCGATGAAGGGGGACCGCGAGAAGTGCATCGACGCGGGCGCGTCCGACTACATCGCGAAGCCCGTCGACGTGGAGGAGCTCGTCTCGCTCCTGCGCGTCTGGCTCCGGGAGTAGCCGCGGCGTCATGAGCGATCGAGTCAACATCCTGATCGTCGACGACAGCACGGACAAGCTCGTCGCGCTGCGCGCCATCCTCGAGCAGCTCGGGCAGAACATCGTGACGGCGACGTCCGGCCGGGACGCGCTCCGGCTCCTCCTGCGGCAGGACTTCGCCGTCATCCTGCTCGACGTCCGGATGCCGACGATGGACGGCTTCGAGACCGCGGCGCTCATTCGCCAGCGTCCGCGCTCGGAGCACACGCCGATCATCTTCATCACCGCGTTCGGAGACGAGACGCACGTCTCCCGCGGCTACTCCCTGGGCGCCGTCGACTACATCCTGACGCCCGTCCTCCCCGAGGTGCTCCGCGCCAAGGTGGCCGTGTTCGTGGACCTGTTTCGGAAGAGCGAGCAGATCCGCCGCCAGGCGGAGGCGATGCGGGAGCGGGCCGTCCAGCTCCACCAGGTCACGGAAGCGGCGCTCGCGATCAACGCCGCTCAGTCCGTCGACGAGATCCTCGGGCTCGTGACCGAGCACGCCCGGCGGACGCTCGGCGCCGACGGGGCGGTGAGCCACGTCGACCTCGCGCCGGGTCGCTCGCACGACGCGCACGCCGGCGTCGAGATCGCGGTCGACGAGCAGGTCGCGGCCGTGGTGCGGACGAGGGGGCGCCCCCTGCGCACGGCGATCGACCGCAGCCGGCACCGGGAGGACGGCGACGGCGCCGGGTTCGCGGTGCTCGCGGCCCCGCTCCTCGGACGGGATGGGCGTGCGATGGGCGTCGTGCAGCTCGTGCGCGACCCCGCGGTGCGTTTCGCGGTGCGCGACGAGGACATCCTCGTCCAGCTCGCGCAGATGACGTCGATCGCGATCGAGAACACGCTCTTCATCGAGGCGCGCGAGGCGAACCGGCTGAAGGACGAATTCCTCGCGACGCTTTCGCACGAGCTGCGCACCCCGCTCACCTCGATCCTCGCGTGGGCGCGCCTCCTCCGCGCCGGCACGCTCGACCCCGCCGCGATGTCGCGCGGGCTCGAGGTGATCGAGCGGAACGCGCGCGCGCAGGCGAAGCTCATCGAGGATGCGCTCGAGATGTCGCGAATCATCACGGGAAAGGTCCACCTCGAGCTGCGCGCCCTCGACCCGGCGGCCGTGGTGCAGGCCGCGCTCGACGCGATCGCGCCGACGGCGGAGGCGCGCGGCGTGACCGTCACCGCGGCGCTCGAGCGGCTCGGCGACGTCGTGCTCGGCGATCCCGATCGGCTCCAGCAGGTGATGTGGAACCTGCTCTCGAACGCGATCAAGTTCACGCCGAAGGACGGCCGGGTGCACGTCGGCCTGTCGCGCACGGCGTCCACCGTCGAGATCGCCGTCTCGGACACGGGCCGCGGCATCGACCCGGCGTTCCTGCCCCACGTGTTCGAGCCGTTCCGGCAGGCGGACAGCTCGACGACCCGCGCGCACGGCGGGCTCGGCCTCGGACTCGCGATCGTCCGCCACCTCGTCGAGCTGCACGGCGGGACGGTGCGCGCGGAGAGCGCGGGCGACGGCCACGGCGCCGTGTTCGCGGTCCGCCTGCCGCTCGCCACGGGAGACGCGCGGCGGCGGCGTCTCGAGGAGTCGCACCCGCAGCCCGCGGACGACCTCGACGGCGAGGACGCGCATCTGCCCCGCCTCGACGACGTCCGCATCCTCCTCGTCGAGGACGAGCCGGATGCTCGGGACGTGCTGACGACGATCCTCGACCAGGCCGGCGCGAGCGTGACCGCGGTCGCGTCGGCCCCGGCCGCGTTCGCCGCGATGGAGGAGCGCGTCCCCGACGTCCTCCTGAGCGACATCGGGCTCCCCGGCGAGGACGGCTACGCGCTCATCCGCCGGGTGCGCGCGCTCCCGCCCGCGGCGGGCGGCAGCGTCCCGGCGATCGCGCTCACGGCGTACGCGCGTCTCGAGGACCGGGCGCGCGCGCTGGCGGCCGGATACGACGCGCACATCCCGAAGCCGATCGAGCCGCGGCGCTTCCTCGCGACGCTCGGCGAGCTGCTCGGGGGCGCGCCGCGCGGCCCGGCGCTCCAGCATTCCGTGACGCCCGATCCCTAGCGGCCGAGACCCCGCGCGCGCTTGCCCCCGGCCCGCTCCGCGGGCAAGGTCGCGAGCGGCATGGAACGGCTGAAGCGTGTCTTCTTCCGGTCGTTCTTCCGCCTCCTCCTCGTCGCGGTCGCCCTCGGCGAGTGGACGTGTGTGGCGTGGGTGCTCTGGGCCTCGGGCCGGGCGCTGCCGGCGTGGGCGCACGTCGCGGGCGTCGTCGGCATCTTCGCCGTGAACCGCTGGCTCGTCCGTCACCGCCGCGGCGCGCACCCGCTGCCGCGCGCCGTCGGGCGCCTCGTGCCGGTGTACGCGTCGGCAGCGTTCACCTCGGTCTTCTGCGCCCTCTTCCTCGCCGCGGCCGGCGTCGTGTGGGGCGTCGGCCGGCTCGCCGGGCTCCCGCTCGGCCCCGGCGAGGCGCTCGGCCCCTCGTACTTCTGGCTCGTGAACGTGGGCCTCGGCGCGGTCGTCGGCCTCTTCCTCCACGGCTACACGGCCGGCCAGCGCCGGCTCGTCGTCACCCGGCTCACGGTGCCCGTTCCCGGCCTCGCGCCGCCGCTCGTCGGACTCCGCATCGTGCAGCTGAGCGACATCCACATCGGCGCGTACCTCGACACGGACGAGCTCGCGGACCACGTCCGGCGGGTCAACGCCCTCGCGCCCGACGTCGTCTGCATCACCGGGGACCTGGTCGACCGCGCCGAGACCTGCGCGGAGGGCTTTCCCGTGCTCGCGGGCCTCGCCGCGCGCCACGGCGTCTTCGTGACGCTCGGGAACCACGACGTCGCGGCCGGCGCCGCGGAGGTGACGGCCGCGCTCCGCCGCTGGACGGCGTTCACGGTGCTGCGCGACGCGCGCGCGGACGTCGTCGTCGACGGCGCCGTGCTGCCCGTGCTCGGCGTCGACGACCTCGGCCGCGACTGGGCGCGCGGCGTCTGGGAGCATCCGGCGCTCGCGCGCCTCGCGGCCACGGTCCCGCCCCGCACGCCGTTCCTCGTCCTCTCCCATCGGCCCGACTGCTTCGAGCAGGCCGCGCGCCTCGGCGCCGGCCTCATGCTCTCCGGGCACACGCACGGCGGGCAGCTCGCGGTGCCCGCCGGACGGCGCGGCCGGGTGCGGAACCTCGCCGAGCTCATCACGCCCTTCAGCCGCGGGCTCTATCGGGCGCACGGGGCGACGCTCTACGTGAACCGCGGACTCGGCTTCACGGCGCAGAAGATCCGCCTCTTCACCCCCCGCGAGATCGCCGTGATCGAGCTCGCCGCCGGCTGACGTCCGCCGCGCTCATCGCGGCTCGGGCGCGACTGCGGCGAGCAGCGCCGCGACGACGAGCGCGCCGGCGAGGACGACGAGGCCGGCCGCGAATTCGCCCGTCGCCTCCGTGAGCCGCCCGACCGCCCAGGGTCCGACGAAGCCCCCGAGGTTGCCGAGCGAGTTGACGAGCGCGATCCCTGCCGCGGCGCCGGACGCGCGGAGCACGCGCGCCGGCATCGCCCAGAAGGGGCCCATGGCGCTCCAGATCCCGAGCGCGCCGCACGAGAGCGCCGCGAGCGACGCGACCGGCTCCGCGACGAGGGCCGCCGCGCCGAGGCCCCCGGCGCCGACGAGCGCGCACGCCGCGACGTGGCGGCGCCGCTCGCCGGTCCGATCCGAGTGCGCGCCCACGATCACCATCCCGACCGCCGCGACCGCGTACGGCACCGCGGACAGCACGCCGACGACGAGGTCGCCCGCACCCGCGAGCCGCTCGACGATCTGCGGCAGCCAGAGGCTGACGCCGTAGATGCCGTTCACGAGCACGAAGTAGAGGAGCCCGAGGAACCAGACGCGGCGGTCGGCGAGCGCGGCGCGCGTCGTGGCGGCGTGCTCCGGCGTGGCCGCGTGGTCGACACCGAGCCGCGCGACGAGCGCGGCGCGCTCGGCGGGCTCGAGCCACGCGGCGTCCGCCGGCCCGTCGGGGAGCCAGACGAGCACGACGACGCCCAGCGCGACCGCGGGCACCCCCTCGACGAGGAAGAGCCACCGCCACCCGGCGAGGCCCGCGGCGCCGTCGAGGCCGAGCAGCGCGCCCGAGAGCGGCCCGCCCACGACGCCCGCGACGGCGGTCGCCGTCATGAAGCGCGCGATCGCGCGCGCCCGCTCGGCGGACGGAAACCAGTACCCGAGGTAGAGGATGACGCCCGGAAAGAAGCCGGCCTCCGCGACGCCGAGGAGGAAGCGGAGCGCGTAGAAGGTCGGGACGTCCCGCACGAGGGTCGTCGCGACCGACACGGTGCCCCAGCTGAAGAGGATGCGCGCGATCCACCGCCGCGCGCCGACGCGCGCGAGGATCAAGTTGCTGGGGACCTCGAAGAGGAAGTAGCCGACGAAGAAGATGCCCGCGCCGAGCCCGTAGACGGCGGCGTCGAACCCGAGATCGCGCCGCATCTGGAGCGCCGCGAAGCTCACGTTGATGCGGTCGAGGTACGCGACGACGTAGAGGACGAACAGGAACGGGAGCAGCCGGCGACTCGCGCGCGCGACCGCCCGCGCGGAGACGTCGGCTTCGGCAGGGGCGACGGCGCTCACTGGTCCGACCCGTCTGCCAGAAACGACGTCGCGATGCGATCTCCGCCGTCACGCGGAACGCGGACCGGCGGGTACGCCGTCACGGTCGCGTGCGGGGACCCGTCGGGGAACCGTTCGTCCAGCACGGTGAACGCCGCCGTGTCGCACCAGGAGTCGCCTATTCACGCGCGCCCGCCGGCGGGTGTAAAGCATCCCGCCGTGCGTCGTCGTGTGCTCCTCGCTCTCGCCGCCGTCGTCGCGGGCTGCGCCGGCGCGCCGCGCCCGCCGTGCGACCCGGCGCCGCCGCCCGGGACGCTCGGCACGGTCTGCGGATTCGAGAACCCCGAGGACGTCGAAGCGGTGCCGCAGGCGGGCGTCGTCCTCGTGAGCAACACCCGATCGCTCGGTGGCGGGCCCGGCGGCGGCTTCCTCATGGCGCTCCCGCGCGGCGACACGGCGCCGTACCGCGTGTGGCCGCGCGAGGACGCCGTCCTGACGCCGCTCCTCGGGGATGCCGCCTGCACGACCCCGCCGCCGGCGGACGCGTTCGCGCCGCATGGCGTCGCGTCCATGGCGACCGACACCCCGGGCGTCGTGCGGGTCGCGGTCGTCCATCACGTCGCGCGCGAGTCCATCGAGCTGTTCGACCTGGTCGGGAGCGGACGCGAGGTGCGCCTCGCGTGGCGCGGCTGCGTCCCGCTGCCGCCCGACACGGTGGGGAACGACGTCGCGTTCGCACCCGACGGCGAGATCGTGACGGGAAACTACCAGCCGACGCTCGCGCCCCCGCGCAGCCTCTACTACATGGTGAAGAGCGGCCTCGGGATGGCGACGGGCGACGTCATGCTCTGGCGCCCCGACCGCGGCTGGCGACACGTGCCGGGGACCGCGGCCGCCGCCCCGAACGGCGTCGCGGTCTCCGCCGACGGCGCGAGCCTCTACTACGCCGAGATGGGGAGGAGCCGCGTCGTCCGCGTGCCGCGGGCGGGCCTCCGGCCGGGGGAGGCGCCGCGCACGGTCGGCGTGGGCAGCCGGCCCGACAACCTCGCGTGGAGCCCGCGCGGAACGCTCCTCGTCGGCGTCCACACGGGTGCCGCCGGCCCGCTTCCCTGCCTGCTCGGCCGCCGCCCCTGCCGCTCGAGCTGGAAGGTCGCGGAAATCGACCCGGCGACGCTCACCACGCGGGACGTCTTCGCCGACGATGGAACGGTGGTCGGCGCGGTGGCGTCGGCGACCGAGCTCGACGGGTGCACGTACTTCGGCGCCGTGTTCGACGACCGCATCGGTGTCCTCTGCCGGTGAGGCAGCGGTCCCTGCGACGAGGAGACCCGAATGAAGCTCGGCCTGATGCTCGGCTACTGGATGCCGGACCCCTGGGACCCGACCGACCTCGTCCTCGAGGCCGAGCGGCTCGGCTACGACTCCGTGTGGACCGCCGAGGCCTACGGCTCCGACGTCTTCTCGCCGCTCTGCTGGATCGGCGCGCGCACGACGAGGATCAAGCTCGGCACCGCCGTCATGCAGCTCTCCGCGCGCACCCCCGCATGCGTCGCGATGACGGCGGCGACGATCGACCACCTCTCGAACGGCCGGCTGATCCTCGGGATCGGCGTGTCCGGGCCGCAGGTCGTCGAGGGCTGGTACGGGCAGCCGTTCCCGAAGCCGCTCGCGCGGACCCGCGAGTACGTGGGCCTCCTCCGCACGATGCTCCGGCGCGAGGGGCCGGTCACCAACCCGGGCCCCCACTACCCGCTTCCCCGCCCGGGCGGAACCGGGCTCGGGAAGCCGCTCAAGCTCATCGTCCGGCCGCTCCGCCCGCACGTCCCGATCTACCTCGGCGCCGAGGGTCCGAAGAACGTCGCACTGGCGACCGAGATCGCGGACGGGTGGCTGCCGCTCTTCTGCTCGCCCTTCCGCTTCGGCATCTTCGCCGAGTCGCTCGCGCGCGCGAAGCCCGGCTTCGAGATCGCGGCGACGGTGACCGTCAACCTGAACGACGACCTCGAGGCCGCGCTCCTGCCCGTCAAGTTCGCGCTCGCGTTCTACATCGGCGGCATGGGCGCGGCGGAGGAGAACTTCCACCTGAATTTGATCGCGCGCATGGGATTCGAGGCCGAGGCGCGGACGGTGCAGAAGCTCTTCCTCGAGGGGAAGCGGACGGAGGCCGCGGCCGCGGTGCCCGACGCGCTCGCGGACGAGATCTCCCTCGCCGGGCCGGCCGAGCGCATCCGGGAGCGCCTCCAGGCGTGGAAGCAGACGCCGGTCACGGCGCTCCTCGCGGGCACGCGGGATCCGCAGGCGCTCCGCCTGCTCGCGGACGCGCTGCTCTGAGGCGGAGTCGCGAGACACCTTCCCTCGCGCGAGCGCCTCCGTCTATACTGTGCACTGTGCCGCCCGTGCCGGCTCGGTCGTCCGCGTACGCCGAGGAGGTCGACCATGGGTCACGACCGTCGAGAGCTGCTTCGGATTGCGCTCGTCGTATTCGGCCTCACGTTCCTGCTCGTCCATCCGCTCATGATCTTCTGGCCGTCGGGCTGGGCGTGGCAACCGAGCCAGCACGAATACGAGCAGATGATCGTCGGCATCTACGCCACGCTCGGCGTGTTCCTGCTCGCGGCTTCGCGCGAGCCCGAGGCGCACCGAAGTCTCATCTGGTTCACCGTCTGGTCGAGCGTCGTGCACGGGGGAATCATGGCGGTGCAGGCGTTCGCGGACGCCGCCGAGCACGGCCACCTGGCCGGTGACGTGCCGGCGCTCCTCCTCGTCGCGGCGGTGCTGGCCGTTCTCATGCCGCGCGAAGCCGCTGCCACCGTCCCGACGAGCGTCTGACGCGGCGAGCCGCGCGCCGGCCGCCGGGCGACGGATTCGCGCATGCCCGTCCACTGGGAACGACACCGCACCGAACGGGTCAGCTGGCTCCGTGCCGCCGTGCTGGGGGCGAACGACGGCATCGTGTCCACGGCGAGCCTTCTGGTCGGCGTCGCCGCCGCTCATGCGACTCGCGGCAACGTCCTCGTCGCGGGGGTTGCCGGTCTCGTCTCGGGCGCGATGTCGATGGCGGCGGGCGAGTACGTGTCCGTCCACTCGCAGGCGGACACGGAGCGGGCCGACCTCGAGCGCGAGCGCAGGGAGCTCAAGGCCGACGAGCCCGGCGAGCGCCGGGAGCTCGCGGGATTGTACGTCGCGCGAGGCGTCGAGCCGGCGTTGGCGAAGGAGGTGGCGAACCAGCTCATGGCGCACGACGCGCTCGCGGTGCACGCGCGCGAGGAGCTCGGCATCTCGGAGACGCTCGGCGCACGTCCGATTCAGGCCGCGCTCGCCTCGGCCGCCAGCTTCTCGCTCGGCGCCGCGATGCCGCTCGGGATCGCGGCGGTCGCACCGGAGCCGAGCCTCATCCCGTTCGTCTCCGGCACGTCGCTCGTGTGCCTCGCGCTTCTGGGTGGCGTCGCGGCGCGCACGGGCGGCGCGCGCGTCGGGGTGGGCGCGGTGCGGGTGACGCTCTGGGGCGCGCTCGCCATGGCCGCGACGGCCGGCGTCGGGGCGCTCTTCGGCACGAGCCCCTGACCGGAATCGCGGCCGCCGCACCCGGGGAGCGGTGGCGGCTCAATCCAGGACGACTCGCCCGACGCGGTCGAGCGGTCCGCGTGCGGTGTGCCGTTCCCGTCCGGACGCGTCCACGTGCCGCACGGTCGCATGCTCCGCCACGACGAGCGGACGCCGATCGGCCCGCTCGGTCACGAACTCCACCTGACGCAGCTCGACGTCGTTCGCGTGGCGGACGTAGAGGACCGCGGCCGGCAGGTCGCCGAACATGTCGACGCGCGGATAGTCGCCGTGCGCGGCGGGGAGGGGGCCCGCGGGAGCCCGGCCGCCGCCGGACGCCTGGATCCGCATCCGCCGCACCTCGACGCGCTCGACGGGATGATTCGGCATGCCGGTGATCGAGCTCGGCAGCGCGCTCGCGCCGGTCGCGACGATGCGCCGGAGCTTCAGGTTGCGGATCGTCCCGGGCCGCGGCGACGTCTGGCCCCGCCCCCGATTCCCGAGACGCACGAAGAGGGGGACCGGGACGTCGCGCAGCTCGACCCGGCTGACGACGACGTCGTCGATGCTCCCGCCGTCGACCGCTTCGATGGCGATGCCGCCGCCCTCGGCGGCCGCGGCCAGCGCGGCCGGGTCGACGTCGGGACGCGGGCGCCCGCTGATGCGGCAGCGGGCGACCCGGATGCGCCGGAAGTCGCCGCTCGTCTCGCTGCCGATCTTGAACCCGTTCGAGGGGCTGCGCATCCGGCAGCCGAGGACCGTGATGTCCTCGCTCGCGCGCGGCCGGCCGAGGATCAGGCTGCCCTTGAGGACGATCGCGTCGTCGTCCGACTCGACGTCGCAATTCACGATGCGGACCCGCCGGCAGGAGTCCGGGTCGATGCCGTCCGAGAAGGCGTTGCGGATCACCACGCCGTCGATCAGCACGTCGTCGCAGCCGCCGAGGCTCACGCAGTAGTTCGGCGCGTTGTGGATCGTGATGCCCCGGACGGTGACGTCCCGGCACCGGCGCAGCGCGATCGGCTTCGGGCCGAAGCGCTCCGTGCGGTTCCCGTCGATCGTGCCCCGGCCGACGATCGCGACCCTCGCGAGCCCCTCGCCGACGAGCAGCGCGTGCCGGAAGTCGCTCGTCTCGAGGTCCGCGTACGTCGGATAGTGGAGCCGTTCGGGGGGCAGGAAGTCCTCCGCCGCCGGGCTGGCGAGCAGGGTTGCGCCGGCGGCGAGCTCGAGCGTCACGCCGCTTCTCAGCCGCAGCGTGCCGCTGCGCCACGTGCCCGCCGGGATCCGGACGCCTCCGCCGTGCGGGGCCGCGTCGATCGCGCGCTGCAACGCCGCGGTGTCGTCGCGCTGCCCGTCGCCGACGCCTCCGAATCTGCATGGATCGACGAGGTGCCCGCTCCCGCGGGCCCGAGCGCGCCGTGCCGGCACGCACGCGCGGCGCGTCGCGGGGCGCGGAGCCCGCCAGCACGGCCGCACGAGGTCGGCGAGCGTCAGCACGAGCGCGGTCGATCCGAGGACGAATCGGCGCCGGGAGAGCGTCGCCTCGTCACCACCGTCCGGCGTCGAGAAGTCCACTCCCGGCTCCCCGTGCACGTTTCGATGCGTCGCGCCGTCAGCGGGCGACGGCCGTCGTCGTGGTGCGCCGTGAACGCGCCGCTGCGACCGGATCGACGAGATGCGCGACGACGAGTCGCGGGAGGCCGATGGCGAACGCTACACCCCGAATTCCGCCTCCGTCATCGACCGAACCGACGAACTCCGGCGCGCCGTGTGCGGGGACGAGGGTCCCGCGATCGCTTCGCATGTCCGCCTCCTTCGATGGCGGTCGCTCCCGTGCGGAATCCGTGCCAGCAGCCCGACCCGAGGGACCCCGCTGGGTCGTCCACGTCGCGCCGGTTCCACGCGGCCGCGGGATCACGCGCGCCGCCACTCGCGAACCCACGAGCGCCCCCGCGGCGCGTCGCGCGCCGGCGCGTGGCATGGAACGTGCTCGCCGCTACGGCGCCGCTGCGCGCGCCGCGACGGCGCGGGGTGCCGGGCCGGCGGCGGCAGGGCCCGCGACCAGCTCGTAGTCCTCGAGCGCCAGCCGGCGGGTCCGCCACCAGTACTGGAAGCTGAAGTGCGGCCAGATCGTCCCGTTGTAGCCGTCGGGCGCGTACCAGCTCCGGCAGCCGCTCGTCCAGACGGTGCGGCGGAGCTTCTCCTGCACGCGAGCTTCGAAGCGGCGCTGGACCCGCTCCCGAACCTCGAGGAAGAGGAGGTTCCTCCGCCGGAGCGCCTGGATCGCCTGGACCGCGTAGCGCGCCTGGGCCTCGATCATGAAGATCATGGAGTTGTGGCCGAGGCCCGTGTTCGGGCCCATGAGGAGGAAGAGGTTCGGGAAGCCGTGCACGGTGATGCCGAGGTTCGTGCCGGCGTGCGCGTGCACGGCGTCGTTCAGCGTCCGACCGTCGCGCCCGACGACGTCGATCCGGGACAGGTACTCGCTCACCATGAAGCCCGTCGCGCAGACGATCGCGTCGACCCGGTGCTCGACGCCGTCGCGCGTCCGGATGCCGTCGGGCGTCGCCCGTTCGATCGGCTCCGTGACGAGCGCGACGTTCGGGCGCTGGAGGGTCTCGTACCAGTCGTTCGAGAGCAGGATGCGCTTGCATCCCATGGTGTACGTCGGCGTCACCTTCGCGCGCAGGACCGGATCGCGAACCGCCTCGGCGAGCTGCCGCTTCACGAGCCACTCGAAGATTCGCATGAGGCGCGGCTCGAGGAAGAGGCCGACGCCCCGCAGCTCGAGCATCCAGTAGAGCGACGCGCGGTAGAGCCAGTGGAGCGGCCGGACGCGCCGGAAGAGCGTCTGCTGCCAGCGCGGAATCGCGCGGTCGCGTCGCGGGACGATCCACGGCGGCGTCCGCTGGAAGACCGTGAGGCGCTCGACGCGCGGCGCGATCGCGGGCACGATCTGGATCGCGCTCGCCCCGGTGCCGATCACCGCGACGCGCTTGCCCGCGACGTCGTACGCATGGTCCCATTCCGCCGAGTGGAAGCAGCGGCCGCGGAAGTCGCCGAGGCCGGGGATGTCCGGCGGCGAGGGCACGTGGAGCGCGCCGTTGCCGAGGACGAGCGCCCGGGCCGTCATCGGCTCGCGGCCCTCGATGCGGACCGTCCAGACGCCCGCGCGGGGGTCGAACGCCGCCCCGGTCACCCGCGCGCCGAACCGGATGTGGCGCGCGAGGTCGTACTTGGCGACGCAGTGCCGGAGGTAGTCCCAGATCTCCTGCTGCGGTGAGAAGGCGCGCGACCAGTCCGGCTTCGGCTCGAAGGAGAAGGAGTAGAGGTGCGACGGCACGTCGCACGCGGCGCCGGGGTAGGTGTTCTCGCGCCACGTGCCGCCCACGTCCGCTGCCTTCTCGAGGATCGTGAACGACTCGATCCCGGCGCGCTTCAAGAGCACTCCCATCCCGATGCCGGAGAAGCCCGCCCCGACGACGGCCACCGTCTCGGTCGCTGCCATTTGACCGATGATATTATCGGCGAAACGCTCTACGTCCACTTCCGCGACAAGGACGACCTCGTCCGGACACTCGCCGAAGAGCAGATCGGCGCCCTCCGCGCCCGCCTGCGCGCCGCCCGCCAGCGGGTCATCGCCGGAGCGGGGATCGAGGCGGTGCGCGAGACGTTCCGCGCGCCGCTCGAGACGTGGATCGATCGCCCGAGCCTCTTTCGCCTCTACGCGCAGGAGATGCTTCACCCGGGCTCGCCCCTCGGCGCGGTGGCGCGGCAGATGCGCGACGAGGTTCGCCGCGACCTGGTCGAGGATCTCGCGCGCTTCGGGCTGCCGGCGGCGACCGCGGCGGAGCGCCAGCGGCTCGACATGATCGCGGAGGCGATGATCGCGCAGACGGAGGCGCTCGCGCTCGCCTACATCGACGGCCGCTACGACGACCTCGAGGCCGTGGTGGACGTGCTCACGCGCTTCGCCGCCGGGCTGCTCGGTCTTTCGGGCTGACGCCCGCGGCATCCCCATCGGTGCGGGGCGGCGGTACAGGGACGCATGCGAGATCCTGCCGGGCGGGCGCGTGCTTCCGGACGTGGCGGAGGCGAAGCGGAGCCTCGCCGACCTCGTCGTCTGGCTCGAGGACGCGCCGCGGCGCTTCGGGACCGACCCGCGGCGCACGTTCCTCCTCGGCTTCAGCCAGGGGGCCATGATGAGCCTCGGCGTGCTGGCGACGATCCCGGAGCGCCTCGCGGGGGTGGTCGCGCTCTCCGGGCGGTACCCGGGCGACTTACTCGGCGCGCGCACCCTCGACCCACGCGAGCACGCGGAGCGATCCCGCCTCGACGGGGCACCGGCTCCCCAACCGGCTGCGCCCGTCACCGCCGCGCCGCCCGGTCCGCGCGCCGGCGAGAGCGCGTTCCTCTTACGGCAGGAGGTCGAGCAGGGCGCCGAGCCGCGTGATGCGCGGGCAGTCGACGTCGCCCGGATAGCGGTCGAGCGGATCGAGCAGCACCGCCTCGAGGCCGGCGCGGCGCGCGCCGACGACGTCGATCGCGTAGAGGTCGCCGACGTAGAGCGCCGCGGCCGCGGACACGCCCATCGCGTCGAGCGCGAGGCGGAAGACGGCCGGGTCGGGCTTCTCGACGCCGACGACGTGCGAGTCGACGACGGTGACGAGGCGATCGCGCACCCCCAGGCGGGCGAGGTCCGCTTCGATGCGGCCGTCGGCGTTGGAGACGACGCCGAGCGCAAGGCCGCGCGCGCGGAGGGCGTCGAGGGTCGGCACCGCGTCGGGATCGAGGAGGCGCCAGAGGCACCGCTCGCGATGATGCGCGCGGAACTCGGCGACGAGCGCCGCGCGCGCGGCCCCGGGCACGCCGAGCGCGCCGAGCACGGTGTCGAAGTACACGACCTGCCGAGCCGCATCCGGACCGGCGAAGCCGTCGGGCGAGGCCGCGGCCGCCGCGGCGAACGCCGCGTCCACGGCGGCCTTCGCCGCGTACTCGGCCTCGCGGATCGCCTGCGGCGGGCGGGGGTGGCCGCGGGCGGCGAGCACGTCCGCCAGAAACGGGTAGTCGAGGTGGACGAGCGTGTTGCCGGCGTCGAAGAGGACGGCGCGGATGCCGCCAGCGCGCATCCCGCCCCGGTACCACGGCGACATTGCGCGGCCAACCGCGCTCCGACCTTCGCTCCTCGCGCCGGAAGACCCACGGCCACCCGGTCACGATCGACGTCCTCGTCACGTGACCGCGGCGCCCGGGCGCGCGCCGGGTCCGATCGCGGCCGGCGGCCGCGTCACGCCCCGCTTCCATGCCGCGGGGCAGGAGCGTCGCGCCGCGCGCGGCGAGCGCGTCGAACTCGACGTCGAGCATCCGCATGATCTCGCGCGACTCGTTGTTGACGATCGTGCTCGTGCGGCGGTCCCAGAGCACGGGCACGGTGACGCGGCCGGTGTAGCGCGGGTCGGCCTTCCGGTAGACGTCGCGCAGGAAGCGCGCGCCGTTCACGGTGTCCGGGATCGTCCCCGGCGCGTGGCCGAGCTCCTACCCGTCATCGCCCATGTGCGGATCGACGACCGCGGGTGCCGGAAGCGTCCCTCGTCGTCGGGCTCGTACCACTCCGTACGCCCCTCGCCGCTCACCATGTGTCCCATGCGGCGATCATAGCGCGTCCGCGTGCGGTGCGGGCCCCGGCCGGCCTACCATCGCCGCCGCGGCTCGGTGTATAGGCCGCCGCCATGAGCGATCTCGGCTTTTGGAGGAACGCCGCGGAAGATCCCGCGCGCCGGGCGCTGGTCGAGCCGGACGGCCGGACGTGGAGCGCGGGGGCGCTGCTCGCCGCGTCGAATCGGCTCGTGCACGGCCTCCGCGCGCTCGGGCTCGAGCGCGGCGAGGTCGTCGCGACCGTCCTGCCGAACGGCGCGCCGATGATCGCCCTCTACCTCGCCGCGACGCAGGCCGGCTGGTACCTCGTGCCGATCAACTTCCACCTGACCGGTCCGGAGATCGCCTACATCCTGAACGACTCGGCCGCCAAGGCGCTCGTCGCCGACGAGCGGTTCGCCGCCGCGTGCGCGACGGCCGTCGCCGAGACGCCGGCGCTGCCCGCCCGGGCACGCTTCGCCGTCGGCCGCATCGCGGGCTTCCGCCCGTGGGAGGAGCTGACCGAGGGGCAGCCCGACGCGCCGCCCGCCGACCGCGTCGCGGGGCAGGTGATGAACTACACCTCGGGCACGACGGGACGGCCGAAGGGCGTCCGCCGCCCGCTCGCACCGTACGACCCCGACGCCGTCGGCGCGACGTTCGCGATGCTCCTCGCCATGTTCGGCATCCAGCCCGCGGGCGACGGCGTCCACCTGACGGGCTCGCCGCTCTACCATACCGCCGTCCTCACGTTCACCGGCTGCTCGCTCCACTTCGGGCACGAGGTCGTCCTCATGGACAAGTGGACGCCCGAGCGCGCGCTCGAGATGATCGCGCGCCACCGCGTCACGACGACGCACATGGTCCCGACCCAGTTCCACCGCCTGCTCGCGCTCCCCGACGCCGTGAAGGACCGCGCCGACGTGTCGTCGCTGCGCCACGTGATCCACGCGGCGGCGCCCTGCCCCGTCGAGGTGAAGCGGCGGATGCTCGCGTGGTGGGGACCCGTCATCTACGAGTACTACGCCGCGAGCGAGGGCGGCGGGACGCTCGTCACACCCGAGGAGTGGCTCCGCTACCCGGGGACGGTCGGGCGCGCGTGGCCCGGCTCCGAGATCCGCATCCTCGACGACGAGGGGAACCGCAAGCCCGCGGGCGAGCCGGGCACGGTGTACATGGCCCTCGGCGCCCAGGACTTCGAGTACCACGGCGACCGGGCGAAGACGGCGGCGAACCGCCGCGACGGCTTCTTCACGGTCGGCGACGTCGGCTTCCTCAACGAGGACGGCTACCTCTTCCTCTGCGACCGGAAGATCGACATGATCATCTCCGGCGGCGCGAACATCTATCCGACCGAGGTCGAGAACGTCCTCCTCATGCACCCGAAGGTCGCCGACGCCGCGGTGTTCGGCATTCCGGACGACGACTGGGGCGAGCAGGTGAAGGCCGTCGTCGAGCCCGCGGCCGGCGTCCAGCCCGACGCCGCGCTCGCCGAGGACGTCATCGCCTTCTGTGCCGCGCGGATCGCGAAGTACAAGTGCCCCCGCTCGGTCGACTTCGTGAGCGAGATGCCGCGCGACCCGAACGGCAAGCTCTACAAGCGGAAGCTGCGCGACCCGTACTGGCAGGGCCGCGAGCGCGCGATCTGAGGGTGCGCCTCGAGCAGAGCCGCGCGCGCTCCGCCCTCGAGGCCGCCGCGCTCATCGCGGTGATGGTCGGGTGGTGGCGGTTCGGTGCGCGCCGCCTGGTCGCGGACGAGCCGACGGCAGTCGTCGCGCTCGCCGGCGGTGCCGTCATGCTCGCCGCGATCGGCGCGATGACCTGGCTCGGCCGGTCGTTCGCGAGCCTCGGCCTCCGGCGGGACGGCGTCGCCCGCGACGTGCGTACGGGGATCCTCTTCGTCGTCCCGGCGTACCTCGTGACCACGACCGTGTCGCTCGCGCTCGCCGCGGTCGCGCTCGGTCTCGGCGTCGCGTCCGTCGAGTCCCTGTCCGAGGCCAAGATGCCGATCGTCCGCCTGCTCGGCCGGACGCCGCCCGCCTCCGTCCTGCCGCTCGCGCTCTTCGTCGCGACCTACGAGGAGATCGCGTTCCGCGGCTTTCTCCTCACCCGGCTCGCGGCGCTCGCCGGGCCGACGGCCGCGATCGCCACGTCGAGCGTCGTCTTCGGCCTGCTCCACGAGGCGTCGCAGGGGTGGCTCGGCGTCGTGCAGACGACGTGCGTCGGCGTCGTGCTCGCGACGCTCACGCTCCGCCGCCGGAGCCTCTGGCCTGCGATCGCCTGCCACGCGACGATCGACGCGCTCGGCATCGCGCTCCTCCTCGTGGTCGCGCGCGCGCTCGGCGGCGTGCCGGACGCGTCGCCCGATTGACGCACGCCGGCGGCGGGCGGTAGCAGGCGGCATGCGACGGCTCCTCCTCGTCCCGCTCCTCGCGCTCGCGACGGCCGCCGGCGCCCGCGACTTCGATCACGGGCCGTTCGAGACCGTCGGCTTCACGACCCTCGCGTTCACGAAGACCTCCGTGACGACCGGCGCGCCGCGCGCGCTCGACACGCTCGTCTGGTACCCCGCGGTCTCCGGGACGGGGACGAAGCAGGGCGACGTCTTCATCGGCGCGCGGCCGCTCCGGCGCCGCTTCCCGCTCATCGTGTTCTCGCACGGCTCGTGCGGCGTGCCGTCGCAGTCGCCCTTCTTCACCGCGGGCCTCGCGAGCTTCGGCTTCGTCGTCGCCGCGCCGCCGCATCCCGGCAACGAGACGACAGACCTCCCCCACTGCTCGGATCCGGCCGAGCTCGTCGACTCGTTCGCGAACCGCGTCCCCGACGTCCGCTTCGTGATCGACCAAATGCTCGCGCAGTCGGCGAACCGGTCGTCGCCCTTCGCCAGGCGGATCAACGCGAAGCGCATCGGCATGAGCGGACACTCCTTCGGCGGCCTCACGACGCTCCGGATCGCGGCCGAGGAGCCGCGGGTGCGCGCCGCCGTCGCGCTCGCGCCCGCCGTGCTCGGGATCAACCCGACGATCCGCATCCCGACGCTCGTGCTGGCGGCCGAGCTCGACTCGCTGGTGCCGTTCGACCCCGACGTCTTGAAGGCCTTCGGCTTCCTGCACGGCCCGCGCTTCCTGGTCGAGCTGCTGAACACCGGGCACTGTGCGTTCGCCCTCGCGTGCCTGGCGGCGCTTTGCGGGAACGGCTGTCAGCCCGGGACGGCGAGCCTCGACGACGTCCACACGCTCACGATGCGCTACGCGGTGCCGTTCTTCCTCCGCTACCTCGCCGGCCGCGGGGCGCTGCCGAAGCTGCTCTCGCCCGCCCGCGCGCCGAGCGGCGCGATCGTCGTCCACTTCGAGCCGCACGGGCCGGCGTAGCGACGGATCCCATCGTCGTCGAGACGGATCGCCTCGCGACGCGCCGCGGGCGGTGCTATCTCGGCGCGCATGGCTGCGGTCGCGCGCCCGCTCGTTCCGTCGCTCCGCGCCGTCGCGCCGGCGGTCGCGTACGCGGGGCTCACGGTGACGACGATCGGCTGGGCGGCCGCCTTCGTCGCCGGCAAGGTCGTGCTCGAGGGAATGACGCCGCTCGCCGCGGCGGCGGCACGCTACGCGCTCGCGGCGCTCGCGCTCCTCCCCTTCGCGCTCCGCGCCCGCCCCCGGGAGGGCGTCGGGGCGGCTCGCGTCCCGCTCGCGGTCATGGTCGTGTGCGGCGGCATCGCGTACCCCTGGCTCTTCCTGGTCGCCCTCCGCCACACGTCGGCGACGAACACCTCGCTCGTCATCGCGACGAACCCCGTCATTACCGTGCTGCTCGCGCCGCTCGTCGGCGAGCGCCTCGACCGGCGGCGCCTCGCGGGCATCGTGCTCGCGCTCGCGGGCGCCGCCGTCGTCATCACGCGCGGCGACGTCCGCCACCTCGCCTTCGATCCCGGCGACGTGCTCGCGCTCGCCGCGGCGGGCGCGTGGGCCGGGTTCAACCTGGCGGCCCGCGGCGTCGCCGCCCGTCTCGCACCGCCGTTCGTCAACTGCGTCGTGTACGGTGCCGGCGGGCTCGCGCTCGCGGCGCTCGCCCGCGGCGAGCACCTCGGCCTCCAGCTCGTCGGCGCCACGCCCGCCGTCCTCGCCGCGCTCCTCGTGATGGCGCTCCTCTCCTCCGCGCTCGCGGGTCAGCTCTTCCTGGTCGGCGTGCGGGCGGTCGGCGTCGGGCGTGCGGTCGTGTTCATCTACCTGGTCCCCGTCTTCACGGCGCTCATGGCGACGACCTTCCTCGGCGAGACGTTCGGCGCGGCGCAGGCGGTCGGCGGCGCGGGCGTCCTCGGCGGCCTCTGGCTCGCGACGCGCGCCACAACGCCAGGATGAAGAGACCCAGCGAGCGATACTAGACCGATGCTATCTGACCTTGCGCCGACGCTTTTCCTCCCCCCGCTTCGCACCCACGCGCCTCCCCTGCGCTTGCTTGGTGCGTCCGCCAGAGCGTCGACGCTGACTCGCACGAGACGTAAGGATATCGTCGAGCAACCTCTCATCGAAGCGGCTGATGTTCACGACGTGTAGCTTCTTCTTTATCTCTGAAAGATCTTTCTCAAGAGCAAGAAGACCGATGGCTTCATCTAGAAACGAGACCGACGCTATTCGGACGTTGTCGAAGTCGACTTCGATGCAGTCGTGGCCGTCCCAAGCCGCCCTCAAGAGCCGGTTGATGCGAGCGCCGTCCGCCCGCGTGACCTTGCCCGTCCCGCATATCTCTTTGACGTTGATTCGCTGATGCATCCCGCTGTCCTCAGTCCCCCGCTCGCATCAGGATGTTCAATCGCTGTTCCTGGGAATGGCCTCTCTCCCGCTCTATTCGTCCTACGGATGATCTTCTTCGGCTGGAAGGTCACCTTCCCTCTCTCCGAAACGATGGAGAGCGTTCCCTGAGACTCGCGTAGATACTGCCGTATGAATGTGAGCCCCATACCACCCGGCCTCCTCTTCCTCGTAGTCACGCCCGCTTCCGTTGCTTCTTCAATAAGCTTCGCGTCGTCTTTGACCCCCTCGTACCGTTCAAGCGTACGGAGCAATGTCGGGATCCCGCGCCCGACGTCCACGAAGCTTATCCGGACCGTTCCTCTCGTCGGGTAGGATTGGGCGCACACGAAATACCCCATCCTCGACCGAGCGTGATCTTTTGCATTCTGCATCAACTCAATGAGATGCATGAACAGTTGCGAGCGCTGATCTTCTGTAAGTCTAATCTTCCCGCAAAGGACATCTGTGAGAGCCTCGACGTATCCGGCATCGATATCATGGAGGTTCTTGAGCTCGACACTTGTCGACTTCTGCAGAGCCGCCGCGCCGTTGGGCAAGAAGAGTTGGTCGAAACCGATCCTGGTTAGGTACTCGCGGCACGGCAGTTGGGTCGGCGGATCCCACGAGCACGATTTTCCACCGCGCAGACATGCGAGAATCGTAGCCGACAGGGTCGTGAGCCCGAAAGGCGCAATCCAGTCAACTTTACTGAGGTCGAACAGCAGCTGTTTGTTGGCTGTCGACATCGCTTCTGCACATGTCTGGATGAGACCGGGAGACCACCCGACCGTCGTGAGCTTAGGAAATCGGAGAACGGTTGGCGCCACCGCGAGTCAGAGGTAACACTGACCCCGCTCGCCAGGCAAATTGGGACAAGTGCGAGCCGTTACCGCTGACGCAGAGGGGAGACGTTATCGCGAAATGCGGGAAGTGGTTCCGATGCTCCTCCTCGCGCTCGGCGGGTGCGGGCTCGTCGGGGGGGAGTACCTGGAGGACCGAACGACGGCGCCCGCGGTTCCGATCGCGGCGGTCGAGACCGTGGCGAGCCTCGATCATCCGCCGGGGAACGTCGCGGTGTCCGCCGACGGGCGCGTGTTCTTCACGTTCCACCCGGACGGGGATCCGCCGATCGCGGTGGCGGAGCTCGTCGACGGGAAGCCGGTACCCTGGCCGCCGGGCGGCGACCACCCCGCGTATCAATCGGTGCTCTCCATCCGCATCGACCGCCAGAACCGGCTCTGGGCGCTCGACTACGCGCGCTACGGCCGCGGCCAGCCGCGGCTCATGGCGTTCGACCTCGCGACGGGCCGGCTCGTTCACCGCTACGACTTTCCGTCCGACGTCGCGGGCTTCCTCTCCATGCTGAACGACTTCAACGTCGATCCCGCGGGCGAGAAGATCTACATCGCGGAGTCGAGCCCGATCCTCCAGCACCCGGCGCTCGTCGTCTACGACGTGACGCACGACCGCGCGCGCCGCGTCCTCGACCGCGACCGGTCCGTCCGGGCCGAGCGCTACGTGCTCCGGACGCCCGAGCGCGAGATGAAGATCCTCGGGCTCTTCCCGATCCGGATCGGCGTCGACTCGATCGCGCTCGACCGCCGCGGCGAGTGGCTCTACTTCGGGCCGGTGAGCGGCGACCGGATGTATCGCGTCGCGACCCGCGATCTCGACGACGAGAGCCTCTCCCCCGCCGCCCTCGCCGCGAGGGTCGAGGACTGGGCTCCGAAGACGCTCTCCGACGGCATGACGATCGACACGGCCGACACCCTCTACGTCACCGATCCGGAGCACGGCGCCGTCGTCACGATCGCGCCCGATCGGACGCTCCGGACGCTCGTGAAGGACCCGACGCTGCGCTGGCCGGACGGCCTGAGCTTCGGCCCCGACGGCTGGCTGTACCTCACGTGCAGCGCGCTTCAGCACGTGATCTTCGTGAGCGACGCCCACGTGCGGGCGCACGCGCCGTATCACATCTTCCGGCTGAAGCCGGGCGGGACGGCGCCCGCGGGGCAGTAGCGCCGGCGGTCAGCTCCGCTCGCCGACCAGGTACGCCGCGCCGGCGGCCCCGGCGAGGGCGGTGTGCACGGTGCCGGCGGGCAGCATGAGGCGGTCGCCCGGGCCGAGACGCCATTCGCGCCCGGCGGCGCCGAAGCTGATCTCGCCCTCGACGACCCAGATGCTCTCGTCGTGGTCGTGCTCGTGGGGAGCGTAGGCGGCGCCCGGCGCGTCGCGCCAGAAGAACGCCGCGAACCCATCGGCCGCGAGGCGGCGGCGGAGCGCGGCCTCGACCGGGCGGTCGCGTCCGTCCCACCGGATCACCTCGAGCACCACGCGCGACATCATCCGCGCGCCGCGGGAGCCGGTCGAGCCGGGTCAGAGCCGGCGGAGCCGGGGCGCGAGCTCGCGCTCCCAGAAGCGGAGGAAGCCCTCCTGGTCCGGTCCGACGCCGACGAGCACGAGGTGGTCGAAGCCCGCGTCGAGGTAGCGCCGCACGGCGGCCACGTGCCGCTCGGGGTCCGGCCCGCACGCGATGCGCTCCGCGACGTCGTCCGGCCGCACCCACTGCGTCGCCGCCTCGAAGGCCGCCGGCCCGGGCAGCTCCGCCATCACCGCCCACCCGAGCGCCCCGAAGCGGAAGCGCTCGTGGGCGACGCGCACCGCCTCCGCCTCCCCCCGCGCCCAGGAGAGGGCGACCTCGGCGAACGCCGGTCCGACGCCGCCCGCCCGCCGCCACGCTTCGACGAGGTCGCGACGCGGCTCGGTCGCGAAGATGCCGGCGCCCTTCTCCGCGGCGAGCCGCGCCGCGCGCGGCCCGCCCGCGGCGACGGCGATCGGAACCGGCGCGTCGGGACGGTCCCAGAGCTGCGCGCGCTCGAGCGTCACGAACGCGCCCTCGTACGACACCTCGCGTCCCTCGCCGAGGAGACGAATCACGTCGATCGCCTCGCGCAGCATCTCCTGCCGGGTGCGCGGCGGCGGCCAGCCGAGGCCGACGACGTGCTCGTTCAGGTTCTCGCCCGCGCCGAGGCCGAGCGTGAACCGTCCGCCGCTCAGGACGGCGAGCGTCGACGCGAACTGCGCGACGAGCGCCGGGTGATGGCGCATCGTCGGGCACGTGACCGCCGTCGCGAGGCCGATCCGCTCGGTCCGCGCCGCGATCGCGCCGAGCACCGTCCACGCGTGCGGCGAGTGGCCCTGGCTCTCGAGCCAGGGGTGGTAGTGGTCCGAGATCGCAACGAAGTCGAACCCGACCTCCTCTGCGCGGCACGCGTTGCGCACGAGCTCGCGCGGCCCGTGCTCCTCGCTCATGAGCTTGTAGCCGTACGTCGCCATGCGGACGCGACGCAGCAAGGCGGGTGCCACGCGGCCGGAGCGCGCGGCCGCTCCGGGGGCGCGGCCGCCGAGACGACGCGATCCCTGGCCGCCGCACCGGATGCGACAACGGCCCGGTGGACGCGAGCGCCCTCCTCCTCCGCTTCGCCCAGTGGAGTGTCCTCGTCTACGTCGCAATCGGCATCCTCGCCTTCCTCGAGGCGTCGGCGTTCGTCGGGCTCCTCGCGCCGGGCGAGGCGGCCGTGATCCTCGGCGGTGCGCTCGCGAGCCGCGCGGGGCTCTCGCCGGTCGCGGTCGCGGGCGCGGCGGCGCTCGGCGCAGCGCTCGGCGACACGGTCGGCTACGAGCTCGGCCATCGGCTCGGCCGGCCGTGGGTCGAGCGCCGTGCGCGGCCCGGCTCGTTCCGCTGCCGCCAGCTCGCGCGCGCCGAACGGCTCTTCGCCGAGCACGGCGGGAAGACCGTGTTCTTCGGTCGCTTCGTCGGGTTCCTCCGCGCGTTCGCGCCGTTCGTCGCCGGCATGTCGCGCATGCCGTACGGCCGCTTCGTCGCGTTCAACGTGAGCGGCGCGGTCCTGTGGGCGGTCGCATGCACGGCCGCCGGCTACTTCGCCGGCGAGAGCTGGACGCGCATCCACCGCTGGGTCGGATGGGGCGCGCTCGCAGCCGCGCTCGCGGCCGTGCTCGTCGTGCTCGCGCTCCGGCGGCGCGCGCCCGCGTGACGCGCCCGGCGCTCTATGCGGCGGCGCCGGCGCCGGGCTGCGCGGCGCCGTTCGCCAGCGGCTTCGGCGGGAGCGCGCTCGGGTCGACGAGGCCGCGCTTCACGAGGTCCGCGACGGCCATGTCGAGCGTCTGCATGCCGAGGCGCTGCCCGGTCTGCATCATCGACGGGATCTGATGCAGCTTCCCCTCGCGGATGAGGTTCCGGACCGCCGAGGTCCCGACGAGCACCTCGCACGCGGCGATGCGCCCGCCGCCCTTCTTCTTGAGGAGCGTCTGCGCGACGACCGCCTCGAGCGACTCGGCGAGCATCGTCCGGATCTGGCTCTGCTGCCCGGCGGGGAAGACGTCGATGATCCGGTCGATCGTCTTCGCCGCGCTCGAGGTATGGAGCGTCCCGAACACGAGGTGGCCCGTCTCCGCCGCCGTGAGCGCCAGCGAGATCGTCTCGAGGTCGCGCATCTCCCCGACCAGAATCACGTCGGGGTCCTCGCGCAGCGCGCTCCGGAGCGCCGTCGCGAACGAGCCCGTGTGGGCGCCGACCTCGCGTTGGTTCACGAGGCAGCGTTTCGGAGCGTGCACGAACTCGATCGGATCCTCGATGGTGAGGATGTGCCCGTCCCAGGTCGCATTCACGACGTCGACCATGGCGGCGAGCGTCGTCGACTTCCCCGACCCCGTCGGCCCCGTCACGAGGACGAGCCCGCGCTCGCGCGTGCAGAGCTCCCCGAGGACGGCAGGCAGCCCGAGCGACTCGAGGGACGGGATCGCGGTCGGGATCGCGCGGAAGACCGCGCCCGGGCCGCGACCGTGCAGGAACGCGTTCGCGCGGAAGCGGCCGACGTCCGGCACCACGCAGGCGAAGTCCACGTCGTGCTCGGCGGCGAAGACCTTCCGCTGCTCCTCGGTCATGACCGCATGGACGAGCGCCGTCACCGCCTCGGGCGCGAGCGGCGTGTCGCCGAGGCGGACGAGGTCGCCGTGGACTCGCACGAGCGGCGGCTCGCCGGCGCTCAGGTGGAGATCGGAGCCGCTCCGCGCGAGGAGCTCGCGCAGGAGCTCGGGCATGGTCGGCATGGCGCCGCGCACCGGTGCAAGAGGCGCGCCATCACGATCCACCGTCACGGACGCGATCGCCGCCGTGGCCACCG
>Ga0070741_10005762_pt1 | contig 27149 bp, 20 predicted proteins | sample Coa_R1_4_FD_66440 | JGI IMG/M metagenome (GOLD analysis project Ga0070741, IMG submission 66440) | Surface soil microbial communities from Centralia Pennsylvania, which are recovering from an underground coalmine fire - Coalmine... | ecosystem: Environmental > Terrestrial > Soil > Unclassified ...
AGCACCACCGCGAATCCAGACCCACTTAACGCGATACTCACAGCTCGGCCGATGCCGCTGCCAGCACCGGTAACAAGGGCTATTTTCGAACTCATCTTATTTCCTCTGTTGGATTGAATCTTAGGGCATTCGCGCAGCTGAAGATTCACATTCCGGAGGTACTGCCGACCAGCCCGCTCTCTCTGCGGTATCCCTTCTGCGGAGCAAAACCCGGTAAGGGCTGCAAGACGCGTAGGGCGGGATCACAGTGCTGCACCTGGTCGGACCGTGGCCGCAGCCCTCATTATGCCCCGCTGTCTCACGTGGAGGCTCAGTGTGCACCTTGTCCAAAATATTCGCGCTCGACAAAATCGATCCTCAATAGGTCGGGACTCCTCTCGGCCCGCTTCGCCAGCGAATCGAAGATTGAGATTTTCTGAACGTTGGTTGGAGCGGGACAGGCCTTCGTGGATTAGCTTGGAAGCTGTTGACAGTTGCTAGAATTGTGCAACTATATGCGTCGAATTTACGATTGGTAATCGTTATCTCTTGGTGGGAATGCCAGCTGATGCGAGGGATCTTTTCACAACTCAGTGGGGCCAGTGAGCGCGTCAAGTGCGCAGCTGATGAGGTTCACGATGTCGAGTTATTGGTATGGATCGCGGCCCATTGCCTGTCTCGCGGATACGCCGTTTACAAGCGTTTGAGGCGGCTCACCGTACCGTGGATCTATCGCTACTATCTCGCCATCTGTCCTGGGAAGTCGAAATCTGGGCGGCATGAATGACCTTCGCCAGCTTCAGAGAAGACGATGGTGTCAGGTCTACCGCGGCCGTTGCTTTCAACTGCGCAAGGGCTTGTTTGTGCTCCCCCACATTCCGGCTACACGAGCAATCAGGGGGAATGTAAATGTCGAATCCGCGCATATTCGCATCGTGCGCGGTGACGGTGACGCAACTGGCCGAAGTCAATCCAGTTAGAATGAGAGTCTCCACTTGAAGGTGCTGGAGCAGCACCTCCAACGGGGTCATGTAAAAGGCCGAGTGCATGGGCTTGAGCACGAAGTAATCTTCGCTATCGGGCAGGAGCGGACGTACAAAGTCGGCGCCTTTCGCCTCGAGACATCGACCCATTAGCACTTCTTTTTCACTTCGCCAATCGCCGAAGTTGTCGTTCACATACAAGACCGGAATGCGCGCCTCGCGCGCACGCGACTTCAATTTCACCAGCGCGTCTCGCATGGCCAGCGCGCCTGTGAGAATGGCATCTCCGTCAGGAGAGTGGAATGTGGTCAGCACGTCGATGAGCAATAAGGCGACGGGCACTGGGGAAGGACACGTCTGTGCATGCTTCCGCGATCTCATGAATTGTCTGATGCCATCGCGGCGCAAATCGCACCTCGACTAATGCCTTTTTAGAGTGAGTAGCTTGTTAGAGGACCGATCGCATCGGATCACTTTGTGCAGGTGCGGAGGCAATGCTTGAAAACGGGCTTCTCGCCTTCAATCAGTTCCGCACAAGATACAGCTCTTCGCCGTCGCCGAGGTTCAGCCCTGCCTCGCCTTTTCGCCATTTGTATTCCGAGCTTTCAGAGTGCCGTCTGCCGGGCTCAACGTTTTATTGAGCCCGGCAAATGGGCAAATGCCGGTATTACCAGGCACCTCGAGGGACCAAGTCAATCTGGCTCTCTTCTATGGCGCCTTGCATACACTGTCAACGTAGTTATCAATCAGTGCCGGCCGGTTGAAGACGGTCATGGTCGCGGGATATTGGCGGGAAAGCTCGTTGCCGTCGATATCCCAGATGCAGTTGGTTCCAGGAGGAACAGAGTAGGTATTGGTGGTATCCCGGGGCGTGTACCAGACGAGCTCGCCGCTGTATCCGGTGCCGTTAACAGTTTCTGACACGGGACAACTCCAGACCGATTGCGTTGCAATCGTGCCCTGGCCGTAGGAGTTGAGGCTGCCCGTGAAGGTGCTGTTGTCCCAGCACTTCGAGGTGCCGATAAGCTCCCACGTCACGCCGCCGTCGGTGACGACGTTGTACATGCCTTGTACCCATGTTGGTCCGGAGCTGCTACTTGTTCCCGAGGTTGCTGCTCGGTACAGAAGCCCATTCTCGATGACCAGATCGTTCGTGCTGAATGCGGTACTATGCGCATAAGTCTTCACGCTGGATCCGGAAATTCCCGTGAAGTGAATGTTGCGGCCAAAGAACCAGGTGTAGATGCGGTTGAAGGTGCGGCCCATCGGCGTGGAAAGGGGATTGCTGTTGGTGCCGCTGACGATATCCGGGTCGGCGATGAGATCTTCCCATGTAACTCCATTGTCGGCTGTAGTTCCTCCCGGCGAAGCGTTCCAGCTCGGCGTAGAAGAACCGGAGATCCCACCATGATTGGTCTCCTCGAGGTGAGAGCCATCCCACACGACGGAGCCACCCGCGTAGTTGGAGTTCGGGGTCCAGTTGGTGGTAACATTCGTCCAAATAACACTGCCATCCGTCGTGGTGCCGCCGCCGTGATTGAAGGCCGGGAATGAGCTTCCGGAAGTGCCACCAGTCGTGCACTTCTGGATGCTCTTACCATCCCAGATGAATGTGCCTGTGGAGTAGCCGTAATTTTTGAGCCACTGGCCTGCCGGTAGATAGAACAACGGAGCCCAGGTGGTGTTGTCAGTCTGATACCAGAGGTTCAGCGCATCCCCACTGGCAGCCGTCAGGATTGCTTGCCGAGCCAAATAGGCCTGATCAAGATAAGCAGTCAGCGAATCGTCCCATGGATCATGCGCGGAGGCCGAAGTTGTTGCGGTTCCCTGATCGGAGGCGAAGATGGGGCCAATGCCGCTCTCGGTATTCCACACCGGAATGCCGGAGGGAAATCCGTAACCCGAAGGAAGTTGCGAGACGAGGTTTTGGATTTCGGCGATGGCGCTGACGACCGAGTCGCGGCAGGCCAGATGCGTCGGCTCAGTCCATGAACCGGCGTATTTCACCGGCTCATTGATGCCGCTAGTGGTACCGCCTGGACTGCCGGGATAACAACCGTTGTCGCTCGCGTCATCGTAGGAGAGATTCGTCTCCGGCATCGGCGGATTGAGGAGATTGTCGTGACTGGGATAAGGGTGGAAGCTGATCGCGTCAGGGTAGTACACAGTGGGATAGGGGTTCTGCAACGAGCCGCGAGCCTGCGTCTGGTAATACCAATCGTGCAGCAACTGACCGAGCGCTTCAGAGTAAACAGCAGAGCCATCGGCGCCCGTAGAGAAGTACTGATGGTAAGCATCGCCGCCGGCTGAGACGCTACCTGCGATGAAGTAACAATCGCCGCAGAATTTCTTGATGATCTGATCGGCGTCGATCATCATCTCGACGAGCTTGGTGTAGTTGCCTTCCCAATAACCGTCGGAGTTGAACTCGTTCCAGCCTTCGATGTAGTGGATGGCGCACTGGCCATGAAGTGGCGAACCAGGCAGAGAGGAGACGTTGCAGTTCTGCTCCATCAGATGTGTGACAAACTCGCGGAAGTAGCAGTCACCTGGGACCGTCGAGCCGAGATACACGTCGGAGCCGGAGCAGGATTCGTTCCAGTCATAGATATCGGATGGGGGATACGCGGCACCATAGGTCACGTTGGATCCGCTCGGAATGGTGCATGTGACTTGCGACGGACAGTCGTGGCGGGTGACGAGTGAGCTTCCAGAGTAGTAGGTCTCGGGCAGCGTGTAAGTGACGACAGTGCTGGGGCCGGATCCACTGACGCCACTGAGCGTGGCGCCGGTGCCAAGGCTGGCGCCGCCATCAGAGGATGTGAGCCCGTTGATGGAGACGACATCCTTTTCCGAGCTATTGGCATTGAGCGTGAAACCGGTTGCGTTGATGGTGAGATTGACGGTGCAGGTGCCGCTCGTGCAGCCGGTGACAGTGATGGCGGAGACAGGCCATCCACTGCCACCGGAGGAGGCCCAGCCGGGAACTGTGTTGAACGTGTACAGCAGGTTGCCTGCGATCTTCGTGCTGCCGCCTTCCGTCACGGTCGGATTCGCATTATTGCAATCAGCGGCAGGAACCCAGCCGTTAGTAGGCGTCGGCTGTCCCGCAACACTGGCGCAAGATCCGCTCCAAGCGAAATTGAGCGTGCCCATTGTGCTGCTATACGTACCGCGCGCGGTCTCAAGCTGGTTCCAGTTGGCGCCGCCGTTCACGCGCTGCACGCCGGCGTTGGCCGGTAGTTCATTCGCTCCGGTGAGAAAGGGCCAATTGGTAAAGTGCAACAGGTACGGAATGGGGATCGGGACGGAATAGCTTCCGTAAAGAGGTGGTTGAAGAACCTGGTTGGTCTGATAAGGCGCCGATTGTGCTGAGCACAACGGGAGCAGGCAGAGTACGGAGAAGAATACGGCCAGAAGAGAATATCGCATCCGTATCATCACCGCGCTGAACAGTTCGTTGATCGCTTGCATGCTAGTCTCCTTTTCGGGTGAGGCCGTGCTAAGAGTGGCTTGGCACTCCTGGGTGGAGTGCGAGCGGTGGTTGGGCGACCGCAAGAGCGCACACGCATAGTTCCTGCGGTGCGTCGATACCGCCGCGTGATATGGATTGAGTTTGCCTTGAGGGCTTACGAGCTGCGCGACAAGGGAGGAAGCACGTTGTCTAGCTCAGGTCTGATCCGGGGGGAGAAGAAAGGGCACATGGGGAGAGTAGTTATCCGATGTGCCCCGGAAAACAACAACAGCGGGAAAACGAATCTTCGGCCGGATACTATTGCTGTCCACTTCGACCGAATAGATAACGTACGGAGAACTGAAACTCTCGCGAATCGTTCGGGGAATCTCTTTCCGAAGTAATCGCAGCGAAAGCCGAGCTCGAAGGAGTGAGCGTACCTGGCTGTCCAAAGTTGGGAGTATTCGTCACGTTGAAAGCGTCGCCGCGTATTTCCAGGAGATTGGTCCGCTCGAATGGAAGACGGAAGGTCTTTTCGAGGCTCACGTCGCCGCGGTGGAATGCCGGACCGTACCCATTTCCCGGTTTCGCTCCCATCGGAGCAAAGTTCGTCACATTTGGCGTGACGGTGTTGGTGCCAGGGTCAGCGTAAGCAGCCGCATTCAGCCAATGCGTTAATGTGTGCGCATTGGTGAACATCGCTGAGCGGTTCGCGATGGAATAGCACCCTACTGAAGCCGCATGGCTAGTTGTGCACGATACGTTCACGGGTTGGCCGCTCTGATAAGTAAAGATTCCGCTTAAGCTCCATCCACCCAGTACCAGATCAGTCAGTCCTCTGCGGTTGATCCAGTGGCGATTCGCACCGAAAGGCATAGCCCAGACGCCACCCATATGGACCACGTTTTTCGATTCATAGTCTTCGGGGCCATATTCTCCCTTCATTCCGAAGTTCGGGATCAGTGGCCCGCGATAACCTTCACTATTGAACAGTGTCGAGTCCGATCCGTATCCGAGGAAGCGCGAATGCGTGTAATTTGCAATCAAAGCGCTGCCATTGCTGGTCATCTTTTCGTACTTCACCTGCAGCGAGTTGTAGTTGTTCGATCCTTCGTTCCAGTTGTAGTAGTTGTTTTGCGCCAAACAAGGGTACTGATCGTAGTAGACGCTCTTGTCCTGGGTTGTCGGACTCGGATTGTTCGGGTTGGAGTCGTGATAGAGTCCCGCATCTTTACAATTCACACCCGGTGTCACTGGGCTCACCGAGAATGTTGTTGGAATCACCATGTCCACGCGATTGCTGTTGATCGTGCTCTCGATGTGGCGGTTGAGCGTGCCCACGTAGGCGATCTGCACATATTGGTTCGCCGTAAGCTGCTGCTGCAGGGTCAGGTTCATCGACTCCACATATGGCACTCGCGCGTTGTACTGGTTGCCGCGCGGTGAAATCTGATAGCCATACACCAGCGATGGCGTCAGAGGCACCTGTGCAAGACCCTGATCGATCGGACCGATCGTGTTACCCGAATCGGAGGCCAAGCCTCCGTTATTGCTCGACGTAATGTTCACCGCAAACGAGAACGGATAATTGTCACCCGGGTTGTAACCGTCTCCGCGAGCATAGATGCCCGCGTAGGAGATACCATATCCACCCCGGAGTACCGTCTTATTGAACACCTGCCACTCAAAACCGACCCGAGGCCCAAAGTTCTTCTTGCTCAGATTGAGGAGCTGGTGATTCGGTGTGTACACAAGCGCGATGCCTTCCTGGGCAAGCAGCGAGACAAAAGATGGAGACAGCTGAACGTTCTTCACACGGTCATCAATCAGATACATCGACTGTCCATTGCCACTTGCGAACGACGGAACGAAGTTTGCACCATGGCCCTGATGATCGATGCCGTTCTCGAAGTATTCCCAGCGGAGGCCGAGGTTGGCGGTGAACCTCGGCAACACCTTCCAATTGTCCTGGAAGTAGAGACCGAGATAGGGACGCCGATAGTCCTGTTGGGTCATCGGCGATGCTTGGATCTGGTTCGAACCGCCCACATAGTTGTATGTTTCGCAGCCTGTGCCGCTGGCCGCCGCTCCTTGAATGGCTGTACAGTTGGGTACAGATGAGGCGACTGGCTCGATTACGAACTGCGCGATGCCGGTGTTCGCAGTGTTGCCTCCCGCGCCGGAAGAAAGCGTGGGAAGATCGGTGTAGGCGCCGCTGAAAGCGAAGTTTCCGTGAGGGAACTGTGCGCTATTGATGGCATTCTTCATGCGCTCGTAATCGACGCCAAACCGCATGGAGTGCCGGCCACGCTCAAGAGAAATGTTGTCCATGATGGTTGATTCGGCGCCGATCTCCCCGAGCGGGTTGTTGTTGTGCTCGCCCAGTTCCGAAAGCCCGGTAATCTTGATCTGCGCCAAACCGCCATTGCCGCCAGTCGTCGGAATGCCTGGAATGCCGTACTGCTGATTCAGATTCAGATTGTCGCCATAGTCGCCGACCCGGTTCATATGAATGCGGTTGTAGCCAATGCGAAACTCATTCAGCAGCGCTGGCGAGAAGATGTAAGTCTCGCCTACCGCTACGCCCAGCACTACATCCGATTCGGCTCCATTGGTCGCCGAAACGCCGCAGTTCGCTGCTGTTGGACAAGGATCCGGGATCACGCGCGGAATATAGCCGAAGCTGCCGCGCTCGAATATCTGATCCTTGCTCGAAACATTCTCGTCCATACGCGCGTCAAATGTGTTGTTGGTCACCTGATTCACAGGCGCGCTCACATAGTTGTTTACGATGTTGCCGCCATTGGCATTCGGCATCGGAAACAGCGATAGCAGCTTGGCTGCAACTGGCGAAATACGATTTGCCGGGATCAGGTTGTTGGCGAAAGGATCGCGCACATATCCTGCACGCTGCGCTGCCAGATGCGTGATCGGATCGACGCTTCCTGCGCCGAGGTACCGGGTCGTTGCCGGATCGAACACCTGTCCCACTTTGGTGGTGCGGCCCAGAATGTCGGTCTGCGAACCTGTTTGGAAGGTGAGCAGGTCGCCGAAGTTCGTGAATCCTGATTGCTGCTCTGTCGCTGTCGGTACGGACGACGTATAGGCCTGCCCCTGCCGCATCGTCTCTCCGTTGTAATCGACGAAGAAAAACAGCCGGTTCCTTCCATCGAAGTGGGGCAGCATCACAGGTCCACCAAGACTGAAACCGAACTGATTACGGTTGAACTTCGGCCGCGGCTGCTGAGCGCGCTTGAGAAAATAGTCGTTGGCGTCAAAATACGCGTTGCGGTTGAACTCCCATACATCACCATAGAGCGTATTCTGTCCAGATTTTGTGACGGCGTTGATGACTGCTCCACCGGACCGTCCGTACTCTGCCGAATAGTTTCCCGTTTCAATCTTGAACTCCGCCAGGCCGTCCGGGGGAGGCAACAGAGTGTAAGAGTTGCCATTGCCGAAATCCGCGGTCATGTTATTGTTCGTTATGCCATCGAGTAGGTAGTTGTTATACGTGGTCGTCACGCCATTGGCGGTAAACGTTCCGCTTTGCAACTCCCCGTGACCAGAGTCGAAAACGGTAGTCGTGGTGCCCGGCGCCAGCTGTGCGAGCAATGTGTAGTTTCGACCGTTGAGCGGCAGATTATTAATCATGTATTCGCCGACTATCTGTCCAACGGAAGGATCCTGTGTCTGCAGCACCTCATTGCCGGCCGTCACAGTCACGGTCGAAGTCACTTGTCCAGGTTCGAGTTTGATATTGACCAGCAGCTGTTGCTGAATGTTAACGGCCAAGTGTTCGAGCAGCTTTGGCTCAAATCCCTGTGCGGATGCTTTTACGGCGTATGTACCCACCTTAAGCGCGTTGAACATGTAGCTGCCGTCATTCTTAACCGGCTGCTGCAGCACCAGACCGGTCTTCTCGTTCTGGATTGTTACGGTAGCGTTCGCAAGGGTGGCACCGCTCGGGTCGCTCACGGTACCAAGTACAATTCCCGTATCAACCTGTGCATAGAGCCGACCTGAGTGGCCAATGAAAAGAAGCAGCATTGTGAACAGATCCAGGGCAATTGCCGGTGCAAATCTGAAGTTGCTTCGGCGCATACGAAGGACTTTCATACTTGGGGATTTCATCACTCCTCCTTGAACTGCAATCAACTGCATGGTCTTTGTTGCTTGTCTCCGACCAGAAGTCACGAATTGTGAATCTTCGTCACACGCATCTTTGTCCTGACAGGTTTAGTTCGGTTTCGACTCCTGGAAGTCGTTCTTGGCTGCAATCAGCGAAATGAAACGTAAAGTATTTTGCGGTGGCTGATCGCCGGCAATCGAGAAGCGAGCGTAGATTGCGGCGGCGGGAGCGGTCACCCGCGTCGTGGAAGATGTAGCCTGCGATGAATCCTGCATGGCTGAAATCGGCACCGACGGATCATTGGTTCTTAGCCAATGCATCGCCATCCATTCCAGCGTGATGGCTGGGGAAGCTTTACAGCGGCTCAGGAACGCCGCGTAATAGTGCGCCCCCTGTGTAACCGGAATATTGTCGGAGAGCCAGCAGTGGCAGCTCTCTTCGTGATGCCAATGATCCGGTGCGGCTGGCGATAACCAGCGGAGCGAGAAATCAGCGTCCTGCACGAGATTGCCGGCCGGCGCCGTCGCGGCGAGCTGCCAGGAAAAGGTGTTTCGCTGGCCGCTTCGCAGGACGAGCGGAGGAAGAATCAAGGGCGTAGCTCCCGGCCGTTCCACCGCTGCCCGATAGCTACCCGGAGGCAGATTGCGGAGCAGGAATGTTCCTGCATATTGCCCTGAGGCGATGAACTGCTGCGAGCTGAGCGTGCTGTAGTTTGTTCCGAAAAGGACCAGCTTTGCGGGCAGGAAGACGTGGTCGGCAAGCTCTGGGGCGGTAACAAAGGCGACCAAGGAGGTCCCATCCGTTGCGGACTGAGGCCCGGAAAGGACGAGAAGCGTGTGGAGAACGTCGGCGGTGACCCGCGCGGTTTCTTCAGCACAATCGAGCGCAAGAGGCTCGACCCGGGCGCGATCGTTGGCATCGGCATATGGCACCATGCGCTTTGCGATAGCCGCATTGCGCGCAATCAGACCGTCCATGCGCCGCTCGAGCCCGGCGACCGCGCTGGCATCGTCTCGGCCAAGTAGCTGCGGCCGATAATCCCGGAGATCGATATGGCTTGCATCAAGCCAGTTCTCCATTTTCGTGTGGTTGGGGCCTAGCAGGCTGATCGTGTGCGGGGGCGACCCTGAATCCGTGACGAAGTGAAGCAGGCTGCCAATCCAGCGAACCGCGTTCGTCTTATCTTCCGTGCGGAGGGCCTGAAGCGCACGCAGGAAATAGGGCCCGTAGGTTTCATGCACTTGCGGCATGACATGAGAGAAAAAATGTGGAGCTCCAGGAAATAGCAAGTAGTCGTTGCCAAAATATTCGGTGCTGGTCTGCGGAAAATTTTCCGTTGTAACGTGCCAGTTTTCCTGGATGACGACTAGAGAGTTCATCCAGTCGCCCATCTCCACAGTGTCGCGCAGCCTGCCTGTCTCCTCGCCCAGCCGCAGTGCAAGGTTATCGGTGGTGGGAATGGCCGTGAGGGAGCCATCCACAATCTGTTGATGGGGCGGACCGCCCCATGCATGACCGCGCTGGACGGCTATTGTGAAGATCAGCACCGCGCCCAACCATCGTGAGAGCCGTAAGGTTTGGCATTGGATTTGCCGAATTCGATTGTTTTGTCTTTGATTCACGGACTTGCTCTTTTGAGCGGAACGTCTGTCGCGGCGAGCGGGAAGAACGAGGCTGCGACTTCTGGTCTTTCGCGGCTTCAGGATGCTACAGTGGCAGGGGCCACGGAAGGCTCATCGCGGTTCATAACGGTTACGCGGCCGACGTAATTCTCTGCATCGAAAGCATTTGAAGATAGCGCCGCTAAAATGCAAACGCGGCGAAGATTCACAGATTGTTCATGGATTCATGCCATGTTCATGCCTGCGAGCTATCCTTGCGGCGAGGCCGAAGTAACTACATGAGACATCACGCGGCGGGCGCAATTGCGGAAGGAGACGAAATTGCGATGGGAAGCGACGATCAGAAAAAGACAGTCCGCGAGGAAATGGAACGCATTCTCAACAGCGAATCGTTCCGATCCAGTCCCCGTTGCAGGCAATTTCTGCGCTTTGTTGTAGAGCACACGCTCGAGGGACGTCAGGAGCAATTGAAGGAGAGGGTCATCGGCATCGAGGTTTTCGGCCGAAAACCTTCTTATCCTACCGAGGGAGATTCTGTGGTCCGAGTCCGCGCCACAGAGGTTCGTAAACGCCTATCGCAGTACTACGCAACCTTTCCGCGATCGGGTGCCTGCCGAATCGAAATTCCGCCGGGGTCCTATGTTCCGCAGTTCATGGCTTTGGATGGAAGTGCCAAAGATGATGAGACCCTCGCAAGTGAACCGATCGTACCAAACCTCCCTGTCTCGCATCTCTCGCGAGAGCGGGGCTGGTTCCGGATCGGGATGGCTGCACTACTTCTCGTTGCTCTGTCTGCGGTGATTCTGGCGGCGTACCGGCTTTCGGCAGAACACCGAGTCCAGGCCTTCGCCGATGCCAACGAGGCGCAACTGGAGCAGTTTTGGCAACCGGCCATCCGCGATCCGAAATCGATCCTGATCTGCATTGGATCGCCGACGACCTATACCTATAACGGCTCCTTTCAGGGAAACTATGTCCGGGAACATCACATCGATCCAAACCTGCAGCCACAGTGGACGATCGATCCACAGAAGGGCGATATTCCGGGCAGCGTGATCATTCCCGTCAAGGCGGAATATGTTGGGGCCGGCGATGCCAATCTGGCTGTATTGCTCGGCGCACTCTTCGGCCGTCTCGGGAAGCCGTCAGAGTTCCGTCTTTCTGAATACACCTCCTACAGCGAAATTTCCGATGCGCCCACTGTATTGATTGGCGCCTTCACGAATCGGTGGACTCTGCAAGGCGTGAGGCAGCAGCCTTTTGTTTTTGCGCAGAAAGGTCCCGACCGGCTCATTGAAGAGCGAGATGGTCAGCACCGGCAGTGGATTCCTCCGCATCTACGGGCGGATGGCAGAACCGGCGAAGATTTCGCGCTCGTCTCCCGCTTGGTGGATTCGGAAACCGGAAAGTTTCTGGTCGCAGCCGCAGGCGTGTCCGGTTTCGGTAGTCGTGCTGCCGGCTATTTTTTGACGCGGCCGGATTTGTTGGCGCGGGCGCTGAGCCAGGCGCCGCCGGACTGGCCCCGAAAGAATCTTCAGTTTGTTCTCAAGACGAGGATCGTCGATGACGCTCCAACTGCTCCGGAAGTGGTCGCCTGGCGAACCTGGTAAATGGAAACTACCTGCTCTCAAACTCCTGCAGATAATTCAATAAAATTTAGGAACTCTGGAGAAGAGTTGAAGATACGACTCGGTATTTCAAGTATGCAGAACACATGTTTTCTCCATAGTTCAGGGCGAGTGCCATTGTGTAAACGCAGTAAGCACTCAGTAGCTTGCGTTGTCGAAGCCATTGTTCGGTTCTAGTTCGACCTTCCAGCCAGCAACTCTCCTTGGCGAGCGGCCCATGACCACTCTCCATCTGTGTGTCCTGGGCGTGCTCGCCGGCATGCTGAACTTGATCTTCTCCTCCGCCGCCTAATTGAGAAACGGCGACTGTGAGCCCCGGTCTGTGATCGCGGCAAATTATTGCGGAGGTGGATACGCAATTCAGTGCAGCATGCCAATCTGGTTGTCCTTTTTTGCGGGGCCATAAAGGAAAGAGCAGTGATTTATCGCCCTATTGCCTTCTTATCTCTACTGCTATCCTCGCAAGCCATGCGTCGGAGCGAAGGAAGCCGAGCCTATTCGAAAGCTGGGTTACTCTAGAGTTGTAGACATCCTCCGTTCAGAGGCGTGAATGCCCGGTATTGTTTTTATATCGTTAACGTTCCTGTGTTTTGGTGGGCTGTGTTGGATCTTTTGGAGGATGTCTCGGGCGCGAGTACGAAAAGAAGAGGCTGGCTGGAACGAGTTGATCGCAAAGCTTCTCCCGGTCAGTCGAACAGGCATCCACGAAGTCGCCACCGCATTTTTGGAACCCACCGGACGGGAGATGGATGCACGTCATGCCGAACGGCATCTTGAGCCTCGCGACGTGTGGGATTTTATTGGGGGAATTGACGGGCTTAAGACGATGCACCATAACGCTGAGGTTCTCATTGACCTCGCCAGCTATGTGAGCCGCTGGAATCCGGAGGCATATATCGTTGCGGAACAGCTTCGGCTTGATGCTCACGATATTAAGAATGCACTTTCTCAAATAGAACGCGCACAGCGAAAAGGGAAGTTGGCCTACTCATTTTCAGTTCAGGCATCTCGAGCGACTGCAGCTTATTATCTGATGACCCAACGAGTATGCGCGCTATATGAAATAAGTAATGCGGGACTGTTGGCGCAACTTAAAGAAGTGATTTAATCTCGGTCGCCCTCCGAACGGCCTACTCTCTCGGTCAGATCTCCACCATATCGCCAAAGGTCTTGTCGCGCACGGCAACACTTGCGCGGTGATCACTCGCGTCGGTCGCGCCTCGAGGTAATCATGCCGTCCACCGGCCTCGCCATCGCGTGCCTGAAATTCTCAGAAAATCGTTTCGTATCCGCAAATTCGCGAGATTTCGATTGACGCACTTTTCCGCCAGACGAGTTACACAATCCCGCCCCAATCAGCAAGTTAGTCAGTAGTTCCTCTTCATCTGTTTCCCTTACGCAACAGCACGAGGGAATCACTCAGACAATTTCCGAATGCTTCGTAATCTCCGCCCAGCGCACCCCGCGCTCAAAGGAGATTTTTATGTCGAAGCAGATTCGCCGTCGTGTGTTGTCAGCAGTGGTTCTTCTGGCGATGGCCGCTCCAGTAGTTTTGGTTACGCCAGTTCACGCTTATGTAGCCCCCAATCAAACCGGAACTGACCCGGAACCAACGGATCCGGGTTTCATCATTGCTCAGGTTATTCCTATGGCGCTGGCCATCAAATAGAATGTCTGAACGTGGCCCTCCAAGCGGCCGCCGTTTGGAGAGAGTGAATGCATCTGACCGGCCTGGATCTTCTCTTATGGGTGGCTGGCTTGGTGGGTCATGTCGTCTTGCTATTTGTGTTGTTATGGAGGAAGCGTGCTTCGAGATTTCCGATCTTCACCGCATTGATCGCTATGAATGTGGTCAGAACTGTGATCCTGTACGGCGTACTGACCTTCGGGACAAAAAGGCAGTATTTCTTGACCTATTGGTCTCTTGCGACCGTCGATGCCGTGCTTCAATTCGCAGTGGTCTATGAGATGGCGGCACACACATTTCGTCCTTTAGGTACATGGGCCCGCGATGTGCGTAACAATCTGATTCACTTGATTGGCTTGAGTTTGGCAGTTGCTGCTGGCTTGACTTGGCTCGCCAGCCCGCCAACTCGGTTCTTGATTCAGGCGGTAGTGTTCAAGGGCAACTTCTTTTCCGAAGTTTGTATGAGCGAACTCTTCGTAGGCATTTTGGTTCTCTCCGTGACCGCCGGCTTACCGTTGAAGACTCATGCAGCGAAGATCGCTCAAGGGCTAGGAGCCTATTCCATACTTGAAGTATTAATTGAAGGCGGGCACAACTATTTTGGCGTTCTGCGGGATAATCACGTGTATCAGGTTCTGGCCCACATTCGCATGACTGCCTATATCGGCTGCCTTTGCTATTGGATCGTGACGTTGTGGCGTGAAGAGCCAAACCCCCGGCCACTCACCCCGGAGATGCAATTACAACTGTCTGAACTTCAACAGAGGGTTCAAGAGGACCTCAAGAGACTTCGATCAGGAAGGTAGCCGTGCATAACAGTTCCGCGTATTTCGTTCTCGGCGTCCTGGTTCTATTTGCCGTTCTCACTTCGGTTGCGTGGCATTTCTATCGGCGTTCGCGTCGGTCCTCGCGAGTGAACTGGGAGGATCTCGTGCAAAGGCTAATTTGGGTCGATCCAAAGGTGGTGGAGCAAATTGCACTGGATTTGCTGAACCATTCCGGACAAATCGAGGAGAACCCTGACGAGGAACGCCTCGATCCTACTCGTATCTTTAGCATGATTGGAGGATTGAAGGGTTTGGAGGATTTAAAAACAAATGGGCAAGTGATGATCGAGATGGCTGCGTATCTGCAGCAATCCTATCCCGAGGCACTTCTTGTCGCCGAAGAGCTGCGCCTCTATGCGCGAGAGTTGGATTGGCACGTAGGAAGACTCGAGGGGGCGGCCAAAACCGGAAATTTGGAGATATCGTTTCCGTTTTATGCGAAGCGAGCCATCGCTACCTATTACAGGATGAGCCGGCAGTTGTTGGCGCTCTATCAAGAAAAGGACCTCCCCGTGTTCGCGGAGCTACAGAAGGCGCTTTAATCCATCCTAGTGTCTGGTCATGGTTGGGACAGGAGGCGCATGCATACGGCCACAACTTGCCCGATAACTTCAACCTCCTTCCTGTATCTCCAACGCTGGCTACTCGCATGCGAAAGAGGGTGTGGGATTAACGTCAGCCAAGTTGATTCCTTGTCCAGCTCACACCACCCAGATAGATACCCGTCGTGCGTGAGAAGGACGTATATGGGGCGATCAGTCTCGTATGTCCATTCCCTGGGGGGAGCGATTTGTCTTTTTTGCGTGTGAACTTGAAGAATAGACCCCGCTCGAATCATCGGATCAAGACTTCGGTCGCGGCTTCCTAGAATTACACGCCGATAGAGACTTGGCAAAGTTCCAGATGCTGAGGGAAGAAGTGCCGTCTCTTCCGGAGGTTGGTCAGAAGTGAACGTATCCGGCAATATGGATCGCGCTTCTTCCTCAAAGAGCCCGCTGTCAAGCGAGAGTGTTGCTTTGGGGCCGGCCTTTCCACTTAAAGGGCTTGCGTATTCGTCTCCGGTTCGCGTGTAACCCAATACTTCCTCGTAAGAGAGCTTGTAGATCGAGGCAAGTGCTATCAGCTTGGCCGCAGTCAGATCGTGCTCTTCGCGCTCCAGCCGCGTGAGCCAACTCGCCGATATCTGAAAGGCCGGATTGCCTGATTGTTGTGCAAATTGGAAGCTCTTTGCCTCAACTTCGCGCAGAGAGAGACCCCAGTCGAGGCGAACCTTGCGCAATCTAACACCCATTCCTCTCATCGGGCTCCTCCGATCGAACTACGGGCGGCGACACCGGGCATCGAGTACTCCTGCGCAACGTGATTGCGGGATCGCCCGGACAGGAGACCGCTCAAAGCATGATTTCGGGGGGAGGCCCGATGGCAATAGAATATGCTTTTTCACCCTATTCGAATACGACGATTGACCGAGAACGAAGACTCAGAATTAAGTGCACTTCCATGAAGTGTAGAGAGATTACGCTTCGATTGGCGCGAGTCGACGGGCTGAGAGCCTCAGCCACGGCGATATTTTAGGTGCGAATCTAAACCTCAATCACAATGAGTCCCCTTGGAGTTCTTGATGGAGTGAATGGCACAAAACGTGTGTCTGTGCGGCATTTACTAAAGCGCGTTCTCGAACTTCTAACACTTTAAAGGACAAACTGTGCTCCTCAAGGGTCTTCGTACGGGTCTGCTCGTATTTTTTGTCTTTATTGGAGTTGTTTCTGCCCGAGCTGAGCAAGCCTCAGCATGCCAGCGATTTGCAATTCTAAATACGTTCGAACGAATTCAATTTCTTCAAGTATCCCTCAGCCCGCGATCCGAGGTCGCGGCCCAGTTTCTTGCAGAGCCGGGTTGCACCGAAAAGATGATTGATGCCTTACGCGGGTTTGGGGCCAAGATCAACTATTCGGATGAGGAGTCAGGTTACGTCCTGATTACGATTCCCCGGTGCAATCTTTTGTCCACCTTGGGTGTGGCTGGGATTGAATATGCCTATACCCGCGACGACGACCGCAACTACTACCAAGACCCAGATGCAAAAATTCCGCAAGCTGAGCGTATGCCCAAGCCAGTTCCCGTGATCGAGATACCATACCCGAGAGTTGCCAAGGAACTAGCGCCCGATGGGCCGTACTTCGCCGCGGCCGAAATCGGTTTGACCGCCTTGTGGAAAGCGCATCCCGAGGCTGATGGCCGGGGCACGCGCGTCGTTGTTGCCGATGAGGGACTGGACCTGCTCCATCCGGAGTTACAGGAAGCTCGTGATGCTGAAGGCCAGGTTGTTTCGAAGGTCGCCGATATCGGTACGTTGACGACACCTAAAGAGGATGCAAGCTGGGTTCAATTTGGAGAGCCGATTAAGACCAGCGGCCGAACTTTTTCCGCAGCGGGGCAGACATGGACGGCGCCAGCCGATGGGACATACCGATTCGGCATCTACAAGCAGGAGATGGTCCTCGGTCCAGAGTTCAACTCACCAGCTACAAAAAAAGTGCAGTTGTCGGTAGGCATACTTTGGGACGAGCACTTGAACAAGGTGTGGGTTGATACCGATGGTGACTTGAGCTTCGTGAATCAGCGTGCGCTGGGTGATTTTGGCACGACCCACGATATCGATTGGTTTGGGGCTAAGTCCGGGGAAAACGATAATCGAGTGCCATTTGGTGTGAAGATAGACGCGGCTCAAAACGCTGCTTACATTCGCATCGGAGGTGAGCACGGAAATCTAGTCAGCGGTGCGTTGGCTGGCAACAGATGGACCGGGGGGCTCTATGACGGTGCGGCTCCTAGCGCGCAGGTAATCGACGAAGATCTGAGCCGGGACACGATGTTGGCACAGATTGTTCGTGCATTTAATCGCCAGGATACAGATGTGATCAATCGCTCCGGCGGCATCGGCCGCAGCGGATATACCGGAATGCGCGAGGGAATTGAAGACTTCGCACAGCATGTAATCGAGCGATGCATCGAGGTCTATGACAAACCTTTTGCAGCGTACTCGGCCGCCGCGGGCACGATCCACGTGAATGACTATGCCGGACCTGAGATGCTGCGCCGCAATCGACAGCTCGGACCGCCCTATAGGGACACGATCAACAGCTTCGTCTGGGACGGCTTGGTCAACGTTGTTCTTGCTCCGTCGGCGAACCTCGAGACCGACTCACGGTACAAGCCGCAGGATTTGGTGTACCCGGATGGAATTCGCTACATGTGGCAGGACGGCAAAAGGAACCCTCCCGCGCCGTCGGGTTATGTGATGGGCGCGAACAACTCGCCGACCATTCCGGTGGTGAGCGGTGTCTTGGCTGACCTGATCAGTGAGGCCAAGCGGGAGCATGTGCGCTATGATGCTATCCGGCTGAACAACGCAGTCTTCACTGGTGCGCGTCTGCTCGATGGAATTCCTGTTTCGCGTCAGGGCTACGGGGTGATCAACGCAGCCAACTCCTGGGATCAACTTGCCAGGATGGCTAAGGCGGACGATCCGGCCAATCCGCAGTTGACGTCATTCACAGTATCGAAGACAAACGGCGCGAAATCCGAAGACGTTCAAGAGTTCCATAGCGACCTTGTGCAGGCCGGAGAAAAGGTGGAGGGAGAAATCTGGATCACTCGCCACGGCGGCTACGCGAGAGGACGGAAGTACACCTTGAGTTTGCGAGGCGACGATCAGAGCTTCACCTTACTCGATCGCGAGGCGACCTTCATGCAGGACAAACCGGTCCGCGTACGGTTTCGCGCAAGCGGCGCGTCCGGTTGGAACATCGCTCTGCTGGAGCTGCGCGATGCTGAGGCCGGTGTCGTGATGCAGGATGTGCCGCTTTCGGTACGTGCTCCGGAGACGCCGGACAGTTCGGCTGCTGGCGTGGATGAGTACAAATCGATAATTCCACCTCTGACCAGCCAGAATCTGTATGTCCATATGAGCGAGGACGTGCAGGCGGCACGCTTTGTAATGCGGCTTCCGTACACCGGGCCTGAAAACATCTCGACGCGCAGTGGGCCGGGGCTACGGTATCGCTCGGACAAGGCTCCTGCCGGTGAGCCGGTAGACGCCGCGCATCATGTGGGACCGATGGAGACGATGGAGTCTCTTGTTCAAAATGATGCGCCCGGCAATCAGAACATTTATTGGGAGAACTACGGGCGACCCGAGTACGCGACTCAGTACGATCCGCCCGCACCCGATATACCGATTTCTGCCTCGCTGACGGTGAGCAAGTACGCCGTCGATATTGAACGCAAAGGTGATGCATTGCAATTCACTGACAAGCTAGCGGCGATTGAGGGAAGGGCGGAACTGTATGATGCCGAGCTCAAGACTCGATCACTTACTGGCACTGGCCTGGATGCGATGGGGCAAATCGAGGCCACGCTGCCCGACCATCTTGCTCAGTGGCGCTTGCGCGTAAGAGTCGATGGCCCACTCGATGGGCCGACAGACGTGTACATACTGAATTGCTCGGGAAAGAACGGATGTTACGTGGCTGCGACGCAGGAGATCTTACCGGACAGCAAGACGTTGACCATCGATAAGCCTCAAGCGGGTGCATGGAAAATCGTCATTCGAAGTCGAGATCAGGTTCAGCACCAACAGACCTACTTTGTTCAAGAAGCGCTGCTTACACTTGCGACATCTATCGAAGCATCCGACAGTCGACACGCGAGCCGAACGTCTTGGACAGTTCCATTACCAGGAAAGCAGAGCGACGCACAATATGCGGCGTTTCGCATCGCCGGAGCGCCTGGCATCCAAAGAGAGAGGGACGGCCTGGTCATAGCCATGACGCCGCTCGAGGCGAATGCTCCGTGATAAGTCGTGAAATGGAGAGTTGGTGAGGGGAAATGCGCTTATCTCCATGTAAGGTTTTTCTCTTGGCGGTTCATCTCTATATCACCGGTTTGTCCGTGATCGTAGTCTCGATCCTGTGTGTCTTGTTTCCGATTGAGGTGGATGCCAGTGCTGTCCGGCCTCCCTCAGTTGGTGCAGCGGCTCCGGACTTTACCGTCGCTTCCCTTGACGATAATTCGGTGTCGCTCAGCGATTTCCGTGGCAGAGCGGTCCTGATCAATTTCTGGGCTACTTGGTGTGGAAACTGCAAAATCGAGATGCCCTGGCTTGCCTACCTGCGCGAAAAGTACAAATCCCAGGGCTTCGAGGTGCTGGGCATTGTGAGCGATGATGTGCCCAGAGCAAAGATCACTGCGTTATCCCAAAAATATGGCATTCACTATCCAATCCTTGCATGCAACCACGCGACCGCTCAGGCCTATGGTGGGTTACCGGACCTGCCGGAGTCCTTTTTCATCGACCGGCACGGTAAGATTGTTGCCGAAATAACAGGGGCCGATTCCGAGCGCGAGATCGAGGCAAACATTCGAAGGACGCTAGGCTCTAGATAGACGACGCTGCGTTAACAGGCGTGTCGCATGTTGAGATTGCGCGCTTAAATAACCGAGTGGTTAAAGATCGACGACTCGGCTTAATTGTTTCAGCCGCTCGCCGCTTGTCGCGTTCTACTACTACTTGCGAGGTGCACAATTTGCGAACTAGGACGAGGACACTCTTGGCGTGCGTGTTGGCCGCCTGCAGTTGCCTGATGATGGCGGAACAGATTGCGCCCGCGGATACGATCTTCTTCGATGGGAATATTCTGACCGGAGAAGGGCTCCTAACGGAGGCACCACAGCGCGTCTCCGCATTGGCGATTCGCGGCGGGCAGGTCATTGGCATCGGATCCGAAGAGGCTATCTTCAAGTGGCGCGGGCCGAAGACCGCGGTCATCGATCTCCGCGGCGCCTTCGCAATGCCCGGCTTCAACGATGCTCATGTTCATCTGGCGAGTGCCGGTCACGAGAAGCTAACTATCGATCTTGCGGGCACAAAATCTCTCGTCGAGATGAAGGCGCGCATCGTCGCGGCGCTCAAAAAGGAAACCCAAGGGAACTGGCTTCGCGGCCGTGGTTGGGATCACACCATCTGGGTATCGAGAGAGCTTCCTACGCGACAGGATCTTGACTCGGTCACGGCCAGCCATCCCGCAATCTTTACCCGCGTCGACGGCCACATCGCGGTCGCTAACTCACAGGCTCTTGCACTTGCCGGCATTACCAGAGACACGCCCGACCCGCCGGGTGGAAGGATCGACAGAGACGTGAATGGCGATCCTACTGGCATCGTGCGCGAGACCGCCGTTGATCTGATTTACAAAATCGTTCCTTCTCCAACCCGCGAAGAACGCCGTCGAGCTCTCAAACTAGCTCTCGATGATGCCGCTGCGCATGGCATCACTTCTGTGCAGGACTATTCAAGCTGGGATGACTTTTTGGCATACGAAGAATTGGAACGGGAAGGGAAGCTTCCCATTCGCGTCAGCGAATGGTTAACCTTTCTGGACCCTCTGCCTACGCTTGCTGCCCAGCGCGCGCACCATCCAGCCGATGATCCAATGCTCCACACGGGGATGCTCAAGGGCTTCATGGACGGTTCTCTGGGTTCGAGAACTGCTGCGCTTAAGGTCCCTTATACAGACGACCCGCGCAACTCCGGCATTCCCCAATTCGATCAAGCCACCCTCAATCAGATGACCATCGAGCGAGCCCGCGCGGGATTTCAGATCGGCTTCCATGCCATTGGAGACAGGGCGGTCGCGATGGCTCTTAACGCGTTTGCCGCGGCGGAAGACGCGATCCCCGAAAGGAAAAATCTTAGATTCCGCATCGAGCACGATCAGGTCGTCGACCCCACCGATCTTGCTTGCTATAAATCCCTCGCGGTCATCGCTTCTATGCAGCCCAACCATCTGTTAACCGACATGGCCTGGGCGGAACAGCGGATCGGAGCCGTACGAGCAAAGACGTCGTATCCATGGAAGAGTTTCTGGGAGCAGGGAATCGTCTTACCATTCGGAACTGACTACCCAGTCGAGCCCATCACGCCTTTCCGGGGGCTCTACGCCGCTATCACACGGAAAAACGAGGCTGGCACACAGACCTACTTTGCCGATCAAGCCCTCACGATCAGGCAAGCACTTTATGCCTACACCCAAGGTTCAGCCTACGCTGAATTTGCAGAATCCCAAAAGGGAAGACTCGCGCTTGGTCTCTACGCCGACTTCGTCGTCCTTGATACGAACATACTCTCCGCGACACCGACGCAAATTCTTGACACTCGAGTCCTCCGCACCGTCGTCTCAGGCAAGACAGTTTACGAAGCAGGTGCGCCGCCGCCGACTCGAGCGGACCAAAACCCGGCACCAAAATCCAAGATTCGAATCGTCGTGGCAGATAATAGCCCATGACCAAAGAAGTGTGTATGGGGCGGCGCGCAAGAGTTGGCAGGTCTGCCGCTTGAGCGGAAGCAAGGGGAATTCCAAGCCCGCATATCTATTTGCGGATCGTTGAACGGCTAGGTAATTTTGCAGAACGCCGTCGAGATGACGCCGAAGTCTCAGATGGACTCTCTATGGTTTGCCGCGTCACAGGAGAGGAGAGAACCAGCATTGTGTTTGTGGTCATGTATGGGTTGAAGCTGTCGACGATTCTTTCCAGTTCCTCCGTGCTCGCCGCATAAACCTTTACCAGAAATGTGTCGTCGCCCGTTATACGGTGGCATTCATACACCTCACGCATGTCGCGAACTGCCGAGATAAATCGAAAAATGGAATCTCCATGAATGCGGATTCGTATGTAGGCGCTGACAGGCAGACCAACTTTGCGATGGTCAATTTCGACCCGGTATCCGGTGATGATCCCGGCCTCTTCCATGCGGCGAACGCGTTCGATCGCGGCGGGATTCGATAGGCCTACGCGGCGGCCCAATTCGGCCAATTGGATTCGTGCGTTTTCCTGCAGCTCGGCGAGAATGCGCCAACCGATGGCATCAAGTAATCTTTCAGAATCTGAGGAAGTTATCATGATTGACCTAAGGAAATTCGGAGATTTTAGCAAAATACCATAATTGGACTATTCCTGCCATAGGCGCGAACTCGGTAAAGTCTTCGTTATCGTATGGGCGCCGTCATCGAGTTCAACAGACAACAGACTCGCTCGGTCTATCTTGATGCCAACGCGACCACTCCGCTACTTGGAGAGGTGTTCGATGCGATGACGCCCTGGTATCTTACCCGCTTGGCTAACGCCTCATCGAGCCACACGCGCGGACGTGAGGCTCGGGATGCCGCAGAATTGGCGCGCTGCGAGGTCGCTGGACTCATCGGTGCAGAAGCCGGGGAGATTGTCTTTACAAGCAGCGGGACCGAATCTGACAATCTGGCGATCTTCGGCACCGTTGTTGACAGGGGCGCGCATATCATCACGGCGCGCATCGAGCATCACGCCGTTCTGTATGCGGTGGAACGCCTTCAACAGCGGCTAGGCTGCGCCGTCACTTATTTGTCTCCCGATGAGACCGGTGCTGTAAATCCGGAACAAGTCAGGTGCGCCCTGCGGCGAAACACACGGCTGATCTCGATCATGACTGCGAATAACGAGACTGGCGTTTTGCAGCCTGTTGAAGAGATTGGTCGCATCGCACGCGAACACGGGATTCTCCTTCACACTGATGCCGTCCAGGCTGCCGGTAAGGTTCCAATCGACGTCAATCAACTCGGATGCGATCTGCTCTCGCTTTCCGCACACAAGATGCATGGCCCGCAGGGAGTCGGTGCGCTGTTTGTTCGAAATGGTCTGAGACTTGATCCGATGCTCGTCGGCGGCGGGCACGAAACCGGCCGGCGCGCTGGAACCGAGAACATTGCTGGCATTGTCGGTTTTGGAGCGGCGGCCAAGATCGCCCGAAGAGGCTTCGACGACGGCAGCATCAGAAAGATCAAGAAGTTGCGAGACGAACTCGAGAGCAGTCTGTTGCGTGAAGTTGAAAGAGCGGGCATCAATGGCGCGCGCGCGCGGCGTGTTCCCAACACAGCCAACATTTGGCTCGAAGGAGCTGAAGGCGGGCGCCTGATTCAGGTGCTGGATAAGGTCGGAGTCGCGGTCTCCGGCGGGTCGGCTTGCAGCGCCGGGAGCTGCGTGCCGTCTCATGTGCTCCTTGCAATGGGGCTCTCTCCTGCCCGGGCGAGCGCCAGCGTTCGCTTCAGCTTGAGCAAGCAAACCACGATGGAGGATGTGGATTTTGCGATCTGGCAAGTAGCAGAAGCTATGGAACAGCTCCGCGCAGCATCGGTATAAGGCTCGTGCACGCAAGAATCTATCGCGAACAATTTCGAGGGGGAAATATGACTGTCAGTCTATTTGACATCTTCAAGATCGGTATCGGGCCGTCGAGTTCGCACACGGTCGGGCCGATGATCGCAGCACGGCGATTCGTCCTCGAGCTGAAGGAGATGCAAAAGCTTGATGCAGTCTGCCGCCTTCGCATCGACCTCTACGGGTCACTGGCCCGCACGGGAAAAGGGCATGCGACGGATCGGGCCGTCATCTTGGGGCTCAACGGAATGGAGCCACAAAGCGTAGATGCAGAAACAGCGAGTCGACTAGTCACGTCTTTTGCGAGAAGGGGGTACTCGAAATCCTGGGGGAGTACCCCCTCCCTTTTCTGATTGCTGATGACATTGTCTTCCGATATGACGAGATACTTGGCTTCCATCCCAACGGCATGACCTTCATAGCCTTTGACTTGGATGGAGAGCCGATCTGGGCCGAAAACTTTTATTCGATTGGCGGTGGTTTTGTCGTCGGAGAAGAAAGTTTAGCCGAGAATCATTGTGTTCCTCCCGTTTCATTTCCGTTTTGCAGCGCGACCGAAATTCTCAGCTTGTGTCGGCAGACTGGGTTCCAAATTTGGGAATTGATCCTGAGCAACGAGAGTGCGCGAAGAACCAAAGAGGAGGTGCTGGCTGGAATCGACAGGATCTGGCAGACGATGTGCGACTGCATGGAACGAGGGATGAATACGGCCGGTATCCTGCCAGCAGGGTTGAATGTACGGCGCAGGGCTTCCGGTTTGGCCGCGCGGCTAAAAGAGAAAGATCGTACGGCGCAAGCTGAGCCAGACCCACTTGCGCCGCTTGACTGGGTTTCTGTTTTTGCTATGGCAGTCAACGAAGAGAACGCCGCGGGCGGCCGTGTCGTGACGGCTCCGACTAACGGCTCGGCGGGTGTCATTCCTGCAGTGATTCGTTACTACGAGACCTTTGTTCCTGGCGCAGATCGTGATGGTATCTGCCGATTTTTCCTGACCGCCGCAGCTATGGGAACACTATATAAAGAGAACGCCTCGATCTCTGGCGCTGAGGTCGGCTGTCAAGGTGAGGTGGGCGTCGCTTCATCGATGGCTGCTGCGGGTCTTGTCGCTGCCCTGGGAAGAAACAATGAGGAAGTCGAACACGCAGCGGAAATCGCTATGGAACACAACCTCGGGATGACCTGCGATCCGATCGGTGGTCTGGTGCAGATCCCATGCATTGAACGCAACGCTATGGGTGCGGTCAAGGCTATTAATGCCTGCCGCATGGCGATGAACGAGACGGCGGGCCACAAGATTTCGCTCGATCAAGTGATCGAAACCATGTATCGAACAGGGCTCGATATGCAATCCCGCTACAAAGAGACTTCACAGGCAGGTTTGGCCCTGAACTTCATTAAGTGTTGAATGCTATGCAGACCATCTATCTGATTACGACCGGTGGCACGATTGAAAAAGAGTATTCCGAGCAGTTGGGCGTTGTTCTAAACAACACCAGCAAGATCGGCGACTATCTCAAACGGCTTCGCCTTCCCGACTGCCAAGTGCGTGTCATTCCCTTGATGAACAAGGACAGCCTGGAGATGACATCGGAAGATCGCGCAAACTTGATCGTGGAAATCAAAGAGCTTCTTCCACTAGGGTGCCCCATCATCATCTCGCACGGGACGGACACCATGGTGGAAAGCGGCGCTCTGATCGAAAAATCGTTGCCCAAATTGCAGGTTCCCATAATCCTCACGGGAGCGATGAAGCCATTGGGCTTCGACTCGAGCGATGGTTTGCAAAATCTCACAGAGAGTCTCTTAGCGGCGCGCATACTCGGACCAGGCATTTATGTCGTATTTCACAGCCAAGTCATCCTCGCTGCTCGAGCGCAGAAAGACGAGGTGCGGGGAACCTTCGTTGCAAACGGAGTACAGCAATGAACTCACATGCGCCGCTCCTACTCTCGGGCCAGAATCTCAGGCTTGAAGAGATCCTTGCCGTTGCCTGCGGAGGGAGAAAAGTCGGCCTTGCGCCATCGGCTCATACCGGAGTAGATGAGGCGCGAAAAATCATCGAGAGCATCGTCGAGCATGAGAATTCTGTCTACGGAGTAAATACAGGCTTTGGCAAACTCTCTGATGTACGTATTCCGAGGGACCGCCTTTCCGATTTGCAGGTGAATCTGGTGCGAAGCCACGCCTGTGGCCTGGGAAATCCTCTCTCCGAACCCGAGGTTCGGTCCATGCTCTTGCTCCGAGCGAATGTTCTCGCTAAGGGGTTCAGCGGAGTTCGCCGCGAGGTGATCGATCTGTTGATCGGGCTACTCAATGCAGGTGTTCATCCAGTAATTCCCGAAAAAGGCTCTGTGGGAGCAAGTGGCGACCTCGCGCCACTTGCTCATCTCGCGTTAGTCCTCATCGGCGAAGGCGAAGCTTTCTATCTCGGCGAGCGGATCGCCGGTGCAGAGGCCCTGCGTCGGGCGGGTTTGGTTTGCTTGAGCCTGGAAGCGAAAGAGGGTCTTGCCCTCTTGAATGGTACACAGGCCATGACCTCGGTGGGCGCCTTGGCGCTTGACAATGCGCAACGTCTTGTCCGAATAGCTGATGTTGCTGGTTCCATGTCGCTTGAAGCGTTGCGGGGCACTCCAACGGCCTTTGACTCCCGAATCCAGGAGGTACGGCCTCACCGCGGTCAGATAGCTGCAGCGCGACATCTTGTGATGCTTCTCGATTTCAGTGAGATTCGAGAATCGCATCGGATCAATGATCCACGAGTGCAGGACGCCTACTGCTTGCGTTGCATGCCACAGGTTCATGGAGCGGTACGCGATGTACTCGACCATGTCGAAGAGATTCTTGGGATCGAGTCTGGCTCGGCGACAGATAACCCGTTGGTCTTTCCTTTGAGCGCAGAGATGATCTCGGGAGGCAACTTCCATGGCGCACCACTCTCGTACGCCTTCGATTACGCCGCCATTGCGCTCACCGATCTAGCGAACATTAGCGAACGGCGCATCGATCGGCTCATTAACCCCGACATTAACGAGGGCCTGCCACCGTTCCTATCGAATGAGGCCGGTCTGTCATCGGGTTACATGATAGCTCACGTTGCTGCTGCGGCTCTCCTCAATGAATGTAAGGTACTCGCGCATCCGGCTAGTGTGGATGGCGTACCGACCTCTGGCGGCAAAGAGGATCATGTTTCGATGGGTATGACGGCGGCTCTCAAACTGAGGCAAATCGTGGAGAACGTAGAACAGATACTCGCGATTGAGCTGCTTTGTGCTGCACAAGGATTGGAATACTGTAAGCCGCTCCGGCCGGGCAGGCAAATCGAGGAGGTCTTTCTCGAGATCCGAAGGCTGGTGCTGCCGCTTGAGACCGACCGACCGCCGGCACCCGACATCGTTCGTTTAGCGAGCGCAATCCGCCGAGATGCCTTCGCAAGGTTTATGGGACAAGACGCATGAAAGCCTTGGTCAAGAGCAAAGCCGAGCGTGGTCTCTGGCTGGAAGACATTCCCGAGCCAAAGTTCGGTATCAATGATGTACTGGTGCGCGTACGCTATGCAGGTATCTGCGGCACCGATGTGCATATCTA
>Ga0070741_10005763_pt1 | contig 27136 bp, 29 predicted proteins | sample Coa_R1_4_FD_66440 | JGI IMG/M metagenome (GOLD analysis project Ga0070741, IMG submission 66440) | Surface soil microbial communities from Centralia Pennsylvania, which are recovering from an underground coalmine fire - Coalmine... | ecosystem: Environmental > Terrestrial > Soil > Unclassified ...
CCATGGAGCGGCGCCATTTCGCTCACCGTAGTCCTGATTATTTGCCTTGCTCTTGTTGGCGTCGCCAAGCTCACTTATCCGCTGCAGCGTTTCGGATACCTGTCCGGCTATCGTGGTTGGGTTCGGGCCAGCAGCGTGGTCGACCTTGTGCTTGCTGCTCTGATGTTCATCGACCTTCCGGAAACCGCGCTATGGGCTCCGGGGCTGCTGCTGGGTGCAAACATGATCCTGGGCGGTATTGCCCTGCTCGTGATCGCGCTGCTGGAAAGGCGAAAGCTCGGCGCAGAGCACGCAGATCGGCGACCAATGGGGCCTTGATCCCGACGGGCCAAGCCGCCACCAGGAAGAAAATTTACCCCTTACGGTCGGATGAATCCGATGATCCCGAAAACAGCAGAGAATGTGATCGAAATTCGCGTTGATGGGATCGCTCAGCTCTTCCATACGTTGGATCCGTTTCCATTTCGCGAGAAGGACCTCGACCGGGAAGCCGAAGAATATATCGTGGGATGGGCAAGAGAACTGGCGAGAGACCGGTCATTCAGGATCATCGTTCACTTTCCGAGCGACGAATCGCAGACAGACCTTGCGCGGGACCTGCCCGAAGCTCTCGGCAAATATTTCGCCGGCCGTGCGGCCGTCATTCAAGGTGACCTCAACGAGCTGTTCCGGATCGGCCGCCGATCTCTGGCAATAGGCGTCGCGATCCTCATCGCCTGCCTGCTTGCGGTAAAATTCTTTTCCGGGGTCCTTGCGGATGCCCCGTCCAGGACGTTTGTCCAAGAAAGCTTCCTGATTTTGGGGTGGGTTGCCAATTGGCGCCCGCTCGAGATCTTCCTTTACGATTGGTGGCCAATCGCGCGTCGACGCGATCTCTACCGCAGGCTGTCGGCTGCGGAGATCGAAAAGAAGCCGTACGCCCGGCAGGTTTCACGCAAGGGGCCGAACGCCTTCGAACAGCGAACCGCCATTCAACACAGTGGCGTCTAGCGCCAATTATCGAGAGCCTTGGGCTGCGCCGCAGCTTTGTTCTCATCGATGCGCTTGATCTGGGTCAATCGATGGGCGCTACGCACGTGCGAAAAATATCCAGCCAGAGGAGCATAGATATGACGGTCGCGTCAGTCATGGTTTTTGTCGATCCAGCGCAACAGGCCGAAGAGCAGGTGCGTGTGGCGCGCTCCGTCGCCACGAAGTTCCAGGCTTCCCTAATCGGCGTCTCCGCATTTGCAGTTGAGCCCGACTTCGTCGGCGAAGGTGTGGTGATTCAGGAAACGACGCCTGAAGACCTCAAGCGGATGAAAGCCGAGCTTGCCGAGAAAGAACGGTGGTTTCGCGATGTTGTTGGCCTCCCGAAGGAGAGAGTGGAGTGGCGTTGGGACGTCGAATACCCGGTTGCATTCCTCGCGAATGAAGCCAGGGCGGCCGATCTGGTTGTGATAAGGAACATGTACCGGAAAGTAGACCCCTATCACCTGGTCGATCCCGCCGCCGCGGTATTGCGGATCGGTCGGCCGACCGTTCTGGTGCCGGAGCGTGTGCATGAATTGCGGGCTGATCGGATCGTGGTTGGCTGGAAAGATACGAGAGAAGCGCGCCTCGCGATTCATGACGCCCTGCCATTCCTGAAGCAGGCGTCCCAGGTATCGATTATTGAGATCTGCACCTCGAACGAACAGGATCGCGCGCGACGGGGCGTCCGGGACGTTGCCAGGCATCTGCAGCGGCACGGCGCAAAGGCCGAGACGGATGTGCGTGTTCACACGGCCGAATCCGATGCGCATCAACTCGTTCGTCTGGCGAAAGATGCCGGTGCGGATCTGATCGTGACGGGAGCCTACGGCCATAGCCGACTTGGCGAATGGGTCTTCGGTGGCATGACCCGCGGGCTTATGGATGAGGCGCCGTTTTGCCTCATGATGTCACACTAAGCGGGCCAACCAGAGCTCGGGTGTCGAAGTTTATTTGGCTTCCGGGGATACGCGACCTGCGGCTCGATCTGTTCCGGGGTCTTTCACTATTGTGGATTTTTCTCGACCACATCCCCGAACTTTACATCAATAACTTCACTCCGAGGAATTTCGGCTTCAGCGACGCCGCGGAGATTCTTGTCTTCTTGTCAGGACTGGCATCGGGCAGGGTCTACGGCGGTGTTGCCAGCCACTCGGGATTGGGAGTCGCGCTAGCGCGTGTCCTGCGTCGCGCCGTCGAAATTTACCTCGCGCAGATTGTGACCGTCGCGCTTCTTCTGGGTGAAGTCGCTCTCTTTGCCATTCGGCAACCTTCGTTGCTGGATCACGCCAACCTTGCCGTCTTCTTCGCGAGCCCGTTTGAGACCGTATCGCAAGCACTGATGTTGAGATACTCGCCGGTCAATCTCGATCCGTTGCTGCTGATGGTTATCCTCCATTTCGCCCTGGTGGTGATCTTGCCCGCGATGATGCTCTGGCCAGCGCCGACTCTGATCGCATCACTCCTGCTTTATTCTGCGTCCCACTGGCTTGACTGGTCGGTATCGGCTTATCCGTCGGGCGTTATCTTCTTCAATCCGCTGAACTGGCAGCTGCTCTATGTGATGGGCATCTGGTGGGGAATGAGGCCGGCCAACAGCCCACCTCGCATCCTCAATTCGCAGGTCCTGGCCGGCGCGGCCGTGGTCTATTTGCTGTTGAGCTTTTTCATCACGTTGAGTTGGCGCTTCCACGCGCTCGAGGCCTACGTGCCGACGGTGATCGCGAACTGGATCTATCCGATCGAGAAGGGCGACTTGGACCTTCTGCGGCTGTTCCACTTTCTGTCGCTTGCACTTTTGTGCTGGCGGCTTCTTCCCGGCGATCTTCCGGTATTGAGCACACGGTTGCTGCGTCCGCTGCTCCAGTGCGGCGAATATTCGCTCGCGATCTATTGCATCAGTGTGCTGCTCTCGTTTGCCGCGCATGCGATTCTGAGCATGGGCTGGGACAATGTGGCTTTGCAGGTGCTGGTCATTGCCGGGGGCATCGCCACCCTGGTTGCGGCCGCAAGCCTGCTTGCAAGCGTCGATCGGACGGCTCGTGTTCACCCGCGCACCCTATGACCCGAGTCGCCGGTCGGGCCGCGTGCCAAGTACACAGCTCAGCACACCAGGCCCGGCAATGACCTGACATAGATCAACAGGCTCCCGGCTGCCACGAGCGAATATGGATGCGTCCGTTGCAACGTTGCGGAAGGTAAGTGCGACATCGGGTCCGGGCGGGACGACGGAAACCATTTGGATCGGTTGGCGTTCTGGAAAGTTCAATGACACATTCATACCCGGTGGGCCTTCGTTCGACCTCATGGCGACGGCAAGTTCGAACGATTGCCGCACTGCTGCTCATCGGCCTGCCGTCCATCGCGGTGGCCGAGGATGCGGTCAAACTCACCCCGGAACAGGCAACGAATCTCGGGGTTCGCGTTGTGCATCCGGTCGCGAGCCCGACCGACAAGACGCTGCCTTATCCGGCGCAGATCGTCGTCCCGACGCCGCAATTATGGGTCGTCAGCAGTCCCGTGGCCGGCATGGTGACCGGCCTTTCGGTCGCGCGAGGAGATCGGATCAGCGCTGGCCAGTCTCTCCTTGTCATGGAGAGCTCGAACTTCGTTTCGCAGCAACGCGACTACCTGCAGGCCGTCCAGCAGGAAGCCTTGGCGACGCGGGAGTTCAACCGCAACAGCCGGCTCATCGAGTCGAACGCCGTCGCGCAGCGGGTGCTTGAGGCGAGCCAGACCGAAGCCCGCCAGGCCAGCATCGTGGTTGCGGAGCGCAAACAGATGCTCCGGCTCAGCGGGCTTTCGGATGAAGCTATCTCGAAGCTGACGAACGAGGCAGCAATCAACGCGACGCTCTCGGTCGCCGCGCCGCGCGCAGCGACCGTCGTCGACATCGCGGTTTCTCCCGGCCAGCGCGTGGAACAAACGGCGCCATTGGTCAAGCTCGCGCAGCTCTCTCCGCTGTGGGTCGAAATCGCGGTGCCTGCATCGAATATCCGTGCCATCCGGCCCGGTGCCAAGGTGGAAGTCGAGGGCTATGCAACTCCGGGTCAGGTGTTGCTGGTGTCGGAAACCGCCGATGCCGCAACCCAAACCATTCTTGTTCGGGCCGAAGTGAACAACAACGGAGAACTGCGGCCTGGGCAAACGGCACAGGCGCGCATCGGCTTTGCTTCCTCAACTGAAAGTGCGTGGGAGCTGCCCTACAGCGCGCTGTTCCGTCGTGGCGAGCAGGCATCAGTGTTCGTGGCGACCGCGGACGGTTTCCGTCTTGTGCCGGTCACGCTGCTTGAGGAAGACCAGGACCATGTCGTGGTCTCGGGCCCGATCACGGACAAGGATGAAGTCGCGAGCGGCGGCATCTCTGCGCTCCGGGGAATCCTGCTCAAGCTAGGAGCGGGTTAATGCTCGAGCGGCTTGTCGCATTTGCGCTGTCGCAGCGCCTGTTCGTCCTGCTCGGCGTGCTCTTGCTAATCGGCGCCGGGGTGGTGATGCTGCCAAGCCTGCCGATCGACGCCTTTCCGGACGTCTCACCCGTCCAGGTCAAGGTCATCATGAAAGCGCCGGGTCTCACGCCCGAAGAGGTCGAGCAGCGGATCACAGTCCCCATCGAGCTCGAATTGCTTGGACTTCCTAACAAGAAGATCCTTCGCTCGACGACCAAATATGCGCTCGCGGACATCACGGTCGATTTCGAGGATGGCACGGACATCTACTGGGCGCGCAACCAGGTGACCGAGCGCCTGACCAACGTCGCGCGCGATCTTCCCGAAGGCGTGAGCGGCGGGCTGGCGCCGATCACGAGTCCGCTCGGCGAAATGTTCATGTTCACGATCGACAGTCCTGATCTGTCGCTCGCGGAGCGGCGCAGTCTGCTGGATTGGGTGATCCGCCCGGCGCTGCGAACCGTTCCGGGGGTCGCCGACGTCAACGCGTTAGGCGGCTACGTTCGCGCGTTCGAGATCGTGCCGCTCAGCGAAGCGCTGTCGGCCCGCGGCATCTCCTACGACCTGTTTCGGCGCGCTCTTGATGCCAACAGCCGCAACGATGGCGCAGGCCGCGTCAATCAGGGCGAGGACAGTGCGCTGGTGCGGATTGAAGGCAGCGTCCAGACCATCGAGGACATCAGGCAGATCGTCGTGGACGTCAGGGATGGCATACCGATCCGGGTGAGGGATGTTGCCAGGGTGCAGCTCGGATCGCTGACGCGCTATGGCGCCGTCACGACAGATGGCCGCGGTGAGACCGTCGAAGGTCTTGTGCTTGGTTTGCGCGGCGCCAATGCCCGCCAGCTCGTCAGCGATGTCCGCGCCCGCCTTGACGAGCTCAAGCCGTGGCTGCCGAAGAGCGTCGCCATCAACGTGTTTTACGACCGCAGCCGGCTGGTGGATCGCGCGGTCGGAACTGTGATCCGCGCGCTCGGTGAGGCAACCGTGCTGGTCGTTGTGCTGCTGCTGTTGTTCCTCGGCAATTGGCGCGCCTCGCTGGTGATCGCCTTGAGCCTGCCGCTTGCGATCGTGATCGCGCTGATCGTGATGCGGATGGTCGGCATGTCGGCAAATCTGATGAGTTTGGGCGGCCTTGCAATTGCGATCGGCATGCTGATCGACGCGCTGGTGGTCGTGGTCGAGAATGTCGTTGGGAATCTCAGCAAGCAACCATCCGGCAAGGCGGCGCCGCTCGTCCACATCATCTTCCGATCGGTCTGCGAGGTTCTTCAGCCGGTCGCCTCTGGCGTGCTGATCATCATGATCGTGTTCGTGCCGCTGCTGACGCTGGAAGGGCTCGAGGGAAAATTGTTCATCCCTGTCGCGCTCGCAATCATCTTCGCATTGGCCGGCTCGCTACTGCTGGCGCTCACGGTCATTCCGGTCGCGACCTCGTTTCTGCTCAGGACCGCCTCACACCACGAGCCATGGCTGATCCGCACCGCGTCGCGCCTGTACGTTCCGGCACTCAATTGGGCGCTGAAGAACGAGCGCAAGGTGATTATCGTGGCGGTCGCGGCCCTGGTTGTCGCGGGCTACGCCTACACTCGGCTCGGCAAGACGTTCATGCCGACCATGGATGAAGGCGACACCATCGTCAGCGTCGAGGCGCTGCCATCGATCAATCTCGACGAGATGCTTGCGATCAATGCGCGGCTTCAGTCCGCCATTCTCGCCAAGGTTCCCGATATCAAGAGCATCGTGGCGAGGACCGGATCCGACGAGCTCGGACTGGACCCGATGGGACCCAACCAGACCGACACGTTCCTGGTCCTGAAGCCCGCAGCGGAGCGCAAGACCGCCGATCAATCCGCCTTGATCGAGGAGTTGCGGCGCGTGCTGGCCGGCTTTCCCGGCCTTTCGCTGAGCTTCACGCAGCCGATCGACATGCGCGTGCAGGAGATGATCTCCGGCGTGCGCGGCGATGTCGCGGTGAAGATCTTCGGCACCGACATCAACAAGCTCAACGAAATTGCGGGCAAGCTGTCGGGCGTTCTGTCCACCATCGATGGCGCCGAGGATGTCTACAGCACGCTCAACGAGGGCGTGCAATATTACACCGTTGCGGTGAACCGCATGGAGGCCGGGCGTCTTGGCCTGAGCGTCGATGCGATTTCCAACTCGCTGCGCACCCAGATCGAGGGCCGCACCATCGGCACGGTGCTGGAGGAGGGACGCCACACGCCGATCCTGGTCCGCGGCAGCGAAACGACGCGGGAAGCGCCGACCCTGCTTGCGAGCCTGCCGTTGACGCTCCCCAACGGTCAGCACGTCGCACTCTCGCAGGTCGCCCGCATTCACCGGGTCGACGGTCCCGTCCAGGTCAACCGCGAGAACGGATACCGGATGAGCGTCGTGCGCGCCAATGTGCGTGGCCGCGATATGGTTGGCTTCGTCGAGGAAGCGCGGCAGAAGGTTGCGGCGGGGTTGCCGCTGCCAGAAGGTTACCGGCTGACCTGGGGCGGGCAGTTCGAAAATCAGCAACGCGCGGCAGCGCGTCTGTCGATCGTGGTGCCGGTGGCGATCGGTCTCATCTTTGTGCTGCTGTTCACGACCTTCGGCTCCATCCGCCAGGCGCTGCTGGTTCTGGTCAACATCCCCTTCGCCGCGATCGGCGGTGTGTTCGCGCTGGTGCTTGCCGGCGAGTATCTCTCCGTTCCGGCGTCCGTCGGCTTCATCGCGCTGCTCGGCATCGCCGTGCTCAACGGCGTCGTGCTGGTCTCCTACTTCAACCAGCTCCGCGCCCACGGCTTTGCGGAGGACAAGATCGTCGCCGAGGGGGCGAGGCGAAGGCTTCGGCCGGTCCTGATGACGGCGAGCATCACCGCGCTCGGTCTCATCCCCTTGCTGTTTGCTTCCGGCCCGGGATCGGAGATCCAGCGCCCGCTCGCGGTCGTCGTGATCGGCGGCCTCGTCTCGTCGACTGCGCTGACGCTGATCCTGCTGCCGATCCTCTATCGCCGGTTTGGCGGCGGCGCCAAGGAGGCGAAAGCCACCAGGGAGGCCAAATGAGCGCCCAACTCGTCTGCCTCACTTTGGTTGCGGCGCGATCGCTGCGCCAGGAGTTGTTCGACTATCTCAGCGAACAGCGCGACATCACCTCCGGCTTTACGGCCTCCGACATCGCCGGCCACGGCCCCGACGTGCGGCTGCAGACATCGGCCGAACAGGTCAAGGGGCATGCCGACGAGCTGATGATCCGGATCGTTCTTCAGGCGCAGGATGCCGCGCAATTGCTCGAACGGCTGAAGGCAACGTTCGCCGGCACAAGAATGGTCTACTGGATCATGCCGGTCTCGGAATTCGGCGTGATAGATGCCGCCAACAAATGAAAGGGCGCGGCGGGTTCGGCCGCTTATCTCATCCAAACTTGGCGGAGGCTAACGATTCGGCGAGCGACGTCACTGCAAGCAAGCAGTGCCGTTGCTGGGCTCATTTTATTTCTGATTTTCAGAAATTGTTGCTTGACGCCGCGGTAGACGCAGCGATAGAAGCCCGCCTCATCTCCGAGGGGCGTTTCGCGATCGTCACGAACGTTTGGCGCGGGATGCGATGGACGCCTTGGGCAGCGAACCACTCGCGCAGCGCATGCCGCTGTTCAGCTCGCTGCCGGGCTAGATCGAACGTGTAACGCAAAGAGCCCGCCAAAGGATGGCGGGCTCTTGATCTTTCGAGCGGCGTTATCGCCGATCGATATCGCCCCTCTCGTGCATGCGGCTGCCGGGCGAAAACTCGGAGGCGCCCCGGTCGCGATCGCCGCGGTTACGGTCGAAATCGCGGTCACCGCGGGATTGGCCGGTCGTCCTATGATCGTCCCTGTCGCGGTCGAAGCTTTGGCGCCCACCGCGATCGCGATCGAAGTCGCGATCGCCGCGCGACTGGCCGACAGTGCCGTGTTCGTTCATCTCGTGCCCCGGACTAAAGCCCGACGCACCTCGTCCACGATCATCGGCATCGCCACCATTCCGCATTTCATGACCAGGACTGAATTGCGAGGCACCAGAGGAACCCCTGGCCGCACCTACTGAACCTCCAGCCCCAACTGAACCACCGGCGGCCGCGCCCGCACCCATCTTGCCCTGTGCGTGAGCGAACGAAACCGTGCCCAAGAGCAGCACGGCTGCAACGGCAATCTTCCTTTTCATTGATCGTCTCCATCTTGGTTAGCGCGGAGACAACGAGACGCCGGTTCGCCCGTTCCGATCCATGTACGGAACTCGCCCGTCTCCGTTCCCAAAATCATCCGGTTCGGGCTCAAAAGAAGGCATGCTGATGTGGCGCACGATGCAACGAGCCGGCCCGAAGGCCTGCTTTGCTCCCCCACGCGGTTGATCGCCTCGCTCCCGAATAGCGGTCAGCTTGTCAGATTGGATTCTGATTTTCAGAAATTGCGCTTGACGCTGCGGTAGACGCAGCAATAGAAGCTGCTCATCCCGCCTCATCTCCGAGGGGCGTTGCGCATCGTCACGAACGTGGAGCGCGGGATGCGATGGACGCCTTGGGCAGCGACAGACGAGCGCGCTCGCGGCGGACGGTGAAGTCGTGTGGTCCTGATGCCTCGACGCTAGCATCAACACGGCGGCAACGCTTTATGTGTTGCGCCGGGGATGGTGACACAAAGCCCGATCACCAGGGAGAGCACGAAGGAAACCGTTAAAACCACTCGCGCAGGGAATGCCGGATCCGTTCGGCGTACCTGTGGTGACTAACTCGTGTGCTTTTTTACTTGCACGCGAGGCTGCGGGTGGGTCGTTCACCCGGCATTCCCTGCGCCCTCTGATTTTGTGGGGGCTGGTACACGGCGCAAAGCCTCGCGCGGAAGCGGCGGGATCGCGTTGTTGTGCTTTGGGGAAGGCGATGTTTGACATTTGAATAAGGTTGCCCGCGTGCACTAATCTTTGCCCTTTCCCACAAGGGGAGAGGGGAGGAAGGCGCAAACGGAGCTTTCGCCGCGGGACCCTCAGCTCCCGCGCAAGAGTAGCTATTTCGACAGGCGTTCAATCGTCCTGACGGCATATTCCGGCCCGTGCCAGTCCAGAAATTTCAATTCCTTCTGTTGCAAGGCGTCCGTCGCACGGAAAAACTGCTCGAGCTCTTCGTGGGCGCGAGAGGGCAGGTGGCGGATATCTTTCAGATCCGTTTCCAGCGGCGAGCGATCCGGCACCGCAAATATTCGATCGTTTCGCTTTTTCTTGCCCTTGCTCTTCTGTTCGACCTGGAGAATTCCCACAGGGCGGCAGCGCATCACGACGCCAGGATAAGTCTTGGCGTCATGAATGACGAGGACATCGAGCGGATCGCCGTCCTCGGCCTTCGTCGATGGGATAAAACCCCAGTCATAGGGATAGGCGAGGCCGGCCATCAAAGGCTTCGCCAACTTGAAGACCCGCTGCTTCGGATCGAAGTCGAGCTTGCAGATGCTGCCCCGCGGAGTCTCGATGACTGCGAAAACGTGGTCCTTGTCGGCCCAGGTTGGAAGCTTCAGCAGGTTCGTCATCTCGTCCACTTTGCGCTACGTCGATCGTTATCCGCCATCTATGCCGGCGGCCTCAGGCCTGACGAGTTGACCCATTCGTCGATATGCGCCGCCGTGTCGGCGCGGTTCGCCCTTTTCAAGAGATCTTCCTTTTCGGGGCCGGGGGGAAGCCTGGATGCGTCGGCGCGCACCGCCTCGGCAAATTCCATCAGCCGTTCTTTCAGGGGAGTCGTTTGCTTAAAACGCCGTCTCCGTTTTTTCATCGCTACTCCTTTACACAAAGCGATTGCACTCGCTCCAAGCCTAAAGCCACGCCTTCGCTCCGCGACAACTTAGGTTAAAGCGAGCGAAAATAGCCGAACGGAATATCGAAAGTCTGAGTATCAAAAGGGACATTGCGCTGGCGCGGCAGCACCTCGGTTCGTACTCATTTTTGGCAAGCCGCTTATCTTGAGTAACGTCGCACCTTTAAAGAGCTGCTGCTGCCCGGTTCGTCGATATGTCGACAACCGCGGGAACCATGCGAGGCTTCCTCATTTGAATCGCTTTCGATGGCAGGCACCGTGGCACAGGTTCTCATCGGCACGTCAGGATGGCATTACGACTCGTGGCGGGGTCCGTTTTTTCCGGCCGGCCTCAAGCTGAAGAACCAGCTGCAATACTATGCCAGCCAATTCCAGACCACGGAGCTCAACGGCGTGTTCTACCGCACGCCAAGCCTGCGGGCCGTCAAGGTCTGGCGGACGCAGACCGGAGACGATTTTGTCTTCGCCTGGAAAGCATCGAAGTTCATCACGCATTGGAAACGGCTGTCGGACAATTCCGTGAACAGTCTCGCGCTGATCGAGGAGCGGCTGGCCATTCTGGACGAAAAGGCCGGACCGGTCCTGTTTCAGTTGCCGCCGAATTTTGAAGCTGACGCAGATCGGCTTGCGTTATTTTTCAAGCTGCTTTCAAAACGGCGCCGCTATAGCTTCGAATTCAGGCACCCGAGCTGGTATCAACCATCCATCATGAGGATTCTATCCCGGCAAAATGCCGCGCTCTGCCTGTCCGATCACCACGAAGCGCCCGCTCCCTGGAGGCGCACGGCCGATTTTGTCTACATTCGCGGTCATGGCCCGCAAGGGCGATACAAGGGCCATTATAGCCGTCAGACGTTATCGAAGTGGGCGGCGCGGATCAGATCCTGGACAAAGCAGGGCTGCGACGTGTTTGTCTATTTTGACAACGACCAGAAGAGTGCCGCTCCGGCAGACGCTTTGAGATTGAAACAGCTCGTGAGCTGAGCGCAAAAATCGACTTTCGTCGCGAGAGCGCAATGCAGCGTGTGCAGCGCAGAATGTACGCCGAATGACCGTCACGCAGATTCCGTGAGCGCCTATTGGAACATTCGAGCACGGACCTGTTTATCAGCCTGCTTGTTAGCACGTATGCATGGAGGCTATCCCATGGACGGCATCGTTTATTTGGTTGGTTTGATCGTGATCATCATGGCCATTCTCTCGGCCTTCGGCCTTCGCTAGGACATGCTGCGATGAGCGCCGAAACGCTGGAAACTGGAACGCGGCCCCGCGCTTCCGCCGTTGACGATCGATGGACTCTGGAATGGACGCCGATTGTCGCGGGCGCTTTTATCGCGGCCGCCGTCTCTTCGATCATGGTTGCATTTGGAACAGCAATCGGGCTTGGCCTCAGTTCGGCCGCTCCGACCTGGCGAGATGCTTCGTTCGCGCTTTGGCTGTTGTCAGGCATCTACCTGATACTGCAATCCCTCATCAGCTTCGGCTGCGGCGGCTACATCGCCGGGCGCTGCTGCACGCCCTATGAAGCGCGCGACACAAGCGAAGTCGAAAGACGTGACGGTCTGCACGGCGTTGCATCCTGGGCGCTTGCAGTCATCATCGGCGTTGCCTTGACGGCCATCATCGCCATGGGTGCGAGCCGGTCGACAAACCTGAGGCAACCCACCAGCACGACCGAGCCGTCGGTGCTCAGCTACGAAATCGATCATTTGTTCCGTGTCGCGCACAGGCCGCCTGAACTCAATATCGGACCGCTGCGTTCGGAAGCTGCTCGCGTATTGATGACCTCATCGAGCCATAGTGGAGTGGCGGCTGACGACCGGACGTATCTGGTTCAGCTCGTGACTGCGACCACCGGCCTTGCCGGGGGTGACGCGGAGCGCCGCGTCGACAGCGTTATCGCCGCATCCAAGACCGCCATCTCGCATGCCCGTTCCGCGATGGTCATCATGGCATTTTCGATAGCCGCCGGGTTGCTCCTTGGCGCTGCCGCCGCCTGGGCTGCAGCTGGCGCCGGCGGCCGGCATCGCGACGGCGTGCCGCTGTCGGACTGGATGCTGCACGCCAACCGCTTCTTCGGTCGTCGGAGGTTCTCGGCGCTGCGGGCTAAATGAACGGCTTTCCGCCTGTCACCGCGACCGTCGTTCCCGACGTGTAGCTCGAGAGCGGATCCGCGAGCATGACATAGGCGGTCGCAAGCTCGGCCGGTTGCCCAGGGCGCTTCATCGGAACCTGCTTGCCAAAGGTTTGCACGGCTCCTTCCGGCATGGTCGAAGGGATCAGCGGCGTCCAGATCGGCCCAGGTGCAACCGCGTTCACGCGAATTTCCTTTGAGGCAAGCATCTGTGCGAGGCCGCCGGTGAAATTCTGGATCGCGCCTTTGGTCGTCGCGTAGGCCAGCAGGATCGGATTGGGCATGTCGGAGTTGACGGAGGCCGTGTTGATGATGGCGCTGCCGGGGTTCATGTGCGGCACCGCGGCTTTGGTCAGATAAAACATCGCGTGGATGTTCGTCTCAAACGTCATTTCCCATTCCTCGTCGCTGATCTCGCCAATCTCCTTGAATGTCGCTTGGTGCGCGGCGTTGTTGACGAGGATATCGATTCCGCCGAGGACCTCGACCGCGTGCTCGATGACGTAGCGGCAATGACCGGGGTTTTTCAGGTCGCCCGCCAGCAGAACTGCCTTCCGGCCTTCCTTCTCGATCAGGCCTTTGACTTCCTTCGCATCGTCGTGCTCGTTCAGATAGGCGATCAGGACGTCGGCGCCTTCGCGGGCGAAGGCGATCGCGACCGCCCGGCCAATGCCGCTGTCACCGCCGGTGATCACTGCCTTCTTGCCGTCGAGACGGCCTGACCCCTTGTAAGTGGTCTCTCCGTGATCCGGGCGTGGGTCCATTGCCGAAGTCGAGCCTGGCGTTCGCTGAGCCTGATCAGGAAAAGGTGGTTTCGGATGCATGCTGTGCTCCACGTGAGGTGCGTAAGAGCAAAATCGGCAGGCCCGTTCGATGTTCCTGCTTCAGCGCATTTCCGTGGACTTGACCCGTGACGGTCCGTTCACCGCATCGTGCTCGCGGGGACAAGTTCGCGAAGTCGTTTTCCCGGCATCAGCGCGACCGCTCCCATTCCAGGATGGCCCGGACTTTGCCCAGCTCTGGAAAGTTGGCCGATATGGTCGGTGCGCTCTCGATAAACAGCCTGTCGCCCTCAACGCGAAAAAAGCGCACCTGATCCGTTCCCTTCCAGGCTTCGGTCCACGCCACGTCGATCTTCGTCGTGAGTTGATTGCCCTCGACGCGATAAAGGCCGGTATACGCTGTCAGGCTTAGAAAATTCGAAAGCCGGTCCTCGTCCGTGTGCGGCGGCTTGCGCCCTTCACCCGTGATGACCGTCGTAAACCGCTCGGGCGTGATGACGAGGTAGCCCGCCGGCTTTTCACCGTAGACATTGCGGCGCTCCTTTGACTCGATGCTTTCGAAGACAAAGGATTTCAGCTTCCACACCCCGACCAGCTCGGTCGGCTCGGCGTGCGCCGCGAGTGGCGGGAATCCCGCCAGGAGAAGACATGCGAAGGTGAACCAAAAGCGTCGCATCGAGAATTCCCTCCCGAAAAGATGCCGCGTCTTGGTGAGGTCCATCGACCCAGGCGGCTTCGATAGCGTCTCACTTTGACGTCGTGATTTCGAGCGCGCAATCCGCAGCTAATGCCCGCGGGTGCGATTTCGCAGGCGGCCCGAGGCAAAACGCATCCTTTCCCAGTTCGGGCAAATCGCGACACTCGCCGGATCGATGCGGGGTTCGCCGAATTGAGACAGTAACGCGGTCAGTCCTGCTACGTCCCCGACCGTGATTGCAGGCTCGCCAGTTCGCGCGCGACTTCGGCGTCATGCGCAGCCTCGTCGGCCCGCGCGAGTGCCGGGCTCCACCGTCCGCGCATCACGAAAATGGTGGCGATAAACACCAGAACGCAAACCACGCACACCATGTACCAGATGCGCCATTCGCCCGGCGCGGCTTCGGCGGCCGCTTTGATCGCGCCCATTTGCGCCAGCAGTTCTGGTGGCGGCGTGACGTTATCGGCCTGCGCCTTCTTGAAGGCCGCGATGTAGTAGGGTGCAGCCACGAGCGTGTCCATGGACCTCACCACCAGCGGCAATGCGATGAAGCACGCGGTCACCACCAGCCGTATCAACCAGCCCCATACCGCGAGCCCGGTCGCGGTCAGCGCGGGATTGCGCGCCTCCACCGTCTCGGTGAAGCTCGCCATCCAGGCCACATAGGCAAAACCTCCGAAGATCGACTGCGCACACAGGATGACCGCCAGCGTGGTGAAGCCTGGATGCTGCCCAGCCTGGACGAGATAGAGATAGATCGTGACCGCGCTGCCGATGCCGCCGATCAACATGAACGGTTTGCGCACCCGGAAGTGGTCGGAAAGCAGGCCACCGACAATCAAGGCCGCCGCATTGGCTCCCCAGCTCCAGTTTCCCAAGGCATTCGCCTGCTCCACCGAAAACTGGAACATGGTCGCCAGGTAGATCACACCGAAGGCCACTGCCGTGTAGTAAAAGAACAATAGTAGCGACACGCCGAGGGCCGATGCGATCACGTCCAGGTGCAGCATCTGCCGCCACGGGTTGCGCAAGGAGGCCTCGATATCGAGCCCCTTCGCCTTCAGCTCGATGAGCACCCGGTCGCGCTCGCTCACCATCAGCTGGTCGCGAAGCGCCGGCGCGAGCTCGCGCAGGAACAGGAATGCCAGCACGAACAACACGAGGCAGATTGCGCCGCAAATGTAGAACTGGCTCTGCCAGGTCTGGTAGGCCGGCAGCGTCATCGTGACGATCGCGCTGACCGTCAGGCTGCCCAGCACCGGACCCAACGTCCAGAACCCCATCGCAGTCGCGCGTCCCACCTGCGGCGAGAAATCGCGGATCAGCGCAGGCGTTGCGACGAGCGCGATGCCTTCCACGAAGGAAACGACGAAGAAGGACAGCGCGAAGCCAAGCGGACTCGTGACGTTCGGGGTCCAGAACGCGGTGATCAGTGCCACCGCCAGCAGCCCGTAGACCACCAGGTTGGCGCGGCCAAATCGGTCGGCCAACCCCGCGATGAGCGACGCGAAGGCCCCGAGGAGGCCTCCCCCTGCAAGTATGTACACAAAGACAGAAAACGGCATGTGCAGCTGCGGCAGCATCAGGGTTGCTACGCCGCCGCCGACGTACAGCGCATAGTACAGGGCGATCGTGATTGCGACCACAAGCAGCAGCTGCCGCAGCCGCTGTGCACGTTCTGGATACTGCGCAAGCTGGCGATTCCAAATCGCCAATCCGCGCTGTGCCTGCGGCAATAGCGTCGTTGAAGACATTTTCAATCCTCCCCCGAATGATTGGAATTGCCGATTGTGCGCCCTGGTTGCCGGTGGCTAGGCCACCGCCATTCCGACAGGCGAAATGAATTCGCGTCGCGTTGTTGACCTCGCTCTAACCTCTGTTGAAGCGGATGGATTACAGCAGGAAAACGATAGGAGCGGAATAGGTCTCGATAGCTGGTTTGCACAGCACAATAACGAGCCGAACCATTTGGCTTTTGGGTCAATCGCTGTCGCACAGAGCAAGAAGCGGCTACTTGCGTGTTTTTCACCTGCACGCAAGGCTGCGGGTGGGTCGTTCACCCGGCATTCCCTGCGCCCTCTGATGTGAGAGGGTCTCGTTTCAAAACTCGGGCAAATTCACGCCGGAGAATGCGAAATTGCGCGTCATTACCTGCGACAAACGCGAAGCGTTTGCGCAAGGGAGCGCTGGCGACGAAGTAATCCAGCGTTTAGCCAAGTCTGGATCGCTTCGCTTGCGCTCGCGATGACGAAAAGAGGGAACGCGCTGTTTGAAATTCGAATATCGGGCGTTCCCCGGAGGCTGCGCAGCACCGTAAGCGCGTTCATGCGCGTCTTCGACGCGCTACGGTGGTGCGCTGCTGATCCGGGGCCTCATTTTGAGCGTGGGTCCCGCATCTGCGATGCGCCACTACGTGGCGCACCGGGCGCGGGACACGAGAACGTTTTACGCCCTTGTCCCCGTAAAGGGAAAACTGCCCATCGGGCCGATGCCCATTTCGCCGGAGATGCTGTCGCCGGAAACTTTTCCGGTGAATTCGAGTGTCAGCGGCATCGGATTGGTGATCGAAACCTTCCAGGACAGATCATCGCCATTGGCCTTGCCGTCGAAGATCTCGGTGGAATTGCCTTCGGCCGCCTGCGTGCCCGTGAGCGTGCCGCCCGACGTCTTCAGGCTCAGCGTTGCCTGGCGGTCGCCCATCGGCGTCGTCATGGTGATGTTCCAGTTTCCGTCCGCGGCCATGCGCTTCTCCCGCTCTCTTTCCAAAACCGTTGCGGCTCGCTGTATAGCGCATCTCTCAAGCGATGCCCAACGCCGCGACAGCGAATTTTCAGGTGCTGGCGGCGGTGGCGGCGCGAGCGCGCAGGCGGCTGACGAACAGGAGACGGAAGGCGACGTATTGGATGGCGAAGGCGACAATCTTCGCGCCGGCGGCCACAAAGGAGACGTAGATCGCCCAGAGCTTGATGTCGCCGGTCAGCGCGACTGCGATGGTGCCAATGCCGAGCGCGAACATCAGCAAGGCCCAGGAAAAGCCGGCGATCGTGACATATTCCGGGATGGTCTCGGCGACGTCCTGCGGCACGTAACGCAGCATCCAGCCGCGCTTGAGCATGATGGCCCCGATCGCAAAATGCGCGATCGAGGGTTTGGCCAGGACGAAGCGCGGGTCGTTGGTGAGAAGCGTGGCGGTGCCCAGCACGATGACGAGGCCGAGGCTCGCCCAGGTCATGAAGCCGAGCTCGCTGCCCCTGATGCGGGCGCGGATCACCTGGAGGATTGCGCCGGCGATGCCGATCCCGGTCGCGAGCGCGATATTGCCGGTTGCGAAATAGATCGCCGCAAACAGGATAGTCGACAGGAAGTCGCTACCGAGCCTGACAAATACGTCCTTCATGGCGAACTCCATCCGTCAAGCCGCACCGACCCAGTTGCCGTGAAAACCATCGGGCACGCGATGGCCGAGATGCACCAGCGCGACGGGACCGGTGGCTACGTCGGTCGCGTTGAAGACAGCAAGCTCGCTGACGTTCTCGGCCGCGCGCCACACGGTCGCGAGCAGCCAGCCGTCGCCTTCCGCGGCGTCCTTGGCTCTCTCGACGAACACGGGCTCGGAGATGCTGTCGCCGAGGGGGAGGAGATATTTCGCGAGCCGCTCGCCCTTGCCGTTGACATGCGCGATGCCGGAAAAGCCCTCGAACATCGGAAGTTGCGGATTGGCGCAGGCGTACCAGCCGTGCTGGCTGGCAAAGCCGGCGCGACGATCGTCGATGCGCGGAAACTCTCCGGTGAGGTCGTCGAGATAGGTCTGCTGGAAGCGGTCGGTGTTGCCGGCGAGGTCGAAGGTCCAGCGAGCGAGCCGCGCACGCGCCTTGTTCGGATCGGTGCGCGAGCCGTCGGGATGCGGGAACAGCGGCGCCTCCTCGAACTGCATCACGTCGGCGACGATGCGATCGCCTTCCTCCCAGGCGTTCATGACGTGGAAGACGTAGCAGCTCTCGCCGCGGAACCAGACGATGTCCTCGGGCGAGCCGCTCCGCTTCATCACGCCGACATAGGCGCCCTTGTCGGGCTCCCAGGCATAGGGCGGCCGCCCTTGCATCGCGCGCATCATGCTGCCGGTGATGGGAAGGATGGGAAACAGCAGGTGATTTTCGGTGACGATGAAGTCATGCACCATGCTGGCATAGGGCGCCTCAAACCGGTCGAAGCGCTTCACGTTGCCCTTGGCGTCGATCGATCCGACGGAGAGGCCAGGGGTGAGGGGACCGCCGGCGTTATAACCAAAGAAGAACAATTCGCCGGTGGCGGGGTCGACCTTGGGATGCGCCGTGAAGGGTCCACTGATCGCGCCGTCAAAATTGCAATAGCCGCGGGTCGCGAGCGTGCCCGGCTCGATCTCGGTCGGCAGATGCGCTTCCTCCAGCGCCAAGAGCTTGCCGCCGTGGAAGATGATGTTGGTGTTGGCGACGCCGCCGTCGGTGAGCCCAGCCGGCGCATCGGCAACCTTGCGTCCGAAGCCCGCGAACAGTGCGCGGCCGGCCTCGTGTTCGGCTTGCCATTTCGGCGTGCGCACCCAGCGATTTCGATAGCTGGCGCGGCCGTTCTCGAGATGAAACGCGTGCAGCATGCCGTCGCCGACAAACCAGTGCGCGTCGGGCGCGTCGAATTGCGGGTTCGGGCCGTTGCGATAGAGGGTGCCGTGCAGCTCGCTCGGCAATTCGCCGGTGATTTTCAGATACGACGCGTCGGATTCGAACGGGATCGGACCGCGATTGTTACGGGGCTTCTTGGTGACGGCGTCCTGCTGCATCATCGGCTCCCAGTAAATCTTTACGTTGTAAAGATGCCATTAAACCTGATCCTGCGGCCGGTCAAGCGAAATCTTTACAGTGTCAACATCAGGGCATAGAGTTGCGGCATGAAAACCAGGAGAGATTCGAGGGCCGGATCCAAGCTTGAGCCGTCGCGAAAGCCGGTCCGGCGCGCCGCGGCTGCGCGTCCTGCGCGCGCAAAAGGCGCTGCGAAGGCAAAGGCCTCAGTGGAGACCACGCCCTATCATCACGGCGCGCTTCACGACGCGCTGCTGCAGGCGGCGGAGCGGTTGCTCGAGCGCGATGGGCTCGGCGGGCTGACGCTGCGGGCGGTGGCGCGGGAGGCGGGCGTCTCGCACGCCGCGCCCACCCATCACTTCGGCGATCTCACGGGTCTTGTCAGCGAACTCGCGGCAATCGGTTTTCGGCAATTCAACCAAGCCGCAACGGCTGCCGATGCCAGTGCCAATACGGCTTTGGAAAAGGCCATGGCGCGCGCCAAGGCCTATGTCGCTTTTGCGCAAGGTCACCCCGGCATGTTCAGCCTGATGTTCCGCACCGAGCGCCTCGACATGAAGCGGCCTGCGCTGCATGAGGCGGCGAGCGCTGCCTTCGAAGGGCTGGCCGGCTCGGTCGGCGCCCAGCGGCAGGAGGCGATTGCGGCCAGGGCGCTATCGCTCGATCAGGCGGCTGCGATCGTGCGTGCGTGGTCGCTGGTGCATGGTTTTTCGATGCTGTTGCTCGACGGCAGGCTCAGCGAGATCCTCGATTGGCTGCCCAAAGGCACCGACGCCGCAACCTTGCTCGATGCGATGCTGAAGACATCGGTGACCCGGCCGTCATAATGTGCGCAAGCTGGGGAAGGTTGATGTCAAGTCCGCGAAGGGCCTGACATTTGCATGGAATCGTCCTAGAACACGCTACCCTCGCGATCCCCGCTTCAGCAGCGTTGCAGTTGTCTCACCCCATGCCTGATATTTCGTCGAAGAAACCCTATCGCATCGGCCGTTCCGCTACCGGACTTGGCCTCTTCGCCACCAAACGGATCAGGAAGGGCACCAAAATCATCCGCTATTTTGGGCCGCTGCTGGATTCGAAGAAGAAAAAAGACGATGCGATCGAGAACAAATATCTGTTCGAGCTGACCAATCGCTGGACCATCGACGGTTCGGTCCGCGAGAACATCGCCCGCTACATCAACCACGCCTGCAAGCCGAATGCAGAAAGCGACGTTCGCCCGCGCAAGCGCAAGGTTTTCATTCGCGCCATCAAGAACATCGAGCCGGGCGACGAGATCAATTACGACTACGGCACCGACTACTTCAAAGCCTATTTGAAGCCGATCGGCTGCAAATGCGCCGCTTGCGAGAAGAAGCGCAAGAAGAAGCGGGCGGAGGCGCGGGCCGAACGGTTGCGGCTGAAAGTCAAAGCCGAGCGGAAGGCCAAAAAAGAAGCTGAGAAAGCGGCGGCCGAGCGCGCCAAGGCGAAAAAGGCGAAGGAAAAGAGCAAGGCCAAAGCCGAGCTCAAGCCCGACCGCAAGCGCAAGCTCGATAGCCGGTCGAAAGCCCCGAACGTCCGCGTCAAGGCCGGCGCCGCACGAACCAAGCGCAAGGTCGCCGAGGGGGTTCGCCGTAACGGCCCAGTCTCTGCGCGTCGCAGCCGCCCGAAGTCAGCAACTCCTGCACCCGCGATGCCTCAGGCGGTAAGCGCGGTTGGCCTTGCCGAACTGTCCACGGCTGAGACATCAGCCGCTTTCACCGGTGCCAACCTCGCATTGCCGGTCGTGACGACAGACGAGGCTCAGCAGGCCTCGGGGTAAGCCGTCACGCCGCCGAGCTTGATCTGGGCCGCGTCGGGTAGGCGCATTCGGCGAGCGTCGTCGCATCGAGTTCGCGCATAAAGGCCTCGCGCGCGGCGGCGAGCCGCGCTTTCAGACGGCAGCGCGGCGTCAGCACGCAATCGCCGCCGTCTTCCCTGAAGCATTCGACGAGGGCGCTCGTCCCTTCAAGGGCGCGGACGACTTCGCCGAGCGTGATCGACTGCGGCGGCCGCGCCAGGCAAAAACCGCCGCGGACGCCACGCTGGGTCGTGATGAAGCCGGAACCGGCGAGATCGCACACCACCTTGGCGAGGTGATAGCGGGAAATGCCGAATTCGGCCGCGATCTCGCCGGTGGCGAAGATTCGCTCCGGTTCGCCGGCCAGCCGCATCAGCGCGCGCAGCGCGAAATCCGTGAACGATGTCAAACGCATGGCAGCCTCTCAAAAACTGATCTCTGAAAGCGGGGACGGGCCCTTGGCAAACCATCTTTAGCCCGATAAATATGTATTTGAAATACATATTTAGGCACGGAGTGGCCATGACGGCAGCGGAACGGCGCGAACAGGTCGTCGCCGACATTACGGCGCGGACGGGGATCACCGAGAAGATGATCGAGCACCTGGTGCGCCGCTTTTACGAGCGGGTGCGTGCCGACGAGATGCTGGCGCCGATATTCGATGCGCGGATCAAGGACTGGGAGCCGCATTTGCAGCAGATGTGCGCGTTCTGGTCGTCGGTCGCGCTGATGTCCGGCCGCTACCATGGGACGCCGATGCCAAAGCACATGCCGCTGCCGATCGATGCAGCGCATTTCGACCGCTGGCTCGCATTGTTCGCGGCGACTGCGGCGGACATCTGTCCTCCCGAGGCGGCCGCGCATTTCGTCGAGCGCGCGCAGCGGATCGCGGCGAGCCTCGAACTCGGCGTGGCCGGTGCGAACGGTGTGATGCTCGGTCTCGGTGAAAGGTTTCGGCGCAAACAGGCGGAGGTTACACCATGAATGTCCAGAGCAGGCACGTGACCGCGGAAAGTGCAGCCAATCCTTATTCCGGCAGTAGTCTGGTGCCGATGTTGGTCGCCGGCCTGGCATTGACCCTCGTCGGAATGATCGCAGCAGTGTTGCTGAGCTAAGCAATCACTGCCGCAACCATCGGCAAGACCCTGCGGTCTTATGCCGCGACGATTCCGTCGCTCTTGCGCAAGCCGATATATTGCAGTTCGGCGAGCGTGCCGGTCGCAATCGCCTGCGCAGCAATGACGGCTGCGCCGAGCAGGTTCGGCGTGATCTGGCCGCTGAACAGCAGCGCAATGCTCGCGAGCGTCCAGAGCGCATTGCCCACGACAACGATCCCGGCCAGGATTCTCTGGAAGGATTGCCGTGTGGCGAGCCAGCCGACATACGCGGTGTAGGCGATCAGGAAGACGCCGGTTTCGCGCACCAGCGCCTCGGGCAGGCTGAAGAGCGGCGCGAGCGCACCGGCGCCAAGGCTGAAAATCGCAGCGCCCGTGCCGCTGAAGACGGTGTCGGCCTGGAGCGCGCGGCGCAGGAAGAGGGACGGGGTGATCATCGTGGTCTCCTTGTTTCGGAGATGGATCGGCACGCCGGGACAACGTGTCATCTCCTTGCGACCGCAACGATGATCGGCGGGGGGCCGCAATTCCATTACGTAGAAGGTAATGGAAGGCGCGAGCCGACGTGTTATTTTCGCATCCATGAATGCACAGACAGCGACAAGTTATGCCGAGCAGTCCGCGCCTCGCCACGTCGGCGAACACTTGCGGCAATGGCGTCAGCGTCGGCGCTTGAGCCAGCTCGATCTGGCGGGAGATGCCGAGATTTCAACGCGGCACTTGAGCTTTGTGGAAACGGGCCGTGCAACGCCCTCACGCGAGATGGTGCTTAAACTCGCCGAGCGGCTCGACGTGCCTTTGCGGGAGCGCAACATGTTATTGGTCGCAGCCGGGTTTGCGCCCGCCTTTCCGCAACGCTCGATCGATGATCCGGCGTTGAAGTCGGCTCGATCGGCGATCGATCTGGTGTTGCGCGCGCATGAGCCGAACCCCGCGCTCGCCTATGACCGGCACTGGAATCTGGTCTCGGCCAACCGCATGGTGATGCCGCTCCTTGCTGGCGTTCCCGAAAAGCTTCTAACGCCGCCGGTCAATATCATGAGATTGGCTTTTCACCCCGAGGCGCTGGCGGGGCGCACGGTCAATGTCGCGGAATGGTGCGGGCATCTGCTGGAGCGATTGCACCGTCAGTGCGAACTGACCGCCGATGCGGGCCTGATCAAGCTCCATGACGAGCTGAAGCGCTATCCGATCCCGGCGCGATCGGCGCCGCTTCCGCCGGACAATGTCGCGATTCCTTTCAAACTGCGGGTGGGCGGCGATGTCCTGAGCTTCATGTCGGCGACGATGATTTTCGGCACGCCGGTCGATGTCACGTTGTCGGAACTGGCGCTGGAGACGTTCTTTCCTGCCGATGAGTTCACTGCGGAGCGCATGCGGAAACTGGCGGCTGATCTGCCATAAGCGCCTTGTTCGAAGCTTGGCCGCGGCCTATCTGTGGGGCTACCTTGAGCCAGGGAGTTTCCCATGAGCACCCCAAAGCCGCTTCGACTGGACATCGTCTCCGACGTCGTCTGTCCCTGGTGCTATATCGGCAAGCGTCGCATCGAGAATGCACTCAAGCTCGTCACGGATGTCCCCGTCGAGGTGCATTGGCGGCCGTTCTTCCTTAATCCGTGGGTGCCGCGCGAGGGCATCAGCCGCGAGGACTATCTCACCACAAAGTTCGGCTCGGTCGAGGCCTACAAGGGCATCGCCGGCCGCGTCGTCGCAGCCGCCGGCGAGGAGGGCCTGAGCTATCGCCCGGACCTCGTGAAGCGGCAGCCGAACACGATCGATTGCCATCGCCTGATTCACTGGGCGGATGCAAAGGGCAAGGCGGCCGAGATGAAGCAGCGGCTGATGGAGCTCTATTTCCGCGACGGCGGCGATCTCACCGATATCGATGTGCTGGTGCAGGCCGCGTCCGATTGCGGGCTCGATGCCGAGGAAACACGCCGGCGTCTTGCGACCGACGAAGACGTCGCGCTGATTTCGGCGCAGGCCGAGGAGGCCGCCGCCAAGGGTATTTCCGGCGTGCCAACTTACGTTTTCGCCCAGAAGTATGCGGTCTCCGGTGCCCAGCCGCCCGAGCAGCTCGCCCGCGCCATCCGCCAGGTGTCGGCGGAAATCAACGCGCAGGCGGCGGAATAGCATAAGTTAGCGCAGCGAAAATACGATGCGTCGTATTTTACGAATGGCGTGAACAGACGGGTATCACTTGTCGGCTAGACGAGAGTGCATGAGCACACTCTCGATTGCGACCTCAGGACTTTCCGCAGCGAGCCTGCGTCTCGACGTGACCGCGAGCAATCTCGCCAATGCGCTCACGACGGGTCCATTGCCTGCATCCGATGGATCGAACGCGTCAGGCAATGCGGGCAGTTCGAACAGCAGTTCGAATTTTTCGGCTTATGTGCCGCTGCAGGTCAATCAGGTCGATCAGTCGAGTGGTTCGGCGCCCGGCGGTACGGCCGCAGTCGTCTCGACGGTCTCGCCAAGCTTTGTGCCGCAATTCGACCCAACCTCTCCCTTCGCCAATCAGGATGGGCTCATCGCCGCGCCGAATGTCGATCTTGCCAGCCAGTTCATTCAGCTGCTCACGGCGAAATACGACTTCGCGGCGAATGCGAAGGTCATCCAGGCCTACGACAATACGCAAAAATCGTTGCTTGATATCACGGCATAGGCGAGCGGAAGCGAAGCCGTTCTTCGGGCGGCATAGGCGAGCGGAAGCGAAGCCGTTCTTCGGACGACTTGGCCCGGCAACGACAGGTTCCTAGCGATTTCGAAGGCGATGAACCGCGCGCCGCGCCAGTTCGCGCAAGGCCCGCCGTAGCTTCATCGCCGCATGGATCGTCGCCACGACTGGATCGTTGCGATAAAGCGGGATGATGACGTCGCCGATCCTTAAGCGCCCGCGCCAGATCGGATTGATCATCGGATGATGAGCGCTGGCGGTCGAGTCGGCCGTGACCAGCACGGCATCGGCGCAAAGATGCCGCGTCAGGTCGAGCGTGAGTTGTACGCCGGGCGAGAACTTCGCAAAGCGTTCGTCGATGCCGAGCTTGAAATAGAACGCGCGGTCCTGATGGCGAAGCACGATCGCGGCCGCAATCGGCGCATCGCCGGCATGCAGGGTCACGATCTCGCATTGGCCGGTTTCGGCAAGGCCCCGCGTGGCCTGCCGGATGAAGCTTGAATCGCCGTCGTTCTGCGCGAGCGCGGTGCCGCGCTCGCCCTTCCAGCCGCTGGCTTCGAGCTTGAGGAAAATGTCGATCGCGTCGATCACCTCTTCGACGCTGCGGGCGACCGCAAAGCGCACCGCGCCGTGCAGTTCGGCGAGCCGGTTGCGCTGACGCCGCAGCTCCTTCAGTTTTTTGGCGCTGAGCGCGTCGTGCAGCACATCGTCTGCGGAACGCCGGGCGTCGAGGCAGGCACGAAGGTGCGAATGCAGGACGATCGGTAGCAAAGCGTCCTGCCGCAGCACGTGCGCGAAAGATTTCATCACCGCGCCGCTCAGCGAGACGTCGCGCAGGATCAGCGCGTGGGCACCGGCGGCGCGGGCTTCATCCATCAGGCGCCGGATCGCCTGTTCGGGGAAGTTGCGATCGATCAGCGGCGTGCAGAGCGTGCCGTAGGGACTGGCGCTCGCCAAAGCGGGCAGCGGGATCTTGCAGGCGCGCCACAGCGAGACCACGGGCAACAAGCCGACCAGCCGCGGCGCTTCGTTTGGCTCGGCTTGAGAAGGCGCGAGCTCATTGGGTGCCGCCTCGCGCCACGCGCCGAGCGCGGAGGCACCGGTGCGGCCGCGGGCCGAGGCATTCACCGCCAGCGTCCAGGCCGGCATATAGTAACCGTTCGGTTCAATCGCGCGCTCGGCGAGCGCGTGCCATTCCGCGACCGGAACGGCGGCGAGCGGGCCAAAGCCGGCGCGCTCCGTATCGAGCGCTGAAGCGGCAGTGGCGCGCGCGCACTGATCCGCGCCATCGATGGCCGATGGGCGGGAAACGCCGGCGATGTCAGCCACTTCAGCCACGTTCCGTTTCCCCGTTAGACGTTTCTGGCCTGAAGGCGCGACGCTAGCCGAAAGTTCGGAAGATGCTCTTGGCGGGGAAATGCAATTTGATCTTTATCGTTAATCCGGCATTGACGACGCGGCGCGCGCCTGCCGCTTTGCCCCGTTTATCGTCCCGGCCGCCCCCCATTTGACCGGGTCCCGGGTTGCCGGTGCCGCGCCGGATCACGCTCTCCGGCCCCCGCGCCGATTACATTTTCGTGATCCGGGAATGTTCGCTCTTCCGGCTTGGTTCTTTGGACGGGACTTCATGTGCGTCATCATATGACGGGCTACATCTCAGCGTGATGCGCACATCAATCGGTCGGACGGCGCTCAGGACCACCATGTTCTGGGTGACGATTCATCATGGTTATGGGGATGAAATGGCAACTCAAACGCATCGCGAGCAAGTACGGCACAAGATCATTCAGAGTGCGCTGCAACTCTTCAACAAGCACGGCTTCACCGCGGCTTCCATCGACGACATCATGGCCGGCGCGGGGATGACGCGCGGCGGCTTCTACAGTTACTTCCAGAGCAAGAGCGAACTTTATGCAGAGGCGATCAGCTGCTTCGTCACCGGCAAGCAGGACGGTATCGCAAGCTCCGCCACGGCCTCGGACCGCGCGGTCATCTTGCTCCGCGATTACCTTTCACGCAGCCATTTCGAAGACCTCGAGGGAAGCTGTCCGTTGATCGGCCTTCCCAACGACGTCTCGCGCAACGATCAGTCGGTGAGGGAAGCGCAGGAAGCCGCGCTCAAGATGATGGTCCGGACGTTCGAGCAGGGCATGACGCCGAACGGTCATGCCTCGAGGCAGGTCGCGCTCGCCCTGACCTCGCTCTGTCTCGGCGGCATGGTGCTTGCGCGCGCGATCGAGGACCAATCCCTCGCCGCCGAGTTGCGCGAGGCGACGATGGCGGTCGGGATGCGGCTCGGCCACTGGACGTCATAGCTTGCGAACTTCGCAATCGAAGCTCTAGATCGGCTGATAGGCTTGGGTATCGCAACCATCTTCGGGAAGGGCGCGGCGGCGGTCGATGATGACGCCGCCGTTGATCGAGATCCGATAGGTTTCTTCGCCAAGCGATTTGCCGTTGGCCGAGGTCAACTCGGCCTTCACGCAAGCCGTCCAGCCGAGCCCGCGAAGTTCGTGACGCGCTTCCGAGACCTGCACCCTCTGCGGATTGGATTGGGCCGTGAAAACCGAATCCAGCTTCTCGCGCACCATCTTTCGCGCATCGGGCGCTGTCTCGAGCGGCGGCGGATCGGACGGCTTGGCGCGCATGAAGTCGGGCATCGGCAGCGGCGAGCGGCTGTCGGCGAGTCCACAGGCTGCAAGCGAAAGGGCGCAGGTGAGAAGCGCGAATGGTGATGCGAGGCGTCCCATCTGTCTTCTTTAACCCAGAATAAGGGACTCCGGTTTGCGTTTCATGT
>Ga0070741_10005764_pt1 | contig 27133 bp, 21 predicted proteins | sample Coa_R1_4_FD_66440 | JGI IMG/M metagenome (GOLD analysis project Ga0070741, IMG submission 66440) | Surface soil microbial communities from Centralia Pennsylvania, which are recovering from an underground coalmine fire - Coalmine... | ecosystem: Environmental > Terrestrial > Soil > Unclassified ...
TTTGCCGATGACGATCCGCCCGCGGCGCTTTTGATGGCGGAAGTGGAACGCGACCGCGCGCCCGAGCCGCAGCGCCACCTCGGGCGTCATCGGATCGATGTTGGCGACGCCGCGAATTCCGTCGGTGCCGAACAGCTTGCGCGAGGGTGTTGCCGATCGCTCGACCGCCATCAGATGATCCTCCGAACCCGGTAATGTATTTCTAATCGCGCTTTCTGTGGGTGGAAAGCTGCACGCTGTCGGGCTGGAGCTCGGCGGACACGCCGGCGGGCAGGCCGTTGACCGAGAGCTGGCGCACGTACTTCGACGGCGGGCGCGTGTCGACCAGCTGCGCCTCGACGGCCAGCGACAGCGTGTCGAGCGTGACCGCCGAGACCAGCTGCGACGGGCCGTGCAGGATGACGCGCGCGCTCGGCGGATCGACCTGCCCCTCCAGCTTCGACAGCCCGAGGATCTTCACCGGCACCGAGTCGAGCGTGCGCTCGACGATCGCCGGCTCGATGTCGGCGGTCACCTGCACCGTCTGCACCTCGAGCTGCACCAGGCGCGCCTCGGCCTCGAGCCGCACCTCGCCGCGCACCGCGCTGCGCGCGCCGTCGATGCGCAGCGGCCGCGTCGGCACCGACTTCAACTTCTCGACGGCCCTGAGCGCGCCCTCGACGCGAACCTTCTCCGGCAGCGAGCTCACGCGCACCACGTGAAAGCCGTCGGCCGGCTGTCCCTCGGCGAGCGGCTGCACCGGCAGCTCGCGCACGATCTTGGGCTCGAACTCGAGCGACACCTCCGACGGCACGATCGCCGCCACGCGCAGCCCCGCCGGCAGCTTCACCATCCCCTCGTCGAAGCGCAGCATGCCCGACGGGCGATCGGTCAGATCGACGCGGATCGGCTCGAGCGCGCGCTCGTCGAAGCGCTGCAGCCGCGTCCACGGCCCGCGCACGCCGACGCGCACCTCGCCCACCGGCTCGGAGACCAGCACGCGATCGCGCGGCAGCGTGTAGATGACCTTGACGTACGCGCCGGTGGCCGCGTCCTTGTCGGAGCGCACGATCACGAACAGCGTCACCGCGATCACCAGCGACACCACCTTGAGCGGCAGCTCGTCGATGAACGCGCGTACGAGCAGCGGGCGCGCCATCAGCCGCCGCCTCCGCCGGGCGCGCCGGGCGGCGCGGCTTCGGCCTCTTCGGCTGCGGCCGGCTCGGGATCGGGCTCGGGCTCCAGCTTGAGCTCGACGGGCAGGACCGGCGCCGGCTGCTTCGACGACGACGAGCGCTTGCGCTTCTCTTTCTGGAACAGCCCGAGCAGCGCCTTGCGAAGCGTCGCGCCGTCGAGGTCGCGCGCGATGTTGCCGCCGAAGCACAGCGAGATGGTGCCGCGCTCCTCGCTCACCACCACCACCACCGCGTCGGTCTCCTCGGTGATGCCGATGGCCGCGCGGTGCCGCGTGCCTAGCGCCTTGTCGAGCTTGGCGTTCCCCGACAGCGGCAAGACCGCGCCCGCCTGCGCGATGCGCAGGTTCTTGATGATCACCGCGCCGTCGTGAAGCTTGTTCTCCGCGTCCGGCAGGAACAGCGCGACCAGCAGCTCCTCGGTGACCTTCGACTCCAGCTCCTCGCCCGGCTGGTTCAGGTACTCGACGAGATCGGCGTCGCGCTCGAGCACGAACAGCGCGCCGACGCGCGCGTGCGCCAACCGCTCGGCCGCCTTGATCACCTCCTCGAACACCGACGTCTGCTCGTAGTGGCGGCCGGTGGCGAACAGGTTGGCGCCGACGCGCATCAGCCCGCGCCGGATGTCGTGCTGGAAGATGACGATGAAGAAGATGATCGAGTAGTTGATCAAGTTGTCGAGCAGCCACGACAGCGTGGTGAGCTCGAGCAGCTTGGCGGCGAAGAAGCCGGCGCCGACGAGCACGAGGCCGATCAGCATCTGCGCCGCGCGCGTGCCCTTGATGAGGAGCAGCGCGCGGTAGATGACGTAGTAGACGATCAGGATGTCGGCGGCGGCGACCAGCGCCTCGCGCACCGACAGGCCGGAGAACAGCGAGCCGAGCGAGTGGATCATCGCCGGATCCGGATGGCGTCGGCGACCAGCACGGCGTCGCGCTGCGCGGCCACGTCGTGCACGCGAACGACGTTCGCGCCGGCGAGCACGGCGGCGGCGTTGGCGGCGGCGGTGCCGAATTCGCGCGCGCCGGCGGCGCGGCCGGTGACGTGGCCGACGAACGACTTGCGCGAGGCGCCGACGACGATCGGGCAGCCGAGGGCGGCGAGCGCGCCCAGCCGCGCGAGCAGCGTCCAGCTGTGCTCGGCGGTCTTGGCGAAGCCGAGCCCGGGATCGACCAGGATGCGCGCGCGCGCGACGCCGGCGCGTTCGGCGCGCGCCACGCGTTCGGCGAGCTCGTCGCGCACCTCGCGCACCACGTCGTCGTAGCGCGCGCGCGCGGCCATGTCGGCGGGCGTGCCGCGCAGGTGGCCGAGCACGATCGGCGCGCGGCGGCGCGCCGCCACGTCGAGGATCGCCGGATCGAGCGCGCCGCCCGAGACGTCGTTCACGATCTCCGCGCCGGCGTCGAGCGCCGCCTCCGCGACCGCGGCCTTGTACGTGTCGATGCTGACCGTCACGTGCTCGCCGAGTCCGCGCACGATCGGCAGCACGCGCTCGAGCTCGCGCGCGGCGTCCACCGGCTCGGCGCCCGGCCGCGTCGATTCGCCGCCGATGTCGATCACGTCCGCGCCCGCGCGCGCGAGCTCGAGCCCGCGCGCGATCGCCGCCTCCGCGTCGCCGAGCTCGCCCCCGTCGGAGAACGAGTCGGGCGTCGCGTTGACCACGCCCATCACGTACGTGCGCGACCAGTCGAGCGTGATCAGCCGAAGTTTCAACGGCTGCAGCTCGACCACCACGCACCTCCCAGGCTTTATGCGAAGCGTACGGAGTACGGCGCTACTTTAGGCCTTCTCGGGCTCTTCCTTCAAGACCGGCGGGCGGGCAAAAATGCTCGGCCGCTTCTCCTTCACCGTCTCGGTCAGCGGGCGCGGCGGCGCGGGCGGCGGGCGGCGCTGGATGGTTCCGCCGCCGACGATCACGTCGATGTCCTCGCCGTCGATGGTCTCGTGCTCGAGCAGCGCCTCGGCGATCCGCTTGAGCTGCTCGACGTTCTTCTCGAGCACCTCGTGCGCCACCTTGTAGCCTTCCATGATGATGCGCTTGACCTCGGCGTCGATGGCGCGCGCGGTCTCCTCGGAGTAGTCCTGGTGCTGCGCGAACTCGCGCCCGAGGAAGATCTGCTCCTCCTTCTTGCCGAAGGTGAGCGGCCCCATCTTCTCGCTCATGCCCCACTCGCACACCATCTTGCGCGCGAGCTCGGTGGCCTTCTCGATGTCGTTGCCCGCGCCGGTGGTGAGCTGCCCGAAGATCAGCTCCTCGGCGATGCGCCCGCCGAGGCAGATGGCGATGCGGTTCTCGGCCCAATCCTTCGAGTAGCTCAGCCGATCTTCCGCCGGCAATTGCTGCGTGACGCCGAGCGCCGGCCCGCGCGGAATGATCGTCACCTTGTGCACCGGATCCGATCCCGGCAACAGCTTGGCGACGAGCGCGTGCCCCGCCTCGTGATAGGCGGTGGTGCGCTTCTCGCGCTCCGAGATCACCATCGACTTGCGCTCGGGGCCCATGAGGACCTTGTCCTTGGCCTCCTCGAAGTCGCGCATGTCGACCTTGTCTTTGTCTTTGCGCGCGGCGAGCAGCGCCGCCTCGTTCACCAGCGACTCCAGGTCCGCGCCCGAAAATCCCGGCGTGCCCTTGGCGATAATCGCCAGGTCGACCTCCGTCGAGACCGGCACGCGCCGCGCGTGCACGCGCAGGATGCCTTCGCGCCCCTTGACGTCGGGCCGCGGCACCACGATGCGCCGATCGAACCGCCCCGGCCTGAGCAGCGCCGGGTCGAGCACGTCGGGCCGGTTGGTGGCCGCGATCAGAATCACGCCCTCGTTCGACTCGAAGCCGTCCATCTCGACGAGCAGCTGGTTGAGCGTCTGCTCGCGCTCGTCGTGCCCGCCGCCGAGCCCGGCGCCGCGATGGCGCCCGACCGCGTCGATCTCGTCGATGAAGATGATGCACGGCGCGTTCTTCTTCCCCTGCTCGAACAGGTCGCGCACGCGCGACGCGCCGACGCCGACGAACATCTCGACGAAGTCCGATCCGGAGATCGAGAAGAACGGCACGCCCGCCTCGCCCGCGATCGCGCGCGCGAGCAGCGTCTTGCCGGTGCCCGGCGGCCCCATCATCAAGACGCCCTTCGGAATCCGCCCGCCGAGCTTGGTGAACTTTTTCGGATCCTTTAGAAAGGCGATGATCTCTTCGACTTCGTCTTTCGCTTCCTCGACGCCGGCCACGTCGGCGAACGTCACCTTGTTCTGGTGCTCGCCGAGCAGCTTCGCCTTGGACTTGCCGAACGACATCGCCTTGCCGCCGCCCGCCTGGAGCTGGCGCATGAACAAAAAGAAGATCAGGACCAGCGCCACCATCGGCAGCCACGAGCCGAGCAGCACTTGCCAAATCGTATTTTCGTCGCGCTCCTCGATCTCGTACTTGATCGACGCCTTGCCGTCCTTGCCCGCGTGGTCGAGCTTGGCCAGCGTCTCGGGAGCCGCCGGCCCGACGGTGCGGAACTTGTGCCCGTCGTTGTACTCGCCCGTCCAGTGCTCGCCCTTGATGTTGACCTTGGCGATGTGCTGCGGGTTGTTCTGCACCTCCTGCATGAAGGTGCCGAACGCGATCTTCTCGTCGCCGGGCTTGGAGGACCCGGTGAAGAGCTGGTAGATGCTCACGAACATCAGGATGAGCAGCAACCAGAGCAGGATGGTCTTGTGCGATTGTCGCAACGGGTCCTCTTTTCTCTCTAGGAGAGCAACCTTCTCATTATTGCACAGCACCTTCGCGAGTCAACGCGCACTCGATGACCGAATCGGCGCACGGGCGCACGCCCGGAATCCACAACACCTCGTCGGGGCCGGCGCTTCCGCGGCGCACCAGGAGCGGCAGGCGGCGCCGCTCGGGACGTGGAATCTTGGCGTCCACCATCACATCCTGGACCTTGGCCAGGCGCTCGCCAAGTCGAAGTCGATCGCCGGGGCGAACATTTCGCAGCCACAGCGTGGCGCCGGGCGCTCGGGCGGCGGCGAACGCGGGCGCGCCGAGCTCGATCTGCTCGTCGAGGAAGCGGTAGCGGCCGGGCGCGGGCACCGGGATTTCTACGTCGCCGGGATCGCAAGCTCGCCGGTGAAAGTGCAGGCGCCCGTAGCGGCGCTCGGCGACCAGGCCGCCGGGGAGATCGACCGAGCGGGTGCCGCGCAGATCGGCGCAGAGCTTGAGGACGGCTTCGATGTGGACGCGCTCGACGGCGGCCAGGCGCAGGATCAGGCGGGCGGCGATCGGCTCGGCTAAACCGGCCAGGATCGCCGCGTCGAGGCTTCCGTCCGGGGCGGTGACGGCGTCGCGCGCGCGGTCGGTCTCGGCGTCGAGCGCGTCGGCGTCGGCGCGCAGGCGATCGCACAGCGCGGCGAGCGCGCGGTCGAGGTCGGGGCGCTCGCGGCGCAAGAGCGGCAGGACCTCGTGGCGCAGGCGGCTGCGGCGGAAGCGCAGGTCGGCGTTCGTCGGATCGCGCGCGACGTCGAGGCCGCGCTCGGCGACGTAGGCGGCGATTTCGTCGGCGCTCACGTCGAGCATCGGGCGCACGAGGCGGATCCCCGACGGGAGCCGGCGGCTCGGCGCCATCGCCGACAGGCCGCGCGTGCCGGCGCCGCGGATCAACCGATCGAGCAGCGTCTCCGCTTGATCGGTGGCGGTGTGCCCGACGGCCAGCACGTCGCAGTTGCGCGCGCGCGCGTGCTCGACCAGCGCGCGGTAGCGGGCGTGGCGCGCGGCCTCGGGCGTCGGCCGGCGCACCTCGACCGGCAGCACGGCTGCCTCGACGCCGAGCGCGCGCGCCGCCTCGACCACGCGCGCGGCCTCGCCGGCCGACTCGGCGCGCAGGCGATGATCGACGCACGCGACCTCGAGCGAGACGCCGAGCGCGTGGAGCGCATCGAGCAGCGTGCGCGAGTCGGGCCCGCCCGAGCAGGCGACCAGCACGCGCGCGCGTCCGAGCGGCGCGCGTTCGAGCGCGCGCGCGATTCGCCGGCGAATGGTTTCGACCGCGCTCATCCCCATCGTGGAGTTTACGCTCCTATAGCCACCCGCCAAGCGGCTACGCGGCGCGCCTGATCGATCGCTCCGCTGCGCCGCGGAGGCGCTGGTAGCCGAACGCGCACGCCGCGCCCGCCGCCGCGACCAGCGACGCCGCGTGAAACAGCGCGCGCCCGCCGCCCGCCTCGAGCAGCCGCCCGGCGAACGCAAAGCCGATCACCGAGCCGGCGCCGAACGATCCGGCGAGCAACCCCTGCCCCGCCGTCGGCGCGTCGGCGCCCGCCTGGTCGCGCATCAGCGTCACCGCCGAGACGTAGAACAGCCCGAAGGTCACGCCGTGCAGCGGCTGGAGCGCCAGCAGGATCCACGGCGAGGTCACGCGCGCGATCAGGAGCCAGCGCAGCGCCGCGACGGCGATGGAAAACGCGAACACCCGCGTTGCGGCAAATTGCCGCAGGATGCGCCCGCTGAAGATCAAGAGGATCGCCTCGGCCACCACGCCCGTCGCCCAGGCGATGCCGACGAAGCGCGGCCCCTGGCCGAGCCGTCCGAGGTGCAGCGAGAAGCAGCCGTCGTAGGCCGCGCCCGCCGCCTGCTGAAGCGCCACCGCGCCGAGCAGCAGCCAGCCGTCGCGCGCGCGCAGGAGCCGCAGCCACGCCGGCCAGGCGCGCGGGCGCACCTCGATCGGCGGCGCCGGCATCCACCACGCGCACGCCGCCGCCAGCGCCAGCGCCACCGTCGTCGCCGGCAGCACCCAGCCGATGCCGCGCGCCTCGAGCAGCGCCCCGCCGCCCAGCACCGCGAAGATGAACCCGATCGATCCCCACGTGCGGATCGCGCCGTAGCTCCCGCCGTGGCGGCGCGCGTGCTCGAGCGCGGTGGCGTCGGCCAGCGACGTGAGCGGCGCGCGGCACAAGCTGAACGCGCCGGTCGTCACCACGATCGCCGCGCGCGCGCCGCCGGTGACGAAGAACCCGGTGAACGCGAGCGCCGTCGCCGCGGTGGCCGCGCGCAGGAGCCACACGCGCGCGCGCCGCGCATCGGCGATGAGGCCGGTGAGCGGCGGCGCCAGCATCGCCATGAGCGGCGACAGCGTGAGCACGCGCGTCACCTCCGTCGGCGTCAGGCCGAGGCTCGCCAGGTACACCGAAAAAAATGGCCAGAAGATCCCGAGCGCGCCGAGCAGCGCAAAGTAGTAGGCCGCGATCGGCAGCATGCGACCGCTCAAGCTAGCACTAACGGCTTGACGCTGCCGCCCGCTCTCCCTACTTTGCGCGCCATGCCCGACGAGCCGAAGGACGCGGTCATCCCGCTCAGCCGCTGGCGCGCGGCGCTGGCCCGCGCCCGCCGCGGCCGCCGCGCCGACGCGCTGCTCGCCGAGCCCAACGCCGAGGCGCTGATCCCGAAGCTGCCGGTGCAGGAGCTGTACTACGCGATTCAGGAGGTCGGCCTCGCCGACGCGCACGAGCTGGTGGCGCTGGCGTCGGCGGAGCAGCTGCGCGGCTTCGTCGATCTCGACGCGTGGCAGCGCGACCACCTCGACGAGACGCGGCTCAAGGCGTGGCTCGACGTGCTGGTCGACGCCGGGCCGCTCAAGCTGGCGATGGCGGTCGAGGCGCTCGACGCCGAGGTGCTGGCGCTCTACCTCCAGCGCCAGGCGCGCGTCTACGATCTCAACCTCGACGAGGTTCCGGAAGAGGCCGAGGGTCACTACTACCCGACGCCCGATCGCTTCTTCCTGCTCGACATCCTCGTCGAGGGCGAACAGGGCAAGTCGCTCGAGCGGCTGATCGACTGGCTGTATCGCGCCGACCTCGAGCTGGCGCGCCGCGTGGTGATGAGCGCCAAGTGGGAGCTGGCCAGCGACCTCGAGGAGTGGAGCCTGCGCTGGCGCTCGGGGCGCATGAGCGATCTCGGCTACGTCGACTACTACGAGGCGCTCGGCATCTACCGCTACCTCGATCCGGCGACGGTGAAAGTGGGCGAAGCGACGAATCCGCCGCTTTCGGCCGAGCCGATCGGCCAGGCGCTCCCGGCGCAATTGGCCAGCGCGCTCGACGAGTCGAGCTTCTTCGCGCGCGCGCTCGGCACGCTCGCCTCGGACGACGAGATCGAGCGGTTGCAGAGTTTGCTGCTGCTGCTGGTGAACAAGGCGATGGCGGCCGATCTCGTCTCGCCGGGCGACGTCGAGCGCGCGCAGAGCACGCTCATCCGCGCGGTCGGCTACTTGAACATCGGGCTCGAGTACCTCGGGCGCGGCGTCGCGGCCGAGGCGGGGAACGCGCTGCGCACGGTGGCGCTCGAGCGCATCTTTCGCGTCGGCGTGAGCCTGACGCTGCAGCTCAAGCGGCTGGCCGAAACGCTGCTGGAAAAAGGCCAGGTGCAGGCGGCGATCGGCGATCCGCCGGTGGCGCTGCTGCTGCTCGACGCGCCGTACGACGCGCTGGTGGCGGCGCTGGCGCAGGCGCGCCCGCTGCTCGCGCTCGACGATCGCCCGCCGCGCGCGTTCCAGACGCTCGCCGACATCGCGCGCGCGGCGGCGATGCTGGAGGAGGCGTCGCGCGTCGGGCCGCTGGTGTTCGGCGGGCTCGGGCTCGACCTCGCGGCGCTCGCCGAGGCGCTGCACGCATCGGCGTCGCCGCCGGGCGAGGTGCGCTTCGGGACGCTGGTGCGCACCGCCTGCGCCCAGGTGCTGGCCGGCCGCGGCCTGAAATTCGCCCCGCTCGCCCCCGCGGATCTAAAGGTGGTGCGCGCGCGGCTGGCCGGCGGGCAGCTCACGGCCGACGCGCGCGCCGACGTGGAACGGGCGATCGCGGGCCGTTTGACCGAGCGGAACGTGGAATACCCGCCGGCGCTTTCGCGTTGGCTCGACGGCTGGCTGGCCGAATTCGCCTCCGCCCTCGATCGCCCCGACGGTTTGCTGATCAAGCTCGTCTGACTTGCGATCGACCTGGGTCGGAGATAAAACCGGCGCCGTCGAGATCGACGAGAGACTCCACATGCCCGACAACGTCATGATCCACGTAGACCACCTGACCAAGGATTACGGCGCCGGCCGCCCCGCCGTCGACGACATCTCGTTCGACGTGCGCAAGGGCGAGGTGCTCGGCTTCCTCGGGCCGAACGGCGCCGGCAAGACCACGACGATGCGCATCCTCACGTCGTTCCTGTCGCCCACCGGCGGGCGCGCCGAGGTCGCCGGCCACGACGTGTACTCCGAGAGCGTCGAGGCGCGGCGCAACATCGGCTACCTGCCCGAGGACACGCCGCTGTACAAGGACATGACCGTCCTCGAGTACCTGCACTTCATCGCCGACCTGCGCGGACTGCCGCGCGGCGAGGAGCGCAACCGCCGCCTGAAGAAAGTCGTCGAGCAGTGCGGCATCGACGATCGGCTGGGCGCGATCATCGGCGAGCTGTCGAAGGGCTTTCGGCAGCGCGTCGGCCTGGCGCAGGCGATCGTGCACGAGCCGGCCGTCTTGATCCTCGACGAGCCGACGTCGGGGCTCGACCCGAACCAGATCGCCGAGATCCGATCGGTCATCAAGCAGATCGGCCAGGAGAAGACGGTCATCTTCTCGACGCACATCCTCGGCGAGGTGCAGGCCACGTGCTCGCGCGTGATCATCATCGCCGACGGAAAGATCGCCGCCGACGGCACGCCCGACGAGCTGACCCGCCGCTCGACGGGCGCGAGCGCGATCATCCTCGAGATCGGCGGCGCGCGCGGCAACGACACCGAGCCGATGGAACTGCTCCGCCACATCGAGGGCGTCGAGGAGGTGAAGGCGATGGTGGTGAGCGACTGGAGCCTCTCGGATCGCCCGCGCGCGACCACGTTCCGCGTGACCGCGAAAGCCGGCGCCGATCCGCGCGGCGACATCGCGCGCGTGATCGCGACGGCCAACGGCATGGACCTGCTGCAGCTCACGCCCGAGAAGGCCAACCTCGAAGACGTCTTCCGCAAGCTCACCACGACGGGAGGAGCCTAGCGATGCAGAACGTATTCGCCGTCGCGCGACGCGAGTTCGTCTCCTACTTCAACTCGCCGATCGCGTACCTCGTGGTCGCGGCGTATCTGATTCTTTCGGGCGAGCTGTTCTTCCGCGAGCTGTTTCTCGGCGGGCAGGCCGACATGCGCGGCTTCTTCGGCATGGCGCCGCTGCTGTTCTGCTTCTTCACGCCGCTCATCACCATGCGGCTGCTCGCCGAGGAGCGCGCGCAGGGCACGCTCGAATTATTGCTGACGATGCCGGTCACCGACTGGCAGGTGGTGATCGGAAAATTTTTCGCGTCGACGGGATTGATCGCGGTGCTGCTGCTCCTGTCGCTGGCGTTTCCGCTGTCGGTCGGCGCGCTCGGGCCGATCGACAAGGGCGCGACGGTGGCGGCGTACGTCGGCATGCTGCTCATGAGCGGCACCTACGCGGCGATCGGCCTGATGACGTCGGCGTTCACGCGCAACCAGATCGTCGCCGGCATTTTGGCGATGTTCATCGGCTTCGTGCTGTTCATCGTCGGCGCGGAGGTGCAGGTGATGCCGCCGTGGCTGGCGCCGATCTGCAACGCCATCAGCATCCAGACGCACTTCATGAACATCGCGCGCGGCGTGATCGACAGCCGCGACGTCCTCTACTACGTCTCGGTGATCCTCGGCTGCCTGGTCGTCGCGCAGACCACGCTCGAGAGCCGGAGGTGGCGCTGATGTCCGCGAAAAAAGAAATGAGCAAGGCCAAGACCGGCGTGAACGCGCTGGTGTTCGTGACCGCGGTGCTGCTCGGCCTGGTGGCGATCAACATCGTCGGCAACCGCTACTTCAAGCGCGTCGACTTCACGCAGGATCGCATCTACACGCTCTCGCCGGCGTCGAAGGAGCTGGTGGCCAAGCTGCCCGATCGGCTGACGGTCAAGGCGTTCATCTCGGGCGACTTGCAGCCGCCGTTCTCGCAGGTGGCGCAGTACGTGCGCGATCTCCTCGACGAGTACGCCGCCGCGTCCAAGGGCAAATTCAAGTGGGAGGCGGTCGATCCCAACAACAAGGATCTCGAGCAGGAGGCGGAGAAGCTGAAAGTTCCGAAGATGCGCCGCGGGCGCGTCTCGTCGAACAAGGTCGAGATCGGGTCGAGCTACCTCGGCGTCGCGTTCCAGTACCAGGGGCAGATCGAGTCCATCCCCGAGATCAACTCGCAGGAGGGGCTCGAGTTTCAGATGACGTCGATCATCAAGATGCTGACGGTGAAGAAGCGCAAGGTCGCGTTCGCCAACTCGGAGGGCGAGCTCGGCATCAACGGCGATCCGCAGCACAGCGGCGCGGGCGGGCTCTCGAACATCCACCGCTACATGGGCGACTTCGAGGTGACGTCGGTGGCGCTCAACCAGGGCGCGAAGCCCATCCCCGACGACGTCGACGCGCTGGTGGTGGCGGGACCCAAGGCGCAGATGAGCGAGCGCGCGCAGTACGTGATCGATCAGTTCCTCATGCGCGGCAAGTCGGTGGCGTTCTTCGTCGACGGGATGACCATCGAGGCGCCGCGGCAGATGCAGATCCCCGGCATGGATCAGCCGAAGATCGGGCGCCACAACGAAGGCGTGCCCGATCAACTGCTCGAAGCGTACGGTTTGAAGGTGCGCGACGACATCGTGCTCGAGCCGATGCAGAACGTGCCGGGGCCGGTGCCCGTCGGCGGGCAGCTCCAGCTGGCGAACTATCCGGCGTTCATCGCGGCGACCAAGCTCGCCGAAAAGGATCCGATCATGGCCGGCGTGCGCGTGGCGATCCTGCCGTTCGCGTCGTCGCTCGAGCTCGTCAAGGACAAGCAGCCGGGGCTCTCGTGGACGCCGCTCGCCACGTCGACGCCGAACGCGTGGCGGCAGTCGGGGTTCTTCCTCTTCGATCCGCAGGCGCAGCTCAAGGTCGGCGAAGACAAGGGGCCGTTCGTGCTCGCCTACGCGGCGACCGGAAAGCTCAAGAGCGCGTTCGCCGGCAAGCCGTACCCGAATGAAAAGGGCGAGAAGGTGAATCCGCCCGAGCCGAACGTCTCGCTGGCGCCGGGCGTGGAGAAGCCGCTCGACGAGTCGACCGGCCCGGTGCGCATCGTCGTCTTCGGCGACGCCGATTTCGCTTCCGACGAGTACATGGCGATGGCGCGCTACGTTCAGCTCTATCTGTCGAACCTGCAGCTCGCGGTCAACGTGATGGACTGGATCACGCAGGACGATACGCTGGCGCAGGTGCGCGCCAAGGGCGTGCAGAGCCGGCCGCTGTCGGTCGGCCGCGAGTCGACGCCCGATCTCGTCAAGTACGCCAACATCGTCGGCGTGCCGTTCGCGTTCGTGATCTTCGGGATGCTTCGCTGGCGCGTACGCTCGTCGCGCCGGCGCAACGCGCGTTTGTGATCCTTTAGAGAGGCTTCGATGGAAAAGAAAACGCTGATCGCGCTCATCGCGTTCCTCGCCGCCGGCGTGGGCGCGTTCTTCGTCATGCGCTCGCCCGAGAAGGGACAGCGCACCGGCGCCGCGCCGCGGCCGATTCCGGAGATCAAGAGCGACACCGTCGACGAGTTGGACCTGACGTCGGAGAAGCAGGACCACACCGTGCTGGTCAAGAAGGGCGGCGGCTGGCGGCTCAAGACCACCGATCAGGGCGCCGATCCGCAGGCGGTGAAGATGCTCGTCGACGCGCTCGGCAAGCTGACGTTCGGCGATCTGGTCACCGAGAGCGCCGACAAGCTCGCCGATCTCGGCGTCGCCGACGGAAAAGCGGCGCGCCTCGTGATCCACTCGGGCGCGATCACGCTCGCCGACATTTACGTCGGCAAGCAGGTCGGCGGCTTCACCATGGTGCGGCCCGCGGGCAAGAACGAGGTCTGGCAGGCGAGCGGGCTGTTCCCGTACATGATCAACCGCGACACGAAGGGCTGGCGCGACAAGAGCATCTTCGACTTCCCGTTCGCCGACGCCGACAAGCTCACCGTCGAGGCGGGCGCGTCCAAGCTGGCGCTGGAGAAGTTGCCGGCGGAAAAAGACGCCAAGCCGGGCGAGCCTGCGAAGTGGAAGATCGCGGAGGCGAGCGGCGACGCGCCGAAGACGTCCGAGGCGCTCGATCTCGCGCAGGTGAACGGCGTGGTGCAGTCGCTGTCGGCGCTCAAGGCGGGCGACTTCGCCGAGGACAAGAAGCCGGAGGAGACGGGGCTCGAGCATCCGTGGCTCACGCTCACGGTGACGGTCAAGGGCAAGGCGCACACGCTGTTCGTCGGCGACGCGAAAGGCGACGACGTGTTCGTGCGCTCGAGCGATTCGCCGACCGCGTTCTCGTGCAAGAAGTTCGTGCTCGATCGGATCCAGCACAAGCCGATCGACTATCGCGACAAGACGATCGCGAAGGTGAAGGCGGACGACCTTCAGTGGCTCGACGTGACGTTCGGCGCCGACGCGTTTTCGCTGGAGCCGGCGGCGGGCGGCAAGTGGAAGGCGCGCGGCAAGGTCACCGTCGACGAGAACAAGGCGCGCTCGATCGCGACGTCGTTCGAGAACTTCGCCGGCGCCGGATTCTCCGACGAGAAGGACGCCGCCAGGCTCGGCCTCGCCAAGCCGACGGGCACGGTGGTGCTGCACCTGAAAGACAAGTCGGCGATCACGATCAAGATCGGCGCGCTGACGAAAGACTCGAGCGACTACTACGTGCAGCGCGTGGGATCGCCCGACGTCCTGCTGGTCAAGAAGTTCATGGTCGAGCGCTTCCTCAAGAAGCCGGCGGATCTCGCCGCCGCGGCGCCGACGGCTCAAGCGCCCAAACCTGCCGCGAAGAAAAAATAATTATTTGGCGCGGAAGACGATCAGCCCGCGGGTCGGATCGTACGGCGAAACAGCGACGGTGACTTGATCTCCGAGCACGACGCGGATGCGGTTGCGGCGCATGTTGCCGGCGAGCTGCGCGAGCACGTTGTGGCCGCCTTCGACCTCGACGCGGAAGTTGCCGCCGACCATCACTTCCTTGACTACGCCTTCCATCTGGACCAGGTCGCTTCGCGCCACGCAATCCTCCGAGAGCAAGCCAAATAGATCGCGAGAAAGCTAAAGCCGCGCGCGGGAGAGATCAAGCCAGAATTACGTGACCTCGGCGTCGAGCGCGCGCAACGCCATCTCGGCGGCGCGCTGCTCGGCCTCCTTCTTGGTCTTGCCGGTGCCGCGCGCGTATTCGCGGTCGCCGATGGTCGCGGCGATCTCGAACGTCTTGTCGTGATCGGGGCCGCGCTCGTCGGTGACCGCGTAGCGCACCTGCATGCGGCGGCGCGCGGCGCGCTCCTGCAGCCGCGTCTTGTAGTCGCCGGCGCCGGCTTCGCGGCACGCGAGCACGCGCGCGCCGAAGAGGTGGCGCACCACCGCGAACGCGGCGTCGAAGCCGCCGTCGAGGTAGACCGCCGCCATCAGCGCCTCGCACGCGTCGGCGAGCACCGACGGTTTGCGCCGCCCGCCCGACTGCTCCTCGCCGCGGCCGAGGAACAGCCACTCGCCGAGGCCGAGCTCGGCGGCCACCTCGGCGAGGCCGAGCTCGTTCACGATCGACGCGCGCGTCTTCGACAGCTCGCCCTCGTTGCGGTTCGGCTGCGCCTCCATGAGCAGGTGGCCGACTACCAGGTCGAGCACCGCGTCGCCGAGAAACTCGAGGCGCTCGTTGTCGGCGCGCCCCCACGCCGGGTTTTCGTTGACGTACGACTTGTGCGTGAGCGCCGACTCGAGGCGCGCGCGATCGCGGAAGGCGTAGGCGAGCCGCGTCTCGAGGAGCGCGTAGGGATTTTCGGTCTCTGCGTCCATCACCGTCCGGCCGAGCGAGCACCAATGATAGATCACTTGTGTTATCCTCGCTCGGCTCGAAAACCCGCTACCAACGGAGCGCGTAGATGAACCTGACTTGCGTCAAGTGCACCTCGGTCCTCGACAAGGCGCGCGTCGGCGACGTGGAAGTGGACCTGTGCCCGAGCTGCGGCGGGCTGTGGCTCGATCACGGCGAGATCGAGCGCATCGGACGCGGCCAGACGACGGAGATGGAGAAGCTGCGCTCGGCGCTCAAGGGCTCGGAGAAGCCGGACCCCGCGTCGGAGACGGTGACCAGCTGCCCGGCGTGCCCCGGCGCGCTCAAAGAGGTCGTGCTCGGCCCGGTGCACGTCGACTACTGCACCAAGTGCCACGGCGTGTTCCTCGACAAGGGCGAGCTCGACCAGGCGGTGGCCGCGGTCAAGGGCTCGACGCTGCGTCAGGTACTGACGCTGGCCGCGCAAGCCGGAAAATAAACTCTCGTGATCGGCGCACGGCCGATCGTCAGGCGCCTCAGGTGCCGCCGTAACCGATGGTCACCGCGCCCTGCTCGTCGACGATCACCGGCACCACGCGCCGGCCGCCCGAGTGCTGCAGCAGCTCGGGCAGGCGATTCGGATCGGCGCGGACGTTCACGTACTCGACGGTGTGGCCCTGCTTGGCGAACGCCGCCCGGGCGTTCGTGGTGTACGGTCAGGTGTCTTTTCCGAAGATGCGGATCGTCGCCATGATCGACATATAGACCGCGCGCGCGACGGCGCCAAGCGTGTAGGCGCGAGTCTCCCAGAAGTGAATAAACGGTCAGCGGCCTGACATTAAAATCAAGTCGTCGAACGTATGCTCAGGTCATGACCCTGCTGCGCTCCGTGCGCTGCGCATGGTGTAGCGCCGAGATGAAGGTCGCGGCGCCGAACGTCGGGCGCGACGGTTACTTCCTGCTGCCGCGGCAGTGCCGCGACTGCGCGGGCAACAACCTCGTCGAGCTGACCGGGTCGATCGCGCAGGTGAAGCAGGTGCGCCGCACGCGCCGCCGCATCAACACGCACAAGATCCCGCTGCCGCGCCGCACGGCGTGAGCGATCGTCACGCCGCGGCGATGAAGCCGCCGCCCAGCACCGTCTCGCCGTCGTAGAACACCGCAGCCTGTCCGGGCGCGGGCGCGCGCTCGACGTCGTCGAAGGTCACGCGCGCGCGCCCGCCGTCGAGCGCCGCGACCAGCGCCGGCCGCGCGGCGTGGCGATAGCGGATCTGCACCGCGGCGCGCACCGGCCCGCTCGGCGCGCCCGACGGCCAGCGCACGTCCTCGAGCTCGATCGAGCGCCGCTCGAGCGCCGCCGCGCCGCCGACAGTGACGCGCCGGGTGAGCGCGTCGACGGCGATCACGTAGCGCGGCTCGGGCGCCGCCACCCGCAGGCCGCGCCGCTGCCCGATGGTGAACTTGTGCACGCCGTCGTGGCCGCCGAGCACGCGCCCGTCCTCGTCGACGATCTCGCCCGGCGCGGGCGAAGCCGGCGCGTGCGCCGCCACGAACGACGCGTAGTCGCCGTCGGGGACGAAGCAGATCTCCTGCGACTCGGCCTTGTCGGCCACCGGCAGCGCCATCCGCCGCGCGTGCGCGCGCACTTGATCTTTCGTCAAGTCGCCGAGCGGAAACCGCACCTCGCCGAGCGCCTCCTCCGGCATGTTGAACAAGAAATACGACTGGTCCTTGTGCTCGTCGCGCGCGCGCGCCAGCCTCGGCCGCCCGCCCGCGTCGACGATGCGCGCGTAGTGTCCCGTCGCGAGCGAGGTCGCGCCGAGCGCGCGCGCCCGCTTGAGGAGCGGCGTGAACTTGATGTGCTGGTTGCAGCGCACGCACGGATTGGGCGTGCGCCCGGCGGTGTACTCGGCGATGAAGTCGTCGATCACGCGCGCGCGAAAATCGTCCTGGTAGTTGGCGACGTAGAACGGGATGCCGAGGTGCGCGGCCACGCGGCGCGCGTCCTCGAGATCGCGCGGCCCGCAGCAGCGCCCGCCCACCGACGCCGACGTGCCCGAGGCGTCGTAGAGCCGCATGGAAATACCCACCACTCGCGCGCCCGCCTCGACCAGGAGGCCCGCGGCCGTGGCGCTGTCGACGCCGCCCGAGAGCGCGACGACGGTGAGCTCCGCCTGCTTCGTCACGGCGCGGAGGATGCTGTACATTGCCGGCGTGCGCAAGAGGGACCGGCTCACCGTCGACGTGGCCGCGCTCGACGGCGAAGGCGCGGGCGTGGGCGAGCACGACGGCGTGCGCGTGCATATCGCCGGCGCGCTGCCGGGCGAGCGCGCGCTGGCGGCAGTCGAGCACCTGTCGCCGCACCGCCCCGACGCGTGGGCCGCGCTCGAGCGCGTCGAGCGCCCGTCGCCCGAGCGCGTGGCGCCGGCGTGCGCGGCGTACGGCGCGTGCGGCGGCTGCCCGCTCGAGCACCTCGCGTACCCGTCGCAGGTGAAGTGGAAGAGCGAGCGCGCGGCCGATCTGCTCGGTCAAATCGCGTCCGTGGCGCCGTGCGTGCCTTCGCCGCGGCCGCTCGGCTACCGCAACCGCTCGAAGCTGGTCTACGGAATCGTCGACGGCCGGCGCGTGCTCGGCGCCTACGCGCCGCGATCGCACCGGCTGGTGGATCTCGCCGGCTGCCGCGTGGCCGAGCCGCCGCTCGACGACGTCGCGCAGTCGCTGGCGGCGCTGCTCGACGCGCGCGCGGTGGCGCCCTACGACGAGCGCACCGGCGAGGGGCTCCTGCGCTACGCGATCCTGCGCGTGAACTTCGCCGGCGAAGTGTTGGCCACGCTGGTGACCGCCGCCGAGTGGTCGGGCGGCGGCGAGCTGGCGCGCGCGCTGATGGCCGCGCGGCCCGAGGTCGCCGGCGTGGTCGAGAACCTGAACGCGTCGCGCGGCAACGTGCTCTATGGCGAGCGCGATCGCCCGCTCGCCGGACGGGCGTTTCTCGTCGAGGACGTGGGCGGCGTGAAGCTGCGGCTGTCGCCGACCGCGTTCTTCCAGGTGAACCGCGACGTGGCGGCGCGCATCTACGCCGACGTGCGCGACGCCGCTCAGCTCGGCGGCGGCGAGCGCGTGGTCGACGCCTACTCGGGCGCCGGCGGCGTGGCGCTCACGCTGGCGCCGCGCGCGCGCGAGGTGATCGGCGTCGAGGAGTGGCGCGCCGCCGTCGACGACGCGCAGGCGTCGGCGGAATTCAACGGCGTTCAAAATGCGCGCTTCGTCTGCGCCGACACCGCGCGCGGGCTCGCCGAGCTCGACCGCGCCGACGTGGTGGTCCTGAACCCGCCGCGCCGCGGCTGCGATCCGGCGGTGCTCGACGGCGTCGCCCGCCTCGGCGCCCGCCGCGTGCTCTACGTGAGCTGCTCGCCCGACACGCTCGCGCGCGATCTCCAGCGCCTGGCGTCGCTCGGCTACGCCACGCGCGCGATCACGCCCTACGACATGATCCCGCAGACGCCGCACCTCGAGGCGCTCGCCGTCGCGACCAGAACCAGAGATTGAACCGCCAAGGCGCCGCAGACGCCAAAATACAAAGAAATATTTAAATATCTAAATATACGAATTGCCGACCTTTTGGCGTCTGCGGCGCCTTGGCGGTTCAACCTCTGACGATCAGGCGAACGCCGCGCGCACGCGCTCGAGGATCGGCGGCATCAACTCGAGGACCTCGTCGATCTGGCGATCGGTGGTCTCCCAGCCGAGCGAAAAGCGGACCGCGGTCTTGGCCTGCGCGCGCGATTGGCCGAGCGCCAGCAGCACCGGCGACGGCTCGACCGAGCCCGACGTGCACGCCGCGCCCGTCGACGCCTGCACGCCGGCGAGATCGAGGTTGATCACGATCGACTCGCCGTCGGCGCCTTCGAAGCCGAGGTTGGAAGTATTGGCCACACGCGCGCCACCGCCGCCGTTCGCGCGCGCGCCGAGCGCGCGCAGGCCCGCCTCCAGCCGATCGCGCAGCCGCCCGACGCGCGCCGCCCACTCGGCGCCGTGCTCGCGCGCGACCCGCGCCGCCGCGCCGAAGCCGACCACGCCCGGCACGTTCTCGGTCCCCGGGCGCCGCTCGCGCTCCTGGTGCCCGCCGACGGTGAACGGCGCGAGCGACCGTCCGCCGCGCAGGAAGATCGCGCCCGCGCCTTTCGGTCCGTAGAGCTTGTGCGACGAGAACGTGGCGGCGTCGACGCCGAGCGCGCGCACGTCGATCGGCAGCTTGCCGAGCGCCTGCACCGCGTCGGTGTGGAACCAGGCGCCACACGCGCGCGCGGCCGCCGCCAGCTCGGCGATCGGCTGCACGACGCCGGTCTCGTGGTTGGCGAGCTGCACGCTGACCAGCGCCACGTCGTCGCCCAGCCGGCGCGCGAAGTGGTCGCGATCGATCCGCCCCGCTTCGTCGACGATCAGCCGCTCGACGGCAAAACCGCGCGCCGCCAGCGCCTCGGCCGCGCCCAGCGCCGACGGGTGCTCGACCGGCGACACCAGCACGTGCGCGCGCCGCGCCCCGCCCTCGCCCGCGCGCGCCGACTCGGCCGCGCCGCGGATCGCCAGGTTGTTGCCCTCGGTGCCGCCGGAAGTAAACACCACTTCGTCGCGCGTCGCCGCGATCAGCGCCGCCAGCTCGTCACGCGCGCGCTCCACCGCGTCGCGCGCCGCGCGCCCGGCCGCGTGGATCGACGACGGATTGCCGAATTCCTCGTCGAGAAACGGCTGCATCGCCGCGCGCGCGTCGGGATGCACTCGCGTCGTGGCGTTGTGATCGAGGTAGATGCGGCGCATGGCTCCTTTACCTTGACAGCGCCGGCCGCGCTCGGAAACATGGATCGTCCATGGCCGACTCCGCGGGGGCCCTCTTACTTCGCTCGGGAATCGTTCGGCCGGAACAGGTCGCCGAGGCGCAGCGGCTGCGCCAGCACGACGGGGGTTCGTTCGGCGAGTGCCTGGTGCGCATCGGCGCCATCGACGAGGAGAAGCTGGTCGACTTCTACCACAAGCGGCTGATGATTCCACGGCTCGACGAGAACAAGCTCAAGCGCAAGATCGCGCCGGCGATCCTGCACCTGGTGCAGCGCGAGATGGCCGCCGAGTTTCGCGTCATCCCCGTCGACATCGATCCCGACGGCGCGGTGGTGCTGGCGATGGCCGACCCCTCGGACAACCACGCGGTCGACGAGGTGACGTTCTTCGCCGATCGCTTCGTGGTGCGCGCGGTGGCGAGCGAGTCGTCGGTGCGCGACGCCATCGAGACGCACTACGGCGTGCGCTTCACGTCGCCGGCGCGCGCGGGCGCCAAGCCGCCGCCGACCCCCGCGGCCAGGCCCACCGTCGAGCAGCTCGAGGAGCAGATCGTGCTGCTCACCAAGGTCAAGCGCTCCGAAGAGACGCCGCTGCCGATCCCGATCCCGCCGCCCGACGACTACAAGCCGCAGTACGCGCCCGACGAGCCGATCCTGCTCACGCGGCCCAAGGAGCGCGAGCGGCGCGACACGCTGCCGGGGCTGACGGCGCCGGTGCCCGATCCGCCGCTCACGCAGCTGCGCAAGCTCGAGCGGCGCGACGAGATCGGCAGCGTGATCCTCGACTACGTCGCGCAGCTGACCAAGCGGGTCATCCTGTTCGTGATCCAGCGCGAGTTGCTCGTCGGGCGCGAGGCGCGCGGCGAAGACGTCAACATGCTGTCGGAGCTGGGCATCGACATCGCGGCGGCGTCGATCTTTCGCGACGTGATCTCGTCGCGGCTGCCGTATCGCGGGCCGCTGCCGGAGACCCCGGTGAACCGCGCGTTCGCGCAGGCGCTCGGCGGCGTGGGCGCCGAAGTTTTGCTGATGCCGATCCTGGTGCGCGAGCGCGTGATCGCGGTGCTGTTCGCCGACCAGGCGTTGCAGCCGCTGCCCGACGCCGCGCTGCACGCCACCACGCGCGAGGCGGGGCTCGCCTATGAGCGGCTGATCCTGGGCGCGAAGACCGTGCGTTAATGTTTTAACGCGCGTCCGGATCGGACAGCGGTGTCGCCGGTTACGACAGCGCTCCGCACGTAATTTCTCGCACTTGGCGTGGCGTGCTTGTTGCTGTCTCCAGGCCCGCAACTAGTGTAGTATGCGCTGGTTGTACCGGAGCAGCATGGAGACCAACGCGAAGTCCGCTCCCGTGCGCCTCCCTGCGGATGCCGTGACCGACCAGCCGGCCGACGTGATCGCTGGGCCGCGTCCGGGCATCTTCGGCCGCGAGCGCGAGCTCGATCGCCTCGAGGCGCTCTACAGCGCGGCGCGCGATTCGCGCGGCGGGCGCGTCGCCTTCGTGACCGGCGAGGCGGGCATCGGCAAGTCGCGGCTGCTCGACGAATTGCGCCACCGCTTGAAGCGCGCCGAGGTGCTGGTGCTCGAGGGGCGCTGCCGCGAGGTCGCCGGCGGCGCGCTGCCGTATCAGCCGATCCGCGAGATCGTCGAGGCCGCGGTGGCGTCGCTCGGCGACGCGCCGGGGATCGGCGATCGCGGGCGCGAAGTCCTGCAGGCGCTCGACGGGCGCGCCGGCCAGCACGATCCGTCCGCGGAGCGCGACTCGTCGCCGTGGGAGCTCAAGCGCGCGGCGCTGTTCGAGCAGGTGGCGTCGTTCCTCGTCGACGTCGCGCGGCCGCGGCCGCTGTGCATCCTTGTCCACGATCTCCATCTCGCCGACGGCGCGACGCACGGCCTGGTGGCGCACCTGGCGCAGACGCGTCTCGGCGCGCCCGAGCTCGAGGGACGCGCGAGCGCGGCCGAGCGGCTCTGGGGCCTGCTGGCGGTCTCGTCGCGCGGCGACGACTCGTCGTGGCTGGCGGGCGCCGCGGCCGAGCGCATCGATCTCGGCGCGCTCGACGAAGGCGGCGTGCGCGCGTTTTTGCAGTCGCCGGAAGTGGTCGCGTTCTTCACCGAGGCGACCGGCGGTCGGCCGCGCGCGCTCGAGGCGCTGCTCGAGACGCGGCCGGCCGGCGCCGACGAGATCTACCGCGCGCGGCTGGAGCGGCTGTCGCCCGAAGCGCGCGCCCTGCTCCACGCGCTCGCGGTGCTGGCGCGTCCGGCCGGCCTCGACGAGCTGCGCCGCGTGTCGAACGTCGCCGACGACGCGCTCGGGCGCGCCGCCGCCGAATTGGTGCAGGCGCGCATCACCAGCAAGCTGGTCGTCGACGGGGAACTGCGGCTGGCGTTCTTGCGCTCGGGCGACGAAGAGGTGACGTATCGCGGGCTCGATGCGGCAATTCGCCGCACCCTGCACGCGGTCGCCGGCCGCCTCATGCGCCAGGCGAGCGCGCCCGGCCGCGAGAGCTGCGACGACTGCGTGGCGGTCGCCGAGCACCTCCTGCGCGGCGCCGTCGGCGAAGACGCGGTCGACGCGGCCATCGTCGCCGGCGAGCGCCTCGAGATCACCTTCGGCTACGACCGCGCGATCGATCTCTATCGCCGCGCCTACGCCACCACCACGCGCGACGACGTGCGCGCGCTCGTCGAGGCGCGGCTGTGCGAGCTGGAGCGCCTGGTCGGCGACTACGCCGCGGCGCTGGAGAACGCCGAGCGCTTGCGCCGCCGCCAGCCCGACGCCGCCGCGCACCGCCGCATCGCGCAGCTGCACGTCCTGCGCGACGAGCTCGACCTCGCGCTCGGCGCGCTCGAGACCGCGCAGGCGCTGGCCGGCTCCTCCACCGAACGTTCGCGCGTGCGCGCCGCCCGCGCCGAGGCCTACTTCCTCGCCGGCCGCCACGCCGAGGCGAAAGCCGAGTGCGCCGCCGCGCTCGACGCCGCCGACGACGACGTCGAAGCGCAAGACCGCCGCCTCCAGGTGCAGAACACGCTCGGCAAGGTGCTGCTCGCCGAGGGCAACTACCAGGGCGCGTCCGAGATCTTCACCACCAACTTGCAGCAGGCGCGCGCGCTCGGCCGCGCGTTCGAGGAGTGCCGCGCGCTCTACAACCTCGGCATCGCGCAGCTGCGCCTCGGCAACAGCGACCAGGCGCAGGCGCGCTACCAGGCGGCGCTCAAGGTGGCCGAGGCCGCGGGCGATCACCGCAACCGCGCCTTCTGTCTCCAGAACCTCGGCGTGCTCGCGCACTGGCGCAACGACTACGCTACGGCGCTCACCTACTTCCACGACGCGGTGAGCGCGTTCAAGACCATCGGGCAGCGGGCGCGCCTGGCGTGGCTGGCGCTCGATCTCGCGTCGGTGTATCTCGATCTCAACGAGCTCGATCGCGCGCAGGCGATGGCCGAGCTGGCCGAGCGCTTCGCCGGCGGCACCTTGCCGGCGGCGGTGGCGATCGATCGCGAGCAGCTCGCCGGGCGCATCCTCGCGCGGCGCGGTGATCTCGACGGCGCGCGGGCGCGGCTCGAGAACGCGCGCGAGCGCGCGGCGGCGGCGGAAGATCACGAGCGCTCGGTCGAGGCGCTCTTGCACCTGGTGCGGCTCGATCTCGAGCGCGGCGACGTGGCGCGCGCCGCCGAGCGGCTCGGCGACGTCGGCAACATCTCGTCGCAGGGCACGCGGGCGCGCGCGCTCCTCGTACAGGGCGAGCTCGAGGTGAGCCGCGGCGAGCCGCAAGCCGCGCGTCGCGTGCTGCTCGAGGCGGCCGAGCTGTTCCATCGACTCGGCGATCTCGAGGGCGAGTGGCGCGCGCACTTGTGGCTCGGCCGCGCGGCGCAAGCGCGCGGCGATCAGCCCGAGGCCGATCGCCGCTATCGCACCGCGCACACCATCGACGGCCGCGTGCGCGAGCGCGTTCCCGACGAGCATCGCGCCGCGCACGCCGACGAGCCGCTGCGCCGCGCCCTCGAGCGCGCGCTCGGCCTGCCGCGCGTGCTGCCGCTCGCCGCCGCCGGCGAAGCGACGCGCGCGCCGCGCCTGGTTCCCGTCGAGCCGGCGGCCAAAACGCCCGAGTCGCGCTACCCGCGCCTGGTCGGCCGCCACGCGCGCCTGCTGCAGGTCTTCTCGCTGCTCGACAAGATCGCGCCGCACGACTCGCTGGTCCTCATCCGCGGCGAGTCGGGCACCGGCAAGGAGCTGATCGCCGACGCGCTGCACGCCGGCTCGCCGCGCGCCTCGCGCCCGCTGGTGAAGGTAAATTGCGGCGCGCTGGTCGAGACGCTGCTGCTCTCCGAATTGTTCGGCCACGAGCGCGGCGCCTTCACCGGCGCGCTCGCGCGCAAGAAGGGCCGCTTCGAAGCCGCCGACGGCGGCACCATCTTCCTCGACGAGATCGGCGACATCTCGCCGAAGACGCAGGTGGCGCTGTTGCGCGTGTTGCAGGAGCGCGAGTTCGAGCGCGTCGGCGGCAACACGCCGGTCAAGGTCGACGTGCGGATCCTGTGCGCGACCAACCGCAACCTCGAGCAGATGGTGGCGCGCGGCGAGTTCCGCGAGGACCTCTACTACCGCCTCAAAGGGATCCAGATCGAGCTGCCGGCGCTGCGCGAGCGTCCCGGCGACGTCGCGCTCTTGGCCGAGGCGTTCCTCGATCGCGTCGCCGACGAGCGCTCGCCGACGGGCGAGAGCGCGCGCAAACAGCTCTCGCCCGAGGCGATGGCGCTGCTCGAGCGCTACTCGTGGCCCGGCAACGTGCGCGAGCTGGAGAACGTGATCCGCTCGGTGTCGCTGTTCGCCGACGGTCCGGTGATCGGCGTCAAGGACTTCGCCGACTACACCGAGATCTTCCGCCGCGAGAATCCGCCCGCCGCCGAGCCGGCCGCCGAGAAGCGCCCGCAGCCGATCGCGCCGTCGCCCGACGGCGGCGAGCCCGCGTCGTGGTCGCGGCTCGGCTCGGAGAAACTTTCGCTCAAGGCGCTCAAGACCCGCATCGAGATCGAATGCATCACCGAGGCGCTCACCGCGGCGAGGGGGAACATCACGCGCGCGGCCGAGATCCTGGGCATGAAACGCCCACGCCTGTCGCAACTGATCAAACAGCACGGCATCACCGTCGACGGAGGGAGCCGGTGAACGCGCACATGGAGAGAGTCATGAAGTGGTTTGCCAAGGCGGCGATCGCCCTCGCCGCGGCCGGAACGCTGGCGAGTGGCTGCGCCGGAGAAATTTCACCGACGGGATCGAACGAGCAGTCGGTGAAGCTGGCCGATCTGCCGAGCGTGCCCGGCTGCGCCGACGTCGAGGTGCGCGCTCAGACCGCCGCGCTCAGCGCGCGCGCGATCGCCGGCGTCGCCGATCTGTTCGTCGTCTACTCGGGCGGCGCGCCGCTGTGCATCGATAGCCGCGAAGGCATCGAGCAGCGCTTCGGCGACATCGTCGGCCTCGCCTCGTCGAACCCGATGCCGGGCGACGGGCAGCGCGCCAACTCCAACCCGATGCCGGGCAACCCCGGCGATCCGGCGTCGTCGAATCCGATGCCGGGGATCGATCCCGCGTCGTCGAATCCGATGCCGGGCACCGACCCGACGCACGCCTCGCTCAATCACACCAAGTAGATCGTCCCGTCGTCGCTCTTCCGCGCCTCACCCGTTAAAATGGCGTGGTTTGCCAATTCTCGGCGTTCCGCTTCGGAGCGGAGCTGCTCCCACAAGACCGGGTGCTGCGAGACCACCTCGTAGAAATCGCGCGGCGGGAGCTGCACCACCTCGGTCATGCGCGTGGCGCGCACGGTCGCCGACGCCACGCCGCCGCGCAGGAGCGACATCTCGCCGAAGTAGGATCCCTCGCCGATGCGGCCGAGCTCGAGCTCCTCGGCGGCGCCCTCGCCTTTCGGTTTCGTCTGCGGCGCGTTGCGCACGACCTGCACTTCACCGACGAGGATCAGGAACAGCCCGCCGCCCGGCGCGCCCTCCTCGATGATGCGCGCGCCGCGCCCGAAGCGCCGCGGGCGGAAGCGCTCGGCGATCGACACGCGCTCCTCGGGCTCGAGCCCGGAGAAGAACGGCGCCGTCGCCATCAGCGTCTGCAGCAGCCGCTCGCGGTAGAAGCGCCGCAGCGTGCGCGCCACGCCCGGGTGCGCCGCCACCAGCTCGTCAATGAGCGCGCGCCGGATCTCGAGCAGCTCGACGGCGCCCACCGTCTCCACCGACGCGTGGCGCCGCTGATCGGCCAGCACCGCGAACTCGCCGAAGAACGATCCCGGCCCGAGCACCGCCAGCTCGACGCCCGCCTTGGTCACGCGCACCGAGCCGGCGGCGATCAAGTAGCACGCGTCGCCGATCTCGCCCTCGCGCAGCACGTTCACGCCCGCCTCGAGGCGCAGCACCGTCAAGTTGGCGAGCAGCTCCATGAACGCCGAGCGCGGCAGATCGGAGAGCAGCGGAAACGGCGGCGGCTCGACGAGCAGCGCCGGGCGGGGAAACGGCCCGGTCACGACGTCGCGGATCAGCGTATTGCCGGTGGGCTCGTCCTCGAACAGCCCCGGCTCCTCCTGCGGCGGCGCGGCCGGCGCGATCGCGCGCGCGGGCGGCTTGCCGTTCGGCCACCGCTGGTCGGCGGCACCACGATCCATCCCTGCGGTGGCCTCACCCAGCGCGCGCGGCGTGGCGGCGCGGGTGGCGTCGGCGCTCGGCGCGGTGACCGGCTCCTGCGACGACGCGAGGTCCTCCGGCTCGACGGTGGGCGTGCGCAGCGTGGTGTCGGGCTGAAAGTCGAGCAGCCGATCGCCGCGCGCCAGCCGCTTGGTCTCGGGCGGGAAGTCGAGCGGCGGCTCGTCGACGGGCGCGAGCGGCGGCGGATCATCGGCGGGCGACGGCGGCGGCGCGAGCGGCAGCTCGATGCTCGGATCGGTCTTGGGCACGGTGTCGAGCTGCGAGAGCCCGGCCACCACCTCCTCGTCGAGCACGTGGCCCATCGGCGCGCCGTCGTCGTCGTCGTCGGCCAGCCGCCAGTCGCGCGGCCCATCCTCGTGCGGCGTCGCCTCGTGGCCCGCCACCGCCGGCGTGCGCGCGTCGCCCTCGCCCGCCTGCGAGCCTTCGTCGTCGTCGCCGGCGCGCTCGGCGGGCGCCTCCGCCACCCAGCGCCCGTCGACCTGCTTCAGCTCGCCGGCCATCTTGCGCGACGCGCGCCGCTGCGCGAGCGTCGCCAGCATCTCCAGCGTGTCGCGGTGCTCGCGATCGATCTCGAGGATCCCCTTGCACACCGCCATCGCCTGGACGAGCCGCCCCTCCT
>Ga0070741_10005765_pt1 | contig 27132 bp, 27 predicted proteins | sample Coa_R1_4_FD_66440 | JGI IMG/M metagenome (GOLD analysis project Ga0070741, IMG submission 66440) | Surface soil microbial communities from Centralia Pennsylvania, which are recovering from an underground coalmine fire - Coalmine... | ecosystem: Environmental > Terrestrial > Soil > Unclassified ...
ATGCCGAGGGGACGGCGCGCCGTTCGGCGCAGCCTGTCTTGAGTTGCGTGCAGGGTTTTGCCCTGCACGGCGCCTTGCGGCGCGCCATCGCGGCGTTTTCCTTGCTGTGCCAGGCCGCGCTTTGCCCACGAGGCGCTTCGCTTGGCTTTCTTCCCCTGCCGCGTTTCGGTCCATCGGGCCACGACACGTTCGGGGCGTCCTGCTTTGCTTGGCGGCTCGCCGTCAGCCAGCTCCTGGCAGGGACTCGGTAGTGGTCCCGGGCGGAGCCCCGGCACAGCCCGAGTGCGAGGTTACGGGACCTCGCCCGCGGGCGCCGCGCAGCCGCCGGGTTTTCACCCGTCCGGCCCGGGATGGTCGGTGGCTGTTCTCCGCCACCATCCGCAATCCCGCTTGCCCCATCATCGGAACGTCTCGCGATGACGCCCTCAGCCGAGCAAGGCAGTCTGGAATATGGTCCTAGATTGTGGCAAATCTATGGACAAAATTCCTAGCGGCTCTGCGCGGGGCGGCCCGCCCGGCTCCGCCCAAGCGCCCAAGTGTTCTTGTGTAACGCCGCCGCCAGCCCCTATTAAAAGCCATGGCCGATTCCTGCTGCGCGCCGCCGCCGCTCGATTTGCGCCCGCCGGACACGGTGGCCGCCTACCGGCGCGCGCTGTGGCTGGTGCTCGGCATCAATGTCGCGATGTTCCTCGTCGAGGTCGGCGCCGGACTGGCGGCCGGATCGGCATCGTTGCAGGCCGACGCCATGGATTTCCTCGGCGACGCCGCCAACTACGCCATCAGCCTTCTGGTCCTCGGCATGGCCCTGCATTTTCGCGCCGGCGCCGCGCTCGCCAAGGGCGTCACCATGGGCGCGTTCGGGCTTTGGGTCATCGCCACGGTGATCTGGCATCTGGTCCACGGCACGCTGCCGAGTGCGGCCACCATGGGCGCGGTCGGGTTGATCGCGCTCGCCGCCAACGCCGCCTCGTTCGCGCTGCTGTGGCGGCACCGCGACGGCGACGCCAACATGCGCTCGGCCTGGATCTGCACGCGCAACGACGTGCTCGGCAATCTCGCGGTGCTCTTGGCCGCGCTCGGCGTGTTCGGCACCGGCACCGGCTGGCCGGATGCCATCGTTGCCGCCATCATGGGAGCGCTGGCGATCCAGGGCGCCGCGATCGTCATCCGCCGCGCGCTCGGCGAATTGCGCCGGCCGGTCGCGGCGCCGCAGGCACCGCGCAACGCCGCCGTCTAGCGTCAATCGTCGATGGCAAAGACCGCCGGCCGGCAGCGCGGCCGCTAACGGCGTTTCTCTTTATTCTTCTCGGCCTGGTACATGAACCAGACCACCACGGACATCGCAACGACCGCCGCGGCGAAAACGACCAGCCAAGTTTGGGTATCGAGCACCATAGGCGGCCACCTTTCCTGCCGGCGCACTATGCGCCCATTCTCCGGGCCCGCCTAGGGGGCGGACGTCAATTAAGGCGCCGCCACCGCGGCCGCCGCGGCAAGCGCCGCCTCGGCGCCGGCGCGCCTGACGAGCGCCTCCGGCAGCGGACCGCCGGTCGCCCAGTCGATGAGCTCGACGGTGTGCACGACGGGAATTGCCGTGCCGCAGCCGATCTGCGTCAGGCAGCCGATATTGCCGGCGGCGATGACGTCGGGCTTGAGCCCTTCGATATTGGCGACCTTGCGCGCGCGCAGCCGCTCGGCGAGCGCCGGCTGCAGGATATTGAAGGTGCCGGCCGAGCCGCAGCACAGATGGCCTTCCGGCACGTCCTTGACCGTGAAGCCGCAGGCGGCGAGCAGATCCTTCGGCTCGCGCACGATCTGCTGGCCGTGTTGCAGCGAACAGGCGGCGTGATAGGCGACCGTCAGTCCGGGCGGCCTGGCGGGCTTGAGCACCAACGTGGCGAGGTATTCGCTGACGTCCTTGGCAAGGCTCGAGACCTTTGCGGCCTTGGCGGCATAGGCGGGATCGCCGCGCAGCATGAAGCCGTAGTCCTTCAGTGTCGTGCCGCAGCCCGACACCGTGGTGAGGATGGCGTCGAGGCCTGAGCCCTCGATCTCGCGCGTCCAGGCGTCGATGTCGTTCCTGGCGAAGCGCAGCGCCTCCTCCTCGCGGCCCATGTGATGCACCAGCGAGCCGCAGCAGCCCTCGCCCGCCGCCACCACCACCTCGATGCCGTGGCGGGTGAGCACACGGATGGCGGCCTCGTCGGTCGCCGGCGACAGCACCGGGTTGATGCAGCCGGACAGCAGCGCGACGCGGCCGCGCTTGGGCGCCTCGGCGGCATAGACCTTGCCGGTGCGTTCGCTCGGCGGCGCCGGCTTGTTGCGCGGCGTCAGCGCCACCATGGCGGCAAGACGCTTCAGGCCGAGCGCGCGCAGCACGGCGACGAACGGCCGCGCCACGATGCCGCCGACGACGGCCATGCGGAACAGCGCGGCGTCGGTGAGCACCCGCGCCAGGATGGCGCGCAGCGCCCGGTCGAACAGCGGCCGCTTGTAGGTCTTCTCGATGTGTCCGCGCGCGTGGTCGACGAGATGCATGTAGTTCACGCCCGACGGGCAGGTCGTCATGCAGGCAAGGCACGACAGGCAGCGGTCGATGTGCTTGACCACGTCGCGCGTCGCCGCGCGGCCCTGCTCCAGCATGTCCTTGATGAGGTAGATGCGGCCGCGCGGTGAATCGAGTTCGTCGCCGAGCAGCACGTAGGTCGGGCAGGTCGCGGTGCAGAAGCCGCAATGCACGCAGGCGCGCAGGATCTTCTCCGTCTCCTTGATCTGCGGATCGACGAGCTGGGCGAGGGTGAAGTTGGTTTGCATTTACGAACGCACCGGTGATGCCACTGTTGCAGCCCCATGCACAGCGTGACTCCCTCTCCCCTTGGGGGAGAGGGTTGGGGTGAGGGGGCAAGCGACTCTCGATAGGTCATAACCCCTCACCCGACCGCCTTCGGCGGTCGACCTCTCCCTGCGGGAGAGGTGACGAGAAGCGGTGGCGCGGCCGGCACGCATTTTACACCCCCGCCCACATGCGGCCCGGGTTGAGCACGCCCTTGGGATCGAAGCTGTCCTTGATGCGCTTCGACAGCGCGGCGATGCCGGGCGCTTCCGGCGCGAACACGTCGGCGGCGGCGCGCACCGCGACCGGCGCGCGGATGAGCGTGGCGTGGCCGCCGATCGCCGCCACCGCGCCGCGCACGGCGGCGGCGTCGGGCTCCTCGGCGAGCGGCATCGCCACAAAGACCAGGCCGCCGCCCCAGTCATAGACCATCTGCGCCGCCGGCGTGATGGCGGCGGCGATCTCGTGGCCGCGCGACGGCGCGACCGAAATGCGCCACAGCGGGCGCTCGCGCTGGGCGGCGAAGGGCTTGAGCGTGCGCAGGCTCAGCCACAGCGCGCGCGAGGCCGCCTGCTCGATGATCTCGACCGGGCCGAAGGGCTTGAGCAGCCCCGCCAGCGCCCCCTTGCGGTGCACGACGGAGGGGGCATGGCCTTCGAGCCGCAGCACCGTGCTCGCCTGCGGCGTCGGCAGGCCGTCGAACCACGAGGCGACGTGGTCGGGCAGATGCGCCGCGCCCGAGACGTCGAAGGCCGACCCCAGGGCGGCCGCCATGGCCTCGCAGGCGCGCGCGTCGTCGAGGCCGGCGACCAGCACGGTCGCCTCGGTTTCCGGCTTGGGCAGCACCTTAACGGTGACGTCGGTCATGACACCGAGCGTGCCCCAGGAGCCGGCGAACAATTTGCACAGGTCGTAGCCGGTGACGTTCTTCACCACGCGGCCGCCCGACTTGATGGTGTCGCCGCGGCCGGTGACGGCGGCGAGGCCGAGGAAATGATCGCGCGCGGCGCCGGCCTTGACGCGGCGCGGGCCGGACAGATTGGCGGCGAGCACGCCGCCGATGGTGCCTTGGCCGGCCGTGCCGCCGAGCAGCGGCCCGTAGTCGACCGGCTCGAAGGCGAGCTGCTGGTTGTGCGTCTCCAGCGCCGCCTCGATCTCGGCGAGCGGCGTACCGGCGCGCGCCGACAGCACGAGTTCCGCCGGCTCGTAGAGCGTGATGCCGGTAAGCGCGCTCATATCGAGGGTGATGTCGCTCTGGCTCGGGCGGCCGATGGCGCGCTTTGAGCCTTGGCCGACGACTTCGAGGGTCTTGTCGTTGGACAGGGCCCAGCGCACCGCCTCCTCGGCGTCCTTGCCGTCGCGGGGTTTCAAGACATCTGTCATGGCCGGGCTCCCGGCCATCCCGACTTATTGGGCGAGGCCTTGCCATGAGAAACGGGATCACCGGGACAAGCCCGGTGATGACAAAGTTGAATGCGTGGCGCGACCATCACGTCACTCCGCCGCCGCGCGTTGCGCCGCGAAGGCCGGCATGATCTCGCGGGCGAAACGCCGCAGCTGCTCGCGGCCGCCGGCAATGGTCAGCAGAATGTACTCGACGCCGGCGCCTTGCAGCGCCTCCAGCATGGCGGCGATCTGGTCGGGCGTGCCGTAGAGCGCGTTCTCCTCGGTGGCGCCGGCCTTGTCGGCATAGGCCAGCACGTGGGAGCCGGCCTTGCCGGGCTCGGCATCGGGCCGTCGCGCCGCGGCGATGGTGCGCCGGGTATAGTCGCGCTGGCGTTCGAGCGCGGCTTGCGTGTCGGCGTCGTCCCTGGCGACATAGAGCTGGCGCGCCACCGCGACCTGCATCGGGTCGAAGGCGAGGCCCTTGGCCTCGCGCGCCCGCCGGTAGACGGCGATGCGCTCGGCCAGCGTTTGCGGCGCGGCGTATTGGTCGAGGATGAGGTTGAAGCCGCGCTCTCCGGCACGCGCGATCGTGTGCGGATTGCCGGCGGCGACCCAGAACGGCGGGTGCGGGCGCTGCATCGGCGGCGGCTCGACCACGACGTCCTCGAAATGGAAGAAGCGGCCGTGGTGCGAGAAGCGCTCGCGCGAGGTGAAGGCGCGCGTCATGACGTCGAGCGCCTCCTCGAAGCGCGCCTCGGCCTCCTCCGGCGCGATCTGGAAGCCCTTGAACTCGGAGTGGCGGTAGCCCTTGCCGATGCCGAAGTCGAAGCGGCCGTTGCTGAGCAGGTCGAGGGTGGCGGCCTGCTCGGCGAGCAGCACCGGATTGTGCCAGGGCAGCACCATCACCGCGGTGCCGAGCCTGAGCGTCGTGGTGCGCGTGGCGAGCGCCATCAGCAGCATCAGCGTGGCGGAGGCCTGCTGCCAGCCGCTGAAATGGTGCTCGACCGAGAAGCTCGACACCAAGCCGAGCGCCTCGGCCTCGACGTTGAAATCGAGATAGTCGCGGAAGCCCTGGCCGGTCTCGGCGGCAAATCCCGGCGCATCCGCCTTGGGCGAACAGAACAGACCGAAACGCATTACGCTGCCTCGCGTCCGTTGCGGAATGTTATACGGCCGGCCTTGCCGGATTTCTTGCGGGGCCGGACCACAATCTCCACGTCCCGGTCAAAGTTCGTGAGAAACTCCATCAGCCGTTCGATCGAGTATTCGCGGAAGTGGCCTTTGAACATGCGCGAGACTTCCGGCTGGCTGATGCCGAGGCGTTTTCCGACCTGCACTTGGTTCAGCTTCTTCGCGCTCGCCAGCCGGTATATCTCCGCAACGATCTGCGCTTTGAGAAAGTGCGGGCCGGCATCAGGCGGGCCCAGATCGGCGAAGATGTTGCCGCTGCCGGCTTCGACTTTCAATGCACGCGTCATGGCTTGCTAATACTCATATCGTCAAGGTGCGCTAAAACCGCGGAATATCCGGGAACGGCAGCTTGCCGCCGGAGATGTGCATGCGGCCGAGTTCGGCGCAGCGGTGCAGCGTCGGGAAGACCTTGCCGGGGTTGAGCAGGCCCTTGTCGTCGAAGGCGCATTTGAGGCGCTGCTGCTGGTCGAGGTCGGTCTCGGTAAACATCACCGGCATCAGGTCGCGCTTCTCGACGCCGACGCCGTGCTCGCCGGTCAGCACGCCGCCGACCTCGACGCAGAGCTTGAGGATCTCGGCGCCGAACTGCTCGGCGCGGTCGAGCTCGCCCGGCTTGTTGGAATCGTACAGCACCAGCGGGTGCAGGTTGCCGTCGCCGGCGTGGAACACGTTGGCGACGCGCAGGCCGTAGTGCTCGGACATCGACTTCATCGCCGCCAGCACCGCCGGCAGCTTGGAGCGCGGGATGGTGCCGTCCATGCAGTAATAGTCGGGCGAGATGCGGCCGACCGCGGGGAACGCCGCCTTGCGCCCCGCCCAGAACAACAGCCGCTCCTGTTCCGAGGTCGAGGCCTTGCAGGTTTTGGCGCGGCACTGGCGCGCGATGGCGTCGACGCGCGCGATCAGATCGTCGACCTCGGCCTGGGGGCCGTCGAGCTCGACGATCAGCAGCGCCTCGCAGTCGAGCGGATAGCCGGCATGCACGAAATCCTCGGTGGCGCGGATGGCGGGACCGTCCATCATCTCCATGCCGCCGGGGATGATGCCTGAGCCGATGATGCGCGAGACGCATTCGCCGGCGTCTTCCGACGTCGGAAAGCCGATGAGCAGCGCGCGCGCCGTCTCCGGCTTCTTCAGGATGCGCACGGTGACCTCGGTGACGACGCCGAGCAGGCCTTCCGAGCCGGTGATGATGCCGAGCAGGTCGTAGCCCGCCGAATCGAGGTGCTTGCCGCCGACGCGCAGCACGGTGCCGTCGATCAGCACCATCTCGCAGCCGAGCACGTTGTTGGCGGTCATGCCGTATTTCAGGCAATGCACGCCGCCGGAATTCTCGGCGATATTGCCGCCGATGGTGCAGGCGATCTGCGAGGACGGATCGGGCGCGTAATAGAAGCCCTGCGCCGAGACCGCGTTGGAGATGGCGAGATTGGTGACGCCGGGCTCGACCACGGCGACGCGGTTGGCGTAGTCGATGTCGCGGATGCGGTTGAACTTGGTCATGCCGAGCAGCACGCCGTCGGCCAAAGGCAGCGCGCCGCCCGACAGCGAGGTGCCGGCGCCGCGCGGCACCACGCGGATGCCCTCGTCGTGGCAGTAGCGCAGCACGGCCGCCACCTGCTCGGTGGTCTCCGGCAGCACCACCACCATCGGCAGCTGGCGGTAAGCGGTGAGCCCGTCGGTCTCGAAGGGGCGCATCTCGCGCTCGCCGGCGATGACCCCCTCGCCCGGCACGATCTGGCGCAGCGTCGCCACGATCTTGTCGCGCCGCGCCAAAACCGCGCCGTCGGCCTCCGGCATCCGCAGTGTCATGGTTCAGGGCTCCAAACGATTTTTTCCGTCTAACGTTATCAGCCATTTGACGGCTGACACATAGGGCTGGCAGAACTGTTTCAAGACCCGGCCGGGGCGGACGGGGATCAACGTCGCATGGGAGAAAAGTCCATGAAAGCAACATTGGCGATTGCGATTTTGGCGCTTGCCGCCGCGCCGGCGGCGCAGGCCGCGGGCAGCGGCGATCCGGCCGCGGGCGAGCAGGTGTTCAAGCAGTGCCTGCCCTGCCACTCCATCGGTCCCGGCGCCAAGAACAAGGTCGGTCCCGTCCTCAACGGCATCGACGGCCGCCATTCCGGCAGCGTCGAGGGCTTCAGCTATTCGGCGGCCAACAAGAATTCCGGCATCACCTGGAACGAAGAGACCTTCGAGGACTACATCAAGGACCCGCGGGCCAAGATCCCCGGCACCAAGATGATCTTCCCCGGCATCAAGGACGAGAAGCAGGCCGAAAATTTGTGGGCCTATCTCAAGCAATTCGGCCCGGACGGCAACAAGAAGTAGCCGGGACCGGCCGGATTTGACTTCGGTCAAGGCTGCAAGGTCCACGGCTTCGCATAATTGCAACGTTCGGGCGAGGCGCCCGGCAAGGAGAAGCGCGCCATGATCAAGGATCTCATCGTCAACCTCGGATTGGGGACGCAGGACCCGGCCGGAAATTTTGCCGTCTCGATCGCGGAAGCATTCGAGGCGCACGTTCTTGGCGTGGCCTTCGCCTACGAGCCGATCATTCCCGGCTCGGTGATGGGCGGCATTCCGCCGGAATTCATCGAATCCCAGCGCGCCGAATCGACCAAGAAGGCCAAGGACGCCATTGCCCGCTTCGAGCAGCTGGCCAAGCGCGAGGGCATTTCCTACGAGACGCGCTCGATCAGCGCCAGCATTTCCGGCGCCTCCGACGAGCTCGCCCGCATGGGCCGCCGCTTCGACCTGATCGTGGTCGGCCAGGCGGCGCAGGACAAGCCGATGCCCGACGAGGTCGTCGACGAGGGCGTATTGTTCGAGAGCGGCCGGCCGGTGGTCTTCGTGCCGTTCATCCAGAAGACCGGCCTCAAGCTCGACCGCGTGCTGGTCGCCTGGGACGGCAGCCGCGCCGCCACCCGCGCCATCGGTGACGCCATGCCGTTCCTGGAGAAGGCCAAGCAGGTGGAAGTCGTGGTGGTCGGCCACAAGCCGCCCAAGAGCGACGAGGCGCCGGGCGCCGATCTCGGCCAGCACCTGGCGCGCCACGGCATCAAGACGACGGTCAAGCGCATCACCGCGCCGGACATCGACGTGCAGTCCGCCATCCTGTCACATGCCGCGGATTGCTCGGCCGACATGATCGTGATGGGCGGCTACGGCCATTCGCGGCTGCGCGAATTCGTGCTCGGCGGCGTCACCCGCGGGCTTCTCGAGTCGATGACGGTGCCGGTGCTGATGTCGCACTAAATTATGTATTGTCATTCCGGGGCGCGGCCGCAGGCCGCGAACCCGGAATCCATACTCCCGGTCTGTGCTTATGGATTCCGGGTTCGCCGCTTCGCGGCGCCCCGGAATGACCGGAGTGTAAATGCTCGAACGCCACGTCACGCTCAGGGACGGCGCCAAGGTGCTGCTGCGGCCGCTCAAGGTCGAGGACGCCGCGCTCTATCCCGATTTCCTGCGCGAGGTGACGCGCGAGGACCTGCGCCTGCGCTTCTTCGAGGCGATGCGCGAGGTCAGTCCCGAGCTGATCGACAAGCTCATCCATTACGACCCGGCGCACGCCATGGCTTTCATCGCCATCGAGGAGGCGAGCGGAAAGATGCTCGGCGTCGTGCGCATCCATGACGACAAGGACGACGTCAACGGCGAGTTCGCCATCCTGTTGCGCTCGCACCTGAAGGGCCACGGGCTCGGCTGGCTGATGATGAAGCACATGATCGCCTACGCCAAGGCGCGCGGGCTGAAGACGGTCGAGGGCCAGGTGCTGACGGAGAACGCCACCATGCTGCAAATGTGCCGCGAGCTCGGCTTCCACGTCGCCAATGACGAGGAGCGCGGCGTCAAGCATGTCGTGCTGCCGCTCGACGACGTGCCGAGCGAAGCCCTGCCCTAGCCCCGCATCCGTTCATTGCCGCGCCGGCGGGGCGCAGACTGTCTCACGCTGCGTGATCGTGACCCTGGGTCCCCGCTTGCGCGGCGGCGAGCGGCGAGCGTGGCAGCACGACTTGCGCCACCAGGCCGCGGGCGCGGGCGTCGTTGACGCCGAGCGCGCGCAGGGCAAGCAAGGCCGCCGTCTGCACGGCTTCGCGGGCGCCGGCCTCGCCCTGCGGCGGCGGCGCCAGCGGCCCGATCAGACCCTCGAGCAGCGCGCCGACGACGGCGGGCGCCGCGGCGTCCGCATCGATTTCCGGCAAATGCCGCGCCGCGCTTGCCGCCTTGATGCGCGCCGCAAGCTCGGCGGCAAGCGACTGGCGGAACGCCCGCCGCAGCGGATCGAGCTCCGGCTCGACAGGCTCGGCGGTGGCCGCCCACAGCAGGCGCCGGGCCTGGAGCGCGCGCGCCGCGAAGGTGGCGATCGATGCGGCGAGCGCCGACAGCGGCCCGGGCGCGGCATCGCCGGCGGCGCGCATGGCGGCGAGTTCGTCATCGGCGAGATGCGCGATCAGCGCGGCGACGAGATCGGTCTTGGATGGGAAGTAGCGGTAGACGGTGCCGGCGGCGATGCCGGCGCGCTCGGCGACGGCCGCGATCTGCACCGCGTTCATGCCGGCTTCGGCGGCGAGCGCTGTGGCGGCATCGAGGATCGTCTGCTCGCGCGCGGCGAGCCGGCGGACGACATTCTCGGTGCGGCGATAGGGCATCGCGATTGCAATGAATTCTGATTCATCGCGATGTGGCAAGCCTGTTACCGGCTCGGCGGTGGGCGATTGTCCCGATCCTGAGCGCCGTGAAAGACGCCCAATATCCACACTTCATCTCGCCCAGTAACGACCTCGTAGACGATAAGATAGGGCGAGGCGTGAACGACCCATTCACGCGGCCGGGAACTTCACCGGCCCGCGGGAACTCGATCAACAACCGTGCCGACGATCGAATTTCGGCAATGATGCGCCGCGCCGCGGCTGGATTTCGTTCGGCCAGAAAACTGAAAATTTGTTCGATATGGCGGCGGCGGCGCTATAGCGCAGCCTCATAGACCGCACTTTTTCCAGAGCGCCGCCATGTCCTCGTCGCTCGCGAACTGCGCCGACTCTTCGTGCAATTCGCCGCGGATCTTGATGACCTCTTCGATTTGGGCGGAGGTCAAGCGGTAAGCGTTGTTTTGCTGGGCTTCCAAATCGAGCAAGAGTCGCGCGGCGTCGTCCTGCCGGTCTTCCGGCCATTTACGGACTCGCTCGATAACCTCCTGAAGCAGCTTCGTCATACGACCACTATATTGGATTCTGCACCGAACGATAAGACCTTGGACCGGCAAGCCTCAACGCTTGCCGGCGAGCGACTTTTCGCGGATGGCGGAGAGCGACATGCCGGGGGTGAGCGCCTCCGGGTCGATCTTCAGATGCACGATCGACGGCTTGCCGGATTTCTGCGCGGCGGCAAACGCGGCGGGAAAATCGGCGGTCTTGTCGACGCGCACGCCGAAGCCGCCGAAGGCGCGGGCGTAGGCGACAAAATCCGGATTGCGCAATTCGGTCGCCACCACGCGGCCGGGATATTCGCGCTCCTGGTGCATGCGGATGGTGCCGTAGAGGCCGTTGTCGCAGACCAGCACGATCACCGGCAGCTCGTATTGAACGCAGGTGGCGAAGTCCTGCCCGGTCATGAGGAAATCGCCGTCGCCGGCGACGCAGACGATGGTGCGCTTGGGATAAAGCGTCTGCAGGCCGAGCGCCGCCGGCAGGCCGTAGCCCATCGAGCCGGAGGTGGCGCCGATCAGGCCGTTATATTTGCGCACGCGGTAGAAGCGATGCACCCAGCCGGAGAAGTTACCGGCGCCCTGCGTCATGATGGCGTCGGCCGGCAGGTTGTCGCGCAGCCACACCATGATCTCGCCGAGGTTCACCCCGCCCGGCTGCGGCGTCGCCTTGTCCGACCAGGCGAGATAATCGGCGTGCGCGGCATCGCGTTCGGCCCGCCAGCGAATTTCGGCGGGCGCCTGCACGGTCTCAAGCATCGCGCAGAACGCCGCGGGCGAGGCGTTGATGGCGAGCGCCGGGTTGTAGACATGGCCGAGCTCGTCGGCGCCGGGATGGACGTGGACGAGCTTGACCTGCGGCTCCGGGATGTCGAACAGCGTGTAGCCCTGCGACGGCAATTCGCCGAGGCGGCCGCCGATCAGCAGCACGAGATCGGCCGCCTTGATGCGCGCCAGCAGCTTGGGGTTCGCGCCGATGCCGAGGTCGCCGGCAAAGCACGGATGCAGCGCATCGAACAAATGGCCGCGGCGGAACGTGGTGGCGACGGGCAGCGCGAAGCGCTCGGCAAAGCGGGCCAGCCCGGCAAAGGCCGCCTCCGACCAGCGGCTGCCGCCGGCGAGCACAATCGGCTTTTCCGCCGCCGACAGCATCGTCTGCAGCCGGCTCATGTCGGAAGCGCCCGGCCAGGTCTCGGCCGGCTCGAAAGTCCTGGCGTCGGGGACGACGACGCGCTCGGTCAGCATGTCCTCCGGCAGCGCGATCACCACCGGGCCGGGGCGGCCCTGGCAGGCGATGTGGAAGGCGTAGGAGACGACTTCCGGGATGCGCGCCGGGTCGTCGATCTCGGTGACGAATTTGGCAATCGAGCCGAACACCGCGCGGTAGTCGAGCTCCTGGAAGGCGTCGCGCTCGCGCATCGAGCGCGCCACCTGGCCGACGAAGACGATGAGCGGCGTCGAATCCTGGCGGGCGATGTGGATGCCGGCCGAGGCATTGGTGGCGCCGGGTCCGCGCGTGACAAAGCAGACGCCGGGGCGCCCGGTCGCCTTGGCCGTAGCTTCCGCCGCGATCGCCGCGGCGCTCTCGTGGCGGCAGACGGTGAGCTTGACGGCGCGGTCGTGGAAGGCGTCGAGCGCGGCGAGATAGCTCTCCCCCGGCACGCAGAACACATGGGCGACGCCGTGGATCGCCAACTGGTCGACCAGGATTTCGCCGCCGGTCCGTGTGCCGTCATTCGCGCGCATGCAGGAACTCCCCGTTGCCGGGGAAGCTATAGACGATCCCTTTGGCGGCGGCGAGTATAGGCCGGAAAGGCCCGGCCTCACCTTTCGCGGGTTGGCAATACGCCATGAGCAACGACGACGCCCCTATCGCCGCACGGCTCGCGCGCTACCGCGCCGCCTTCGACCTGACCGGCAAGACCGCGGTGGTGCTGGGCGCGGCCTCCGGCATCGGCAAGGCCTGCGCCGAGGCGCTGGCCGGGCTCGGCGCCGCCGTGCTCTGCGCCGACAAGGACAAGGCAGGCGTCGAGACGACCGCGGCCGAGATCGGCACGCGGGTCAGAGCCGAGGCGCAGGTCATCGATGCCGGGGCTGCGGACGACGTCGCGCGCCTGGCGCAGGCCGCGCGCCGGTTCGCGCCGCGGCTCGATATCGCGGTGACGACGCCGGCCGCCCACATCCGCAAAGCCTTCCTCGACTACAGCGAGGAGGAATACGACCGCATCGCCGATCTCAATCTGCGCGGCGTGTTCCTGTTCCTGCGCGCCTTCGGCGCCATGATGCGGGCGCAGGGCGGCGGCAGCCTGATCGCCACCTCCTCGATGCGGGCGATGACGCTGGAACCGGGGCTCGCCATCTACGCCGCCACCAAGGCCGGCGTCATCCAGCTGGTGCGGGGCCTCGCCTCCGAACTAGGGCCGTACAACGTGCGCGTCAACGCCGTGGTGCCGTCGATCATCGACACCGCGCTGGTCAAGCCGCTGAAGGCGCGGCCCGACATCGTCGCCAAGCTCGCCGCCCACACGGTGTTCAACCGCTGGGGGGCGCCGAGCGAGGTGGCGGCGGCCGTCGCCTTCCTGGCCTCGGACGCGGCGAGCTTCGTCACCGGCAGCGCGCTGATGGTCGACGGCGGCTGGACCGCGATCGACGGCCCGCCGACCGGCCTCACCGACACCGCGCGGTCTTGAGCGCGTGTTCTGCCTTGCCGCCTCGCCTAGCGGGCGCGCGAGGCGGCAGCCAGCGTCGCCTTTGCCTGCTGTCGCTGCTGCTCTTTGGACGCGCGGCACTCGGCGTAGAGCTGCGAGCCCGGTTGAATGCCGTAGGACCGGCACACCGCATCGTCGTCGGCGGCAAACTGCTCGGGCGTCGGTCCACCCGAGCACCCACAGAGCAACACCGACAGCAATCCGGCAAAAACGCCCAAGCGAGACATGGCGCTCCCCGACACGCGGCGATCTTGGACGGCTGGCAGCGTCACAAAATCGGCCGGGCCTGTCCAGCCGGTGGCCTCACGCGAGGCCGGACATCCGCCGCGCCGCAAGCCACGACAATTGTACCGCAAGCCAGCTCGTCAAACCGAGAAACGGTATCGGCGCGGTGAGCGCACAGATAACAAAACCGATGCCGGAGTCGGGATCGAAAACCGCGGGTACGGGGCCGGGCCAGATCATCGCCACGATCGGGAACATCAGCATGGCCTCGACGATGCCGATGCCTTGCCCGGCGTCGAAGTCGTTGGACACCATGGTTGCAGCCAGGGACAACAACAGCACATTCGGCAGCGCCATCGTCGCCACGGCAAGCCACATCGCCAGCCGCGCCGGGCCGAAATTCGGCCGCAGGCGGCACGCCGCGTACAAAGCGACAAACCCCCAGTTCATGACGGCGAAATCAAACGGCAGGTCCCGGATGAATATTGAAAACCGGTAGCCCGAGGCCGGCGGCTGCATTAAGCCGGACCTGTAGCCCAGATAGATCATGATGGCGACGGCGCTCGGACCGAGCGCAGCGACCGCAAAGGCAATGACGGGAACCTGGGTCCAGGCAAGCGATCCACCGCCCGCCGAACCCGCGCCGCGTCCCTTGAGATAGGCGAACAGGATCGCCAGCAGCAGCGCGGCGACGGCCGAATATTTGTACAGGTCGTTTGTTATGACCGGCAGCATTGCTCCACTATAGCGTGGTTACGCGCCGTCGTGCTGCTCGATCGTTGAACACGTGGATGGCCGGACATGAGGGTGTTCACGCCCGTCTTCGGGCGGCCTCATGCCCGGCCATGACACGCATTACCTGTGGATCTTCGGCTTCGGGATCGGCGGCGAGAACGAGGCCGGCACCATCAGGCTGGTGCGCTGGGCGACGATATTGGCGGCCTTGGCGTTCTCGGTGAGATAGACCTTCCAGTCCGGATCCTGCGCCATGCGCGCGCGCTTGTCCTCGCGGTCGCCGGCGCTGTCATAGACCCAGCCGTGCACGATGGTGTTGAGCTCGCCGCTCTCGGCCGTGAGATAGAAATGCGGCTCGCCCATGTAGCGCAGCTGCACCGGGTAGCCGAACTTCTGATAGAGCGCCAATTGCGCCGGCATGCTGCCGGGCCGGACGGTATAGGTACGCAGGTCGATAAGCACTTTCGCTCCTCCCTTGATTGCCGCTCAAAGCACGGCGAGGCGGCGACTTTCCCGACCGCGCGCGGCGCGGTCAATAGACCCTGGTCGGGTCGGGCGGCATGGCCGGGGCAACGGGGCGCTTAAAAACCGCGTCAGGTCGCGGGCTGCACCGAGACCACGCGATAGGTGTGCGGCTCGCCGTCGGCGCCGCTGATCGTGACATATTCACCCGGACGGAAGACGTGAGCGCCGAAGCGGTAGCCGCTTTCGTCGTCGTCGGCGCGCTTCGGGTTGTAGTCGAACACCCAGCGGGCGTGCTCGGGGCCGCCCGGACGATGTTCGAGCTGGCCGACCTCGTCGTCCTCGCCTTCCCAGAAGCGGCGCACCCGGCAATGCTCCTTCTGCTTCTTCCATTCGTCGACATCGATATGGCCCCTGGCGTCGAGCGGGGCGACGAATTCGTAGCCGCGCTTGTCGGAGCCCTGCGGGAACTCCTTGGAGCGGGCCAGATTGAGCCGGATGCGCTTGAAGGTATGCGGCAGCGTGGTCACGGAAATTCTCCCCTCATCCAATGCGATAATGTATGCCCTCTGCGGACGGCTGCCATATTGATCTGGATCAGCTTCTAAAGCGCAGCAGCGTCTAGGGTTTGCCCGGGATTAACGCCGTGAGCGGGGATTGGCAGCAGGCGGTCATCGATTTTCTCGGCCGGCCGGACAGCCACGGCGGCGCCGCGGTCAAGCGCATCGACACGCACGCCGCCTCGGTTTTTCTCGCCGGCGACCGCGCCCTCAAGATCAAGCGCGCGGTCAAGTTTCCCTTCCTCGATTTTTCCACGCTGGAGAAGCGTAAGGCCGCCTGCGAGGCCGAACTCGAGGTCAACAAGCCGTTCGCGCCCGCCATTTACCGCCGCGTGGCGGCGATCACGCGGGCCGATGGCGGCCTCGCCATCGACGGCGGCGGCGAGCCCGTCGAATGGGCGGTCGAAATGCGCCGCTTCGACGAGAGCCAGACGCTCGACCGCCTGGCCGACGCGATCGACGACACGCTCGCCGACGCGCTCGGCCGCGCCGTCGCCAAGGCGCACGCCGCGGCGCCCAGGGGCGCGGGCTTTGCCGATGAACTCGACGCGATCGTCGCGCAGAACGACGCCGAGCTGCGGGCCGTGCCGGCGCTGTTCCCGACGGCGCACGTGATCGCGCTGAGTGGCGCGACCCGCACGGCCTTGCGCCGCGCGCGAGCGCTGCTCGAGGACCGCGAGCGCCGCGGCTTCGTGCGGCGCTGCCACGGCGACCTGCATCTCGGCAACATCGCGCTCATCGACGGCGCGCCGGTGCTGTTCGACGCCATCGAGTTCGACCCGAAGCTCGCCACCGGCGACGTGCTCTACGATCTCGCCTTCCTGCTGATGGACCTGATCGAGCGCGGCCTGAACCGCGCCGCCAACATCGTCTTCAACCGCTACCTGACCGCGACGCGGCACGAGGACAATCTCGACGCGCTCGCGCTCTTGCCGCTGTTTTTGTCGGTGCGCGCCGCCATCCGCGCCAAGGTGACGGCGGCCCGCGCCGAGCGCAGCGGCGATGCCGCCGAAGCCGAGCAAGACGCCCGCGGCTATTTCGCCCTGGCGCGGCAGCTGATCGCGCCGGTCAAGCCGCGGCTCATCGCCATCGGCGGCCTGTCGGGCACCGGCAAGTCGGTGCTGGCGCGCGCGCTCGCCCCCGATATCGGCCCCGCGCCGGGCGCGGTGGTGCTGCGCAGCGACGTCGAGCGCAAGGCGCTGCTCGGCGCCGAGGAGAGCGAGCGCCTGCCGGCGAGCGCCTATACGCCGGCGCTGACGGCGCGGGTCTATGCCGCGATCGCCGACCAGGCGCGGCGCGTGCTCACGGCCGGCCACTCGGCCATCGCCGATGCCGTCTTCGCCGACCCGCGCGAGCGCGCGGCGATCAGGCAGGCGGCGGGCGCTTCCGCCTTCGCCGGCCTGTTCCTCACCGCCGCCACCGCGTTGCGCCTCGCCCGCGTCGGCGGCCGCTCGGGCGATGCCTCCGACGCAACCGCGGAGGTTGCGCGCGCGCAGGAGCAATACGATCTCGGCGCGCTCGACTGGACCTTGGTCGACGCCTCGGCAACGCCGCAGGACACGCTGGAAAAAGCGCGCGAGGTTTTGCGGCCGTAACGGCCGAGCCATGCGCCATACGCCCCGCAGCCCCGCCCGCCGCAGGCGTGGCGGCACGGATGAAAACAAGGCATAGCTTGGCCCGCCTTGTCGATTCCCGAATGAGCAGTCGCGCCAAAACCCAGGCCTTCTCCGCCCGCCACCTCGCCGTCGGGCTCGCCGGCTATTGCGCCTTCATCAACCTCTATTCGCCGCAGTCGATCCTGCCGCTGCTGACGCAGGAGTTCGGCGCCACCGCCGCGCAGGTTTCCGCCATCATCACGGTGTCGACGCTGGCGGTGGCCGTGACCGCGCCGTTCACCGGCACGGTCGCCGACGTGCTCGGCCGCAAGCGCGTGATCGTGGTGGCGATGTTTGCCCTGGTCATTCCGACGCTGATGGTCGCGCTGTCGCAGAGCCTGACGGCCATGATCTTCTGGCGCGCGGTGCAGGGCCTGGTGCTGCCGCCGATCTTCGCGGTGACGGTCGCCTATATCGGCGACGAATGGCCGCGCGAGGAAGCGACCACCGCGGCCGGCATCTACTCGTCGGGCTCGAGCCTCGGCGGCTTTTCCGGACGGCTGGTGACCGGCTTCATCGCCGACCTCATCGGCTGGCGCGCCGGCTTCATGGCGCTCGCCGCCATCGCTTTTGCCGGCGCCATCGCGGTCGCCTACCTGCTGCCGCCCGAGCGCAAGTTCGTGCGCTCGGCGGGCCTGCTCGCCTCGGGCAAGCAGATGCTGGCGCATTTCCGCAACGGGCAGCTGCTTGCCACCTTCGCCGTGGGCTTCGGCGTGCTGTTCAATTTCATCTGCACTTTCACCTATGTCAGCTTCCATCTCGCGGCGCCGCCCTACAATCTGTCGGCGAGCTGGCTCGGCACCATTTTCGTCGTCTATCTCGCCGGCTCGGTGCTGACGCCGTGGACCGGCTGGGCCGTCGGCCGCTTCGGACGGCGGCGCTTCATGGTGCGGGTGATCGCGCTGTGGGCGGCCGGCATCGCGCTGACGCTGGCGCCGTCGCTGGCGCTGATCATTGCCGGCCTCGCCATCAGCGCCGCCTGCGGGCTGATCTGCCAGGCGGTGTCGACCGGCTATGTCACCATCACCGCCAAAGTCGGCCGCTCCTCGGCGGTCGGGCTTTATGTGACGAGCTTCTATGTCGGCGGCAGCTTCGGCGCGGCGCTCGGCGCGGTGGCCTGGACCTACGGCGCCTGGCCCGCCTGCGTCGCGCTGGTCGTGGCGATGCTCGGCGTCATGGCCGGCATCGTGTTGTTCGGCTGGGCGCGGCGCGTGCCGGCAGGGCCGGAGACGCCGCCGATCGAGCCGGCCTAGCCGCGCGCTTCGCTCCAGGCCGGCTTGCCCCTCGCCAGCAGCGGCGCGTAGAGCACGACGAACAGCCCGAAGCCGCCGAGCCAGGCCATGCCGGCCAATTCGATCAGGGCGAGCGAGCCGGTCAGCGCTCCGGCAATGCGCATGAGCGCCGAGACCAGCACCAGCGCGTAGATCGCCTGCGTGCCGAGGCCGGCGGCAAGCGGCCGCCCGGTATGGCCGAGCGTTGCCCGCGTCATCACCGCGAGCGTCATCAGGCCGATGGCGCCGACCGTCCAGGCGTGAATGCCGGCGCTCGCCGGCACCTCGGCCAAGAACACCGAAGCACCGATCAGCAGAAAGCCGAGCGGCAGGAAAACATAGGCGACGTGCAGCACCAGCACGAGCCGGTCGGCGAGCGTGCGGTCGCCGGCCCAGCGCGCCAGCCGCGCCGCCTGCAGGCAGCCGGCGAGCAGCAGCAGAGCGCCGCTCGCCGCGTGCGCGGGCAGCGCGATCCAGGCGATAAGCGCCAGCGCGCTTGCGGCCATTACCGCCATGTCGAAGCGGGTGAACGGCGCCGGCCGCCGCCCCGGATTGTTGCGCGAGAGCCAGTTGCCGGTGAAGCTCGGCACGATGCGGCCGCCGATCAGCGAGATCAGCAGGACGATGGCGGCAATGGCGATGCGGATGCCGTAGTCGGCGGCGCCGGCGAGCAGCACCTCGGCGTGGAACACGATATTGCCGAGGATCAGCACGCCGAGCACGATCAGCACCCGCAGATTGCGCCAATTCTGCCCGGCGACGATCTCGCGCGCCGCCACCGCGGCGAGCGTCGCCAGAAAGGCGACGTCGATCGCCGCCGCGGCAAGGCCGCCGATGACGGCCGAGCATGCCATCGCGACGCGGCCGGCAAGCCACAGCGCCGCAAGGCCGGCGAGCGGCCAGCCGTTGACCGGCAGCCGGCCGGTCCAGTTCGGAATGGCGGTGAGCAGGAAGCCGGCGATCGCCGCCGCGACATAGCCGTAGAGCATTTCGTGGATGTGCCAGTCGAGCGGCGCAAAGCGCGTCGGCAGGCCGATGTCGCCGTAATACTGGTGCAGCCACAGCGGAATGGCGAGCAGCGCCCACAGTCCGGCGGCGAGGAAAAACGGGCGGAAGCCATAGGACAACAGCGCGGGGCCGGCGTAATCGCGGCGGCGGCTCAGGGCGGCGGGTATCGACATGGCGGCGGCAACCTCCAGGCCTCTTTTTAGTGCGGCTGCGGCGCCCGTTCTTTGATCTGGCGCATAGAATCAGCCGGCGCTCGGGTGCCAGAGCGGCCCATAGCCGCGCTCCAGCACCGTCAGGATCGACGGCGGCGTCAGCACCTCGGCCGTGAGCCGATGTGGGCGGGCCCGGCCGCCGGCGTAGCCCGCAGCCGTCCAGCGCAGCAGACGCGGCCCGCGCACCGCCCAGGCTTCGCCCTCGAGCGCAATCATGGCGCCGTCGGGCAGCGCGTCGAGGCGGCGGCGCTGCGTGCGCTTGGCGCGGCCGTCGAGCCGCTCGGCGTGCAGCACGGCGTCCATGGCCATCGCGCCGGCACGTTTGCCGCCCATGCGTTCGGACTTTGGATCGACGCTGGGGAATAGCGCGGCGAAGCGTTCGGCATCCTTGCGCCGGCACTCGAAGCAGGGCCGGTGGCCGGCGGCAAAGGCCGTCACCTCGTCGAGGAAGAACAGCTCGGTGTAGGAGCGGCCCCAGACGTCGCGCCGTCGGCCCTTGAAATCGAGCACGCAGCAGATCCATTGCCGCGAGACCCAGCGGCGCGTCGTCAGCGTTTTGCCGTCGGTGTGGAACTTGCCGCCGCGATTGCCGAACAAGGTGCCGCGCACGGATGTCGCGAACAATTCGCCGAACGGATTGACGCGGTTTTGCAGCGGCATGCCCGATCATAGCCCGGCGGCGCGGACCCCGGCGGCGACGAGGACGCCTGCGGCAAGCGCCGCGGAATCGTTGCGCACCGCGGCCATCGTCAGCGCCGCCGCGGTCAGCGCCGCCCAGGCGCTGACGCCGCCGGTGAACAGGATCGGCGCGATGGTGGAAGCGATCACCGCCCCCGGCAATGCGTTCAAGATCTTGCGCAGCCGCGGGCCGATGGTGAAGCGGCCGAGCAGCCAAAACCCGCCGAGCCGGCAGAGAATGACGGCCGCCGCCATCGCCGTAAGCATCGCGGCAAAGCCGATGGGGTCGTGCTCAATCATCGAGCAACCCGCCCGCAAGGCTGCCGGCGAGCGCGCCGGCCAGCACATACCAGAAGCCGCCGAACAGCTGCGCGACCGCGACCGCAACCGCGCTGCCGACGATCCAGCCGACGGCGCGGCGCGGCCCCTGCCACATCGACACCAGCATGGCGACGAAGAAGGCCGGCATGATGAGATCGAGGCCGAAGCGCTGCGGATCGGGGATCGCGGCGCCGACCCAGTAGCCGGGCGCGGTGGAGCCGACCCACGACAGCCAGCACACCGCGCAGCTGCCGAGCACAAAGGCCGGATCGCGGCCGCCATTGCTGTAGTAGCGCGTGCCGAGCAGCCACGACGGCTCGACCAGAAGGTAAAGCGTGAAATAGATCCGGCCGCGTTCCGGCATGCCGCCGAACCACGGCCGCATCGACGCGCCGATCAGGATGAAGCGCGAGCAGATCAGCGCTGTGACCACGGCGCTGGTGAAGATCGTCGCGGCGGTGAGTTCGTTCGGCCAGGCATCGACGACGATGATCTGCGCCACCCCGGAAAACACCACGGCGCTCATCAGGCAGGTATCGACGAAGGCGAAGCCCTTGCGCGCCGCGACCGTGCCGAAGGCGATGCCGAACGCGCACAGGCCCGGCAGAAGCGGCATGGTGGCCATGACGCCGTCGCGGAAGGCGTCGAGCGTCCAGCGCGGCTGTTGCGGGGTGGCGTCCATGCCGGACAGCAGCTAGCGCAGCCCGCGCGTCAACAGAAGCCCCAAAACCGAACGCCCGCCATGCTCAACGGCCGTCATGCCTTGCGAAAGCGGGGCATCCAGTCCTCCGCAGCCGATCGTGCGAATACCGGATCGCCCGCTTTCGCGGGCGATGACAGGCTTTTTGATTGTGAAAGTCGCCTAGCCCTGCGGCTGCGGCGCGACCTCACCGGCGGGCGGCTCGGGACGCGGCCGCGGCCGGCCGGCCGGCGGCACGGCGGAGGAGCGCGGCGCCGCCGGCTCGATCACGCTCTCGCGGACCGGGCGCTTGCCGACGAGCAGGTCCTTGATCTCGTCGCCGGTCAGCGTCTCGAACTCGAGCAGCCCGCGCGCCAGGGTCTCGAGGTCGGCGCGCTTGTCGGTGAGGATCTGCGTCGCCTCGGCGTAGCCGGCTTCCACCAGCCGGCGGATCTCGGTGTCGATCTTGCGCGAGGTCTCTTCCGAAATGTTCTGCTGGCGCGACACCTGGTAGCCGAGGAACACCTCGTCCTGGTTCTCGCCATAGGCCACGGTGCCGAGCTCGTCGGACAGGCCCCAGCGCGTCACCATCATGCGCGCGAGCTTGGTGGCCTGCTCGATGTCGGAGGCCGCGCCCGACGTCACCTTCTCCTTGCCGAACACCATTTCCTCGGCGACGCGTCCGCCCATCATGATGGCGAGCCGCGAGGTCATCTGCTCGCGGCTCATCGACAGCTTGTCGCGCTCCGGCAGCTGCATGACCATGCCGAGCGCGCGGCCGCGCGGGATGATGGTGGCCTTGTGCACCGGGTCGGTGGCTTTGACATTGAGCGCGACGATGGCGTGGCCGCCCTCGTGATAGGCGGTGAGCAGCTTCTCCTCTTCGGTCATGACCAGCGACTTGCGCTCGGCGCCCATCATGACCTTGTCCTTGGCGTCCTCGAACTCGGCCTGCGTGACCATGCGCTTGTTGCGCCGCGCCGCCATCAAGGCCGCCTCGTTGACGAGATTCATCAGGTCGGCGCCGGAGAAGCCGGGTGTGCCGCGCGCGATGGTCTTGAGGTTGACGTCGGGCGCCAGCGGCACCTTGCGCACGTGCACCTTGAGGATCGACTCGCGGCCGACCACGTCCGGGTTCGGCACCACCACCTGGCGGTCGAAGCGGCCGGGACGCAACAGCGCGGGATCGAGCACGTCGGGGCGGTTGGTGGCGGCGATCAGGATGATGCCTTCATTGGCCTCGAAGCCGTCCATCTCGACCAGCAGCTGGTTGAGCGTCTGCTCGCGCTCGTCATTGCCGCCGCCGAGGCCCGCGCCGCGGTGGCGGCCGACGGCGTCGATTTCGTCGATGAAGATGATGCAGGGCGCGTTCTTCTTGGCCTGCTCGAACATGTCGCGCACGCGCGAAGCGCCGACGCCGACGAACATCTCGACGAAGTCGGAGCCGGAAATGGTGAAGAACGGCACGTTGGCTTCGCCGGCCACCGCGCGCGCGATCAGCGTCTTGCCGGTGCCCGGGGGGCCGACCAGCAATACGCCGCGCGGGATGCGGCCGCCGAGGCGCTGGAATTTTCCCGGATCGCGCAGGAATTCGACGATCTCCTGCAAATCCTGTTTGGCCTCGTCGACGCCGGCGACGTCCTCGAAGGTGACGCGGCCGTGCGCCTCGGCCAGCAATTTCGCGCGCGACTTGCCGAAGCCGAGCGCCTTGCCGCCGGCGCCCTGCATCTGCCGCGACAGGAAGATCCAGACGCCGATCAGCGCGATGAAGGGCAGCCAGGAGACGAGCAGCGACACGAACCATGGCACGTTGTCCGATGGCGGCCGCGCGGTGATGGAGACGCCCTTGGAATAGAGCTTCTGCACCAGGCCGGGGTCGCTCGGCGCATAGGTCGAGAAACTGGTGCCGTTGGAGAAGGTGCCGTGGATTTCCGGGCCCTGGATGACGACGTCGCGTACGCGGCCCTGGTCGACCTCCGACAAGAGCTGCGAGAAGGAGATTTCCTGCGAACTGGTGCGCTGGCTCGGGTTCTGAAACAGCGTGAACAGCGCCAGCAGCAAGAGGACGATGATCACCCAGAGGGCGAAATTGCGAAGATTGGCGTTCATCTGGAGCCCTTAACCGCCGCCCAGCGCAGCGGCCATTTGATCACATGCCTTCGTGGCGACTTCACGTCCGCCGACCCATTCCCAATGTAGGCAGCGCCCTGGGCCAGGGAAAGGCCGAATCCTCGATTATTCTAGCGCGTCTTGCCGCCCTTTGCCTTGCCGGGTCCGGCCTTGGTTAAGGCTCTGCCACGCCGCGGCGGCGCCGTCTCGACCAGAATTTTGGCGCCCGACAGGGTCACCAGCGCCCCCGCCAAACTGCGCCGAAACCGCGGTTGCGCGGCGTTTTGGGCCGATTTCAGCCCGGCATTGAGCGATTCGAGCTTGGCGAGCTCGACCGGCCCCTCATTGCCGATCGCGCTCAGCGCCCGGCCGAGCAGACGCAGCGCGATCTCGGCCGGCAGGCGCGCAAAGCCCGCCGCATCGAGCGTCATCGTCCCCGCGGTCCCCTCGCCCGGCACGGCGATCTCGGCCTCGGCGCGGTCGGTGACCGCTTCGAGCGCCCGGTCGGCGCGCCGCAGCCGCTGCGCCAGCACGGCAAGCCGCCGCGCGGTCAGGCCCTCGCGCGCCAGCGCCGGCATCAACGCGCGCAGCCGCGCCCGGGCAAAGCGCGGATCGCGGTTCGACGGGTCGTCGGCATAGGCGATCTTTGCCGCCTTGAGCGTCGCGATCAGCCGCGCCTTGGGGATGTCGATGAACGGGCGCACGAGCTGCAAAGCCGGCTCGCCGCCATTGAGGCGCGACAGCCGCTGCATGGCGGCGAGCCCGCGCAGGCCGCTGCCGCGGCTCATGCGGATCAGCACGGTCTCGGCCTGGTCGTCGAGCGTGTGCGCGGTGAGGACGTGGCCGGCCTTGAGCTTGCGCGCCGCCTCGCTCAGCAATTTGTAGCGCGCGGCGCGCGCCGCCTGCTGCAGGCCGGCCGCAGGCTTGCTGCCGCTCCAGCGCAGCGTGCGGTGCGCAACGCCGAGCTTGCGCGCCAGCTTGCCGACGGCGGCGGCCTCGCGCTTGGCCTCCTTGCGCAGGCCGTGATCGACGGTGATGGCGACGAGCTTCGGGCCGCTCTTGAGCGCCTTGCGCCAGCGCGCCGCAAGCCACAGCAGCGCGGTCGAGTCCGGCCCGCCCGAGACGGCGAGCACCAGCACGGGAAATTGCTCGAGACCGGAAAAAAGCTGCCTGGCTTCCGACTGCGAGACCGACGATGCCTCAGCAGTGGCCACGCTTCTGTTCCTGGGCGACGTCGCGCTTCACCTGCGGCGAGGCCTTCGGATATTTGCGTCCGACCTCGGCGAGCGTGGCGCAGGCCGCCTCCTTCTGATGCAGCGCCGCGAGCGACTGGCCGAGGCGCAGAAGCGCCTCCGGCGCCTTGCCGGAGTGCGCGTATTTCGTCGACACCGCCAGGAAGGATTCCGCCGCCTCACGATAACGCTGCTGCTGGAACTGGCTCTCGCCGAGCCAGTATTGGGCGTTGGGCAAGAGCTTGTCGTTCGGGTACTTGGCCATGAAATCCTCGAAGGCCTGCGACGCCAGCGCATAATCCTTGCGCAGCACATAGCCGTAGGCGAGGTCGTATTCGTCCTTGGGCGAGGCCGAAGGCGGCAGCGTCGCAAGCTGCGTGCCGGCGGCGGCTCCGCGCGGCGCCATCACCGGCGGCAGCTGCCCGGTCTGCGGCGCCGGGATGCCGGCGGGCGCTGCGGCCGGCTCGCCATTGGGCACGGCTGCGGGCGGGTTTGCGGCCAGCGTCGACAGGTCGAGCGGCGCGCCGGCGTCGCGGCCGCCGGGGGCGCCGACCGGCTGCTCATTCATGATCGGCGGATTGTTCGGCGCGGCCGAGGCGGTGGCGCCGCCGAGCGTGCGCGGCGCGCCGGGCGCATTGGGTTGCTGCGAGGGATCGAACACGTCGGAGCGCCGGCCCGGCTGCGGCGCAGGACCGGTCGGCGCGATCGGCGCCGGACCCGGCGCCGCCGCGGCCGGCGGCATCGGCGCCGCCCCGCCGCGGCTGCCCATCTGCTGGAAGCGATATTCGGTGTCGTCCTGCATGCGCTTGAGCTGCATCTGCAGCATCTGGTTGTCATGCTGGAGCTGCTCGATGGTGCCGGTGAGCTGGCGCAGCGCGCTCTCGATGCGGTCGATGCGCGCCGAATCCTCGCCGCCGCCGCCGTCGGACTGCGCAATGCGCGGCGCGGCGCGCGGCGCATCCTGCCGGTCCGGCTGTTGGCGCTGCTGGCCCGGGTTGAACAGATTGTCGAGGAAGCCGCCCTGGCGATCCTGCGCGGACGCCGTGCCGCAGACGAGCGTCAAAGCAAGCCCGACGGCCGGAAGCGTAAAGGTGTGGTGCGCGCAGCGACGGTGATGAATCATCGGCGGTTTCGAGGGCAAAATGGCATGGCTAAACGGCTTTTCGCAGCCGCTTCCTAGCATAGCCAGTCGAGTGCGACCAGAATAAGGCGCTAGTCGGCGGCGGCGCGCGCCGCACGCGGCTTGCGCCGGGCCACCAGCCATTCCTCGAAGCGCTGCGTCAGCACGAAAAAGGACGGGACGAACAGCACCGCCAGGCAGGTCGAGGCCAGCATGCCGGAAAACACGGTGATGCCAATCGAGGCCCGCGCATTGGCGCCGGCCCCGGTTGCCAGCACCAGCGGCACGACGCCGAGGATGAAGGCGAACGAGGTCATCAGGATCGGCCGGAAGCGGGCGCGCGCCGCCTCGACCGCCGCCTCGGCGATGCCCTTGCCGGCTTCGCGCAATTCGCGCGCGAACTCGACGATCAGGATCGCGTTCTTCGCCGACAGCGCGATCAGGAGCACAATGCCGATCTGGGTGTAGAGGTTGTTGTCGACGTGCAGCAGCCGCAGCGCCGCGACCGGGCCGACCAGCGAGATCGGCACCGCAAGCAGCACCGCCAGCGGCCGGTACCAGCTCTCGTATTGTCCGGCGAGCACCAGATAGACGAGCAAGAGCGCCATGGCGAACACCAGGAACATCTGATTGCCGACCAGCTTCTCCTGGTACGACAGCGCCGACCATTCGTAGGCGGCGTGCGGCGGGAAGGTCTTGGCCGCCACCTGTTCCATGAGATCGGCGACCTGTCCGGTCGAATAGCCCTGCGCCGGGATGCCGATGATGCTCGCCGACGGGTAGAGATTGTACAGGCTGATCAGCGACGGGCCCGCCACCGGCGTGACCGTGATCAGGGTGCCGAGCGGGATCATGCCGCCCGACGAATTGCGCACCGTCAGATTGCGCATGTCGTCGAGCCGCAGGCGGAAATCGGCGTCGGCCTGCACGAAGACCTGGAAGGTGCGGCCGAACTTGGTGAACTGGTTGACGTAGGACGAGCCGAGATAGCCGGCGAAGGCGTTGAACACCTGGTCGACGATGACGCCCAGCGCCTGCGCCTTCACGCGGTCGACGTCGATCGCGTATTGCGGCGTGTTGGCGCGAAACGAGCTCATGACGATGCGGATGCTCGACTGCGAGCCGGCGTTGGCCAGCATGTTGTTGACGATGCTGCCGAGCTTCTGGAAGTCGAGGCTGTTGTCGCGCAGCTCGATCTGCATGGTGAAGCCGGCGGCCGAGCCGATGCCCTGGATCGGCGGCGGCGGCAAAACGCGCACGACCGCCGCCTCGATGCCGCTCATGGCGCGGTTGAGGCTTTCCAGCATCGGCAGCAGGCCGAGCCTCTTGCCGCGCACGTCCCAGTCCTTGAGGATGATGTAGGCGACGCCGGAATTGGCCAGCGGCGCGCTGTTGTCGAGCGCCGAAATGCCGGCGATGGCGATGACCTTCTCGACGCCGGGATTTTCTTGGGCGAGCGCGCTGACGCGGTCGAGCACCTGTTGCGTGCGCCCGAGCGAGGCGCCGTCCGGCAGCTGCACGGTCGCCAGCAT
>Ga0070741_10005766_pt1 | contig 27126 bp, 26 predicted proteins | sample Coa_R1_4_FD_66440 | JGI IMG/M metagenome (GOLD analysis project Ga0070741, IMG submission 66440) | Surface soil microbial communities from Centralia Pennsylvania, which are recovering from an underground coalmine fire - Coalmine... | ecosystem: Environmental > Terrestrial > Soil > Unclassified ...
CAATGCCGCCGCCGCGGCGGCGGGCGACCCAAATATCTTCTGCGCAACGGACGCATACGCGCCCCGCAGCGGCAGCGCGAGCGAGAGCGCGGCGGCCGCGATCAGAAGGCAATACGTCCGCGCCCGGGATTCTAAGACATCCATCGTCGTGTGCTCCTTCAGGCCGGGGTCCTCTTAGAAGCGGCCTCTGCCGCGGAATCTCCCGCCGCCAAAACCTCCATCGCCGAATCGACGATTGCCGCCGTCGAAGCTGTCGCGCCCGCGCTGGCTTGCGGCCTGGGTGAAACCGCCCGGTTCGACATTGCCGCCCCAGGATCGCTGGTTGTCGCGGCGCGATTGGTCGCCGTATCCGCGAAACGAATTCTCGGCCTTGGAAGAGCCGGTTTTTGACCATCCATGCGCTTCAGCATCACCGGCGGCCCGGCTCTTTGCGTTCTGCCAATCCTGCTGGTATTTCGGGTTGTTCTTCGCGTTCTCGAGATCCCTTTTGTACTGCGGCTGGTCGTACTGGGCGGGCATCTTCGGCGCCTGGTAGGGCCTCGGATAGTCGTTGTAGCCGTAACGCCCCGGACCGTATCCGTAGTAGGGATGGTTGGTGTTGTAGGGATGATAGCCCCAGCGGCTCGGAACGAGATTCGAGTTTGACACGTACACGTTGTGATTGTACGTGACGTTTCCGCCGTGCCAGTTGCATCCCCAACTGTCGCTGCTGCGGATCAGATCGCCCACCATCATCCCCAGTCCGAACGACATCAACCCCGTCATCATGGGGTCCGCGCTGGAATATCCCGGCGGCGCCGCCATCGTCGCTCCATACGCGGTCGTCGGATTGTATTGAGGGACGTAAACGACGCTGGGTTGCGCGGGTTGGATGACGATGACCTGGGAGCCGCCTGATGTGGTTTCCGTCACGGTGCTTGACGGTGCCGCCGATGTGCCCCCAGAGCCGCCTTCGACGATGACTTTCTGTTGCGGCGTGGACTTGAGAGTGCCGGCCTTTTGCGCCATCGCGCGAAGCGTTTGTATCGCCTTCATCACGTCGGCCGGCTGATTGTAATACGCCTGTCCCAGCGCGGACGTCCACGACAGGTTCTGATTCATGTTGTCCAGAACGGGAGGATACTGCGTCAGCGATTTGACGCTCGGATCCCAGGGTTGCTGGTTCACCGCGTCTGCGAGCTGCTGACCCTTGAGGTTCTTGTTCTGCTGCAGCCATCGATCGGCTTCCACGATCTGGGTGGGGTAGGTCGAGGCGGCGAGGATTTGCGCGACCAGCATGTCCGGGTACAACGCTATCGGCGAGACGAGTTGCTGAAGCTGTTGCTGGGTTGCCTGGCCCGGGGCGGGGCCGGGTGCGGAGTCCGCAGGCGACGGCGCCGAGGCCGGTGGCGCTTGCTGGGCATGTCCCGCCGGCGCCTGGGAAATCACCAGGGCCAAGGCTCCCGCCAGGGCGAAAAGCCCGAGTGGGGCCCTGAGGCCCTGTTTTCGAACCTTCATGTCTTTCACCTCGCGTGTGCGGCGGAACGAAGGCGCACGCTACATCGCTCCTGCGGGTTTCTCGCGATCTTCGCGAATCTTTTCCAGGTCCTGCTTTATTCGTTGCCGGTCTTCCGGCTGGAAGGCGCTGCTGTCCAGCAGCGACCGCAGATTCCTCATCGCGCGAAAGCCGCCAATCCGGTCGTGATTCTGCCTCGCCTCGCGCAGATCTTTCAGATCCGTGCGTATCTGCTCCTTCTGCTGATCGCTCAGGCTGGAGCGCTGCACCGCCACGTGGAGATCCATCGCAAACTGCTCGACGTCGTCTTTCATCTCACCCTGCTGTGCACGGGCCGAAAACGAGCCCGGACCGAACCCCAGGGCGGCGATTACGACGATGGCGAGGATTGTGGAAATGCGAGCCGAGAGCATTCTGACCTCCTGGATTCCTCGATCAGTGCACCAGCGGCACCGTGTCGAACACGACCGCGAGATAGAGCGCATTGATCCGGGTTTCTATCTGATAGGCTTTCAGAACCTGGTCGGGAGACAGGATTTTCCCAAGTTGTGCGACGTAGGCCTGTTCGGCCTTGAGCCTCTGGCCGTCCAGTTCGAGGCTCTTCTTCAGGATTTGCGACGCATCGGGATCCGGCAGGGCCCCGTTCTTCTGTTCGGCCGCGAACTGTTCGACGAGTTTCACGCGCCCCTTGAGGATCTGCATCAGCTTTTCCTGGTAGGGGACATAAACCTCGAGGAACTTCCGTTTGTCGGCATCGTTCGAGAAATTCATCGCGGTGACGACGAGTTCCTGTCGGCGATTCTCGATTTCCTCGCGGGTGACAGGCTTGTCGGCGCGAACCAAAGCCGCGGAAAAGGTCGCGCAGGCAACCAGAGAAAGGATCAGGAACTTCCGGCCCATCGCACTCATCGGACATGCTCCCCAACAGGCTCTTGGTCCTGCCTTGCGGCGGACGGCTGTAACTTTGAGCCGCCATAATCCGCAATCACGCCGGAAAATGCTACTTGTACCAAGGTTCAATTTGAGGACATTTGTTGATGTCCAAAGAATGGCAACGCCCTGGAACGGTGAGGAGGATATGAAACTGAAAAAACCGATCGCGCTCGTCGCACTGTTGATGCTCTCCGGATGCGTGCCGCAGCAGCAGTACCAGCAGGAAGTCCAGGAAAATCAACAGCTCCTGTACATGAACCAGACCTACCAGAACCTCAACAAAAGCCTCGAGCGTGAAGTGAAGAACGATCAGGTGGAAATCAAGCAGCTCAAGAACCGGTTGCAGGTCACGCTGGTCAACGAGATCCTCTTTCCAGAGGGCGGATGGGAGGTCGGCAGGCAGGGCGTTGAGGTGCTCAACAAGGTTGCCCCATCGCTGCAGAACCTCGAAGGCAAGCAGGTCGTGGTGCAGGGGTTTACAGATAACCTGCCTGTGGAAGGCACGCTCAAGGCACGCTTCCCGACCAATTGGGAACTCTCGGCCGCCCGCGCCACCAACGTGGTCAGACATCTGCAGGCGCAAGGCGTTGACCCGTCCACGATGGCAGCGGAGGCGTTCGGCGAGTACCGCCCCATCGCTTCCAACGACACCCCCGAGGGCCGCCGAAAGAACCGCCGTATCAATATCGTGATCGAGGATCGAAACCTGTAGAGGCCCAAGAATCGTGCCTGGCGCCGTGCGGCTTACCTTCCGCGTTCGGCGGGTCAGTCACGCCGCCCGGCATGAATTTCCAGCGCCCCCGCCATCCGAACCAGATCCGCAAGCGACGCGGCGCCCATCTTTTCCATCACTCGCGCGCGGTGTGCCTTTATCGTGCGCTCGGTGGTCCCCAGTTCGGCGCCCGCCTGCTTGTTGAGAAGCCCCCTGGTGATGAGCGCAAAGACCTCGCGCTCGCGCGGGGTCAGCGAGTCATAGCGGGCTTCGAGCCTGGCGCGTTCTTCCCACTGGGCGCGCAGTTCGTGCGAGCGGGCCGCACCGCGCCGAATCGCATTCAGAAGCGCCTCGTCGTCCACCGGCTTTTCGAGAAAGTCGACCGCCCCCTGCCGCATCGCATGCATCCCGATCGACAGATCGCCGTGGCCCGTGATGAAGACCAGCGATGTGAAGGGAGCGACGCGCTTGAGTTCCTGCTGAAGCTGGAGTCCGTCCTTGCGGGGCAGGTGCACATCGATTATCACGCAGTCGAATTGAGCGCAGTTTCCCGCGCGCAGCATTTCGTCCGCGGCCGGGTAGCTCGCAACCGTGAAGCCGGCCGCGCCGAGCAGCCGTTCCAGCGCCGTGCGCATCGAATCGTCGTCTTCGACGACGGCAAGCACGACCGGCATGTTCATGATGCGGCGGCGGGCTGTTCGCCCGAATACACCGGCAGGGTGAACGAGACCGTCGCGCCTTCATCGGAATTCGACGACACCCAGATCCGGCCTCCGTGGTTGGACACGATCGATTGCGCGATCATCAGGCCCATCCCCATCCCGTTGCTCTTGGTGGTGACGAATGGATCGAAGATCCGATCGTAAATTTCCTGGGCGATTCCCCTTCCGGTGTCCGCGACACTGATTCGGACCCATCGATCGTTTTCGCGCCGGGCACCCAGCGTGGTTTCGCGCGGGTCACGCGCGGCCGACGCGATCGAGTCGAACGCGTTGATCGCCAGATTCATCACACATTGCAAAAGCTGCACGCGATCGCCCATTACCGGCGGAAGCGCGGGCTCGGTATCGAGCTGGAGCTCGATCTTCCGGATGGCGGCTTCGCTGCGAAGGAGGCTCTGCGCCTCCTCGAGAAGCGCTGCGGGCATCAGCGCGCCTCGCTGCGAACGGTCTCCCTTGAACAGCGCCCGCACCCGCATCACCACTTCGCCCGCCCGCTTGGCGTCGTCAACGATATCGGCGAGGGCGCCCTCGACCTTGGCGGCCTCGGCGCCGTTTGCGATAAGCCTGCGGGCCGCCTGCGCGTTTGCGAGAATTGCTCCGAGCGGCTGATTCACCTCATGGGCAATCGACGCGGCCAGCTCGCCGAGCATCGTGCTGCTCGATGCCGCCGCGAGTTCATTTCGCGCCCGGGTCAATTCGGTCTCGACCCGTTTGCGTTCGAGCGCGCCCGCGAAAACCTGGGCGGCGAGCCTCAGGCGCCGGATCAGCAGCGCCGGCCATTTGCGCCCGGAGCGGAACTTGCCGAAGGAGATTCCTCCCGCCACTTCGTTTCCAATCCGCAGCGGAAACACGGCCTGCGACCTCGGCCCATGCTGCTGAATCCAGAGTTTGTAGTCGCTTGCCTCGCGCGGAAGATCGGAGGGTTTCGCCCATACCAACTCCTCCCCGAGAAGCACCCGTCGCGAGGCCCACGGCGAAATTGCGGCCCCCAGCGTTCCATAGCGAAGGTTGGGGATGTTTTCGCGGCGCCACCGGTGAGTGATCCCTTCGTTCTTCAGCAGCACCGCGCTCCGATCGAGATCGAGCGTCATGCATATTTCGCCCAGCCATCTTTCGATTTCCCCATCGATCTCGTGCGCGGAAACGCGCGCGATTGACGAAATCGCCGAGGCCAAAACGGCCTCGAAACGCTGCATCTCACGGGACGACCTTTCATGGCCGCCGTCCCTTGAACGCGAGCGCTTTGCGGGTCGGGCCCCCGAGCCTCTGGACATAGAATCAAGACCGCCACCCCACGACTGCTGCGGGGAGAGTCGTGACACGAACTCTGCCCCAACCTGCGCTGATGTTCAACCGTGGGGGCGAAACCGTGATGCCGGGCGCGGGCGAGTTGAATCTTCGGTCAGTGAGCCGAGCCCAGCGCCAGCCTGATCGCGTTCATCAGCGCTTCCTCGTCGAACGGTTTGTACAGAGTCGCCACCGGATGGGCTCCGGCCGCCAGAGCGCGCGTGTTCGGGTCGCGATGCGCGCTCATCAGGATGGTGGGGAGCCGGCGGCCCGACTCAGCAAGATGGTGACAAAGCTCCACCCCGCTCATCCCGGGCATGTGGATGTCCACCAGAAGGCAGGCGTCTTCTTCCTGATGCTCGGAGCCGAGAAACGCTTCGGCGCTTTCGAACGCATCGACTTCGAAACCCAATGCATGAATCAGACGGATCAGCGCTCGTCTGGTCGATGCGTCATCGTCCACTACGTGTATGGTGGGTTTCATCAGGCGTCCATGCGGGAGAAGGTGCGATCCGCCCACAATCCCGCTGGTCGAGTCGACCTGCACAATACGTCCGTTCGGACGCTCAATGGCATCTGTACCAAGGTACAATCCGCTTCGTCCCTGATGACTCAACAGGAGCGGACGCGTCGCCGCAGGCCGGGGCACAAGCCGATCGGATAAATTACGAACCAGTCAGTGTCTTCTCGAGCAGGTTCAATGCGGCGCGCGCGAAAGATTCCATGTTGGCGGCGCGATCAGATGTGCCCGTCCGGATGACCTCCGCGCGTTCGACGTCTCCGGCGATCGCGACACACGAGGTTCCAGCAGGATCCCCGTACCGGCTGCCGGTCGGGCCGGCAGCCCCGATCTCTGCTATAGCCCATGACGAGCCCAGACGATTGCGTACCGCGCGCGCGAGCAGCAGCGCGGTCGCATCCGTCAGACCTCGCATCGCGGCAAAATCGGCATCGCCGAGACCAAGGAACCCTGCAAGCGATTTTCTGGTGTAGAAGACCGCCGAGCCAACGAAGTATGCGGAGGCTCCAGGAATGCTCAGCAGGGAGGCAGCCACGAGGCCCCCGGCCGACGATTCGGCGATCGCGATCGTCTGATTGCGCTTCTTGAGTTCATCGCCGATGCGTTCCGCGATGGGAATTAGGGATCGCATTGGGAATTGCTCTTAGCCGCCTCGCCCGAGGTTCGTCAAACGCCCCGGATGAGGTGAGAGCGCTGATGGGTCCGCTCAAGAGGCTGCATCACCGCTCTCCAGCAAGTGCCGCTTAAGGAGGGGCGGCCAGGAAGCAAGCCTATCCGATGGTTGCCATCTCGGACCTGGGACGTACCGCTTGCGCCGCCTTCGGCGCGCGTGGCCGACGTGTACGCGAAGAATTGGTCCCCGAGCGCGAGCCGGCGACCGAAGGATTGCGCACATCGAAGGTCCGTTGCAGCGAGACAGCTCGTGACCCCGAGTTGCGCCTGATTCGATTGAGTTCGCGTTTGAGGCTGTCGGGATTGATCCCGATAATCTCGCAAAGGTTGCGGAAGGCGAAGATGCTGTAGCGGCTGCGCGAGTTAATCCAGTCACGGGCATCGGCGAATGCAAGCCGGTTTCGCGCGCTCGTGTCGCCTTCCCGATAGCCGAGGTAACAACGAATCGCGTCCTCCAGGACCGCCAGCATCAGGTTGCGCTCCGGCTCGTTGATCCATCGGTTGTGGTAGCAGCGTTCCAGTTCGGCCGCTCCTGAAATGCTGCGAGCTGCGAATGGAAATCCGGCAGAAAAGCTCCATTCCTCCATCGTATGTTGGCCCTCGCAATCGGAATGGAGGGAGATGCAGCAAGGCCCATACCAGCCGAAGGCCCAACAAAACCAAGCCGATTCCAAGCTACGGGGTCTAGAGCCGTGAAAATTCTACACGGTGATAGCCGCGACGACTTCGGCACCGGCAATCACCGGCGAAATCCGCCCCACAACGGTTCACGCTCCTAGTGCGCGATTCCGTCGATCAGCACCTTTGCCTTGTCCGCCAGGCTGACCGCTGCCATGTAGTCGCTCCTGGAGAGCGCCGATCGGGCGCTGGTCAGAAGACCTGCCGCAAGATCGTAGCGGCGGCTGTCGTCGGCCCCCAGCCTGGCGCGATCGATCTTTTTGATTCGCTCGGCAAGCGAATCGATCTTCTTTTGCGCCTCTTCCCTATGCCCCAGATCGGCCAGCGTTTCTCCAGTTGAGGCTTGCGCCGACGGAGACGGCGTCGGGGTGGGAGACTGGCCTGCTGATTCAGAGGGTTTGGGCGATGCCTTCTGCGCCGGCTTGCGAGCCGCGCCGGAGTGGGACTTTGACGCGGCAACCGCCTTGGCCGCGGCTTTTGCGGCTTCTCGCGCCGCGTTGGACGCTTCGGCGGCTACGGCAGCCGCCTCGGCGGCCTTGCGAGCCGCCTGGCGGGCCTTTTGTTCCGCCTCGTTCGCGGCCTGCGCGGCCGCATCGTTCCCCGCAGGTGTCGCCTCGGCTTCGGGCGTCGGGCTCGGGGTCGGGGTCGGCGTCGGTGTGGGCGTGGGAGTCCGTGGCGGCGGGGTCCGCGGGCGGTAGGTCAGCGGGCAGCCCGCGACCACCGCAGCCATCGTCACGAGCAAGATTCGGATGGTTCCCAGCGCCCGCGATTTGGCTGTCATTCGCCGGGTTTCAATTTGCGGCCGCGGCGGGTTGAAGAGAAACATCGGATGCCGGAGGAAGCTGAACGCGGCAGGTCGTTCCTTCGCCGACCTTCGACTCTATCTTCAGAGTGCCGCGATTGAGTTCGATGGCGCGCAAGGCAAGCGGCAGGCCGAGCCCGCTCCCGCCCCGCTTGGTGGTGAAATACAGATTCAGAACCTGGTCGAGAATCTCTGGAGATATGCCGACGCCCTGATCGGCAATGTCGACTTCGATCATCCCGTCCTTTTCCGTGGTTGCGATCGTGATGGTCCCCCCTTCGGGCATTGCCTGTACGGCATTCTGTATAAGATTGGCAAACGCCTCGGACAACATCGCGCGATCCGCTTCCACCGCGCGCTGGGTCTCAAACCGATAGACGAACTGAACGCGATCCTGCCTGGTCCGGTTCGCAATTTCCATCAGCAGGTCGTTCACCACGAAACGGCTAAGCTTCAACTCCTGCGGACGCATGAAGCGCAAAAGCGCCTCCACCGACTGGTCGAGACGCTCGACCTCCGAGCGCAGCCGATTGATGTGCTTCTCAATGTCCTTGCCGTGGCCTGCGTCCTCGCGCAGCAGCTCAAGCCGCAGGTTCATTCCATGAAGAGGATTGCGCAACTGGTGGGCGACACCCGAGATCAGGCCGCCCAGCCGCGCAAGCCGATTCGAATAGTCAACTACCGTCTCGAGCTCCCGCACCGCGTTCATGTCGCGCAGAAGCAGCAGCAGACCCACCGGCTTGCGCGCCGTTCCAAGCCGGAAGAAGGACACCAAGATGGGATTGCGGTCGGAATCGCCGTTCGAACCCAGATTAAGGGGCACATCCTGCGCCTCGGAACCCGATTCAAGCGCGGCCTCCGCCATCGAGACGAGCGGATGGTTCTTGCGCAGCAGTACCGCTAGCGGTCTTCCCTCCACCGAAACCGTCTTCTCCAGGTTCAGGGCGGCGCGCGCTTCGCGGTTCGCGAACAGAAGCAGCCCCGCAGAATCCAGCAGCACCACGCCGTCGTGAATCGATCGGACCAGCTCAAGGACGCTGCTGCGGCCCGTTTCCCACCGGTTGTGCTCCAGATGCACCTCGCGCGAGAGGCGATTGAAGCGCTCGGCCAGCCCGCTCAGTTCGTCCGAATGCGGCCGATCGGACGATTCGTCGGTGATGAGCGCCGGTATCGCCCGCGCCGGGAAAGGCCATACCTCCTGGAAGAGCAGCCTCCTCAATGAAGCCGTCGCCAGCAGGGTGAGAATGACGTCGGCGAACACGATCACGGCAAACGCGATCCCCAGCCGTTCCATCTTCTCGCTCAACAGCGCGGTGGTGACGCCGATGTATATCTTTCCGAACGGTTTTCCATCCACGTCGAAAGATCGAGTGGCCGCATAGAGGTTGCTTCCCGAAAACGCCGTGAGTACGGCAAACGGCCACAGACGCGACGCCCTTCTTTCGAGCTCGTTGATCGAAGGCAGCGGCGGCTGAATCTGGCCTTCGGTCCCGTCGCCCGCGGTGAGCAGGATCCTGTCGTTGGCATCGGTGATGCGCGCGAGGACTACCGCGGTCCCGAACGCCTGCATCGATCCGAGCAGCTCCTTCAACGCATCGTCATTGCGCAATACCGTGGCCGGGTCTCCGTGCCCGTGCGCCAAAGCAACGTCCACCTGCTCGAAAACCTGGCGCGTCATCAGGTCGCTCGTGTCGACCACTTCGTCGATCACGACCTTGAGCGTGTAGGCGAGCGTGATCAGGCCGATCGCGATGATCGGGATGATCTGGAGGAACAGAAAGGCGGCGGTGAATCTTGCCCGCGAACGCATCCTTAATCGCAAGGCGGGGCAAGACACGCTCCCCCGCCTCGCCCTCGGAATCAACGCTCCTCGTAGCGTTCGAGGCGATTATAGAGGGTCTTCGGAGCTACACCTAGGATTTCAGCCGCCCGCGTCTTGTTGCCGCCGGCGTACTCGATCGTCCGGACAATGAGTTCCCGTTCCACCTCCTCGAGCGAGGTCCCGAGCTTCACCTGGAACCATCCGGAATCGCCCTGGCCGAGACTTCTGAATTCGGGCGGCAGATCGGCGGTGGTGATGACCGAACCTCGGCATACGATCAGCGCGCGCTCGATCACGTTGCGAAGCTGGCGCACGTTGCCTGGCCACGGATGCGACTTCAACAGGTCGCGGCACTCGGGATCAACCGTAGGAGTGGGCTTGTGCTCGCGTTCCGCGTAGAAGTTGAGAAAGGCGTCGATCAGCAGCGGGATGTCTTCGACGCGCTCGCGCAACGGCGGCATGTGAATCGTGAAGACCCCCAGACGATAGTAGAGATCCTCGCGCAGCTTGCCCTCCTTGACCGCGCGCTCGATATCACGGTTCGAGGCCGCCAGAACCCGCACGTCCAGAGGCACTTCCACCGTCCCGCCGACCCTGCGCAGCCGCTGCTCCTCGATCACGCGCAGGAGCTTGGCCTGCAGCTCGACCTTCATCTCGGTGATTTCGTCGAGCAGCAGCGTTCCATGATTCGCCAGCTCAAAGCACCCTTCCTTGCGCCGATCCGCCCCGGTGAAGGCTCCCCGCTCGTAGCCGAACAGTTCGCTTTCCATGAGCGTCTCAGGAATCGCCGCGCAGTTGATGCCGATATAGGGGCCGCCGCGCCGCGGCGACAATTCATGGATGGTGCGCGCGGCAAGTTCCTTGCCCGTGCCGCTCTCGCCGCAGATGATCACCGACGCGGACGAACCTGCGACTCTCTCGATCGAGTTCATTACCCGCCGCATCGCCAGCGACTTGCCGAAGATGGGGCCGAGTTCGCCCGTTTCCATCAGCCTCCGCCTCAACCTCAGATTCTCCTCGCGCACCGAGATGTTCTCACTGAGCGTGCGCAGCATCTGCCTCAGATGATGCGGATCGACGGGCTTGCGAAGGTAATCGACCGCGCCCAGCTTGATTGCCTGCACCGCCTCGGGAATCTGGCCTTCTCCCGAAATGATTACGGTGGCCAGCTCAAGGCCCATTTCATGGATATCCTTGAGCAGGGTAAGGCCGTCGCGGCCCGGCATCTTCAGGTCACAAAGGAAGATGTGCGGTGACGATGTCTTGATGAGCTCGAGTGCCCGATCACCGTCTTCGGCGACCGCGACTTCATACCCCCACGAGGTAAGCGCGTCAGACCATTCCTCGTGGGTAGCCTTGTCGTCCTCGGCGACGAGCACTCGCATTTTGGCGGCCATAAGCGTTGAGAGATGTTTTCCCCTAGCGTGATGGTTACGCGATTTGAATCGGGGCCTCCAAGGCGCCCCGCCGATGAGCCATCAGAGTGGGTCGAACACGAATGATAGCAACAGCGCCCTCCAGAAACCATTAAAGAGCCGCGATTCGGCAAAACCTCGATGATCGCCTGGTCTTAGAAGAGTCTAGAACCGCAATCTCGGGCTACCACCCCGATTCCGTAAGCTCGCCGTCATCGTTGTCGCTTTGGAGAACTCTCCGTTCTGTTTCCGAACGGACGATAATGGCGCGTTCGGAGACAGCGGTGATCCCCGGGAAATCGCGGATGCGCTTGGCGATGTCCGGGCGGGGTTTCGTTCTTTGTCGCCAACAGTCGCGGCGTTTCGTTTTTTTTCGCGGTCCCCGTCGGAGTCTCGCCATTCGATGAAGTGGCGGAGACCTCGATGGCATGCTTGTTGCGCGAGTATCTCCGACGAACCCTGCAATCCAGGAGGTTCAAATGGCTGACACCAAAGGCATTCGAAACATCGACGAGGCCGCGGAAGCCATCCAGAATGCTACCGCCGCCGGACGTCACGCGATCGAAGAGGGCTACGAAGCGGTTCGCGATTACGGCGAGAAATCGCTCGAATACGCCGGCCAGGTCGGCCAGGGATTGACCGATTTCGTCCGGCGCCAACCTTTTCTTGCGGTCGGCGCCGCATTCCTGGTCGGCTATCTCACCGCGCAGATTCTCCGGCGAATACCCTCATGAGCGCGGCGGCGGATTCGGTCGAAACAGCACAGCCAACTTCCGCGCTCACGGAGGCGGAAGTCGATCTCAAGGAGGCGCTCACCAGAAGCATCGAGCAGCACCCGCTGGCCTCTCTCGGTATCGCGGCTGCCGCCGGCTTCATTTTCGGCGGCGGTCTGCGCAGCCGTGCAGGAATCGCGCTGATGCTTTACGCCGGAAAACTGGTTGCGCGCGAAGTGCTCGTCAGCGCGCTTGCGACTTCTCTCTATGGACATGGCGGACGAAATCTCAAAGCTCCAGAATCAGCTCGAAGAGGCCGAAGCGGACCTGCAGGAAAGCCTGTCGGAGGTGAACCATCGGGTCGAAGCGGCCGACCTGCGACTGCGGGCTGAAAAAGCAATCAAGCGCCACCCCATCGCGGCGCTGTGTGCCGCCGGAGCGGCCGGCCTGGTGCTCGGCAGCGGGAAGGGATCGCGATCGAGCCTGCTCGGTGCGCTGCTGCTAGGGGCGTTGTTCGGATTCGCGGCCGGCACGAGGCAGGAGCAGGACCAGTAGTCATGCATGAGGACAGCCGCAACGCCGCCGCGCCACGCCACGTCTCGAACGACTGGCCCACGCTGCTTGCACGTATCGTTGATGACGTCGCGCGCATCATTCAAACCGAGATCCGCCTTTTCCAGGCGGGTCTGACGCCGATTCTCTCAAGCGCCATCGACCGCTTTTTGGCCAACATGGTCGCGCTGGCGGCTTTTCTCGCCGGCGGGCTCTGCCTTCTGGCCGCGCTCGCTTTTTTTCTTCATCGATGGCTCGATTGGGCTCCGGCGCTGGGGTTGACCGGCGGGGCGAGTCTCGGAATCGGATATTTTTTCTCGCGGATTGCTTCGATGCACGCGAGCAGATCAATTGCCGAGCTGGAGCGCGCCTTTCATTGCGTCCCCGTTCGCGATCGCGCCCGCGGCGAATGACCCGAGCGACCCCCCTTTCAGGCCATCCGGCGCAAGATCACAGTTGACCGCGCATCGACACGCACCGAACTCCCAGCCGGGTATCGTGCTCCATCCCCGCCGATCTCTCCGCAACGGGTATCCAGTACGAGCTGCCACATCCTGCCCCACACTGGCTCCGGCATGGAGAAATCCAGCGGCTCGAAGTGAGCGTTGAAAAGCAAATAGAAGGTGTCATCCGTAATTCGCCTGCCGTCGGGCCCGAGGTCCGGAATTCCGCGCCCGTTCAAATAGACGCCCAGCGACTTGGCGAAGCCCACCCTCCAGTCTTCCGGGGACATCTCGGTGCCGTCCGGTTTGAACCATCCGATGTCCTTAAGACCCTTGGGCCGAATCGCAGCGCCGCGAAACCATGATCTGCGACGGAAGACAGGGTGTTCCTTTCTGAGGGTGATTAACCCGCGCACATAGCGAACCAACTCCGCATCCGTGGCTCGCCAGTCGAACCATGATATCTCGTTGTCCTGGCAGTAGGCGTTGTTGTTGCCTCGCTGGGTGCGGCCGAACTCGTCGCCGCCGAGAAGCATCGGCACACCCTGTGAAAGCAGCAGAGTCGCGAGCAGATTGCGCATCTGTTTCTTTCGGATCGAATTGATCCCCGGATCTTCCGTCGGTCCCTCGACGCCGCAGTTCCATGACCGGTTATGGTTCTCGCCGTCGCGGTTCTCTTCGCCGTTCGCCTCGTTGTGCTTGTCGTTGTAGGAAACCAGGTCCTGCAGCGTCAGGCCGTCATGGCAGGTGATGAAGTTGATGCTGGCGCGGGGCGGGCGTCCCGCCGCTTCGAACAGATCCGAGCTTCCCGTAAAACGCGAGGCGAACTCCGCAAGCGTCTGGTCCGCGCCCCGCCAATAATCCCGCACGCAATCGCGAAACCTCCCGTTCCACTCAGACCATCCCGGCAAAAATCCTCCCAACTGGTATCCGCCGTCGCCCAAATCCCAGGGTTCGGCGATGAGCTTTACGCGCGACAGCACCGGATCCTGGAACACCGCTGCCAGGAAATTGCCGAATCGCTCCATGTGATGCGCCCCGCGCGCAAGCGTCGTCGTAAGATCGAAGCGAAACCCATCCACATGCATCTCCTCCACCCAATAGCGCAGGCTGTCCATGATGAGGCGGAGTGTGGCCGGATGCCCGACGTTCAGACTGTTCCCGCATCCCGTGTAGTCGACGTACCGGCGGCGATCTTCTGAATGCAGCCGATAGTAGGTGGGATTGTCGATGCCCCTGAAACACAGCGTCGGTCCGAGATGGTTGCCTTCGGCCGTATGGTTGTAGACGACGTCAAGGATTACCTCGATGCCGGCCGCGTGCATCCGCTTTACCATCTGCCTGAACTCATTCACCTGCCCACCGGTGCCTCCGCTCGACGAAAAGCGCGAGTCCGGGGCGAAGAATCCGATGGTGCTGTACCCCCAGTAGTTGCTCAGCCCGAGGTCGACCAGACGGCGCTCCGATATCGAGTGATGAATCGGCAAAAGCTCGATCGCCGTTACCCCGAGCTCGCGCAGATGCTCGATCACCGGCGCGGAGGTGAGCGCCATATACGTCCCGCGAACGTTGGGCGGCAGCGAGGGATGAAGCGCCGTGAAGCCCTTGACGTGGACTTCGTAGATCACCGTGTTATTCCATTCGGTGCGCGGAGGACGGTCGTCTCCCCAGTCGAATGAAGGATCGATTACCACGCACTTCGGCATGAATGGGGCGTTGCTTCGGCGGTCGGCGTGCAGGTCCTCGCCGCGAGATCCCGCTCGATATCCGAACAAGCGGTCATCCCATCGAAATCCCCCTTCGATTGCCTTCGCGTACGGATCGATCAGCAACTTTGCAGGGTTGAATCGCAGCCCTCGCGCGGGATCGTATCGCCCCTTCATCCGAAGCAGGTACCGTTGGCCCGGCCCGATGCCGCCGACGTATCCGTGCCAAACGTGCTCGGTCCTTTCAGCAAGTCGAATCCTCCGGGTCGGAGCGGGTGCATCGGCCCGATCGAACAGGCAGACCTCGGCGCCGAAAGCGTTTTCGGAATAGACGGCGAAGTTGACGCCATGGCCGTCCCAGGTCGCCCCCAACGGAAATGGACGTCCAGGACGTGCCTGCTCGATGCCCCCACGGTTCGCGCTCACTGCCTTGCCCCCAAAGGCGATAGCGCGGTTGCGTGCAACGAATCCACCGTTGCCGCCGGTCCCGAAGCAGGCTCCGAAATCTCAGGAATCAGGTCGCGACCGGCTGCCGCGGGAGCCGTGCCAAACGAGACTGGTCCAGACCATGTCGACGCCGGTCACTGACAACGCGAGTTGCTGCGCTCGAAGGGCCATTTCCGCGCTGGTGACCACGCCGCTTAAGGTAACAGTCCCGCCCTTAGCCCGCACATCGATCCGGCATCCGCTCATTTCCGGCTCCGCGCCTAAAACCCTGCGGACGCGCTCCGCAAGCGCATCATCCGCAGACAAGGAGGCAAAAGGGGGACTGTCGTGGGGTTTCATCGAGAGCATCTTTCCTCCTGAATGACTTCGGGCGCGGGTTCCTGGAGCAATCGATGTACCACCCTTCTCGACGCACGGCTGGAGGAGCAGCAGGAACGATCGGTGAGCAGCGTGAACTTTCTTCAAACCCATCCTGCGACGCTGCCCTGAAATTCTTACAACGATGCGGCGATGAACCGGGGAAGGAAAGGCAACGCTTCAAGAGAACAAGGCGCGCCAGAACTTGTATGGATGCGCCTCGGCCATACGTGAAGCACCTTGTCGTCGAGGCATGTCAATTGCTCGCAACGGTCTCGGCGTCCGAATCTGTCAGCGCCCCCTCAAAATGCATGTCGGAGAGGCATTCCATGGCCACACGGCTTGAGCGGCTTCCTGGAGGTTTTGAAGGTCTTTCGTGGCGGGAGCCGGCGAGGCCCGCCCCGAGTCTCGTGCTGATCGGCTGCGCCGCGCTCGCGGTTGTATTCCTGGCCATCCTTCTCAATCCGGGCGGAATGCCCACGATGGTCGCCGCGGGACTCGCCTGCACGGTGATATTGGCATCCAGCGTCGCCTACACTATCCGCCATCGCGACACCGTGATCATCGCGGTGCTTCTCGCCGAGATGCTGAGTTCGAACGCGTTTGTTCCCAGCGGAGCGAGTACTGCTATCCGCTACAGCATGAACGCACTTTTTTGCCTGCCGCTGATTCCGAGCTTGTGGCGGTCGGGCGTGATGGGGCAGGGCGGATTCCGGCTTCTGGCCGTGTACTTCGGATGGTGCCTTGTGACCGTCGCATGGTCGCTCGCACCCGTGTATTCACTGGGCCGGGCGTTTAGTTCGATGCTGCTGGTCGCGGGTCTGATCGCGCTCGCCCTTGATGTGTCGAGCGGGGACGATGTCACCAGGTTGATTGGCAGGTTCCTTGTCGGGTGCGCACTCGTGGTGGCGATTCAGGCCGCCGCCGCGCTGGTCCTTCCGCATTCGATAACCTTTGCTTCTCCGGAAATGCTCGACGCCAACGGAATGCCCATTCCCGGGACGACCAGCGAATCGTCAGGCGGCATCGCACGGTTCGTCGGAATTTTCACCCAACCCAACCAGGTGGGTGCGCTCGCCATCGTAACCGTCGGAATGTCCCTGGCCTGCTGGAGGCGGGTCGGACAGGGGCGCAGGATCATCCTGGCCGCGCTTGCGCTCGTAGCCCTCGCCCTTGGGGTCCTGGCCGATTCACGGTCGGCACTGGGAGCGACCGCCTTCGGTATCGTTGTCTTCCTGCTTTGGAAATATCGATGGCGGGGAGCCTTTGCGGTTGGGGCGCTCGCGGTCGTGTCCGCGATCGCCCTTTCGCTTGCCGTCAAAGACATCGGAGCCTACGTCGGACGGGGCGATGTGTCCACGCTGACCGGCCGCACGGACGTCTGGCAATATTCGATCGAGCAAATCAAGGAATCTCCGATTCTCGGCTACGGTTACGAGGTCGAAGGACAAATATATCAATTAAGGTATTTCCCCTTGTGGTGGGGACCCTGGGATGAAGGTCCACGGAGTTCCCTGCACAACAACTACATTTCCCACATGATCGGCGTGGGCATTCCGGCATTCCTCCTATGGCTTTTCATTATGCTGCGGCCGTGGTTCGTCTTGTTCCGGCGCAAGGACGACCCCTGGGACCTCAAGCCGATCGCTCTCCTCGTCATCCTACCTCTGTTGATTCTCAACTTCGCGGAGAGCGGAGCGGGCGATTGTCACTACGCGACGGGCGTCGCCTTTGTCCTTTGCTGGGCGGTCGCCGAGCGGGCGCGACTCCTCAGGAGTGAGGATGAGCAGTCCGAGCGGAAGAGGAGGATGGAGGCGATGTCGCCGGTGGCGGCGGCGATCGCCTCCTGTGCGTCCGGAGCCTGACAGCCCTGGCCGTTCTAGTCAGGCCAGTTGACGGAAGGCCAGAGCTGCTTCCATCGCTTCTCCGCCAGCAGGGTCTTCACCTTGTTGATGTACCAGATTGCGCCCCAGTTGGACGCTCCATTGTACCATCGCCCCGAATAGTGCGCTCCTATGCATCCCCACAGGATCGTGTCGAGATTGCCGCTGGCGATGTCCGCGGCATAGTTGTGTCCATTGTAGGACGGAAACTGGGCGAAGTAGTCCTTTTTGTCCCCGTTCATGCAGCTTCGCTGGTCCGCGTAGCGGAAATCGGCGGCGAACGCGGTCGAATTCAGGATCATCGGCCACGTCTGCCAGTTGTAAAATACCTTGGTCTGATAGAGGCTCCATGTTTGATAGCAGCAATTGGGGCATCGGAAGTTCCACAGACTGGTAAAGCTTCCGTTTACGCACTGCGAATACGAGGTCCGCTTGTCGCCCGGACGGTTCTGGTCCCAGTCCCAATGTTCCGCCAGCGCCTGCGCGCGGACCACATCCTCGTCGATCCCCCACTTGCACGCAGCCCATCGATTGATCATGTCCGTGGTGCCGGTGTATTGGCCGTTAACCCTGGCAAATGCCCATTGCCCGTCGTAAACGTTGGATGCGTATCCGTTCGCGACATATGCATCGAGCTGGCCCTGGCTGGGTTTCGTGTTGTTGTTTCCCGTGTTGTTGGGCACCATCTCGCTTTCCCACGGTATCACCTGGGCGCACCAACTGCCGTTTGGCAAAGGCCAACTCGAGGGCCTGGTGCTGAAATGTATCGAACGGTCCTGGGCGGCATGATTTAGGACGCTGACCATTACCTTGTCGGAGGAATTGGCAGGTTTCCCGCTCGGATAGCCCTTTACCACGACCCAGTGTGCGCCGTCCCCGACCGTGGTGGTATCCCATCGGAAGGAAACGTTTCCGATTGAAGAAGAGGCCACCGGCTTGCCGTCAATGACGAGCTGCGACCAGTAGTCGTTGCTGACCGAAGCCTTGACCGTGATTATGCCGCTGACCGTCGAATCATTTGCCGGATACGTGATGTTCACCCAGGCGCGGGAGTCTCGGGGGCACAAAAGAACGAGACCGGTGAGAGCCAATGCGCCAAACCATCTTCCCGCCAGAACGTCGACAACTCTCCTTGCGTAACTCACGATACAATCTACCTCCCGGTGCGAAAGGCCGCACCCGTTCCGCCGCGGCGGCCGACGCCGCCACGTTTCTCACACGTGCCTACCGGAAAAGCTCAGAGGGTATCGAAATCCAGGAACGACAGGCGCGAGCAGGATTACCTTAGATAGTCAGTGGTTGTCAATATGAACTCAACGGGAAAGTGCAATTGGTATCCACAGGCAGCCAAGGTGGCCTAAGGGAAGCAGCCAGAGCGCGATGTGTCAGCGAAGAATGTAAACGAAGTGTCTTGAGTATCGAATAAGAACAGGTAACGCATCGAGGACGAATGATCCTGGATGTCCATCAGAACGCCATGCTTACATCGGAAGAAACGGAACCCCTCGCGCGCAGGCCCGAAGCCGTGCGAAAGCTATACAACTATTGCCAGACTGAATCGCGGAAAGTAAGCCGCCGGATCTGCTGGCGGCGGACGAAACGAATGAGTTCGCGATCGGCGACCTGCGGTCGACCAAGCACATAGCCGCAATAAAAGCCCGCGAGAAACATTATCGAGCCCACCAGCGGCGGCGGGCCGAAGAGCTGGCGAGCCGCTCGCGCCATCGCAAACAGGTGCGAGTAGCCGACGTAGTAGGCTGCGCGACCTTGTCCGAATCGTCCCCGCCACATTCCCCGCGCGCTGCCGGTGGTGCGGCGATGATAGGCCGTGATGTGGCGGAAATTGCGGGTCGTGAACCCGCACATGATGGCTTTGACCTCGTCGATCGTATCCCAGCCTTCACCCGCCTCCAGGCCTCCGATCGCTTCGAAGCAGCGCGTCGAGTATATCTTGCTCGGTCCGCGCGTGTGGAATGACGGCAGTACGTTGAGCTCCCACCGGCCTCGCCGCGGTTCGATGAGACATCCGCTTACGATTCCCAGGCGGGGGTCCTTTTCGAATTCCATGATGAGACGTTCGATGTAGTCGCGGTCGAAGAGCAGGTCGGCGTCGAAGCGCACGATGTAGTCAAAATCGCGCCAGACGTGCGGCGGAAGAAATCGCATGATTATCGATTCCCCGCCTGGTGCACGCCTGGTCCGCCCCGCAAGATGTATCGGCTCGATCCACGGATATCGAGCGGCGGCCGCGTCTATTATCTGACCGGTGCGATCAGTCGAGCCGTCGTCGATTAGGATCCATTTCGCCGGAAGAGCGGTCTGCCGGACCATCGAATCGATCATGTCCGGAAGGAAGCGTTCCTCGTCCCGCGCAGGAGTAATGGCAATGTACCGTCTGCTGCTCATGATGGACCCTGAAGGGGAGACCGTGTGGCGCTGGCGGGCACCGACGGAGTCCGCCCCGGGGACGCCGCGGGAAGGTCGCCGAGTTGTTTGACCGCAACCACTGCGATTGAGAGCGGAGGCCAGCGAAGAAGCCTCGTAGCGTAACGGTCGAACGGCTGTAGAACCCGAAGCGGAAAGGTGGCCAGCCATCCCATCGTGCGATCGTTCGGAGTCAACCGCCGGATCAGGCGCATCAGGTTGTCGATTTGCTGGGTGATGACGCCGGTTATCGTGCTTTCCGAGATGATCCTGAGATCGTTCTCGGCGAGCATTTCCCGCAGCTCCTCGAAGGTGTAGCCGTACCTGACATGGCCGCCGTCCTCCACCTCCGAGATTCGTTCGTCGACCATGCGGCGATGGAACTTGTAGGGGGTGGACAGGAGGAGCCGTCCACCGGGCTTGAGAAGCGAAGCGATGTCGCGGAGCAGCTTCCGATCGTTCAGGACATGTTCGATCACTTCGATGCAGAAGACCTGATCGAATTGCCCGAGTGACGGCGCCATCCTATCCAACTCCCGGAGGTCGCCGTCTATGAACGTGATTCGATCAAATCCCAGGATCGCCGCGCGACGCCGCGCCTTCCGGTTGTTCATGGCGACGAAAGAGATCGCGACCACCTCATTGCCGTGGCGTGCGGCGTGGAAGGAAAAAGCGCCGAGGCCCGAACCGGCATCAAGAGTTCGCACCGGACCATCCAGCGCGTGGGTCGCCAGCCATCTCCAGCGATCGAAATCGCCGGCGCCGCCGAACAAAATCGGCGCACGCCATCCCCCAAGCCTTACCAATGCCTCTTTGATCACGATTACCCGCTGTGCGTCCGATACGGTAGCGTCCGCAGACCACTGCGCGAGCCGCGATTCACGGACTCCGCGCCCCTTCGAGCAATTAGCGTGCTAGTCGTCGTAATCCGTCTTCTGCCGATTGGCGCAGCTATGACAAGTCATGCCATCGGCCCAACGACGCCGCCTCCGAGCGGGGTTGTAAATTCTTCCCGGGGAGAGGAAGTCAATTTTGCACGCGTGAGTTCATTGCTCCTGCATCGGGCTTTGCCCGTCTATCGGAAGGGAGAGGCCGACGGCAAAACCGGCGCACGGAGAACCCGGAAGCAGCGCGAAATCGCCCTTCGAGGGCGCCGCGAACATCGGATCGGCCGCAAGATCGTGGGAGTGCTTCGTCATCCTGCGCCACTGCGCGAAGGAAATTATCCTTCGCGCGACTTCAATCCTCGCGTTCGGGCCGAGGATGTTGTAGTCGTAGTCGCCGTCCGCCGGTGCCGTTAGCGCGATGCCCGAGCGGGTGCTTATCGCATTCGCCTTCGCGGTCGCCGGCGAGAGAAGATAAATCCCGCCGAAGGTGTTGTAGATCGAATTGTGCGCGATGATTATCCGGCCGCCGGTTCGATAGTCGATGTGAATTCCGTTCGAACCTCCGTTGACCGTTCCGCCGATGTTGTAGATCACATTGTGGTCCGCGATGATGTCCGAGGAGACCTCGGAGTAGATGCCGTTTCCCGCAGGTGCGTCGTGCGCGCGGTTGCCCCGGTACAGGACGTCGACGGACATCTTGGTGTCGAGACCGTTGTGATTCCATTGGCTCACGTCGTTGTCGAGGATGCGGATGTGCCGAGCGTTCTGGACGTTGACGGCGTTGTGACCTCCCGCGTAGCTCACGATGTTGCGCGCAACGGTGGGCGAGATGGCGTAGTTGATATATATGGCGTTGCAGTAGTCGCCCTTGTCGACAAGATTGGTTCCGTTCTGAATCACGATATTGTCGCTTATTACGGAGCCGATGTTGCGTTCGGGCGACCGCGCAAGCATCTCTATTCCCCAGCATCCGGTCCTGATGGTTCGAAGATGGTCGACGACGATATGGCCGTGATCCTGGATGAAGATGCCGCGCGGTCTGGCAACCGCTTCGACTCGATGGGCTTCGGGGCTCGTGCCGTCCGCCAGTTTCACGTACAGAGTTTCTGGCTCCCAGAACCACGACCCTGGCGACAGCGCGCCGAGTGAAGAGGCCTCCCGCAGGCCCCATCCGTCGGCGTCATCCACGTAGACATTCGCCGGCTTCCTCCCGAAAGGCGCCATGAACGCGCCGTTCGAGGATGGAACCCGCTTCCATCCGGTGACGGGGTCAGCTCCGTCGATAGTCGGCGGCTCGCCGTTGCCGTACGCCGTGATCGTAATCGGAACGCGCTGCGCGCCGTCGCCGTTCGGCATCAGCGTCTCGCGCCATAAGCATCCGCGTTTGAGATACACGGTATCTCCGGGAAGCAGGCGTTCGGCATTGAGCCTGGCCAGCGTTTTCCAAGGCGTCCCGGGCGAAGTGCCGGAGGATGAATCGCTGCCCGCGCAATCGAGATAGAACTCACGGCCGGGATGTGAGGAGAAGGCGGGGCCGCCAATCAGCAGCGCCAGGGCCATGGGAACGAGAGCCCGTGAGATAGCGGAGCGGATCGGGCGAAAGGACAAATTCAACACGGCGCGCGCCGTTGTCCAGGAGAGCAACCGCGATGCCGGCTCAGCCGAACAGCATCCCGATGTGCCATGACACGTTCAAAGCAGTCTTCAGCGGTCGTGGATGCGGGCGGGCGGTCGCATTTCAAGATGAGTTTGTAAAAACGCACTCGGTCGTCCTCTCGATGGAAGAGGCTGGCACGCGCGACAGCAAGGTACATGCCGTTTTGACTGGTTTCGGGGATCGTTGGGGTTTTTCGCGGCTCGGGCGGGTAGATTGTAAATTTTTCATCCTTTTTCGTGCGGCGCGCTTTGCGGATCGCGCGTGATGCCAGGAGCAGTCCGTTCTTGACTAGTGAAGGCGCGTCGCGGCACGGCGCGCTTTGGGAGCGGAAGCGCACATTTAACTGAGGCTTCTCCTTGATCCTGAGTTACTATTTGGAAGGATTGGTCTTGTGTGGTGAGAAGGAAATGGGTGCAAAGCGGATATTGGTTGTTGAAGACGATCCCTCTACCAGAAAGGCGTGGCGAGAATTGATCGCGTCGTGGGGCTTTGAGGTTGCTACTGCGGAAGACGGTTTCGCCGCGCTCTCCGCGATTTCCTCCTACGACCCTCATATCATGCTGCTCGATCTCAGGCTCCCCCGCGCCGACGGGCTCTCGGTCCTGCGCGAGATGCGCGAGCGGGGGCAGGACGTACTCACCATCGTGATATCGGGTGAAGGCGAGATTCCAGACGCGGTAAAGGCGATCAAGCTGGGCGCCTACGAGTATCTTTCCAAGCCCGTCGATATCGCCCATCTGAAACATCTGCTCGGAAACCTCGTAAGCCACATCTCGGTCAGCGAGGAGAACGAACTGCTGCGCCGCCGGCTGATGCGTGCCGGCGAACTCGGAGATCTGATCGGCACGTCGCCGGCGATGAAGCGCGTGATGGCGATGATCGATCAGGTGGCGCCGACATCCGCCTCGGTTCTCATCCTCGGAGAGAGCGGAACCGGGAAGGAAGTCGTCGCCAAGACGATTCATAGCCGTTCCAGCCGCGCAAAAGGGCCGTATGTGGCAATCAACTGCGCCGCACTGCCCGATACGCTCATGGAGAGCGAGCTGTTCGGCCATGAACGGGGCGCCTTCACCGGCGCCGATCACCGCCGCGAGGGATGCTTCGAACTTGCCAGGGGCGGGACCCTCCTGCTCGACGAGATCGGCGAGATGAAGGTCGAACTGCAGGCTAAGCTGCTGCGAGTGCTCGAGGAGTGCAGGTTCCGGCGGCTGGGAGGCACCACCGAAATCACCACAAACGTTCGCGTGATCGCCGCCTCCAATCGGGATCTCGAGGCGGCACTTAGAGAAGGCCGATTCAGGGAGGACCTCTACTACCGGCTCAACGTCTTCGCCATCAGGCTGCCGCCCCTGCGCGAGCGGCCCGAGGACATCCCGGTCCTGGCGGAACGATTCATCCAGGATCTCTCGGGCTCTGCGCAGGGCAAAAGCGTGCGGGGGATCGACAACGCCTGCATGGAACTCCTGAAGAACTATTACTGGCCCGGGAACGTGCGCCAACTGCGCAACGTCATCGAACGGGCACTGATCGTCACCTCCGGCCCGCTGATCACCGCGGCGGATCTCCCGCTCGAGATAACCCGTCCCGCTCGCGCGGGAGGCGCGGTCTTCGAGGTGACGCTCGGCTCCTCGCTTGACGAAGTTGAGCGCGAACTGATCGAACGCACGCTGCACTTCGTCAACGGGAACAAGGCGCGCGCGGCTGAGATTCTCGGGGTCAGCCTGAAAACCCTCTACAACCGTCTGGAGCGGTATCAGCCCAGAACACAGACCGAGCCGGCATAGATTTAAAGCCGGCCTGCGGAGACGATCATGGTGAGCGTACGCGGAAAAGTCGCCGTAATCTGTTCGGTGCTGCTCGCGCTGGCCATCGTCGTTGTTAGCGCTCTTGAAATCGGCCGCGCCACGCGGCTGATGGTCGGCGATTTGGGCGGGTCGGGCGAATTGCTCGTCGCGCAGACGTTCGAGCAAATGCGCGCGGTGCTGGTCTCCGACACTTCCGGCGATCCCGCCGCCGCAATCGCTCGCGCCCCTTCGCTTCAGGCCTTCCTGAGCGCCTCCCGCGCCTTCGGCAAAGGAGTTTGCTACCTGCGAATCGAGAGCACGGACGGCAGGGCGATACTCGCCGCACCTGAGTCGCAGGATGCGTCGCCGACATATCCGTTCGATGATCTCACGCGGGCGGTCGGAAGATGGTGGCCGCTCGCGCCTTTCTGGCTCCTGTGGAGCGGCAGGGTTTACGAAACCGGCAAGGCCGTCGAAATCAACCATCGCCCGTTCGCAGTGATCAAGGTCGGGCTTTCCACCGACTTGATCGCCTCCGAAGTCCGCCACACCGTCAACGAAATCGTCAAAATCGGCTGCTTCGCGATCGCCCTTGGCCTGATCGTCGCCATGGTGTTGAGCCGGCTCCTGCTCCATCCGGTCCTCGCAATCACCACAGGGGTCGAACAGCTCGCGACCGGCGACGACGAAGTCAGTCTCGCCATCGCGCGCCGCGACGAGTTCGGAACCCTTGCCGACAAATTCAACCAGCTCTCCCGGCGGATCAGCGCGGACCGCCGCCAATGGGAGGCCGAGCGCGGGAAATTCTTCAGCGTGTTCCGCACCATCAGCGATGCGATCCTGCTCCTTGACGGCAGGGGCTCGATCCTCTTCGCAAACGCGGAAGCTCAGGGGCGGCTGGGACTGCCCGCGGGAGGGCTTGCCGACGGCAAGCCGCTGGCGCTCCTGCTCGGCAAGTCCCATCCGCTAACCGAGATGGTTTCGACCGCGTATGCGCTCGGGAGCGAAGTCCATGACGTCGCCATTGAGCTCAAAAACGGGAGCGGCACCTCGCGGTTTCTGGTTTCGATATCGTCGCTGGGGCAGGGCCCCGAGCCTCCCGGTCTCCTCGTGGTGGTTCGTGACCTGGATCCGGTCCAGAAGCTCGAAAGCGTCGTGAACTATTCCGGTCGACTGGCTCGGCTCGGCGCGCTGATCTCCGGCGTCGCGCATCAACTGCGCAACCCTCTCAACGCCATGAACCTTCAACTTGAACTGCTCAGCCAGGATGCCCAGAGAGGACACCCGGTCGGCGAGCGGCTCGAATCGGTTCGCCGGGAGATGGCCCGGCTGGATTCCGCGATGAACGCGCTTCTGAGGTTCATGCGTCCGCAGGAACTGAAACTTACCGAAACCTCCATAAACGACCTCGTCGAGGATATCGCGGCTGCCATCGACAATCCCGCGATAGAGGTCAAACTCGAACTGGATCCGATGTGTCCGCCGATGAGACTGGACCGCAGCCTGATCGGCGAGGCGGTTCGCAACGTCGTCGCCAACGCGGTCGAAGCGATGCCTTCCGGCGGGGTTGTGACGCTCCGGACCGTGGTCGATGCCGACGAGTACGTCGAACTAACGGTTCAGGACCAGGGCCACGGGATACCGCCCGAGCATCTCGAACAGATTTTCCACCTGTATTTCACGACCAAGGAAAACGGCAACGGGCTCGGCCTGTCGCTCGCGATGCGCGCAATCGATCTGCACCAGGGCACCATGGACGTGGAATCAAAGGTGAATCAGGGCACCACGGTGCGAATCAGACTCCCGATTCAGTCCCAGGCCGGAGATTCGATGCTCGCGCCCCAGGAGAGCTACCATGCCTAGGATCATTGCGGTCCCGATGGTAGTGATATCGGTGATTGCGATGGCGGGATGCTGGCCGCTGTTCACGCCAATCGAGCCGCGCTCTCCCGCCCGTCCATCGCCCGCCAGCACCTATGTGGCTTCAACCGCTCCGGCCGCGGCGGACGGCCCGCGACGGTTGACGCGCAGACGATATGAGCGAACCCCTCGCGCTCCCGCGCCGGATGCGGAGGAGGAGCCGCCGCACAGCGCGCCGGCGCCTCCTCCGCCTTCGCTGACCCTGGCGGGTGAAGAGAACTCGCGCGCGAGCGCGGAGAGGCTGCTCGACAACGTCGATCACCGCCTGTCGGCGATCGATCGCGGCAAGCTCGCGCCCGCCGATGCCGCCACCTATGATCAAGCGAGCGGGTTTGCTCGATCCGCCCGCCGCGCTCTCGCTGAGCATGACTACGTCGTCGCATCCGGTCTTGCGGAAAAGGCCTCTGCCTTGACGGGCAAGCTGGCCCCGGAAGCCGCGCGCTGACCGGGCGGGCCGGACTCATTCCGAACGAGACGCAGCCGGTTGAGAGTCGCCGCGTTCGCCGTCCGCCGCGGTCTTGGCCAGCTCCGCGGCGCGCATCTCGTTCGAGCTGAGAATGGCCTTAAGCAGCTCGGAATCTCTGACCTGCCTGAGCAGCCTTATGTTCGGGATAACGCAGTGACCGCCGATAAAGCCCGGGTAGTAGCGAGTGCGCGGCAGGAAGTCTATTTCTTCGAAAAAATCTGTGGTCTCGAAATAATCGACTCCCAGGGTTTCCGCGTACCGGTTGAGTTCCTGCGCGAAGGCGATCAAAACCCCGAAATAGGTGGTCTCCGCAAGCTTGGCGAGTTCAAGACCCTCGATCCTGCTCATCGTCCGCGTGCGGAATCCCGCCTGCGAGAAATGCGCGGCCGCGAGCCGGGCGTCCTCGGGGTCGGCTGCGGCGACGAACTTCGTGTACTTGAACAGGTCCTTGACCATGTGCGCATGCTTGCCGCGCACGGGGCTGTAAGCGACGCGACGTCCGCTCTTGGCGCCGATCGCGCGCGTGGTGCCGGGGACCACGGTGCTGTTGATTATCGTCAGCTCCGGCTTGAATCGGTCGATGTATCCCAAAACCGCGTCTTCGAACTGCGATGACGAAGCGAAGGGAATGCACACGTGCATCACGCCGATCGCGCGATCGAAGTCGATTCTTTCGAGATCATGGCGCAGAACGTTGCGGCTGCGTTCGAGTGCGTCGGCCAGCGCGCCGCCGACCTCGCCGATACCGACCACCAGGGTGCTGCGTTCGTCACGAGGATGTTTGTTCGGTCCGTTCGTCATCGTTACGTCTCCTGACTCATTCCAGTGA
>Ga0070741_10005767_pt1 | contig 27126 bp, 22 predicted proteins | sample Coa_R1_4_FD_66440 | JGI IMG/M metagenome (GOLD analysis project Ga0070741, IMG submission 66440) | Surface soil microbial communities from Centralia Pennsylvania, which are recovering from an underground coalmine fire - Coalmine... | ecosystem: Environmental > Terrestrial > Soil > Unclassified ...
TCATTCGATCGCTATCTCGACCGTTGCGCGGCGCGGCCGGCGTTTCAGCGCGCCGGTGCATTGGTGATGGGATAGTTAGCCCGGGACGACGCGGGGATCCACGTCCTGTGCGTAGTCGACGCCGTCGATGCCGAATCCGAACAGCCGGAGGAACTGGCTTTTGTGTTCATCCAGGTCCGCGAACTCACCGAGCGTTTCGGTGGTCAGCAACGGCCACCGCCGCAACATCTCCGTCTGAACTTCAGGCGAAAGCTCCCAATCGTCGACCCGGATGCGCTGCGCATCGTCGAGCGCGGCCTCCTTGCCGAGGCGCGTCCGGAACAGGCGATCGATCTGTTCGATACAGCCCTCGTGCAGCCCGAGCTCCTTCATCACCTTGAACAACGCCGTGCCGTAGAGCGGCACCGCGGGGATCGCCGCACTCGCCTGTGTCACCACGGCCTTCAGCGCCACGACGCGGGCGGCCTCCGGGCCGAGCCGGCCACGGATCGCTTCCGCCTTGCGGTCTAGATCGACCTTGGCGCGACCGAGGGTGCCGTTCCAGTAGATCGGCCAGGTCAGCTCGCTGCCGATATAGGTGTAGTTGAACGTCCTGAAGCCGGGCGCGAGGACACCGGCGTCCGCGAGTTGGTCGATCCAGCGTTTCCAGTCGTCGCCGCCCATCACCGCGACCGTGGCCGTCGTTTGATCCTCGCTCGCCGGCTCAAGAGTCGTCTCGAAGACTTCGCCGGTTTCGGTATCGAGGGTCTTGATCTGAACAGGCGCGCCCAGCGGCTTGATGACCGAGCGATATGTTTCGCCTGTCACGGGGTCTGTCCGGACCGGCGCGGCCATGCTGTAGACGAGCATGTCCAGCTGTCCGAATTTTTCGCGCACGCGCTCGATAAAGGTCTTCTTCAGCTCGTCGGAGAACGCATCGCCTTCCAGAGTCAGAGGCGATCGTCCGATCTTTTTGGCTTCGATCTCGAAGGCACGATTGTTGTACCAGCCGGCGCTGGCCGTCCGTTTTTCTGTCGGCTCGCGCTCCAACGACACGCCGATGGTGTCGGCGCCGCCGGCGAAGGTCGTCACGATGCGGCTCGCCAGACCATATCCGGTTGAGCAGCCCAACACGGCGACGCGCTTCGGACAGTCCGCGATCGGTCCCTGCTTGAGAACATAGGCAATCTGCTCGCGGACATTCTGGGCGCAGCCAACAGGATGTGCAGTCGTGCAGATAAAGCCGCGCACGCGCGGTTCAATGATCATGTCCACCCCGTCTTGAATAGCTTGGTCACGCGTCCAGCCGCTTGAACACCAGCGTCGCGTTGGTGCCGCCGAAGCCGAAGGAATTCGACAAGACCGTGCCGAGCTTGGCGTTGTCGATGCGTTTGCGCACGATCGGCATGTCGGCGAACACCGGGTCGAGTTCGGTAATATGGGCGCTCTCGCAGATGAAGCCGTTGTTCATCATCAAAAGCGAATAGATCGCTTCCTGCACGCCGGTGGCGCCGAGCGAATGCCCCGTGAGCGCCTTGGTCGCCGAAATCGGCGGACACTTGTCGCCGGTCCCGAACACCTTGCGGATCGCCTCGATCTCCGGCGGATCGCCGGCCGGCGTCGAGGTGGCGTGCGGATTGATGTAGTCGATCTTGGTGTTCACGGTCGACAGCGCCATCTTCATGCAGCGCTCGGCGCCCTCGCCTGACGGCGCGACCATGTCGTAGCCGTCAGACGTTGCGCCGTAGCCGACGATCTCGCCGTAGATCCGTGCGCCGCGCGCTTTGGCGTGCTCGAGTTCTTCCAGCACGACGACGCCAGCGCCGCCGGCGATGACGAAACCGTCGCGGCTGATGTCATAGGGCCGCGAGGCGGTCGCGGGCGTGTCGTTATATTTCGACGACATCGCGCCCATCGCATCGAACAGCACCGAGAGGCTCCAGTCCAGTTCCTCGCAGCCACCGGCAAAAATGATATCCTGCTTGCCGACCTGAATGGTCTCGTAGGCATTGCCGATGCAATGATTGGAGGTCGCGCAGGCCGACGAGATCGAATAGTTGACGCCCTTGATCTTGAACCAGGTCGCGAGCGTTGCCGACGCGGTCGACGACATGCCTTTCGGCACCGCAAATGGTCCTACCCGCTTCGGGCCCTTGGTGCGCGCGATGTCGGCGGCTTCCACCAGCGTGCGCGTCGACGGACCGCCCGAGCCCATGATGATGCCGGTGCGTTCGTTGGAGACATCGGACGGCTCGAGGCCCGAATCCTGGATCGCCTGTTCCATCGCGACGTGATTCCACGCGGCGCCCTCGCCGAGGAAGCGCATCGCGCGGCGATCGATCACGGTCGACGGGTCGAGCGACGGTGCACCCTGCACCTGCGAGCGAAAACCGAGCTCGGCATATTTGTCGGCGCGGGAGATGCCGGACTTCGCCTCATGGAGGCTCGACAGTACTTCCTGGGTGTTGTTTCCGATCGATGAGACAATGCCCATCCCGGTGATCACAACCCGCCTCATATCCGCCTCACCTGTCGTTGTCTTCTTCTGCGATGTTTGTCGCCAAAACTGGAAGTCGTCTCGATCCGACGAAAAGTTCACGCCCCCGGCAATGCAGCGCCCTGCTTGATCAGCCCAACTCTCAAATCCTTGGCGCGATAGATAATCTCGCCATCCATGGAAAGCCAGCCGTCGGCAATACCGAGCCAGAGCTTTAGGCGCATCACGCGCTTGATGTCGACGTTGTACACAATCTTGCGGACGTTCGGCATGACCTGCCCGGAGAACTTCAGGTCGCCGAGCCCAAGCGCCCTGCCTCGTCCCTCACCGCCGGTCCAGCCGAGATAGAAGCCGACCATCTGCCACATCGCATCGAGACCAAGGCAACCCGGCATGACCGGATCGCCCTTGAAATGGCAACCGAAGAACCAAAGGTCCGGCTTCACGTCGAGCTCGGCGCGGATCAGGCCCTTGCCGTACTCGCCACCGGTTTCGGTGATTTCGGTGATGCGATCGAACATCAGCATCGGCGGCAGCGGTAGCTGGGCATTGCCGGGACCGAACAGCTCGCCACGGGCGCATGCCAGCAAATCCTCGTATTCGTAAACACTGCGCCGATCCAGCATGTGCCAGCCTTTGCTAAAAGTCCCGATCAGTGGCGGGGCGAAACCCGCTGGAAGCGGGAATCGGCGCCTGTTGGGCGGATTGGCCCTGAGCCCCACAGAGCCGGGAAACCCTGCGGCAGCGGGCGTTAGCCATGCCAATCGCGCATTCGTCGAAATCGGCCGCTCTCTATCACAGGGCTGTCATGTGGCAAAGCGTGACACCGAGGCAAATAGCCGCTTTACCAAGTCCCGGAAGGGCCTCACCTTGGGGCCGTTCTAGTTGCGAGGAACTTGCATCTGTAGCTGATCCTCCTTATATTTCGGTGGAATATCGTGGTTGTTTTCAGAGTCTGACGTGGAAATGAGCGACAACGGGTCAATATTGAACGATGCGGGTTCCGAACCCAGGGCAACCGGGCGCGAGCCGGCGCTGACCGGCTGTCCGTGGCACGACGTCAATGAAATGCTGCAGGCTGCGGGCCTGCGGCCGACCCGCCAGCGCATGGCTCTCGGCTGGCTGTTGTTCGGCAAGGGTGCGCGGCACCTGACCGCCGAGATGCTCTATGAAGAGGCCACGCTGGCGAAGGTGCCGGTGTCGCTGGCCACCGTCTACAACACACTCAATCAGCTGACGGATGCGGGCCTCCTGCGCCAGGTCAGCGTCGACGGCACGAAGACCTATTTCGACACCAACGTCTCGGCGCATCACCACTTCTATCTCGAGAACAACCACGAGCTGGTCGACATCGAAGACCCGCATCTGGTGTTGCAGAAGATGCCCGAAGTGCCCGAGGGCTACGAGATCGCCCGGATCGACATGGTCGTGCGGCTGCGCAAGAAGCGCTGATCTCCACCAAACGTCGTCCCGGCGAACGCCGGGACCCATAACCACAAAAGCCGATTGTTCGAGGAAGGTGTCTCCCGCCGCGCCTCATCGCAAAGTCACGGCGTATGGGTCCCCGCCTTCGCGGGGACGACAGCAGAAATCAATCCACCTTCTCGTCGGCGTAGACGCCCCAGAGCCGCTGTTGCTCGATCCAGCCGTCAAAGCCGGTGCCTGCGACATGGCACCAGCCGGCGGCGCAATGCTTGACCTGCGCGACGACCCCGGCTTGCAGGCGCGCGCTGACTGCGCTCGTCGCATCGGCGCGTTCGTAGAGCGAGGCGAGGTCGTCCTTGTTCTTCATCGTAATGACAGCAGTGCGGCGGCCGGACAAAAGCGAGTGATAGACCCAGCCCTCGGCGCCTTCGGAATCGCGCACCCGGCGCCAGTTCTCGAACTCGGCGGTAATCTCGACCGGCAGGCCCGAGCGGGTATAGACCCAGGCCACGTCATTGTCCTTGGTGGGACCGGCGCGGACGTTCACATGGTCGGATTTGAGGCTGACATAACGCGGGACGGGCAAGCCGCTGGTGGAGGTGCCATCCTTGGCCGAAGCGGCGCTACTCGCCGATACAAAGAGCAGGCAAACCAAAAGCACCCGCGAACAAAAACGCCCCAACGCCATCAACGCGTCTCCCGCCGAGATCAGCTCAAATTTGTCGAGCTGCGACACCTGTACCCGTAAGACCCCAAAACCCCTGCCGCCCGATTGCCCTCGGCTTGAATCCGGTTCCCTCTCTGGTTCTTGTTTTGGCCCCGCCTTCTGCTAGAGAGGACGGAAAGCCAGAACGAAAGACCCGAAAAAGTCCCGCGAGAGCTCCGACGGTGACGTCGGGTACTCGGCGGAAACGCCCGGACCACGCGGCAGCGCAGTGTCGAACACCCGGGTTAATGAGGTCTGAACAACCTCATGAGGGCAGGACATGTCGGTTAAGAAGAAGCCTCTCGTTGTCGTCACGCGCAAACTGCCGGACTCGATCGAGACCCGGATGCGGGAGTTGTTCGACGCCCGGCTCAATCTCGACGATACGCCGCTGACGCAGGAACAGCTGATCGACGCGGTCCGCACTGCGGAAATCCTGGTTCCGACGGTCACCGATCACATCAACGAAGAGGTACTCAAGCAGGCCGAAGGCAGGCTGAAGCTGATCGCCAATTTCGGCAACGGCGTCGACAATATCGACGTGACCGCGGCGCATGGGCTCGGCATCACGGTAACCAACACACCAAAAGTTTTGACCGAAGATACCGCCGACATGACCATGGCGCTGATCCTGGCGGTGCCGCGGCGGCTGATCGAGGGCGCTTCCGTGCTCACCGACGGCAAGAATTGGGAAGGCTGGTCGCCGACCTGGATGCTCGGCCATCGCCTCGGGGGCAAAAGGCTCGGGATCGTCGGCATGGGCCGGATTGGCCAGGCGGTCGCGCGCCGCGCACATGCCTTCGGCTTGCAGATCCACTACCACAACCGCCGGCCCGTCGCCCCGCAGATCGCCGAGGAGCTCGGCGCGACCTATTGGGAAAGCCTCGACCAGATGCTGGCGCGGATGGACATCATCTCGGTGAATTGTCCGCACACCCCGGCGACCTTCCATCTGTTGTCGGCGCGGCGCTTAAAACTGATCCGCAAGGACGCCTACATCGTCAACACCGCGCGCGGCGAGGTGATCGACGAGGAAACGCTGACCAAGCTGATCGAGACGGGCGAGATCGCCGGCGCCGGCCTCGACGTGTTCGAGCACGAGCCTGCGGTCAGCCCGAAACTGGTGCGGCTCGCCAAGGCCGGCAAGGTGACGCTGCTGCCGCATATGGGCTCGGCCACCATCGAAGGCCGCGTCGAGATGGGCGAGAAGGTGATCATCAACATCCGCACCTTCCTCGACAATCACAAGCCACCGGATCGCGTGCTGCCCAGCATGCTCTAGGCGCGCGCCAAGGCTGTCGTCCCGGCGCGCGCCGGGACCCATACCGCGGAATCTATCGATGAAGCGGATTGGCAGTTATCCTTCGCCAAACTCCTGACTGTGGTTATGGATCCCGGATCGACGCTCGCTTGTCCGGGACGACGACGGAGACTTACGCTCCCGCTTCCGCCATTCACCGACGAAGCCGATGAAGGCCGCAAGCGGGGCGGGCGTCTGGCGACGGCTGGGGTAATACAGAAACGGTCCGGGAAACGGTTCGCACCAGTCTTCCAGCACGCTGACCAGCGCGCCGGATTTGATCGCCTCGCGCACATAGCCTTCGAGCGTGAGCCAGAAACCGAAGCCGTCGCGTGCGGCGCGCTGCGCGGCGCCCGGATAATTGAGGATCAATTTCGCCGGCGGCGATACCTTCACCACGCGGCCGGCCTTCTCGAACTCCCAGTCCGGCAGCATCCCCCTGCCGTAGCGGATACGGATGCAGCGGTGATTGAGCATATCCTTCGGAAGTTTCGGCCTGCCGTGTTTTGCAATGTGACCGGGAGACGCCACAACGGCGTAACGCTGCGGCGGGCCAAGCGGCACTGCGATCATGTCCTGCGCCAAGTGCTCGCCATAACGCACGCCTGCATCATAGCCCTGCGCGACAATGTCGACGAACGTGCTGTCGCCGACGATCTCGAGCTCGACTTGCGGGAACGCAGCGAGAAACGGCGCGATCATCGGGGCCAGCACCAGGTCGATCGCAGGCGGTGGCGCGTTGATGCGCAGACGCCCTGACGGCACGCCGCGCAGTCCCCGCACCTCGTCGAGCGCGCCGTTGACGTGCGCCATCGCAGGCCCCACGCGCGACAGCAGTAATTCGCCCGCCTCGGTGAGTGCGACGCTGCGGGTGGTGCGGTTCAAGAGCCTGACGCCAAGCCGCTCCTCCATCGTCCGCAGCCGCTGGCTCAGGCTGGACACAGAAACGTGTTGGTCCATTGCCGCCCGACGAAAGTTCTTCGCACGGGCAATGGCCACGAAGGCATCGAGATCGCGGAGATCCAGCTCGCTCATTGTTCAATATAATGAACAATCTATTTGCGATTGTCTATCTTATCGTTGCGACGACGTCAGGCCATATGGGGCGCACCTTCAACGGCGCGGACTTCCGCGCCTCACGCTCGGGAGACCCCTCATGGAACAGCGCAAGCTCGGCAAATCCGGCCCCACCACCTCTGCCATCGGCCTCGGCTGCATGGGCATGTCCGACTTCTACGGACCGGCCGATCGCGCCGAGAGCATCGCAACCATCCACTCCGCGCTCGAGGCCGGTATCACCCTGCTCGACACCGGCGACTTCTACGGCATGGGCCACAATGAAATGCTGATCCGTGAGGCGCTGTCCTCGCGTCATCGCGACCAAGTGCAGATCTCGGTTAAGTTCGGCGCGCTACGCGATGTCGAACGCAACTGGCACGGCTACGACGGCCGTCCTGCGGCGGTGAAGAATTTCCTCGGCTATTCGCTGCAACGGCTCGGCGTCGAGGCGATCGACATCTACCGGCCCGCGCGGCTCGATCCGGACGTGCCGATCGAGGACACCATCGGCGCGATGGCCGAGATGGTGAAGAAAGGCTACATCAAGCACATCGGCCTTTCCGAGGTCGGCTCCGAGACCATCCGCCGCGCGCATGCGGTGCACCCAATCTCGGATTTGCAGATCGAATACTCGCTAGTTTCGCGCGGCATCGAGAGCGACATCCTGAAGACCTGCCGCGAACTCGGCATCGGCATCACGGCGTATGGCGTGTTGTCGCGCGGGCTGATCTCTGGCCACTGGTCGAAGGATCGCTCCGAGGCAAAGGATTTCCGCCGCATGAGCCCGCGTTTCCAGGGCGAAAATCTCGACCGTAATCTCGCGCTGGTGGAATCCCTGCGTGCGATCTCGGAGGAGATCGGCGCGACGCCGGCACAGGTCGCGATCGCCTGGGTGGCGGCGCAAGGCGCCGACATCGTTCCGCTCGTCGGCGCGCGGCGGCGCGAGCGGCTGGACGAAGCGCTCGGCGCGGTCAACGTCAAGCTCACCAGCATGCATCTCGCAAGCTTGGCGAAGCTGTTTCCGCCCGGCGTGGCTGCCGGTCACCGCTATCCGGAGTCCCAGCTGGCCCACATGGACAGCGAGAAGCGCGGCGCGGCGTGATGCAAATGCGCTCCCTCCCCCTGCAAGGGGGCGGGTTGGGGTGGGGGTCACCCTCGTCTCGCTGGGCGCATTGATCCCCATCCGCTTTGCTCCTGCGGAGCAAAGCGACCTCCCTTTTTCAAGGGGAGGTTCGAAAACGACTCACCGATGTCCGCTTAGATCGGTGATCGTGAGCACATCGCCATTGAGCGGGTTGAGCGGATCGCGTGCGTAGCGCAACGTTTCAAACCGCATATTGCGCGCGTCCACCATCAACAGCCGTCCGACCAGGCCTTCGCCGAAGCCGACGATTTCGCGGATCGCCTCCAGCGCCATCATCGAACCCAGTATGCCGGCGAGCGCGCCCATCACGCCGGCCTCCGCGCAGGTCGGCACCGTGCCCGGCGGCGGCGGCTCCGGAAACAGACAGCGATAGGTCGGGTTGAATTCGCCGTCAGCGTTTCTCTCGTGGGCGCGGATCGTCGTCAGCGAGCCGTCGAACATGCCGAGCGCCGCCGTGATCAGCGGTTTGCCGGCAAGGAAGCACGCATCGGACACCAGATAGCGCGTTTCGAAATTGTCGGAGCCATCGAGCACCAGATCGTAACCGCCGATCAGCTCGAGCGCATTGGTTGCCTTCAAGCGCGCGGCGTGCGCGGCAAACTTCACATGCGGGTTGAGACGGCCGATGCGCTCGGCTGCGCTATCGACTTTCAGTTTGTCGATATCAAACGTGTCGTGAATGATCTGGCGCTGCAGATTGGAGAGCGACACGGCGTCGTCATCGACAACGCCTAATGTGCCGACACCCGCGGCCGCCAGATACATCAGCGCAGGTGCGCCGAGACCGCCGGCGCCGATCACCAATACGGAAGCTTCCTTCAGGGCCGCCTGCCCGGGCCCGCCAACTTCGCGCAGCACGATATGACGGGCATAACGTTCGAGTTCTTCAGAACTCAGCATGTCCTAAATTTACCTTTGCTCGGCCGTGAACCGGCTAGTGTCCCGATTCCGAAGTTCGTAGCATTTTCGGAGCCACGTTTCGAACTTCGGAATCGGAAGGACACTAGCAAACCTACTGATCTAGTGTGGCTTTGGTTCAGAAGTCCGCATGAAGGACTCGCGGCACTACTGATGCGGACTTCTGGACCGCCACACTAGCCGTTGGTCTCGACCCAACAGATGTGCTTTATTGGGGCTGCGTCAATGGATGTGAGAGTTGTTGTCATGAGATCGATGCTGACCTCAACATTGATATTCGTGGCTGCGGCAGCTTCGGCGCAAGCCCAGACGACGACGCCCCCAGCCGTCAAGCCGAAACAAGTCACGACCGTCCCGATCCGCCCTGCCCTGCAATCCCCGGCCGATACGGCGGGCGCGATGGGCCAGGGCGAACGGCTGGCGATCCAGTCGGACCTTGCCTGGGTTGGCCAGTATAACGGCGCGATCTCCGGCGACGTCAGCGAGCGGATGGTCGAATCGATCAAGGAATTCCAGAAGGCCAATGGCGGCAAGCCGACCGGCGTGCTCAATCCGAAGGAACGCGGCGCGCTCGCCGAGACCGGACGACGGCGGCGGGAAAATGCCGGCTGGAAGATCGTGACCGATGTGCCGACCGGCGTGCAACTCGGCATTCCGACCAAGCTCGTCCCACAACAGACCACCGATGCCAACGGCACGAAATGGAGTTCGCCGACCGGCACCATCCAGGTGCTGCTGACGCGCCGCAAGGAAGCGAACCCGACCACGGCGAAGCTTGCCGAACGGGAAAAGAAAGAGCCGATGGGACGCACGGTCGACTACACCGTGATCAAGCCGGAGTTCTTTGTGCTGTCCGGCCTGCAAGGCCAGAAGAAATTCTACGTGCGCGGCACCTTCAAGGGCGACGAGGTCCGCATCCTCACGATCCTTTACGATCAGGCGACCGAGAACACGGTCGAGCCTGTGGTGATCGCGATGTCGAGCGCTTTCAATCCGTTTCCGGTGAACACGGCGCCGCCGGCGAAGAAGACCGTCGAGTACGGCACAGGCATTGTCGTGAGCGAGGATGGCGCAATCGTCGCCGACCGCCTGATCACCGATGGCTGCCTCGCCATCACGATTCCTCCGTACGGAAATGCCGATCGCGTCGCCGAGGACAAGGATCATGATCTGGCGTTGTTGCACATTTACGGCGTGCGTGGATTGAAGCCGCTTGGCCTTGCGTCCGATCAGGCCGGCAAAACCAGTGTGGAGCTGACCGGTATCTCCGATCCGCAAAGTCAGGGCGGTGGTCGTGCCGCATCCACCGTCAAGGCGACCGTCACGCCGGTCGGCAGCGGCGGCGATCTCGCATTGTCGCCTGCACCGGCCGTCGGCTTCTCCGGCGCAGCGGCGCGCGACGAGAGCGGCAGGTTTGCAGGGCTCGCGCTGTTGAAACCAGCGGTTGTCGCGGGAACTGTCGCAACAGCGCCGGCGCAGTCCGTGCTGGTGCGCGCCGAAGCCGTGCGCGATTTCCTGAAAGCCAACGGCGTTGTGGCCGCACAGGATTCGAATGATGCGGCGGCCGCCGTCGTCCGCGTCATCTGCGTGCGCAAATAATGGAATCGAGTTTGCAACGCCGCATTGGTTAACGCCCGGTTAACACTTCGGTAATCGTCCGGGTGCCGCAAAGGCGATAGACATGTCATACTGGCATCGTCGTTAACGACGGTCGCGTGATTCGAACAACGATCCCTTCGATCCGTTGTCGGCCAGCGCGTCGCAGACGAGACCGGCTCCCGCATCCAGAACCGATGCACCTTGTTCAGCGTATCCGCGGGCCAAAAACACCCACAGGAATCGTTGACGAATGCACACGATTGTATTGGCCACCCAAAAGGGCGGCAGCGGCAAGAGCACATTGGCGATTGGACTGGCGCTTGCGGCCAGGAATGCCGGGCACACCGTGCGGCTGATCGAAACCGACCCGCAGGGCACGCTGTCGAACTGGCAAAGCCGGCGCGGTACCGCCGAGCCGATGGTCGAGACCATCTACAATGTCGGCCGCATCGAGAGCCGCCTGGAGCAGCTCGAGCGCGGCGGCATCACGCTTACCGTTATCGACACCGCAAGCGGCGTCAGCGCGGTGACCGCGGCCGCCATCCGTTGCGCCGACCTGTGCCTGATCCCGTCGCGCCCCACCATCACCGACATCGAGTCCAGCGCCGCGACGCTGAAAGCCGTTCGCGCCTGGCAAAAGCCCTTCGCTTATGTGCTCAACCAGACACCCGTGCGTGGCCGCCGCATCGACAACGCGGCGAGCGCGCTGGGTGGTGAGGATGCGCCCGATATGAATGAGATGGTCGCGCGCCCCTTCATCTCGATGCGCAATGATCACCAGGATGCGCTCGCATCAGGTCTTGCGGTCGGCGAATACGCGCCCACGAGCAAAGCAGCAGAAGAGATCGGTCAGCTCTGGCGCTGGACGGAAGCACGGCTCAACGGTGCGACGCGTGAACGCGATACGCTTGCAAAGGCGACCTTTCCGCCTGCGCTGACACCGCGCGTGGCGCAACGCACGGAAAATACGCCCGCGCAACCGCTTCCGCCGTCGGGCGAAGGCCTCACTCCGTGGGACGCTTGCCTCTAGGATCTTGCCAGCCAGCTTGCGCGGGTCACCTTCCATTTTTCGGCTTTCCGCTCGCCGTTGTGATGCGGAAGCTCGGCATAGCCGACGAACTCGGCTCCAGTCTTCTGTTTGACCCGGCGGGAGCCAACATTCGAAGGCGCGTTCAGAACGTGGAAACTGTCGAGACCCAGCGTCTTGAACACAAAATCGTTCACGGCCTCGATCGCTTCCGTCATCAATCCCTGATTCCAGTAGGGTTCTGCGAGCCAAAAGCCGCGGTTGCCCTTGAGGCTTTCCGCCTGTAGCCGAAAACTGATGACACCGATCGCCTGATCGTCGCCTGATCGTAGCACCAGAACCCAATGACAGCTTTGCTCGCCGGCTGCGACCTTTGCCAGCTGCTGCCGGATGAAGCTCTCGGCGCCGTCCTCCGGATAGGGCCACGGCACGACGGTCGCCAGATTCTTGATGATGTTCCAGTTGTTGAAGTGCCGCTGGATCGCCGGTGCATCGGTCACCGCGAGCGGTCTCAAGATCAGCCGTGAAGTCTGCAGGGTCGGAGTATCCATGAGCGCACACTATTTCTGACACTTCGGGCACCAGAAGGTCGAGCGGCCGTTCTGGTTGAACCGGCGCACAATGCCGCCGCAGCCTTTGGTCTGGCACTTCTCGCCCTCGCGGTCGTAGACCTGAAACGAGTGCTGGAAATAACCGAGTTCGCCTGACGTCTGACGGTGGTCACGCAGCGACGAGCCGCCGGCCTTGATGGCTTGGTTGAGCACGGTGTGAATCGCCTCCACCAGATGCCGCGCGTAATCGGTGGTCTCGCCCTTCTTGGTCGCGAGCGTTGCGGCCAGTCTGCGCGGTGACAAATGTGCGCGAAAGAGCGCCTCGCAAACATAGATGTTGCCGAGGCCTGCGACCACGCGCTGGTCGAGCAACGCCGCCTTCAGGCTGGTTTTCTTGTTGGCGCACGCGCGTGCCAGCATGTCGGCATCGAACTCATTGCCCAGCGGCTCGGGACCGAGACCTTCCAGCAGCGGCTCTTCATCGATCGCGTTTCGCGCGATCACCTTCATGTAGCCGAACCGGCGCGGATCGTTGAAGATGATCTCGGCGCCTGACGACATGTGAAACACCACATGATCGTGGGCGCGATCTTCGCTGCGAGGATGGTGAAACCGGCCAGGCCTATCTCCGTTGTCGTCGTTAACGACGCGAAAAGATCCGGACATGCCGAGATGCATCAAAAGCACGTCACCGGAGGCAAGATCGGCCATCAGATATTTGGCGCGCCGGCCAAGCCCGGTTACGGTTTGCCCCTCCAGCCGCGCGACAAAATCCTTCTGAAAGGGAAACCGCAGGTCTTTGCGGCGGACTTCGGCCTTTTTGATCTTTGCACCCTCCATGGCCGGCTGCAGGCCGCGGCGAACGGTCTCGACTTCAGGTAATTCAGGCATCCATATTCACCTTGAAACAGTGACGTGATAGCGCCATTACGGCGGGGGCGCTATGGTCCGGATGTGGAGAAGTATGTGATGAGTGAGCCGGACCAAACCACGCATTTCGGCTTCAGGGACGTCCCCTTAGGCGACAAGCAGACGCTGGTGAACGACGTCTTTCACAGCGTGGCGCGGCGCTACGACCTGATGAACGACCTGATGTCGGGTGGCCTACATCGCCTCTGGAAAGACCTGATGATCAATGCGCTCAATCCGCCGCGCTCCGATATTCCATTTGCTTTGCTCGACGTCGCCGGCGGCACCGGCGATATCGCTTTCCGCGCCGCGGCCGCGGCGGGAGGCGGCTTCAAGGCGACGGTGTGCGACATCAATGCCGACATGTTGAACGTCGGGCGCGAACGCGCCGCCGCGCGTCATCTCGACGACCGCGTGTCGTTCGTCGAAGGCAATGCCGAGGAACTTGCTTTTGCCGACCGCACCTTCGACGGCTACACGATTGCGTTTGGCATCCGCAATGTGCCGCGGATCGACCGCGCGCTGACTGAAGCTTATCGCGTGCTGCGCCCGGGCAGCCGTTTCCTGTGCCTTGAATTTTCGACCGTCGACACGCCCGGCCTCGATCGCCTCTATGACCTGTTTTCGTTCAAGGTGATCCCGCCGCTCGGCCGCGCGGTGACCGGCGACGCCGAGTCGTACCAATATCTGGTGGAATCGATCCGCAAATTTCCAAAGCCGGGGGCCTTCGCCGAGATGATCGGCCAGGCCGGCTTTTCACGCGTGACCTGGCAAAGTTTTTCGGGCGGCATCGTGGCGTTGCATTCGGGCTGGCGTCTGTGATTTCGGCGACAATGCACATTACGCGGGTCGTCCGCGCCGCGTTCGTGTTTGCGCGCGAGGGCGTGTTCGGCACTGTCGACCCGTCTCTGGTGCCGCCGCCCGGACAGTTGGCGCTGAAGTTCGCCCGGATGTTCGAACGATCGGGCGCCAAGTCCGGCCCGCGGCTGTCGCGGGCGCTGACCCGTCTTGGACCTGCTTATCTCAAGCTCGGGCAATTTCTCGCCACCCGGCCAGACGTGGTCGGCGTGGTGCTGGCGCGCGACCTCGAAAGTCTACAGGACCGCCTGCCGCCATTTCCGCAAGCAGAGGCCGAGGCCGTCATCGCGACATCGTTCGAACGCCCTGTTTCACAGGCGTTTGCGAGCCTTGGTCCCGCCGTTGCCGCTGCCTCGATCGCGCAGGTGCACCGCGGCCAGGTCGCCCATGAGGGCGGACGCCGCGCCGTGGCGGTGAAGGTGCTGCGGCCCAACGTGGCTGCGCGCTTCCGCCGCGATCTCACCGATTTCTTTTTCGTGGCGCGTCAGGCCGAAATCTATTCGGCCGAGGCGCGACGCTTAAGGCTGGTCGAAGTCATCAACACCATGTCGCGCTCGGTCGCGATGGAGATGGACCTGCGCCTCGAGGCGGCGGCGATGTCGGAAATGGCGGAGAACACCCGCGAAGATCCCGATTTTCGCGTGCCGACGGTCGACTGGGATCGCACCACCCATAACGTTCTGACCATGGAGTGGATTGACGGCATTGCGCTATCCGATCATGCGCGGCTCGAACAGTCCGACGTCGACCTGCCCGATCTCGGGCGCAAGGTGATCCAGAGCTTTCTGCGTCACGCGCTGCGCGACGGCTTCTTCCACGCCGACATGCATCCCGGCAATCTGTTCCTCGATCCGCAAGGACGGTTGGTCGCCGTTGACTTTGGCATCATGGGCCGGCTGGGAATGAAGGAGCGGCGTTTCCTCGCCGAAATTCTCCTTGGCTTCATCATCCGCGACTATCGGCGCGTCGCGGAAGTGCATTTCGAGGCCGGCTATGTGCCGGCGCACCACTCGGTCGACAATTTCGCGCAAGCGATCCGCGCCATCGGCGAGCCGATCCACAACCGCACGGCCGAAGAAATTTCCATGGCGAAGCTGTTGACCTTGCTGCTCGAGGTCACCGGCCTGTTCGACATGCGCACCCGTCCCGAATTGATCCTGCTGCAAAAGACCATGGTCGTGGTGGAAGGCGTCGCGCGCGGCTTCGATCCCAAGCTCGACATCTGGAAGGTCGCCGACCCCGTGGTTCGCGAATGGATCGAACGCAATCTCGGCCCCGTAGGTCGAATCCAGGGCGCCATGGCCGGCGCTGGCGAACTTGGCCGGGTCGCCGCCAGTCTCCCGTCGCTGGCGACCCGCGCGATCACCGTGCTGGAGCAGCTGGAGACCATGACGCGCGACGGGCTTATTCTGTCGGCAGAAACCATTGCCGCCATGGGGCGCACCGAAGGCCGCAAGAGCCGCTGGCGGGCCATTGCGCTCTGGGTCATCGCACTGACCTTCATCGGCATCCTGTTTGCCATCCGCCAATTGTGATTGCACTGCAATCACAATTTTGATAGCATTGCTATCAATCTCCCGCTGAATGGAGGCGGCGATGGCCAGCCTGACCATCCGCAAACTGGACGATGCCATCCGCGACGCACTTAGGCTGCGGGCCGCCCGCAGCGGCCGTTCAGTCGAGGATGAGGTTCGGGTCATCCTGCGGGAGGCCTCGCTGGAGAGCCACCCCGTCGCCTCTCAGGCCGCCTTGCGTGCCGCGAGCGCAAGCCCATCGCCTCGCGCCAATACTGAGGGGGCGCGCGTCACATTAATCATTGGCGGCGGGATCGCGGCCTACAAGTCGCTCGACCTGATCCGCCGGCTGAAGGAGCGGCATATCGAGGTCCGCTGCGTGCTGACGAAAGCCGCGCAGCACTTCGTCACACCGCTCGCCGCCAGCGCCCTCTCGCATGAGCGCTGCTACACGGACCTGTTCGATCCCGGCAGCGAGTTCGATGCCGGCCACATCAGACTTGCGCGCGAGGCCGACCTGATCGTGGTGGCGCCGGCGACCGCGGACCTGATGGCCAAGATGGCGCACGGTGCGGCCGACGATCTCGCCAGCGCCATTCTGCTCGCAGCCGGCGTCCCGATCTTGCTCGCGCCGGCGATGAATCCGCTGATGTGGAACAATGCCGCCACCAAGCGCAATGTCGCAACGCTTGCCCGCGACGGCATCGTTATGGTCGGGCCCAATGCCGGCGAAATGGCCGAAGCGGGTGAAGCGGGTATGGGGCGGATGGCGGAGCCGTTGGAAATCGCGGCCGCGGTTGAACGGCTGTTGCGCCCGCCGCAGCCGAGGCCTCTGGCCGGCAAGCGCATCCTGATCACGGCAGGTCCCACGCATGAGCCGATCGATCCCGTGCGCTACATCGCCAACCGCTCTTCCGGCAAGCAAGGCTTCGCGATCGCGTCGGCCGCGCAGGCCGCAGGCGCCGATGTGACCTTGATTTCCGGCCCCGTGGACCTCGACGATCCCTTTGACGTCAAGGCGATCCATGTCGAATCGGCGCGCGACATGCTGAAACAGGTGGAAGCCACGCTCCCTGTCGACATCGCCATCTTTGCCGCAGCGGTGGCCGACTGGCGCGTCGCTCATGAAGATGAGCAGAAATTGAAGAAAACAGCCTCGGGCATGCCGCCGCTTCAGCTGGTCGAAAATCCGGATATTCTGGCGACGATCTCGCACCGGAAAGATGGACGGCCGCCGCTGGTGATCGGATTTGCCGCCGAGACCGAGCACCTGATCGAGAACGCCAAAACGAAACTCGCCCGCAAGGGCTGCGACTGGATCGTTGCCAACGACGTCTCGCCGGCCACCGGCGTGATGGGCGGCGATCGCAACACGGTCCACTTGCTGACCCGCCACGGCGATACTATCGAAGTCGATTCCTGGCCCGTCATGACCAAGGAAGAAGTCGCGGCCGCATTGATCGTGCATGTCGCCAAAACCGTGAGCCAGCCATCGTGAGCAGTGCCGTCAAAGTTGAAGTCAAGCTATTGCCGAACGGAATCGGTCTCGCTCTGCCGGCGTATCAGAGCGCGCTGGCCGCCGGCCTCGATTTGCTCGCCGCGGTGCCGGAAGGCGCGCCTGTTGTCCTGGCGCCGGGAAAATATGCGCTGGTTCCGACCGGCCTTGCGATCGCGCTGCCGCCGGGCTTCGAGGCGCAGGTGCGGCCGCGCTCAGGACTTGCGGCAAAACACGGCGTCACCGTGCTGAACGCGCCGGGAACTGTCGATGCCGACTATCGCGGCGAAATCGGCGTGCCCCTGATCAATCACGGCGATGTGCCGTTCACGATCCGGCGCGGCGAACGCATCGCGCAGATGGTGATCGCGGCGGTAGTCCAGGCGGAGCTTGTGCCGGTTGAGACGCTATCTCCCACCGCGCGCGGTAGCGGCGGTTTTGGCTCGACCGGCCGATAATCCGTCAGTCGGTAAAAGTCCGGCTGCATTTGCCTAAAAGAAATGTTCGGACGGTGACCTAATCCCCCATTTTTTGCTGGCACGATTCACGTTCACGAAATGGACTCTTACCCGCCGAGTCCGGTTGGCGATATTGTCGCTTGATTCGCGCACGGCGGGGGGAATTCGCCGGGCTTGATGTCGTGCGGATTGGGGTATTCATGTCGGGCGTAGTCGCGGCGATGCGCCGGACCTTGCTGTCGTGCACCTTTCTCGCACACGGCGGACGGGCAGCAGCCCAGGGAACTGTCTTTGGCACCATCGGCCTGGGCTTGGCCCAGCCAGCCTATGCGGCTGACTTGCCGTTGCTGCATTTCCTCGGCGTCAACCATCAGGAATTCGCCGTGCTGACGACGGCGCTGTCGCTGCTCGGCTTTTCGGTGGTCGCCGCCATCCTTCTGATGCGAACACGCCTTCGCGCCGCGCGGATCGAAACCGGGCTGCGCGGCGAAATTCAGGGCTTGCAGAGCGAGGCCGACCGCTATCGCGCGCTGCTGTTTGCCGAGCCTCAGGTCTTGATCGCCTGGCCTGCGGGCGAAGATCGCCCCGAAGTCAGCGGCGACGTCTCGTCGTTGACCGGCCAGGAGTCCGCGCATCGCATTCTGGCGTTCGGGACCTGGCTTGCGCCGGGAGCGGCGCTGCAGATGGATCATGCCATCGACTCCTTGCGCGAAAACGGCGAGGGATTTTGGCTCAACCTGACCGCGTCGAACGGCACCCCCGTCGAAGTGCTCGGCCGCGCCATCGGCGGCCAGGCGGTGGTGCGGATCCGCGAGTTGTCCAGCGTGCGGCGGGAACTGGCCGAGACCAATCACCGCCTGAAGGCGCTGTTGCAGGAAACCGAAATGCTGCGCGGCTTTGCGCAGGCAGTGCCCTGGCCGATCTGGGCCAAACGCGCCGACGGCGGTCTGCAATATGCCAACGAGGCCTACGCCAGGGCCGCGGACGCCGCCAACATCCAGGACGCCATCGAACGCAAGGTCGAGCTGCTCGATAGCGGCGATCGCGCCGATATGGAGCGCGCGCTGAGCGAGGCGGCGACCTATTCAGCGCGGCTGCCGGTCGTTGTCGCCGGAGAGCGCCGCTTCTATGACGTGCAGGCCCTTAATATCGGCGGCAGCAACGTCGGCATGGCGGTCGACGTCTCGGAAGCCAACGCGCTCTCCGATTCGCTGGCGCGCATGATGGAAGGCCATCGCCGCACACTCGATCAACTGTCGTCGGGGGTTGCCGTCTTCGACGGCCGGCGGCGGCTTGCGTTCTACAACGACAGCTATCGCCGGCTCTGGGACCTCGACCGCGTCTTCCTCGACAGCAATCCCGACGATTCGAGCGTGCTCGACCGGCTGCGCGCCGCGCGCAAATTGCCGGAGCAGCCGGATTTCCGCGCATGGAAAGTCAAGCTGCACGAGGCTTACCGTGCGGTCGAGGCCGAAAAAGACACGTGGTATCTGCCCGACGGCCGGGCGCTCAGCGTCGTCACCACGCCCAATCCCGAAGGCGGCGTCACCTACCTGTTCGACGATGTCACCGAAAGCCTCGACCTCGCACGGCGGTTCGACGGCCTGATCCGTGTCCAGCGCGAAACGCTGGACAATCTCGCCGAAGCGGTCGCCGTGTTCGGCTCCAACGGCCGCGCCCAACTGTTCAATCCCGCTTTCGCGACGATGTGGAAGCTCTCGGCCGAGGCGCTCGGCGAAGAGCCGCACATCGACACGGTCGAGACCTGGTGCAAGCCGCTGTTCGACGATGCCCAGACATGGCGCGTCATCCGCGAGGCGGTGACGCGGATCGGCAACCGCGTCGCAGTGCCGCTGAAGCTGGAGCGCAAGGATGGCAGCGTGCTCGACTGCATGACCATGCCGCTGCCCGACGGCGCCACCATGCTGACCTTCCAGGACATCACCGACACCGAGAATGTCGAACGCGCGCTGCGCGAGCGCAACGAGGCGCTGGAGACCGCCGACCAGATGAAGGTGGATTTCGTCCACCACGTGTCCTACGAGCTGCGCTCGCCGCTGACCACCATCATCGGATTTGCGCATCTGCTGAACGATCCGACCACCGGGCCGTTGATGCCCAAGCAGGCCGAGTATCTCAATTACATCACGGCCTCGACCAATTCGCTGTTCGCCCTGATCAACAATATTCTCGATCTCGCCAGCATCGACGCCGGCGCCATGACGCTCGAAATCGGTCCGGTGGATATCCGCAAGGCGATCGAAAATGCCGCCGAGGGCATCCAGGACCGGCTCGCCCACAATCATATCGAGCTCAAGATAGAGGTCGATCCGAATATCGGAAGTTTTGTCGCGGATGGCGGACGCGTCGTGCAGGTGCTGTACAATCTGCTGGCCAATGCGGTCGGATTTTCGCCGCAAGATTCGGCGATCACGCTGAGCGCCCGCCGCACCGATCATCACGTGGTTTTTGCCGTGACCGATCGCGGCCCGGGCATTCCACCGGAGGTCAAGGACAAGGTGTTCGACTGGTTCGAGAGTCACTCCAACGGATCGCGCCACCGCGGCGCTGGACTCGGCCTGCCGCTCGTGAAATCCTTCGTCGAACTGCACGGAGGCCGCGTGCGTGTCGACTCGGTCATCGGCAAGGGGACGACCGTGACCTGTGATTTCCCAATCGACCAGGCGGCGCATCGCAACGCCGCGGAATGACGAATCCTTGCTCATTCGTCGTTGCGTTGGCGAACGAAACCGCAACCGCAAATCTGATTGCCGACCTGGCGCTTCTCGTCGGCGCGGGCGACGTCATCACGCTGTCGGGCGATCTCGGCGCCGGCAAGACCTCGGCTGCCCGCGCGTTGATCCGTTATCTCGCCGACGACCCGACCATCGAAGTTCCGAGCCCGACCTTCACGCTGGCGCAGAGCTACGACCTGCCGGCTTTCTCGCTGATCCATGCCGATCTCTATCGCATCAACGATGCGAGCGAGCTGGAAGAGATCGGGCTGTCGCCTCTGCCGGAAGGCGTTGTGGCATTGATCGAGTGGCCGGAGCGCGCGTCTGACGCGATGCCGGCCGACCGGATCGATATTGCACTCAGCCATCGCCCGGCGCTGGGATCGACGGCGCGCGCCGCCGAGATCACAGGCCATGGCAAGGCGGCCGCCCAGGTCGCGCGGCTGGACGGCCTGCGGCAATTCCTGACCGGCGCCGGCTTTATCGACGCGAAACGCCAGCGCATGCCGGGCGACGCCTCGACACGCTCTTACGCGCGGCTCTATCAGGATGATCAAGCCGTCATCCTGATGAACTCGCCGCGCCGGCCCGACGGACCAGCGATCTACGACGGCAAGTCGTACAGCGCGGCGGTGCATCTCGCCGAAGACGTCAAGCCGTTTGTCGCCATCGATAAAGGCCTGCGCGAGCGCGGCCTTTCAGCGCCGGCTATACATCACGCCGATCTCGATGCCGGTTTCCTGATCACAGAAGATTTCGGCCGCGAAAGTTTTGTCGAAGGCGAGCCGCCGGGCCCAGTCACCGAGCGCTACGAGGCCGCTACCGACACGCTCGCGGCACTGCATCGCGAACCACTTCCCGGCGCTTTGTTGCTTGCACCGGCACTCGCCTACCCTATTCCTGATTTTGACATCGAGGCGATGCTGGTCGAGATCGGCCTGATGATCGAATGGTATCTGCCGGATTGCGGCGCGTCGCCGCCCGACCATGCGCGCGACGAATTCGTGAGGCAGTGGCGCGAGCTGCTCGGCAAGACGGATGCGCTACCAAAGACATGGGTGCTGCGTGATTTTCATTCGCCGAACCTGATCTGGCTCGCCGAGCGATCGGGGGTTCAAAAAGTCGGCATCATCGATTTTCAGGACGCGGTGCTGGGACCGGCCGCCTACGACCTTGTCTCGCTCTTGCAGGACGCGCGGATCGACGTGCCCGAACAGCTCGAGCTGGCGTTGTTGACGCGCTACATCAAGGCGCGGCACGCGTCCGACAACGCCTTCGATCCGGCCGGATTTGCCGAGAGCTACGCCATCATGTCGGCGCAGCGCAACACGCGCCTGCTCGGCACCTTCGCTCGCCTCAACCGGCGCGACGGCAAGCCGCAATATCTGCGCCATCAGCCCCGGATCTGGACCTATCTGACGCGTTCGCTGGCGCATCCGGTAATGGCGCGCCTGCGCGGCTGGTACGAGGCCCACGTGCCGCCGCCCCAAAGCTGATGGGATTGCGCCGGTAATTTACCGGATATTAGCCATCTGGCGTCTAATCTGCCGGGTATCCCTGCATGCGATGATGATCCTGTTCATTTCGGCAGGGCCGTGCTGCTCAAGGGCGGAGACCATGTCAGTGACAGAGCGACGCAGAGGTGAGCGTGTCACGTTCGAGCGCGGATTTAACGCGCACATGATGGGCATCGACGGCACGTGGCGCCGCGATTGCGTCATGGAAGACGTTTCCGAGACCGGGGCCAAGCTGACAATCGAGGGCTCGGTCGAGGGATTGCACTTGAAGGAATTCTTTTTGCTGCTGTCGTCGACGGGGCTTGCCTATCGCCGATGCGAACTTGCCTGGGTCAATGGCGACCAGATCGGAGTCAATTTTCTCAAGACCGGCGACAAGAGGAAAAAGGGGCGCCGCCCCGCTGAAGCCTGAATTCGTCGCCGGGGTTCGTCTTATCGCCGTCATATCGGGCGATTATGGCGGTCGGCGAGTGGTCCGATTCTAACATTCGCATCCCTTCGCAGCGGGCACTTTTGCGAATGTTAGAATCATGGGACCACTCAAAAATGTGAGTTTCTAGTGGAGTTTAGGATTTGACATTCGCATTACGAGTTCGCGGCTAGGAAGTTAGCGAATGTCAAATCCACTCCACTAGCCAGTGTCCCGCCCGAATCGCCATGGTATGATTCCCCGCCATCCTGATTTGCTCCTCCAGGGCTGCCCCCTCGGGAACCAAGAGTTCGAGAACCCTCCGTAATGCCCGTCAAGCCCGACAAAGCCATGGTCCTCGCCGCCGGTCTCGGCGTGCGGATGCGCCCCCTGACGGACCGGATGCCGAAGCCGCTGGTGTCGGTGGCGGGCCGTCCGCTGCTTGATCACGTGCTCGACAAGCTCGGCGACGCCGGCGTCAGTGAAGCGGTCGTCAACGTTCATTATCTGCCGGACCAGATCATCGAGCATGTCAGAAGCCGCAAGCGGCCTCGCGTGATCATTTCGGACGAGCGCAACCTGGTGCTCGGCACCGGAGGCGGCGTCTTCAAGGCGCTGCCGCTCCTCGGCGATGCGCCGTTCTTTCACCTCAACGCCGATACGCTGTGGATCGACGGCGTGCGGCCGAACCTGGCGCGGCTTGCCGAAGCGTTCGACCCCGCGCGGATGGACATCCTGCTATTGATGGCGCCGACCGCCGGCTCAACCGGATATGAAGGCAACGGCGATTACGCGATGCTGCCCGATGGGGCGTTGCGCAAGAAAAAAGAGCATCAAGTGGTTCCGTTCGTCTATGCGGGCGTCGCGATCATGTCGCCCACGATCTTTGCCGGCGCGCCGAGCGGCGAATTTTCGCTGACCAAGATGTTCGACGCCGCCAACGAGCAGGAGCGGCTGTTTGGCTTAAGGCTCGACGGCAGCTGGATGCATGTCGGAACGCCGGATGCCGTTGGAGCTGCCGAAGAGGCCTTTCTGGAAAGCGTGGCGTAACGGGTTGTCAGTGCCGGGCATAGCCGTTCGAAGAACGGCGTCGCTTCCACTCGCCTACGACCCGGCAACCCATCACTCTTCAAACAATTTTTTACGATGGATGCGCGGGTCAAGCCCGCGCATGACCAACCCAGAATCTCTATATTCCCCCTGATCTCGAATCAGGCGGTCCATGCGCGTCCTCAGCGTTCCCTCCTCCGTGCCGTTCCTGCGCGCCGTCGTTGCAGCGCTTATTGACGGCCGCCTGGTCGAAGGTTTTGAAGCGCGCACGCGCCCCGAACGGCTGGCAGAGGCGACACTCTATTTACCCACCCGCCGCGCCGGGCGCCTGGTGCGCGAAGTCTTCCTCGAAGAACTCGGCGCACAGGCCGTGCTGCTGCCCCGGATCGTCGCACTCGGCGATATCGACGAAGACGAGTTGGCCTTCGCCGAGGAAGATGATTCCTATGGCGGCACGACCGCGCTGGAGCTGCCGCCGAAACTCGGCGAGCTGGAACGCCGGCTGACGCTGGCAAAACTGGTCGCCGCCTGGGCGAAGACCTCCGTCACCGCGCCGCTTGTGATCGGGGGTCCGGCTTCGACACTCGCACTGGCCGGCGATCTCGCGCGGCTGATGGACGATATGGTGACGCGTGGCGTTGCGTGGGACGCGCTCGACACCCTCGTGCCTGACGGTCTCGACGAATACTGGCGCTACTCGCTCGATTTCCTGCGGATCGCGCGCGAGGCGTGGCCGGCCTATCTGGCGGAGATCGGCCGGATGGAGCCGGCTGCGCGGCGGGATCGCCTGATCGATGCCGAAGCCAAGCGCCTCGCGGCTCATCACGCCGGCCCCGTGATCGCGGCGGGTTCGACCGGATCGATGCCGGCGACCGCCAAGTTCCTGCACGTGATTGCGCGATTGCCGCAAGGCGCGGTTGTTCTGCCGGGACTGGACACCGACCTCGACGAGAACTCGTGGCAAAGCATCGGCGGCGAGCGCAACGACCGGGGCCAACTGGCAGAACATCCGTGCTCGAGCCATCCGCAATATGCCATGCATGCGCTGCTCGAGCGTTTTGGAATCCACCGCGGCGATGTCGAAACTCTCGCACCCGCGGCGTTCGGCCGTGAGGTGCTGCTATCGGAAGCAATGCGGCCGTCCAATGCGACGGCCGAGTGGCACGATCGCCTGGGCAGGCCCGAGATCGCGCAGCACATCGTAAACGGCATGAAGAACCTCGCCGTGATCGAGGCGCCCAATCCGGAGATGGAGGCGCTCTCGATCGCGATTGCGATGCGCGAGGCCGCTCATTTGCAGAAGTCTGCCGCACTGGTGACGCCGGACCGCGCTTTGGCGCGGCGTGTGATGGCGGCGCTGGCGCGCTGGAATCTCGACTTCGATGATTCCGGCGGCGATGCGCTGATCGAAACACCAGCCGGCGTCTTCGCGCGTCTTGTCGCGGAAGCGACCAGCAGGGGGCTCGAACCGCCGACGGTGCTGGCGCTGCTCAAACATCCTCTGTGCCGGCTTGGTGCTGCGCCGGACGCGCATCGTCGTGCGATCGAGACGCTTGAGCTCGCGCTCTTGCGCGGAACGCGCCCGCAACCCGGCACAAAAGGTCTGGCACAGGACTTTGCCCGCTTTCGCGATGAACTCGCGAAGTTCCGCCGCAAGGACGTCTCGTTGCTGCATGGATCTGAGAAGCGCACGCACCTCAGGGATTCGAAGCTCGCTTCGGCACAAGCATTGATCGAAGCGTTGCATACGACGCTGGCACCGATGGAAAGCCTCATCCCGACGCGGCCTTATGATCTGGCGGAGATCGCGGCCCGCCATCGCGAGGTGCTGATCGCGCTCTCGGAAGGTGACGACGGCGTTGCGATGGCCTTCGAGGCGCAGGAGGGCCTTGCGCTCGCATCCGCCTTTGACGAACTGCTCGCTGGCGAGCGGAAAAGCGGCCTGCTGGTGGCGCTGCCCGACTACGCCGAGGTGTTGCAGACCGCGTTTGCCGATCGCGCGGTGCGACGGCCGGAGAAACCGGGCGCGACGCTTCACATCTACGGTCCTTTGGAATCGCGATTGATGCAGACCGACCGCGTCATCGCCGGCGGACTGATCGAGGGCGTTTGGCCGCCGGCGCCGCGCACCGACCCATGGCTGAGCCGGCCGATGCGGCACGAACTCGGTCTCGATCTGCCGGAGCGGCGCATCGGCCTCTCCGCCCACGACTTCGCGCAGCTGCTTGGCGCCGAGGACGTGATCCTCAGCCACGCCGCCAAGTCAGGCGGCGCGCCCGCGGTCGCCTCGCGCTTCCTGCATCGGCTGGAAGCCGTCGCCGGCGAAGCGCGATGGGAAGCCGCCAAGCAGGCCGGCAAGCGGTATGTCGATTTCGCACTCGCGCTCGATGCCCCGGACGAGGTGAAGCCGGTCGAACAGCCGGCGCCGACGCCGCCGCGCGCGACGCGGCCGCTGAAACTGTCGGTCACCGCGATCGAGGACTGGCTGCGCGATCCCTATACGATCTATGCCAAGCATATCCTCAAGCTCGAGGCGCTCGATCCGGTCGACATGCCCCTGTCGGCCGCCGATCGCGGTTCGGCGATCCACAATTCAATCGGCGAATTCACGAAAAACTTCGCCAGGGATTTGCCGGCGGATCCCATCCAAAAACTGCGCGAGATCGGCCTCACGCATTTTGCGCCGCTGATGGAGCGGCCCGAGGCGCGCGCGCTGTGGTGGCCGCGCTTTCAGCGCATCATCCGATGGTTTTCCGAATGGGAGGCGGCCCGTCGCGGCAACCTCGTGGCAATCGAGGCCGAGATCAAGGGCGAAATCCCGATTGCCCTCGACGATGGGCGCATCTTCGTTCTTTCCGCGCGGGCCGACCGCATCGAGCGCCGCGCCAATGGCGACTTCGTCATTCTCGACTACAAGACCGGCGCTCCGCCTACCGGAAAACAGGTGCGAATGGGACTGTCGCCGCAGCTTACGCTGGAAGCGGCGATCCTGCGCGAGGGAGGTTTTGAAGGTATCGATGCAGGCTCGTCCGTCGGCGAACTCGCCTATGTCAGGATCAGCGGCAACAATCCGCCGGGTGAGCACAAGGCGCTGGAACTGAAAATCAAAAACAACGAGACGCCGCAATCGCCCGACGCCGCCGCCGACTACGCGCTGGCCCAGCTCACAGCGCTCATCCGCAAATTCGAAAACGAGGCCGAGCCCTATCGTTCGCTGAACCTGCCGATGTGGACCAACCGCTACGGCGCTTACGACGATCTCGCGCGCATCAAGGAATGGTCGGCGGCCGGCGGCCTGGGGCTTCCCGAATGGTGAAGGCATTGCGCACGATTCCCCCGGCGGTCCGCGACAAGCAGGCCAGCGCGTCGAACCCGGCTTCGTCGTCGTTCGTCTCGGCCAATGCAGGTTCCGGCAAGACCCACGTGCTGGTGCAGCGCGTGATCCGGCTGCTGCTGTCCGGTGTGCCGCCCGAGAAGATCCTGTGCATCACCTTCACCAAGGCCGCCGCTGCCAACATGGCCGAGCGCGTGTTCACCACGCTTGGCCACTGGGTAACACTCGATAACGACGCGCTTGACGATGCGATCCGTGACGCCGGCCTTCCCAATCCCAACGCAAAACTGCGCAAGGTCGCGCGCGAGCTGTTTGCCCGCGCGCTGGAGACACCCGGCGGATTGAAGGTGCAAACCATCCACGCTTTGTGCACGCGGCTTCTGCAGCAGTTCCCGTTCGAGGCCAACGTGCCCGCGCGTTTTGCCGTGCTCGACGAGCGCGACCAGACCGACATGATGGAGCGCGCCAATCTCAGGGTCTTCCTGGAGGCTGCGCGTGCGCCTGACAGCGCCCTTGGACGTGCGCTTCGAACCGCGATGGCGAATGCCGCCGACGTCACCTTCAAGGACGTCGTTCGTGAAGCTTGTTTGAGCCGCGACCATTTCCTGGCCTGGACCGATGCCGCGGGCAGCGTGGAGGCCG
>Ga0070741_10005768_pt1 | contig 27126 bp, 21 predicted proteins | sample Coa_R1_4_FD_66440 | JGI IMG/M metagenome (GOLD analysis project Ga0070741, IMG submission 66440) | Surface soil microbial communities from Centralia Pennsylvania, which are recovering from an underground coalmine fire - Coalmine... | ecosystem: Environmental > Terrestrial > Soil > Unclassified ...
GGCGGCACTTCGAGTTGGAAGATCATTGGATTGTGATGTTGGCTGGTCAGGCGCTGCTCGAAGTTGGCGAGCCGGTTCCAGAAATCGACTTCATCTTGTCCGTTGATTTCGTGCGCTACTCGAGACCCCAGCTCCGATCGTGAGCGCGCTAGCGCACGATCGCTACCCGCAACGCGGACGGCGATTTCCCAAACACGTTTTTCGCTCGTGACTCTCGGCTCGGGAGCCCATTCGTCGGGATCTCGCGGCTCCATGTCCTTCAGGTACTCGGCTGCTTCGGGTCCGATCAGCTCGGCGGAGATCGGCGAGAGCGCAGATTTCAGCAGCCAATCACGAAATCCGAACACCTTACCAAGAGTTTCAAAGTGGCACACGCAAGTAAGCGTCTGCTGCGCTAATGGGAAGAGCTTGAAATTCGCCGAGGTAATTACGCCCAAGGTTCCGAAGCTGCCGATCATCAGTTTCATGAGATCGTAACCGGCGACATTCTTGACGACGCGTCCGCCGCCGCGTCCGCTGAGGCCCTCACCTGTGGCGAAGCTGAGGCCAATGCAGAAGTCACGCAAGCCGCCGAATCCGGCGCGCAACGGACCGGAGGAAGCCGCCGCCAAAGCTCCACCGATAGTAGAAGCGGGGAATGTCTCGATAGGGAGAACCTGTCGATTTTGCGCGCATGTCGCTCTGACGCTCGAAACGGTTGCGCCTGCTTGTAGCGAGATGGTCAGATCTCCCGGATCGTACGTCTCGATTCGGTTTAGACGCTCGGTGGAAAGGACAACATCCACTCCTTCCAGCGAGCGGCCAACGTGCTGTCGCGTACCGCCGCCGAATGGGACTACCGACCAGTTCTCTTCGTTGGCAACTTTTAGAGCAGCCGCGATTTGCTCGCCCCCATTGGGCAGGAGTACCGTTTCGGGACTGTGGCCATCGATTGAGTACTTCTGCAACTGCTCAGGATGGGCGATCACCGCATCGCTGCCGAGCAGACGCTCGAATCGCGATGCGATATCGCCCTGAGTTCCCGTGGCCTGACTCACCGTTGCTCCGCACCCGCGAGGACAGGAGCTTCAAGGCTGCTGTGACCGGGAGCCACGGCCTCGCGGCAGCTCCGCGCTCCGGGAAGAATCTTCTGCGGATTCAGTACCGAATCGGGATTGAAGGCATGGCGCAGGCGGCGCATCACCTCGAGTTCGGAATCGTTGAAGAGCGTACACATCAGATCCTGCTTCTCCATCCCGACTCCATGCTCGCCGGTGATCGATCCGCCTACGCCAATGCAGAACTCGAGAATCTCGCGTCCGGCTTCAAGCGTCCGCCGCGTTTCATCTTCGTTGCGCGCGTCGAAAAGAATCAGCGGATGCAGATTGCCGTCGCCTGCGTGAAAGATGTTGCCAATGGTCAGCGAGTACTTCTTGCTGACTTCGTCGATTTTGCGCAGCGTTTCGGGAATGCGCGTCCGCGGAATCACTCCGTCCTGAACGTAATAGGACGGAGAGATGCGTCCGATGGCGCCAAATGCGGTCTTCCGTCCCTTCCATAGGAGTTGGCGTTCGTTATCGTCGCGCGCGCGCTTCACCTCGCGCGCACCGCTGCGGCGACATAGCTGCGAAACGATCTCTGCCTGCTCGTCCACGACCTCGCGAAGGCCTTCGAGTTCGATCAGTAGCACGGCCGCGGAATCGAGTGGGTATCCGGCATGAACCGCGGCTTCGACTGCGCGAAGCGTCCAGCCGTCGAGCATTTCAATTGCAGCCGGAGTAATTCCTTCGGTGGTTAGAGCGACAACTGTGTTGGCTGCATCCTGGACGTCGTTGTAGATGGCGAGCAGAGTCGCGACTGCTTCGGGCAGTCGCGTGATCTTAACTGTGATTGCCGTGGCGATGCCAAGGGTACCTTCTGATCCAACGAAGAATCCGGTCAGGTCGTATCCCGCGGCAGCTCCGGCTTTGCCACCGAGCTGCGCGATACGTCCATCGGGCAGCACGACTTCGAGCCCAGTGATGTGATTCACAGTCACACCGAGCGCGAGTGTGTGCGGTCCTCCAGAATTCTCTGCCACATTGCCGCCAATCGTGCACGCCTTCTGACTCGATGGGTCAGGCGCGAAATAGAAACCGTGTGGCGTCAGCGCATTACTCAGATCGAGGTTCACGACTCCTGGCTGCACCGTCGCTCGCAGGTTGGGGACATCGATCTCGAGAATGCGATTCATCCGCGCGAAGCCAAGAATGATGCCGCCCTGGCGGGCAATCGATCCACCGCTCAGACCGGTGCCTGCTCCACGCGGGACGATGGCCAGACCTTCACGATTCGCCAGCTTTACGATTTCTGAAACCTGCTGCGTGCTTTGCGGGAATACCACGTAACGCGGCGCTCCGCGTGCCAGGGAGCCGTCGTACTCATAGAGCATTAGGTCTTCAGGACGGTCGAGCACGGCGTCGGCGCCGACGATTTTGCGCAGCTTGCTCGCGATTCCAAAAGAAAACATAGAGCGGAAGAATGCTCGGATTCTAGCATCGCTCTGCATAGCCTCAGGCGCGCTGAACACAAGCGGCGTTGTACTTAGTTGATTGAACACCGAGGGCGGGAGGCCGCGAGGGCTGAGTTGATTCGCTCTGTGATCTCCGTGCCCTCCGTGTTCAACTCCACTTCACTGGGCTGATTGACGATTTCGCCCGAGTTTTCCTCATACTTTCTTGGTAACTGGCTGATTTTCCGCTTGATATTCATCTGCTCGCCGCCCATAATTGCAGTGAAAAGAAGGCGAATCGTCAACTCGACGCAACGTGAGATCAACCCCAAAGAGGCGAATCGACCAGAGACGTGGAACGATATCTTCGAGCTGAAGTGCTTCGTATTTTGCGCATCACTCCGCGCCAGTTAGCAGGATGGGAGCGGGCGGGGCTGATCGCGGCAGCGGAAAGTTATTCCTTTTACGACCTTCTTCAAATCAAAAAACTGAGTGAGCTGCGCGCTAAGAAACTTCGTCCAGGCAAGATTCGCGCATCGATCGACGCCATGCAGCGTCAGGTCTCGGGCATGCAAAATCCGCTGCTTGAAGCGGGCATTTCCTCGCACGGTTCGCGTCTGACATTCCGGCATCAGGGACACGAACTCGATCCACTCGCCGGGCAATTTCTGCTCGACTTCGATCGTCCGAAACTAGTCGAAGCGCGCATGGGACAGCCGCGAATCGCGGAAAATCCCGCCGATCTTTTCATCGCCGCCGTCGCGCTGGAAGAAAATCCTGAGCGCCAGCAAGAAGCATTGGAGATGTACAAGCGCGTGCTCGAACTAAACTCGAAGCACGCTGCCGCCTGTATCAATTTGGGAACGATCTACTACAACCAACAAAACTATCCCGAAGCGGAACGCCATTATCGCCGCGCCATTGAAATCGATTCCCGCTACGCGCTTGCCTATTTCGATCTCGGCAATGTCCTCGACGAAACCGGACGCCTGAACGAAGCAGTCGAAGCCTATCGCGCGGCAATCCTCATCTCACCCAGCTACGCCGACGCCCACTACAACCTCGCGCTAGCCTACGAGCGCCTGCGCCGCTCCCGCAAAGCCCTCCCCCACTGGCGCGCCTACGTCAAAATGGACCCAGTAGGCGCATGGTCGAACTACGCCCGCGGACAAATCCAGAAGATCCTCGAAACCGAAAAACTGCAGATCGTGTGGCGCCGACCCGGCGTAAGCATCCGCTGAATCAGCGCCCTTCGAACTCATCCAAACGGTGAGCCCCCGCGCCCTCATGCACTCGCACCGCGTTTGTGCTGCGTGGCGGTCCGCTCTGGCAAATGCTTCCACAGTCCGCGCACTGAGACGATGACGCAGAAGAGCGAGGTCACACCGAGGGCGAGGAGTGTCCAGATGAAGAAGAAGCCTCCGCTCGACTTCGCGATCGCACCGCCGACTCCCGCCCCTTTCATGTGGATGACAGGAACGAGCAACCCAAGGAGCGACCCGAGAAGGATGATGACATACCCCGATCGCCTTTCGGCCAGCACCAAGGTTCCGTACAGCCAGATGACTAAGATGGGCACCGCAACGAGGCTCGAAAGCGTTCCCGGTTCCATCCCACGCACGATGTCGTCCGCCAGATGAAAGCTCAATAACAGGATCGAGAGCAGCGACGCGATCGTTAACATAAAGTTGGGCCTCACTGGAATTCTCCTTCTTAGACTCAAGCGCCCTCGTCTTGCATGCGCGGAGGATAGCACTTTTTAGGTGGCCGTCAGCTTCCATGAATCCCGGAAATACCTGAACACCGGGACAGACGAGAACACAGGGGAGAGGCAGGGAGAGACAGAACGTTTTCCTATAACGGGAATAAACGAGAGAATACGTTCGTCCCGTCCCCCGGTTTGCCCCAGTGCAGATCAGCCAGCAGCATTGAATTCGCACCGCTGCCCCTCAAGGGTCTCTTCGTGATACTCGGCTTCAGTGTTTACTGCCCAAATCCTGTGCTTATCGCCGAGTCCGGCAACTATGCTGTCAACGGCCGCCATAGCAGTGAGCATCGAGTGATCCTGATTGTTGTACTTGTGCATACCATTTCGACCGATGAGGAAGAGGTTGTCGAAGCTGTCCAGATGCTGCCGTAGCACGTCGAAACGCGCGTAAGTACCGAAATATGCGGGGTAGGCTTTGGGGACTCGCTCGACGTGCGAGTCGAGCACATCGGCTCGATCGATGATCCCAATCTTCTGAAGTTCCTCTTGGGCCAGCCGCGCCATGGCCGCATCGTCGAGTTCCCATATCGGGTCGGTCTGATAGCAGAAGTATTCGACGCCGACCCAAACCTGATCTTGATTTGCGACCAAGCTGGGACTCCAATTATTGAATATCTGCAAGCGCCCCGCCAAGACACCCGGCTCTTGGATATAAATCCAGTTGTCGGTAATTAGCCTCCGTCCTGGAGTGTCGCCGTCGGTGATTGTTAAAGCCTTGAGCAACAGCCCAACTGTTATGAAATCGCGATACTGTAAGCCATCGCTGATTTCTTGGACATCCGCTGGAATTGGAGTATCGAGGGCTTGGATCAATTCCGTTACCGGCATAGTCGAAATTACAAAATCCGCCTTAAAACGCTGCTGAGGCAGCGCTGAGTTGCCGACCAGAACACTTCGTACCCATTGCCCGTCAGTAGTTATTTTGGTGACATGAGCGTTCTGGAAGATCTTCCCGCCTAAACTCTCAACCTTGCGAGCAACTTCTTCCCACATTTGGCCCGGGCCGTACTTTGGATACAAGAACTGCTCAATCAGAGAGGTCTCGGTAGCTTTTTGTCTAAAATCCTCAGGCCTGCGACGCAGCGCTTCCTTTAGGTGGTGCGCAATGGTCTTCCATATCGAAAGTCCCTTGATGCGTTGTTCGCCCCAATCGGCACTGATGGCGGAACAAGGTGTGCCCCAGACCTTTTCTGTATAGGACTTGAAAAATGTCGCGTACAACTCGCGGCCGAATCGGTTAATGAAGAAATCCTCGAGATTGCTCACGCGAGAAATTGGCAGCAAGAGCGATCTGAAATAACTCAAAGCGATGCGCGTCGTCCGTATGACGCCTAATTTCGAAAGCGTGTCCCAGCTAAGCTGAAGCGGATAAGCGAAAAACTTACCCAGAAAATAGATCCGGCTTTTTCTTGGACGAACCAACATCACCATGTCGGAATCAACTTTCGCGCTGGGTTCGACTGATTCCGGCGGCACTGCAGACGCGTCCGAGCTGCGCAAGCTTCGACTCTGACGCTGATAGCTAATCGTTGCGTTACTGGCCGCAGCGTTCTCTAACGGCATGTGCTTCAGCCACCAGTTCATTACGCGATCCGACTTGGAGAAGAAGCGGTGTCCTCCAATGTCCATGCGATTCCCTTTGTACTGAATCGTGCGCGAAAGTCCTCCGATACGTTCACTCTTCTCTAGAACGATGGGTTTTATGTCCGTGCGCGTGAGGAGCTCATAAGCTGCGGTGAGACCTGCGGGTCCCGCGCCGATGATTACTGCTATCTTGTTGCTCTCGGTTGCTTTCAATTAGAACCTCGCTGGGCCTCGGTCCATTTGTGCGGCGCTCCGCCCTTGAGCCAGACTGGATGGGGTGACGATGCGTTGGACAGAACCGGGGAGATGACAGACCGCGACGAGATCATTGCGATATGGACAATGAAGGTCCTTGCCAAGCCTTGCATTGATCAGGATCCATGTCACACCAGCGTTCCTCAAGGGCAACGCGACTAGGCCTGCCCGCACGTGTTGAACTCCGGTAGCTTCCTCGACCTCATTTCTCCACTGCTGTGCAATAGCGGGAAAAACCGCAACCACCCCACCATCTTTCGTTCGATCGGCGAGAGCGCTGCGCTCGGATACCGCACGAAAGCCAAGATGATCCTCAGCCGGAGCGTTCAGGTAATCAGGATCAAGAGCAAACAGTGCGTCCTTCGGTGTGTTCAAGCGCGACCACTCGAAAGCGCGCTGCCATGGATTAGTGGAATGCATCCCCGGCAGTTCCAAATGCGCACTAGCCGGAAAACTATATCTTTGAGCCGTAAACATCGCGCAGGAGGTCACCGCAACGAAAACTGCGAATGGCACCCGGCCGCAGTAATCGCAAGTCTTCTGCACAACCAGGTTTATTGGGAGAAGGAACATGAGGACATACAACAAGTGAAAACTGCGCATCGGTTGATAGCGGGCAACTGAAAGTTGATCAGGCATCCGAGTGACAGCCAATGAAAGCAATAAGAAGAACGCACCATTCAGGAGTGCGGCCAAAGAGCAGGCACCAAGCCTGCCTTCGAGAAAGCTCTTCTCGCGCCAGGTCACCCATGCGAACAAACATAGAGGAGCGATGATGCCGAGGATCTCGTACCAGGCCCACTGCGACAAGAAAAAGTACGGACGGGTCAGAACCGCGGCTTGATAACTCGGGGACATAATGGAATGTCTCCCCAGATACACCGCAATGAACACCGACAAGGAAATGCAAAACGCGAGGATCACTAGTACCCACCAGCGCCGCCGGCGAGCCGCCCATAACGAAAGCAGGAATACCCCGCCATACGCGGCCATGAGAGGATGCACGGCAAGAGCGCAGAGGAAGACAAGAAATGCCTTCAATAATTTATCTTCCAGCAGAAAGCCGACAGCAAATATCAGTGCGGGTGTGGAAATGGATCGGCTGGTGAGATATGGATCGGCCAACATGAGAGACGTGCCCGCGACGGGCACCGTCAGGAATGCTGCGATCAACAGCGAACCATAATGAGGTGCGCTCGGCCTTCCAAAAGCTAAGTGCGAAATACGCCAGCATGCCGCCAGCAAAAGGGCCAATGTGCCTGCGTGCCAGAGCAGCAAGGTGCCAGAGAGCGGCAAGTGAGTCAGACGGACGAAAGCTGCCAAAACGTTCGAGAAGATAGAAAGCTGCGCAGGCGCAAGAAAGAACTGAGCACTGTGCGGATAGAGTTTGGAATCGAGCGCCTTCTTGATTGCTGGGACGTATATTCCTGCATCCTCAGAGTAGGGATGATAGCCATGGATCAGAATCGCGCCGGTAGTCAACAGCGCTAAGAACGGCCACTTTGGAATCTTCGGAGAAGCGAGCAGACTCTCCGCTCGCTCCGTCCGCTCAACTTGAGGCAAGGTGAGCGTTGTACTCACAATGCGCGTCCGACTGAACGGCTAAAACAGGAAGTCAAAATCAAAGAGGAGATGCCTATGATAGTTCCCGATGAAACTGCCATACAGTGGATCGGCAACATTGGAGTGGACCTCCAGGGGATTGAAATGATTTGTGAGATTAAGAATCGTGCCAGACAAGCGGACTGCGTGCTTAGGGCTAATTTGAAAGTCTTTTGAGAGTCGAACGTCCAAAGAGAAGTAGCGGGGGAACCGGTATTGCGGTCCCGCAGTCACAGGCAGATACTGCTGAAATACGTTTGTCGGTTGATAAGGGAATCCGTTTCGTAGCTCAATATGAGGAATCGCTTCCATTTTCCAGGGTAGAGAGTAAGTTCCCCACAGCAGAAACCGATTTGGAATCTCACTGGGCAGGCTTGCAATCAGGTTCTGGCGCAGCACCGGAAACGGGAAGTCTCCGAGATAGCCAGCGGCATCGTTGACGTCACCGCGCGCGTGTTGTCGAACATAAGAAAAGAAGAACTGCCGCCTCGATGTGGGCCCTAAACGCGCTGTGAGCTCAAACTGTCTGGTTCGAGCCGAACCCGAGGAACCGAGCACCAGCGTATTTTGGTTTTGAACGACTTGAGGCTCAATTGTGAGTTGGTCCTGGGCTTTACTTTGAAGATATTTAAACCGGAAGCTCAGGAGGGGGCTGATCGAGCGCTCCAGCTCGAGATTCCAAGCGACACTGTAAGGCGCGAAGTTTCCACTTGCCGCTTCACGGTCAATCAAAGGAAAGCCTGCTTGCGCAGCCGACTGGGTGAGGTTTACAAACTGCGCAGGGGCGCCAATTACCCCACCGGAACCATTGAACGTAGTAATGGTCTGGGCAGGATACTTACCAAAAGCATAGAGATCCAGCGGGACATAATCGTAGAAGACCCCGATGCCACCTCTTACTATGGTCTTCGCTTCGTTACCTGGCGACCAGACGAAGCCCGTTCGCGGTGCGCTCCGCGTCGTGTTGGTAATTGTCTGCGCTTCGAAACGGGCTCCAGTATCGAGCGCGAAGTGCGAATTCATCACCCAGTGATCTTGCACGTATACTGCGGGTTCAAGATCCGAGACACCGAAAGAGCTTCCGCCAGTGAAGTCAATTCGCTGAATGGGATGTCCAGCCGCATCTTGAATGAGCACCGGACGGGCACTAAATTGACCGTCGTTCTCACTGTGGGCCAGTACTGAGCCGATCTGCAAAAAATGTTCGCCGGCAAAGTGCAGAGTGCGCGGTGCCCAGTTTTCAATCCATTCAAATCTTGTCGCCACCCGTGATTGCTGACTGAAATAGTTTCCTTGATTGCCGGTTGGGCCGAGGATCATATCGGCCGTTCCCTGCGGAGTCACCTCACTATTGACGCGGGTGGCGGCCAACGTGCTTTGCAACAAGCCACCGCCGACAGCGAGACGATCCAAAATCGTCGCAGTCGATTCCTGAAAATTCGCGTCGGGCGAAACCGGTTGCGGGTTGAAAAAATCAAGTCCCGAATACTGTATCGAGTGAGGTGCATAGTGGAAGCTGGCAGTTAATGTCTGGTTCGGAGATACAATCGCATCCGCCTGAGTGAAAGAATTTACCGATCTTGATGTGGTTTGGTTCTCCGGAAACGGGAGCGTGAGCACCTCCTGCTTATTGATCAAGTATTCGGCGCCCTCAAGGATGTATAGTCGGTTCGCAATGATGGGTCCGCTGACATTAAACCGCGGAGTTGCATCCTTTAGTCCTTCCAAATGGCCGCTTCTGATCCGAAATTCAGGTAGAGGATCGTTCAGGCTGTATTCCCATTTATCGCCACCCCTCTTGGTTTCGGCGGCGACAACTCCTGCAGTAAATCTTCCGTACTGCGCCAGGTACGGCATTTCGGAAACCGAAATAGTATCGACACTGTCGATCGGTACGGTTAGCCCAAACTCTCCCGTTGCAGGATCGGTTACATCCACCGAATTGATGAGCAAAGCACTGTGGTTTTCACCATATCCTGCAATCCTTACGCTGCCGTCGCTTGCGCGCACGATGCCGGGAATAAGGGGTAACGTATCCGCGACTGTGGCAGGATGCGACGGAGCCTGTTTTGCTTGCGCTGGAGCAATAGAGGTAGCTGAAGCCGAGGCACTATCGGCCACTGGGTTCGATGTAGTTCCGTTTACTGTGATCTTCTCCTGAATGGCTGCAGCGGGCGATAAGACGACTTCCAGGTCTTCCGGGTTTGTCTTGGCTGTCGTTTGCAAAGCGCTCTCTGATTTGAAGAAACCGCTCTTTGTCACGCTCAGAATGTAATTTCCCGGTTCAGGAATCGCGAAACTTACTTTTCCCTGAGCGTCGGTCGACGTGGAGATCACCAATTTGTCCTGAAGCCGAAGCTCGACAGTGGCAGCCACAATGGGCTGGCTCTTCTCGTCCACTACCGAAATCTCAATTGTTGCTCCCTTAGCCGCATTATTCGTAGAAGCAACTAACAAACCGGAACTCATAAAACAGGTGATGAGAAGTCCAAAAAAGAGGGTGATAAGGCGGCACCGTGCATCAATCATCGGGGTTGAGAGAACGCGGTTTGGCATGAGTCGAGACAGATTGGAGCTCGTCGCGATCCGTGGTTGTGGTCTTTCATTAAACCCAGAGTTGTAAGAAAAGTTTTGGTCAAATCAGTAATCTCGCAAGAACCCGTCGCCTCAGAGGGCCGACACTCGCGGTGGTCACGCTGTGAAGAAAAAGTGCTAGATGAGTAGCGATGGATGTAGCCGCGAGGGTACAATTCTCGGGAGTTTCCAAGCACAGAACGGAATCTCCACGCGATAAATCTGCAACCCAACACTCGCCAGAGCGGTGGCCTTGCGCAATTTCAACCTTACTGACTGACTGCGCATTGATCGGAGTCGCTGAGATGAGCCTATGTATCGTTTTGTTTTCTGTCTAGTACTTATCGGATTCGCCCTGAACTTGTCTTGGGGGCAGACTCTAATCCCGCGAAGTGAAAAGGCCGCCGAACCGACTAGCGCACCCGCTGCGCAGCCAGCTCCGATTCTGATTCCTTTGACGGTACCGATGGGAACTCCTCTCAAGGTGGCCCTGGATCATGAGATCCGCATACGGCAAATCGGGCAGGTAGTTCACGGGAGGATTGTCGATCCCGTATATGCTTTCGACAAACTTGTGATCCCGAGCGGCGCTGATGTGATTGGCAAAATTTCAGCCATCGACCAAATATCCAAAAGGACGCGGAGTCTGGCTGCAATGAATGGAGACTTGTCACCCACCCGGCGAGTTCATCTCGAATTCAGCGAAGTCGTATTGGCGAATGGTCAACATGTGCCACTGCACACCAATGTCAACCAAAGCATAAGCGGAGTTTTACAGTTCGTGCCTGCTGCGGCACCGGCACGAGAAGGTAAGAAGGAGGAAGCCAGGAACGCTGTCTCTCGAAGGATCAGCGAAGCCAAGCAAGAGATGAGGCGGGACTGGATTGCCGCCAGGAATCAGCTTCACGAGAGCGGCAAGATGCATCGGGTGGAGCGGCTCGCGGTCGCGCAACTACCCTATCATGCGCAATATCTGGATCAGGAACTAGCTTCAACGCAGATCTGCAACAGCCGCTCTACTTCGGTGCGGAGCCGCTTACACCTGCCGTGCTCGAAAGCGTTGGAACACCTCCTCCTTCGGGAAGCGTGGTGCATGCAGTGCTTGTGACTCCTCTCAGTTCCGCAAGCAGCAAGAAGGGCGATGCGGTGGAAGCGGTGATCACGCAACCACTCGTGGTATCAGATCATTTGTTGATTCCCGAAGGAAGCCGCCTGGAGGGTTCGGTTCTGCAAGTGCGCGCAGCGCGCAGGCTGCACCGCAATGGCCAGCTCCGCATTGTGTTTCACGAGGTAGTGCCGCCAAACGGTATTGCGCAACACATGGAAGCGAGCCTCGAGGGAGTGAACGTGGCCAAAGGCGAACATCTGCAACTCGATTCGGAAGGCGGAGCTCAGGTCACAACACCCAAAACGCGCTATCTGAGTACCGCGATTTCGGTCATGCTGGCCACCTCGTCGATGGATGGACACGAGCGAGATCACGACGGAGACTTCCGCCAAAGTAACGATGTGGGCAGTGGCGCCGCGAATGGCGCGTCTGGATTCCGTTTCCTGGGCACGATCGTGGGAGCATTTGCTCATTCCCGCACTCTGACCTCAGGCTTGGGATTTTATGGAGCCGCAACATCGGTCTATTCCCATTTCCTGTCGCGCGGAAGTGACGTGGTGTATTCGAAGGACATGTCGATGATGATCGGATTCGGCAAAAGCGAGAATCGATCAACAACTAGGGATACCGACCCGCAACCGCGGAAAATGGGGCCCAGTTAAGATCGTCTGGTTGTGGCATGAACCATCGTGCCCGCGTTCTGCAATCGACGATGACCTATCATGCAGACGCGAGCTGGCCCTGATCCTATGCCCATCTAAGGAAAAGACCCGCGGCGAAGCGGGTCTTTGTGCGGGTTCAGTGCTAATGATTACCGATTAGTGATCTCGGCGGTCTTGGTTTGGGTTTCGTTTATTCGGCTTGTGCCACTGCTCGCCTTGGTTGCCGTGCGCGTATCCGGCCTCATACGCCTCCCGGTCAGCATCGTTCTTCCACTTCTTGTTCTTGTGCTTATGTTTCTGACCGTCCTTCCAACCACTCTGGTAATTTCGGTTGTTGTAGTAGACGCTCTCGTCAGACCGCTGATTGTTGTCGCGGTCCCGGTTCTGCTCCCTATTGCGATCCTCTGCTCGATGTTCATCGTTCTGCTGATGTGGAGCGCCTGTAGCCAGCAACGGCGTCGCCCCACTCCCAGCGACTGCTATCGCCAATGCGCACACGGCGGTGCGAAACGTTGGTTTCATGAATCTTTTCTCCTTCTCCTCATCTACTTGGATGCAGAAGCCGAGCATGGGATGAGAGAGTAGCTCCACGTTGTGCTTCTAATGGCTCAACTGCAAGAGAGACGGCACTGCTGTTGTCTGCCTGCGATTTTCGCCTGAAACGGTCTCGTCCCGCCAGGACTTGGTTCCAATTTGGGCTCGCATCCAGGGTAAATCGGGGAACAGCCTGAGAGCCTGTCGGAGACAGATTTTCAACAAAATCCGGGTGACGGACGGCACGTTCCCATTACGGAACACGAAACTCTCTGTTCAATCCGTTGCGGCATTCTCTGAGCAACAGGACTGCACCCGCGTCGTCGAAGTCGCGTGCTCGACCCAGGCGGAATACACAAAATCTTCTTTCGCCTTCTGCCAGTCCTCACGCGGGAGCACGTCGAGCTGATCCGGCGATAGACCAGGCACGTTCGCCTGCAGGGCGGGCAGACCTCCTTCGTGGTCGTCGCGCAACGCGGCTGCGCTCTTGCTCAGCCGGACGCCGGTCTTCTTGGCCCAATCGCGGATCAGGATGGTCGGCTTCTTCTCGATTTCGGCGCGGGTCCAATTCGGGAATTGCAGCTGGCGGTCGAGCCACAACGCCGTATCGCGCTCCAGCCATGTGGGACGGTGACCGGCTCCGGGAATGAATTCGGTCTCGAAAACGTTCTTGTCGCTGCCATTCATCGCCACCACGCGCCAGCGCAGATCCTGAAAGAACGCTTGCGCGTGGTGCGGAATATCGACTACGGTGTCCGCCAGTCCGTTCACGACGAACGTGGGACCGCGTCGCGCATTCAGCGTGAAGAGGGCTGCGCCGCGGTCGCCGAGAAAGTTCAGCGCCTTGTACGGGCCGCTCTGGCACATCACCTTGTAGCTCGAATCCCAGTAGCCGCCCGGGCCATCGAGGTCGCCGCCGCCGGTGAGCACCAGTGCGTGGATGCGCTCATCGACCGCGCCGGTGAGCGCGCTGACAAACGAGCCCATGGAAAAGCCCAGAACGGCGATGCGGCGGCTGTCAACGTCGGAGCGGCTGCGGAGGTACGATACGCCTTGCATGGCGTCGGTGATCATCAGCCCGCCCATGCGCTGTGGCAGCGTGGGGATGTCGATGACCCTGTCGTGTTCGATCGACAGCCGTTCGTGGTCGTCGTTCCGTTCTTCTGAACCTATCGGGTCATAAGTGACCACCACTGCGCCCGCCTGTGCGTAGAGCACACCGGTGTAGTACGAGTACCAGGCTGTCTTGTCACCGCCATGACCATTAACGACGACGATGCCGGGCATTTTCTTCCTAGACGGCTCCGGACGATAGACGATTGCCGGAATCCTCATCCCGAATTCAGTTCCGTAGGCGACGCGTTCGGCAACCACACCGCGCACTGGAGAAAAACTGCCGTGCGTTTCCACCTTGAGTTCCGGCAGCGGATCGGGAAGGAAGAGCGCCTGCCGAATCTCCCTGCGCCACTGCTTCACCTGGTCGTTCGACATCGGCGCAGCGACTGCGGAAGACGCCGCAGAGATAAGGAGCAATAAGGCGGCGAGGTGATGCGATCGGAAGTTCATAGGAAATTGCCTGATAGTAGCGCGAGTAAACCGGCGCCGGTAAACCGTATCAGTGACAATCCACAGCCCGATACCAGTCTATGGATTTTTTCAGGCTTCCCAATTGGCACGGATCCGATCCCGGCTCACTGTTTCACGTTTGAATTCGCAGTAAATTCTCGCAAACCATGTTTTTTGGCCGGAAAAATTCAGCTACTCTGCTTTACACTCTCGTCCCTGTGTCTGCAATGAGGGCCGAACTCGATGTGCTTTGTCACACGCCACCCAAACCTTAAGCGTTTCGTTTTTTCAGTTCTTGCTTCCTGTCGGCCCTTCTGCTCTCAGCCTGCGGAGGTGGTGGCGGCGGCTCGATCAACAATCCTTTAGGATTCAGAGCGAGGATGTAGGCGGGGCACGCTCTATTGCCTGCCTCCTCAAATCTGGAGCTAATTACGTCTGACCTTGTTGCGCCTGGCCTTCGGTTGGCTTGCTGAACCCGCAGCGTTCGCGCATGCGTTGGCGGAAGCGTTCGCGATCCTCGGGGTCCATGGAACCCCACCGGTCGGCCATTTGCTCGGCCATGCGATGGCGCATGCTGGAGCGGATCGAGCGATGGCCGCCGAAGCCGCCGAACAAGATGCGGCACAGCGCGAGAATTCCTACTGCTTCCCAGAAGGTGACTTGTCGCCAGCCGAACAGCGTGGGCAGCAGCCAGTTCCATAACAGGCGCACGATTTCGCCGCCGATGAAGATGAATGCCGCCAATCCCAAAATGGCAAGAGGCCCGATCCACAGCAGTTTCTTCCTTCTTTTATTCATTGCCTCAAATCTCCCTCACTACTTCGAATCCCGTTCACTACGTCAAATCTCCTGCGCGACATCAAACCTGCTTAAGTGCCTCAAATCCGCGTAATAACTCAAACCTGCTTAGCTACTTCAAATCTGCTTAACTACCTCAAATCCCCGGCACAGCCTCGAATCCCTTCATCACTTCAAATCCCTTCATCACCTCAAATTCCGTCATTACCTCAAATCTCTGCAAATTCGTCGTAGATGTTCCGCAGACGTTCTCGGAGGTGCAGCACAGCGTAGTGTTTGCGCGAAAGTAAGGTATTCACGCTTACGCCGGTTGCGGCGGCGAGTTCCTTGAAGCTGCGTCCTTCCAACTCGTGCGCGATAAAGACCTCGCGCTGCTGTTGCGGCAGTTCGCTCAGCGCGAGGGCAACTTCGTCGAGAAGTACGCGACGCGCGTACAAGGCATCTGGTCCGGCGTCGGGAGAAGGGAGGAGATCTTCGAGCGTTAATCCTTCCTCGCCTTGGTCGAGCGTGGCGTCGCTGAGGCTCTCCGGCTTCTTCTTGCGGAAGAGGTCGACGATGCGATTGCGCGCCACCCGGAAGAGCCAGCCGGTGACGTGGTCGATGGGCATCAGCAGGCGGTTGGCTTCGACAAGCTCGTAGAAGACCTCCTGCAGAACGTCTTCGGCGTCACGCGGGTCGGGCACTCGCCGGCGGATGAAGTTGCGCAAGCGGGACTGCTCCCGGTTGACCGTCTCGGTAATCCGCTGGTCCTGTTCAGGCGCCATCCGCTGCAGGCTCGCTGCGTGCATCCCTAAGGTTGTTGACGAATGAAGGGGTCCGGATATTGTAGGCCGACCAAAAGAATTGTTCGCTGTACGGCCGCGGGTTCGGATTCGGAAATGGCGATCGTAACCACGTGCGACCGCGCTTAGTCACAATTCGTGACAAAAAATTCCCTGTTCGATCCCTGTTGCGTGTTTCAGGTTTCCGGAATGTCCCCATAAGGTGTTGTGAGCAGGCGGGTTACTTCCGAATTCCCTAAATCGCTGCAAAGTTCCCTGCCTTGAACAAGAATTTGCGAATTTTGGGCAGAAAACGAACGTTTGTTATTGACGTTTGAATTCTTCACTCGTATTTCTCCTTGATCTCCGCTTTGGCCATTAGCTTTTTCTTAAGCCAAACCGGCGCAGTGCTGGTTTTGACAAAGCCGGGAAGCTCGTCTAGTTTCCTGTACATTCCAAAACTGAAGAGGTTTTCAGGCAGAAGGGTGCGGATGGCGGACCTGAAGAAGCTGCGCGAGGAGGTGCTGGAGGCGAATCTTGATCTGGTTCGTCAGGGCCTGGTGCTGTACACGTTTGGAAACGTCAGCGGTGTTTCTCGCGAGGATGGCGTGGTGGTGATCAAGCCGAGCGGAGTGCCGTATGAGAAGCTGCGTCCGGAGGATTTGGTTGCGACCGATCTTAAGGGCAAGGTGTTGGGCGGCACGCTGCGGCCTTCGTCGGACCTGCCGACGCATATCATCTTGTACAATGCTTTTCCCGGTATTGGTGGGGTGGCGCATTCGCATTCGGCGTATGCGACTTCGTGGGCTCAGGCGCGGCGTCCGATTCCGTGCTTTGGCACGACTCATGCCGATTACTTCCATGGCGCGGTGCCCGTAACTGAGTCGATGACCGAGGATGACATCTCGGCCAATTACGAGGAAAATACCGGACATACGATCGTAAAAACATTCAGGGGCATTGACCATGAATCAATCCCCGCCGTTCTCGTGGCAAATCATGGTCCTTTTGCGTGGGGGCCTGACGCAAAATCCGCAGCTCACAATGCCGTGATTGTGGAAGCCGTGGCGCGTATGGCCTATTTCACAATCGGCATCAATCCCGATGCGCAATCCATCGGCCGCGGGCTGCACGACAAGCACTTCTTCAGGAAACACGGACGCCATGCCTACTATGGGCAGGTACGCAATTCGAACGAAGGACAATAAATGATTCCACTGTCGGCGATGTTCGTCGAGACGCGATTGGCTCGTCTTTCGGGAGTCGATCTGGCCATCATCGCGATTTACTTCCTGCTGGTGTTGATCATCGGCTTCTATCTGAAGCGCTTCGCCAATACCGGGGAAGATTTCTTCCTCGCTGGTCGCGAGATGACGTCGTGGGTCGCGGGATTGGCGTTCGTCTCCGCGAACCTCGGCTCGCTGGAACTGCTGGGTTGGGCTGGCAATGCGTACCAGTACGGGATTATGGCGGCGCATTGGTACTGGATCGGCGCGATTCCCGCCATGGTCTTCCTGGGCCTGGTGATGATGCCGTTCTACTACATCTCCAAGACCCACTCGGTGCCGGGATACCTGCAGCTGCGCTACGGATCGGCGGCTAGCGGGTTGAGCGCGATTAGCTTCGCCCTGATGACCATCCTGATGTCGGGCGTGAATATGTACGCCATGGCCGTGGTCATGAAAGTTGTTCTGGGTTGGGACATTCACTTCAGTATTTGGGTTTCGTCGCTGACGGTCGGCGTTTACGTCGCTGCCGGCGGATTGTTCTCGGCGATCTTCAACGAAGTTCTGCAATTCTTCCTGATTTGGTTTGGCGCGCTCCTGATACCTATTTTAGGACTCGTCGAGAGCGGTGGATGGGCCGGCATGGTGGCGCGAATCCACCAGAACTTCCCTGGGCAGAATTTCACCCATATGTGGGGGCCGATGGGGTCTCCTGCGAATAATCCCATGGGGATTTCCTGGATCGGTATTGTGTTTGGCCTCGGCGCTGTCCAGTCAATGGGCTACTGGACCACGGATTTCCTCGTCGTACAGCGCGTGTTATCCGCAAAAGATATTCGCTCTGCGAAGATGGCTCCGATTATTGGATCGTTCTTCAAGATGGCAGTGCCTCTGATCGTGATTCTTCCCGGACTGCTCGGGCGCGCGGTTCTGCCCATGCACCTGGTGCCTGGCAGCCAAATGCAGGTTGGGCAACACTCGTTTGACGAAGTGCTACCACTCATGCTCGTTCGCTACTGCGGGCCAGGTCTTCTCGGATTGGGAATTACCGCGCTGGTTGCTGGTTTCATGGCGGGAATGGCGGGCAACGTGAGCGCTTTCGCGACGGTATGGACGTATGACATCTACCGTCCGTTCCTGCGCAAGAACGCGCCGGATCAGCATTACGTCTCGATGGGCCGCTGGTGCACGATTATCGGCCTCATCATCAGCATCGGAACTGCGTACGTCGTCATGGGGTTCGCCAGCATCATGGATTATGTGCAGGCCCTCTTCGGGTTCTTCATCGCGCCGCTTTTCGGTACGGTGCTGCTGGGAATGTTATGGAAGCGAGTTACCCCCGCTGCCGGATTCTGGGGCCTGCTCGCGGGAACCGTCTCATCGGTGACCATGTTCCTGCTGATGAAGTTTGATCCTCACAACTGGGTGCATGTCTTTGCTTTGTCGCCTTTGGCTCAGGGATTGGCGCAGGATATGTATCAGGCGCTTTGGTCTTGCGTGACCTGCGTTGTGATCACGGTGCTGATCACGTTAGTGACAAAGCCGAAGCCGGACGAATCGCTCCGAGGCTTGGTTTACAGCCTCACTGAAAAGGCACACGAGGAGCATGTCAGTATGCTGCATCGTCCTTTCTTCTGGGGCATGGTCGCGCTGGCTGCGCTCGTAATTCTGCAAATCATTTTCTGGTGAGAACATGCTGACGGAAAAACATCGCATCATTCCGGTCTGGTTTTTTGTAGGACTCCTGCTCCTTGTTTATGGAGTACTCATCTTTATTAGCGGGCTGACAGAGTGGTCGCATCCGCCTGAGACGGTTCTCTCGAACTTGCACGCCGCAATATGGTGGGGCGCGCTGCTGATTGTTCTGGGCGGCATCTACTGTCTGATGTTCCGTCCGAAGGACAACGTGTAAGCAGGGCCGGCAATGTCCATCGTAGCTGGAGTTGATTTTGGAACGCTGAGCGTGCGCGTTTCGCTCGTTGATAGCGAACGCGGACTCCTTGATTCGGCGATCGCCGAATATCCGCTGCATCGCAGGCGTGACGATCCCGAACACGCGACGCAATCACACGAAGATCACCTGAACGCACTCGCTGCGGCGATGCGCGATGTGCTGAAGAAAGCCGGCGTTTCCGGCGATCAGGTGGAAGCCATAGCGCTCGACACAACCGGCTCTTCCGTCATTCCGGTCGATAAAAACATGCAGCCGCTCGGCGAATACTACCTCTGGTGCGATCATCGAGCCAAAGGCGAAGCCGAGGAGATCACCAATGTCGCGCATCGCGAGAAGCTGAAGGCAATCGAATGGTGCGGCGGCGTGTACTCGTCCGAGTGGGGGTTTTCGAAGCTGCTGCATTGGCTGCGGCACAATCCCGACAAACGCGCGCAGTTCGCCTCAGCATTCGAGCACTGCGACATGATCGCCGCCACATTGTGCGGCATTACCGATCCAGCCAAAGTGAAGCGCAGCATCTGCGCGATGGGACATAAGTGGCTCTGGAATGCCGATTTGGGAGGCCTACCGCCGGAAGAGTTTCTCGTCAAAGTCGATCGGCTGCTCGCGGGAGTGCGCGGCAAGTTGCAGGGCGAGTACGCAACCTCCGATCAAATTGCCGGCAAGCTCTCAGGGCAGTGGGCGGAAAAGCTCGGCCTCAAAGCCGGGATTCCCATTCCGGTTGGTGCGTTCGATGCTCATTGGGACGCAATTGGCGCGGGATGCCGCACTGACGATCTGGTGAATGTCGTCGGTACATCCACCTGCATCATCGGCATCACGCCATCAGTGAATCTTGTTCCCGGAGTATGCGGAGTGGTGCAAGGCAGCGTGCATCCCGGTCGCACCGGCATTGAAGCCGGCCTGTCCGCGGTCGGCGACATTTTCAATGCAATTGCCACTCGCGCAGGTACAGATGTAGCAACGCTTACAAAAGGACTAGAAAGTTATCGCGCCGGACAAACTGGCCTGCTGCGCCTCACGTGGGACAACGGCGATCGCACTGTGCTGGTGAATCCGAATCTTCGCGGCATTACGCTTGGCTGGAATCTGCAAAGCACGGCAGCCGACGAATTATTTGCCGCGATTGAAGGTACGGCCTTTCACACACGCGTGATACTCGACCGCATGGCAAAACACGGCGTAACGATCAAACGCGTCGTCAATGCCGGTGGCATTCCGCAGAAGAATGATGTTCTCAATCGTGTGTACGCGAACGTTCTCGGACGCCCGGTGCTTGTGCCTGCGAAGTCGGTTGTCAGCCTCGGTTCTGCTATATTCGCGTTTCTCGCTGCGCGGACGTTCAAGACGGTGGAAGAAGCGCAGGATAAAATCTGTCCGCCCACGAAAGTATTTGAGCCGGATCGCAGCGAGCAGCCGGTTTACGAGCGTCTGTACACGATTTACAGCAGACTTTATTTCGACTTCGGACAGCGCAGCAGCGTATTCGGCGATGTGCTGCCGGCGCTGATCGAGGTCGCCCGCCGCGGCGGGCAGTCCAAAGCCGAACCAAAACGCAGTTCAGCCACTACGGAGAGCGCAAATTGATGACAGCCTTTTTCAAAACGACGTTGGGAATGTTACTTTGCTTAACTATGTGCGCCGCTACCCTGGAAGCCAAGACAAGCGTCACAAAAAAAGCTTTCGGCAAAATGCCCGACGGCACTCAGATCGATGTCTACACGCTCAGCGAAGGCAAGGTCGAGGCGCGCATCATTACTTATGGCGGGATCGTTGTCTCGCTCAAAACTCCGGACAAATCGGGAAAAGTAGATGACATCGTTCTCGGCTTCGACAATCTCGATCAGTATGTCAAGGTCAGCAACGCGCCGGGAAATCCATTCTTCGGAGCGCTAATTGGCCGCTACGCCAATCGCATCGCCAACGCCGAATTCAAACTCGAAGGTAAGGAGTATCACGTCCCTGCGAACGATGGGAAGAACTCGCTCCATGGCGGTCCGCATGGATTCAACAATCAGGTGTGGAAAGGTAAAGAGATCCCCAACGGCGTAGAGCTTACCTATTTAAGCAAAGACGGCGAGGCTGGATATCCTGGCAATCTCTCGGTCACGGTGCGCTACACACTGAGCAATTCAGCTCTCCACATCGATTACTCGGCGACGACGGATAAGCCGACTGTCCTGAATCTGACCAACCATTCGTATTTCAACCTCGCGGGACAAGGCAACGGCGACATCCTCAATCATGAGCTCACGCTGCACGCTTCCAAGTTCACTCCCGTAGATTCCACGCTCATTCCAACCGGCGAGCTTCGCCCGGTTGCAGGCACACCGTTCGATTTTCTGAAGCCTCATCGCGTCGGTGAGCGCATCAACGTTGACGATGAGCAACTTAAGATTGCCAAGGGGTACGACCACAATTGGGTCATCGACTCACAAGGTGCAGGCAAACTCACCGACACCGCCGAAGTTTATGAGCCCACCACCGGTCGCGTGCTCCGTGTCTCGACTACGCAGCCCGGCGTTCAGTTCTATACCGGAAACTTTCTCGACGGCACCTTGAAGGGTAAAGGCGGTAAGACCTACGTCCACCGTGGTGGCTTCTGCCTGGAAACGCAACATTTTCCCGATTCGCCCAATCATCCGAAGTTCCCGACGACGGAGCTCAAGGCGGGACAGCGATTCCACAGCGTGACTGTGTTTAGCTTTTCAACGCGGTGATTTCAGAGGTGGATTTCTAAATCAGATCCACTCGATAGGTTTGTGAATCTGTGATCCTGATGCCCTCGTTTGGGCGAAGAAGTTCCCGCGATGTTTCGGGCTTGAGTGCCGTGCAACCGGCTCCTTCACCATACGCTCTCCGTTGTCGGCCAAGGAGCCTCGGAAACGCATTTCAGTTTGAAACATTCCGGAAGATCCTTAGCGCAACAGACGCGCTTCAGGACGACAAAGCCTGACTGAGCTTTGTCAACGAAGCAGTATGTCGGCTGTCCACTGCTGAAGAAATCTTGGAGCAAACAGCGCGCGCTCCCCACTCCCATTTACACTATTCCTTCTACTCACCTCAGGAGCGCCTTTCCCAATTGGCCACCATCCTCGACGGTAACCGCATCGCGTCGGAGATCAAGGAAGAAATCGCCCTCGATATTAAGCAGCTCGCGAAGCAAGGCATTCGACCCGGCTTGGCTGCAGTTCTCGCCGGCAATGATCCGGCTTCGGAAATCTATGTGCGCAGCAAAGCGCGGGCATGCGAGGAACTGGGCATCTACAGCGAGAAGATCACGCCAGCCGATTGCATCAGTACCGACGAGATGCTCACGGTTATCGCTACGCTCAATGAACGTGAGGACATCGACGGCATCCTGGTGCAGCTTCCCCTACCACCCCAGGTCGATGCTAAGCGTGTGTTGCTAGCAGTATTGCCGGAAAAGGACGTGGACGGCTTTCATCCATTAAATGTCGGCAACCTCTCGACCCAGCGTCCCGGACTTACGCCCTGCACCCCTGCAGGCATCATAGAAATTCTGAAGCGGAGCGACATTGAGATTGCCGGCCGTTCGGCGGTCGTGTTGGGCCGCAGCGACATTGTGGGCAAGCCAATCGCGATGATGCTGCTCAATCAGAATGCCACGGTCACGGTTTGCCATAGCCGCACAGTCGATCTGCCCGCGTGCACGCGTACGGCAGACATACTAGTAGCCGCCATTGGGAAGGCAGCGCTGGTCACGCCGGAAATGGTGAAACCAGGCGCTACCGTAATAGACGTTGGCATTAATCGCGTAATGGATAAAAAGAGAATTGAGCAATTCTTCCCCAACGATCCAAAACGACTCGAGCAATTTGCGGCCAAAGGCTCGACACTCGTGGGTGACGTACATCCGCGAGTTGCAGAAGTGGCTGGCGCAATTACGCCTGTCCCGGGAGGCGTGGGCCCGCTAACGATTGCCATGTTGATGTCCAATACAGTGAAAGCGGCAAAGATGCGACGGAACATTGCATGAGCCTGCGCGTCGGTCTGACAGGAGGGCTCGCCAGCGGAAAAACAGCCGTTGCACAGATGTTTGCTTCGCGCGGAGCTTACCTGATGCACGCCGACGAAGTCGCACACGAATTGATGCAGCCTGGTCAGCCGATATATGAAGAAGTTGTACGCCATTTCGGCGACTCCATCGTCAACGCTGACAAAACCATCAATCGTCCTATATTGGCGGCTATCGCTTTCGAAGGTGAGCGTGTAAAGGAGCTGAATGCGATCGTCCATCCTGGCGTTACTGCGCGCATGCAGCAATGGTTCGCTGAAATGAGCGAGTTTGATCCGAAAGGCGTTCTGGTGTTCGAAGCCGCGCTGATTCTGGAGGCAGGCATGGGCAAGTACTTCGAGAAGCTCGTCGTAGTCACCAGCAATCGCGAGCAAAAGCTCGAAAGATTTGCTCAGCGCGTGCTCGGTACCTCTGTTGCTAATACCGAGGAACTGGAAAAAGCATTGCGCGATGCGGAGCGAAGGCTTGGAGCGCAACTGTCGGAATCAGAGAAGGTGGCTGCGGCCGACTACGTGATCGATAATTCCGGTTCGCTCGCCGAAACCGAGCGCCAGGTTAATAAAATATTCAAAGAGCTCCAGATGGTGGCTCCATCGCCGCCAACTCCGTCTCATTCGTGAGTTTTTATGAAGATATTCCGCCCACTTATTTTTTCCATTGCCCTTGTACTCGGCTTTTATATCGTGACCACCCACGGACGCGGCGCCGGCTTCCATCTACCGTTCACCGACGGGGGCACAGCACGACCCACAAAGATCGAAATCACCCAGGCCGCAGCGCCACCGCCGCTCGATCCGGAAGAGCAGAACAACATCAATGTGTATCGGAAAGTGATTCCGACTGTCGTAAACATCACTTCAACAGCGGTCGCATTTGATTTCTTCTACGGCGCGGTGCCACAACAGGGGCAAGGGTCCGGTTTCATCATCGACAGCGAAGGCCACATCCTCACGAACTACCACGTGATCGCCGGCGCGCGACAAGTGGAAGTCACACTTTCGAACAAAAAGAAATATCGAGCCGACGTAATCGGCTCGGACCGACAGAAAGATCTGGCTGTGCTCCAGATTCCTGCAAGAAATCTCACCCCTTCTGTGCTCGGCGATTCGAAGACCCTTGAAGTAGGACAGAAGGTTTACGCGATCGGAAATCCGTTTGGCCTAAGCGGCACGATGACGCGCGGCATCATCAGCTCAATCCGCTCGGTCCGCGGTCCAGAGGGCAACGCCATCGATCAGGCGATTCAGACCGACGCCGCGATCAATCCCGGCAATTCCGGCGGTCCGCTGCTGAACTCGCACGGCGAAGTAATCGGCATCAACAGCATGATCCTTACCGGCGGCGCAGAGCAGAGTGCCGGTGTGGGATTCGCAATCCCCATCAATTCCGCCAAGGCAGTGCTAAACGATCTGGTGGAGTTCGGCCGAGTCCGCCGTCCCAGCTTGGGAATTGCAGGCTTGCTGCCAATCGGACCTGAACTCGCCGATCAGTTGGGGTTAGCCGCTGATGCGGGTGTTCTAGTTCAACAGGTCGTACCCGGCGGCGCAGCCGACCGCGCAGGCCTGCGCGGCGGACGTGAGCGCGCTTACCTCGGTAACATCCCGATCTACATTGGCGGAGACCTCATCGTAGAAATCGACGATCAAGACATCCAAACGCCGCAGGACATCGCCAACGTCCTCGACAGCCATCACGCGGGTGATACCGTGAAGGTTGTCATTTATCGCGGCAAGCAGCGGCTGACCGTGAACGTTACCCTGGACGAATCGCGAGGAGGACAACAGCGCGCAGCGTAGCTGTCGGTCGCTCACGCAGCAAAAACCGTGTCACTCTGAGCAGGTTTTTCCGCGCGTTTTTTCGCGCGGAGAACCGGAGTCGAAGGGCCTTGTGTTTTTCTTCTCGCGGTCACATCAGAAGCACGATGGCCGCACCCAGCAGGTCCTCCAAGTGACAACCGCTCAGAGGTTGTGGTTGTCAACGGTTCTCTTCATTGACTTCTGTGCGTTCCTGCCCTACCTTCGCCTCTTACCTTCAAAACTATGAGACGACTCCTCGGCTTTACCTTCTGCGTGTGTTCGGTTGCGTTTGCTCAAACCAGTTCCACTCCTGTGAATGTAAGCGGAGCGCCGCAGGCGCGTGTCCAACCACAAGCCGCACAAGAAAACGTTGCGCCTCCAGTTGCGCTGGGCACAGTCCGCGCTGTTCATCCAGTTACAAACGGGCTGGAGATCGAGAGCGAGAATGGCCGACTGCAAATCACAGCCTTGCAGGATGACGTCATTCGGGTCCGCGCGACTCGCAGCAATGAATTTGCGCCCAGATATTCCTATGCCGTGCTGCCCACACCTGCCGGCGCGCAACCGTCTTTTGCTGCGAAGACCCAGGAGAGCGCCGATGCCGTCGAGCTTGATACCGCAGCGCTCCGCGTTCGCGTAGATCGCCGCAGCTCGAAGGTGAGCTTTTTGGCAGCGGATGGGACTCTCATTGCGGGCGACTCCGCCTCGATCACCTGGCGGGGCGACGAGTTCAGTGTGCATCGCATCATGCCCGAGGGCGAACACTATTTCGGACTCGGCGACAAAGCCGGCCCGCTCGATCATCGCAATCAGGCGTTCACTATGTGGAACACCGACGCCTACGGCTGGCAGGAATCCACCGACCCTCTTTACAAGACGCTCGGCTTCCTTCTCACCCTGCGCAAAGGCATGAGCTATGGCATTTTTCTCGACAGCACCTTCCGTCAGCACTGGGATCTCGGCAAAGAATCGCCTGACGAATACTCATTCGGAGCGGCGGGCGGCGAGGTCGACTACTACTTCATTTATGGTCCGCGTCCCAAGCAGGTAGTGAGCACCTTTACCGCGCTCGTCGGACGCGCTCCCCTTCCGCCGCTCTGGAGCCTCGGATTTCAGCAGTGCCGCTACAGCTATTTTCCCGAATCGAGAGTGCGCGAGGTCGTTCAGACTTTCAAGCAGAAGAAGATCCCGCTCGACGTCATCTATCTCGACATCGACTATCAGAACGAGAACCGCGTCTTCACTGTCGATCAGGAAAGATTCCCAAATTTCACCGGCATGATTCGTGACTTCCTGAATGAAGGCGTCCACACCATCGCCATCACCGACCTGCACATCAAGCAGGAGCCCGGATACGCTCCGTACGACTCCGGCAAAGCCATCGACGCCTTCATCAAGAACCCTGACGGCACAGATTACGTCGGCAAAGTCTGGCCGGGAGAAAGCGTCTTTCCCGATTTCACGCGCAAAGCCGTTCGCGACTGGTGGGGAAATCTCTACTCCGGCTTCGTGAAAGACGGCGTCTCCGGCTTTTGGAACGACATGAATGAGCCGGCCGTCTTCGAAGTTCCAAGCAAGACAATCCCGGTAGATGCTATCGACCGCATCGAAGAACCAGGCCAGCCTTCCCGCACCACCACCCAACGCGAGATTCACAACGTGCTCGGCATGTTGAACTCCGAAGCCACGCACGACGGCCTGCTGAAGCTGCGGCCCAACGAACGTCCATTCGTCTTGACGCGCGCAACCTACGTTGGCGGCCAGCGCTACGCCGCTACGTGGACCGGCGACAATTCCAGCACCTGGAACCACATGCGCATCTCTGTGCCCATGCTGGAAAACATGGGAATCACCGGCTTTCCCATTGTGGGAGCCGACATCGGCGGATACAAAGGCAGTCCGCAGCCCGATCTGCTCACGAAATGGCTCGAGCTCGGCGCCTTCAATCCCATCGACCGCGATCACACAGAAAAAGGCACCAACGATCAGGAGCCCTGGGTCAATGGCCCGCAGCATGAGGCCATTCGCAAGCGCTATATCGAAGAGCGCTATCGCCTGCTGCCCTACATTTACACCAGCATCGAAGAGGCAACGCGCGATGGAATTCCGCTCATGCGTCCCATGTTCCTCGAATATCCCGACCAGGAGCCTCTGGTCATAGAAGGTGACTGGGCCAACAGCCAGTATCTCTTCGGACACGATCTGCTGGTAGCTCCCGAGCCCTACGAGTTCGCGCAGGAATATCGCACCATCTTGGCCGCCGGAAATCTCTGGTACGACTATTGGACCGGAAAGCAGCTCCAGCCGGGCGAAATCAAAGTGCAGCCCGCGCTCGATACGCTCCACGTGTATGTGCGAGGCGGAGCGATCATTCCCCGCCAGCCTCTCGTGCAAGACACCGCCGAGAAGCCGCAAGGCCCGCTCGAACT
>Ga0070741_10005769_pt1 | contig 27124 bp, 22 predicted proteins | sample Coa_R1_4_FD_66440 | JGI IMG/M metagenome (GOLD analysis project Ga0070741, IMG submission 66440) | Surface soil microbial communities from Centralia Pennsylvania, which are recovering from an underground coalmine fire - Coalmine... | ecosystem: Environmental > Terrestrial > Soil > Unclassified ...
GTCGCTGGTCAACACACTCTACATCCTTGATGAACCCTCGATCGGCTTGCACCCGCGTGACAGCCATCGTTTGGTGCGAATCCTCAAAGGACTGCGTGATAATGGCAACGCCGTGGTTGTGGTCGAGCACGATCCGGAAATTATTCGCGAAGCTGACCACATTATTGATATGGGGCCGTTGGCCGGGGAGAAGGGCGGAGAGGTCGTTTTTGCCGGCCCCTATGACAAGGTTCTGGCTGACAAACGCTCGCTGACCGGCAAATACCTGTCCGGTCGCGCGGAAATTGCCGTACCGAAGCGACGACGGGGTGTGAAGGGCAAACCCACGCTCACAATTAGTGGGGCGGCCGCTAATAACCTTAAAGACGTGACCGTTGCCATCCCACTCGGCTGTATGGTGTGCGTCACCGGCGTGTCTGGCTCAGGGAAATCGACCTTCGTGGAAGAGGTGTTGTATCGGAATTTCAAGAAGCGTAAAGGCGAGTCGGTTGGGATTCCCGGGGCCTGTCGTGACGTCACCGGGTGGGAGCATCTTGCTGACGTGATCTTTGTCGACCAGGCACCGATCGGGACTACCCCCCGCGCCAATCTCCTCACCTATACGAAAGCCTTTGATCCGCTCCGTCGTTTGCTGGCCGACACGGAGCTGTCGCGGTTACGCGGGTACACTCCCGGGACGTTCTCCTTCAACGTCGAAGGCGGCAGATGTGAGACCTGTAAGGGCGAAGGGTTTGAGAAGGTCGAAATGCAGTTCCTGTCTGACGTCTACGTACCGTGCCCCGAGTGTCAGGGAAAACGGTTTCGCGAAGAGGTTCTGGAAGTGACCTATCGCGGTAAGAATCTGACCGACATCATGAACTTTACGGTTGCCGAAGCGCTGGAGTTCTTTGCCGGGCAGGCGGAACTCGTCAAACGGATTACTCCGCTCGCTGCGGTGGGATTAGAGTACATGCGCTTAGGACAGGCTCTGACTACACTCTCTGGTGGTGAGGCGCAACGATTGAAACTCGCCGCGCACATCGGGATGGAAAAAAATTCTTACTCTGCTCCCCTCCTCGGGGGAGAGAAAAGACTTCCCTCTCCTTTTGAGGGAGAAGGGGAGGGTGAGAGTCGCTCCGGAGGGACTCTCTTCATTTTCGATGAGCCTACCACCGGCCTTCACTTCGCTGACATTCAGAAGTTGCTCAACGCCTTCAACCAACTGGTCGATCGCGGCCATTCGCTGCTGATCATCGAGCATAATCTCGAAGTCATCAAATGTGCTGATTATGTAATTGACCTCGGCCCCGAGGGTGGCGATAGCGGCGGGGAAGTCATTGCTACTGGCACGCCGGAAGAGGTCGCCAAGGTCAAGAAGTCGTATACTGGGCAATATCTCGCCTCGGTTTTGGGTCTGGGGTCTAGGACCCAGAGTCCAGGGTCTAAGAAAGTCCAAAGTCCAAAGTCCAAAGTCCGAAATCAGAAAACCCCAGCCCCCAATGGCAACGCCATTGCTGTGGTGGGCGCCAAAGAGCACAACTTACAAAACCTTTCAGTTGAGATTCCGCGCGATGAGATGGTAGTGGTGACTGGCCTGTCAGGCTCCGGCAAATCGACCCTAGTGTTTGATATTGTCTATGCCGAAGGACAGCGGCGGTACATCGATAGCCTGTCTGCCTACTCTCGCCAGTTCATTAAAGTGATGGCGCGGCCTAACGTCGACTTGTTGACCGGCATCCCGCCAACAGTCGCGATTGAGCAGCGCATGAGTCGTGGCGGCCGCAACTCGACTGTCGCCACGATCACGGAGATCTCACACTATCTCCGTTTGTTATATGCCAAGGCCGGGGTGCAACATTGCGTCAATTGCGCGCAGCCGCTGTCGGTGCAAAGTCGTAGTCAGATTCTCGACCGACTACGCGGCGATTTTCGCGGACAAGAGGTCTCTTTCCTCGCGCCGGTCGTGCGCGGCCGTAAAGGCTTTCACAAGGACACGTTGGAAGGGGCGCGGAAGCTGGGGTTCAAAGAAGCGCTTATCGACGGGCGCATGACACCCTTGTCCTCGGGTATGAGCCTCGCGCGCTATAAAGAACACGACATCGAGGTCGTAGTTGGAAGTGCGTCGGTCAACGGCGCGGCGCAGAAGATCGAGCCGTTGCTGCAAACCGCGCTCCGGGTCGGCAACGGCGCGGTGCACCTCAAGGGTGAAAAAGAAGAACGCACTTATAGTGAGAAACTCTTCTGTGTCTCCTGCGGATTGGGGTATGAGCTGCTCGACCCCCGACTCTTCTCGTTCAATAGTCGCCAGGGGGCGTGCCCCGAATGTTCCGGCCTTGGCGCGCGCTGGGAGTTCGATCCGGCCTTAGTGGTTCCTGATAAAAGCAAAACGCTCAACGACGGGGCATTATTCCCGCTCACGCGTTCGGAGTTTCACCGTGAGCATACGAAGTTGCTCCGCGATCTCAAGAAACAGGGAGTGCCGTTAGAGCGGCCGTTCGGCGAGTTAAGCAGTGAACAGCAACGGCTGGTGTTTGTCGGCGATGGAAAGGCTGTGCGCGGGGCCTTCACGATTCTCAACGATGCGATTACTGGGAGTGAGGGTGAAGAGGCGGCGCTGTATCCGAGCCAGTTTTTGACGGAGGTGCCGTGCCCCGCGTGTACCGGCACGCGGCTTAATCCGCGGGCGCGGGCGGTGAAGGTCTGTCACCACGCGATCTGGGAAGTCATGGCCATGTCTGCGGGTGATTGCTTGCGACATATGACGACACTTCCACTCTCGCAGCGCGAGGCATTGATTGGGGCGCCGATTCTCAAAGAGATCGTGCCACGGTTGTCGTTCCTCAATGAAGTCGGACTTTCGTACCTCACGCTCGACCGTCGTGCCGACACCCTCTCTGGTGGTGAGGCCCAGCGCATACGATTGGCCGCGCAGCTGGGCTCGAACTTACGCGGCGTGTGCTACATCCTTGACGAGCCGACCATTGGTTTACACCCGCGCGATAACGAACGGCTGATTACTACACTCCGTAATCTGCAACGGCGCGGGAATACCGTGCTGGTCGTCGAACATGACGAGCAGACCATTACCAGTGCCGACATCGTGATTGACCTGGGGCCGGGGGCGGGAGTGAATGGGGGGAAGGTAATCGCGATCGGGACGCCCGATGATTTGAGAGACAATCCCGAGTCAATCACCGGACGTTTTCTGCACAGTGCTCATCCGCGTCTCGGACCGGTGCGGTCACTAGATAACCGCACCCGTTTGTCTATTGCCGGGGTGCGGGAGCATAATCTGCGCAACATCGACGTGGAGATTCCCATCGGCACGTGGACCTGTGTGACGGGTGTGTCGGGTTCTGGCAAGAGTTCGCTTGTGCAAGAGGTCTTAGTCAAAGGGCTGAAGAAGAAACTCGGGTCCTTCGCCGGCCGTGCGGGAGTGCACGCGCGGATGGAAGGGACTGATCCCATCGAACGGGTCGTGGAAGTCGATCAGACGCCCATCGGGAAGACTCCCCGTTCTGTACCGGCATCGTACGTCGGATTCTGGGACGAAGTGCGCAAGCTGTTTGCGCTGTTGCCCGAGGCGCGATTGAAGGGGTATCTGCCAGGCCGGTTTTCGTTCAACGTCAAAGGCGGACGCTGCGAGACCTGTGCCGGGCAGGGCGAAATAAAAATGGAGATGAGCTTTCTACCGGACGTGTACGTCGCCTGCGAGGAATGTGGCGGGAAGCGCTACAACGAGGAAACTCTGTCAGTCGCCTATAACGGGAAGCATATTGCCGATGTCTTGAACATGACTATTGAAGAAGCCGCGACTTTTTTTCACGGGGTGCCGAAAATTTCCGGGCCACTTAGGCTGTTAAATGATATCGGCATGGGCTACATCACTCTCGGGCAGACGAGCAATTCACTCTCAGGTGGTGAGGCCCAGCGAATTAAACTCGCGTATGAGTTGGCGAAAGAGTCTCGCGGGAAAACACTCTACGTGTTAGACGAACCGACGACGGGATTGCACTTCGCGGACATCGAAAAATTGATCCGCGCGCTCCACCGCCTTGTCGATAAAGGTAACACAGTAGTGACGATCGAGCATAACCTCGACATCGTCAAAGAGGCAGACTACGTCATTGACCTCGGCCCGGAAGGTGGCACCGGGGGGGGGCGGGTCGTTGCCTGCGGTCCCCCTGAAGAACTGCTCAAGCACTGGCGCACCTCGCATACGGCAAAGAGTTTGCGGGAGTATCTGGGTGTAAGCGCGAGTCAGTAGTGGGTGTCGAGGCGGGTAATCGCGCGTAGTCGCAACGGCCTTATTCCTCACTTTTCGACCCTCACCCTATCCCTCTCCCTAGCAGGGAGAGGGCAGTACGAGCGAAGCGAGAGCGGGTGAGGGTAGTTCTAGAGTAAGCTCAACCGAAGTTCGTTTTAGTCCTGCATTGCTCACCCTATCCGTTCCTATTCTTTTTTCGCGGTGGCAAGAAATTGCGAATCAACCGGCACCTTCATGCCGGTAGAGAGTGCGTTGGTGTTATGCGCAGTACTAATGACCGCCAAAAGCTCCTGATATTGAGCAGGAGTCATCCCTTTGGCAAACGCCGCCGCCGTATGCGAATAGATGCAGTAATCACATTTGTTAGTAATGGACACCGCAATATAAATCAGCTCCTTAGTCAGGGCGTCGAGGGCTCCGGGTTGCATGACCTCACGTAGAGTTTCCCAGGTCCGCCTCAGGGTATCTGGATGATTGGCGAGCGCCTTCCAGAAGTTGTTCACGTCCTGAACATTGCGGGTCTGTTTAATGTCATCGAAGACAGCTTTGACCTCCGCCGAGGCGTTCTCATAGTCTATAAGAGGGACAGTAGACATGTGTACCTCCGAGCTAGAATTGTCGGGTCATGACGAGAGCGAGGACAGATATGCCGAGGGACAGTAGACATGTGTACCTCCGAGCTAGAATTGTCTAGTCGATAATGCCAGATTGCTGGGTGCTGCCTGGAGTTTTACTTATCGTAAGTCAAATTCTTAATGTAATCTGCCGCCACGCGGCCTTTTACCGCAAACCCTAAGTGGGGTGAAGCATCACACATTCCGTATCCGGCTCCGAAGAAAATAGGGGGGTGCTCATTGAGGACCTCTCCCCAGAGGTGCTCATTGTTGAACGCCTGGAGTACCTTGATGTAGGCAATATCGTGCGAGAAAAATGCCCCTCCCTCAGACAGCCGGGGCCAGATGCGGAGCAAACATTCCCTGGCCGAAGAGGACAGGTCAACATCCGTGAATGCGAAGGCAATCTGAGGCGGCAATTCTGCTTCTAGAGTTTCGTTAAACCAGCCCTTAATGAAGGTGCAAACCGATATCTCTCCGTATCTCTCTATGTTTGCCTTGACCACATCGAGGGCCGCGGCGTACTGCCCTACCTCCCAGTGCCCATTCCTCACCCACGCCAAACTCCTCCTGGCGTGGAGGTCAAAGGTGTTGTAAGCGTCGGCCTCGGGCAACCCCTCGAAGCTATCGAAGACGAACATTCCCCGGCCTGTCATTTTCGCCACGATCGAGAGCTTCGCCGTACTTCCGCCGTTGAAGCATCCGCACTCGACCACCGCGCCAGGACACTCTATCGAGAGCAACGCCTCGGCAAGAAACAGTCCGTCTGTCGGCGTTGTTCTAATATCCATTTCCCTGTCGATGCGTTTGAACCGTTCGAGGATGGAGGCCCGAATCGACCTGTCGTACCTTGAGCTTTCTCCGCTCTTGAGAAATAAGTCTTCGTATCTCGCCTCGTTAACGCGCTCTGCCGCGTAACTGATAGCGTTGCCCACAGCCGCTACCCGCCTTGAGGCGCTGACCACCACATCGATGGCTTTCTTGCTGACAGTCTTAATACTGTTTTTGTTCATGCCTGAAGGCTCCTTACAACCGCCAACATTTTAGGGCATCCCTGCGCCCGGTGATTTTTTTCGCACGACATTCTCGCTTTTAGTAACCCCACCAACTGCCGTGAGCCCTAATGAAGCCGTGGCAGTCGTAGAGTTAGTCGAAGAAATGCCGGGAGAAGGCATCTGCCATGAAGGCTCCAAGTCCTCTATCATGCCATGGCTTCGTCCTCCGCCTTGAGAAGGACTAGCGTCTGCTGTTCCCCATAGTTAATCTCATCGCGGGTCTCATTGCCTATACCTATTAAGCCAAGAAACCCGCCTTCCACTGCACCACTCTCCCTGAGCTAGTAGCCGCTTAACCCGTGCTCACGTTACTCTACGGCAAGGGAAACCCTCTGACAAATTTCGTGCTGAATAATATCTCCCTCTCTTTTTTGCGCCCGCACCAGCATTCATCCATGGCGTACGAGCGCCATAAAATCTTCTAAAATCGCATCTTCAGGGGGCATACGGCCTTCAACCCACTTCACTTGGTTTGCTTCTTGCCACTCCCAGTGCCCGGGGCACTCGGCCACTGCCCAGCCCTCATAATAGTAACTAATCTCGTTCAGGACGAGCTCTCCGTTACGACGCAGGACATCAACGGCTAACGACTGTGTCCCCAGGGTGCGGGCGACCCGGAAGGCAAGTCGTACGGCATCCAGATCAATCAGGTCAGGCGTGTGGTCGATCCTCCCGCTCCCACTTGCCCGGAAGTCACCCGGACGGTTCAATCTCCGGAACCCAAACGCCCGATGACCAATCACCGTGATTCGAGTGTCGAAATCGTTTCCCGGGAGAAACTCTTGCGCCAGCAGGTAATTCGTCTGGAGATCCTCCTCACGGTTAACTCTTAGCGAATGTTCCCTCCTCAGTCGCCTCCAACGCTGACGCAAGCGGCGGGCTGTCCAGAGGAGAGGATGCTCTAAACGAAAGAGACCAGCACCGAAGAGTCGGTTGATCCACGACCGCGCCTCCGAAGCATTTCTCACTATCCGTACGTTCATCGACATAATTCCGGTAGCGAGCTTGATGACGAGAGGGTAGTGAGCGGTCTGAGCGAAACGGATCGCGTCGTTATAGTTCCAAAACACCCAAGTCAGAGGGTACGGGAGGCCTGCTGCTTGTAGTAAATAATGTTGCGCGATTTTGTCTTCGAAATGCCAGATGGTTTGCCGGTTCGGAAAGAGGGGCAGGTCACGTACATGATCAAGGGCGAGGATAAGCTTTTTCGGCCAGGTATTGCGCCCAGAGGCTTGCGAAAACCACCACATGAAACCATGGCAGCCGTCGAGTTGCTTGAAGAAATCCGGGGAGAAGGCGTCGACGACCTTGGCCTCATGCCCCTCAGCCCGAAGCAAGTCGATCCACCGGCTGGAGAAAGATTGATACCTACCACTGCCCAGCAGCGTATTTTCTGGCTGTATCGCGATCCTGTAGGAAGCCATAAGATTTCATCCTTGTTGTTCTAGGTGTTCCTGGTATATCACTGATAAGCTCCGCATCAAAAACGGCCAATGTAACCTCTCAACATGCCGCATCGGCCTTCGTCGCACTAAGTACAAGGGATAAAAGTTTATCGCGGGACCGGAGACGAGAAAGGAGAACATTGTGGCACGAACACCGGCGCAAGCTGCGATGGAAAAAGCCGCTCGCACGTATTTCGAGAACGTCACTAAGGGGAATGTCGACGGGATTCTCGAACTGTTCGCCGAAGACGCCCACGTGATTAACCCGATGACCGGAGAAGAGGGAATTCGCGGAAAGAATGCGCTGCGTGCGTTTTATACGAATCTGGTGAGCAGTTTAGTTGATTACCATGCCGGACCGACAGACATCGTAATCGAGGGAAACAAGTTGGTTGCGCCTCTGCACCTGGAGGGCAAAACCAAAGACGGAACACCAATTGTGATGAATAACCTCAATTTCTGGACATTTGACGAGAAAGGGAAGTTCAAAGTTTTGCGGATCTACATGGACACCTTTCCGTATCGTCAAGCGTTAAGTCAGGCAATGAGCAGTGGGAAGAAGTAGTTTGACGGCAAGCAGTTCTTGCTCTTCAAGAGTCCCTCTATCGAGAAGATTGTTCCGGTGCGAACATCGGTACCTTACCGGCTAGCAACGTTCCCAACTCTTTGGCCGCAAATCGCAACCCGACGTAGAACGTGCCAAACAAGCCGTAGACCGCACTGGCTTCGTCAAAGCGCATTTCGTAGACCAACTTCTTGAACACCAGTGGATCATCGGCGAAGAGGTCTACGCCCCATTCCCAGTCGTCGAAACCGATCGAGCCGGAAATGACCTGCGTGACTTGTCCGGCGTATTTACGGCCGATCATGCCGTGATCACGCATCATTAAGTGACGTTCAGTAATTGGAGCACTGTACCAGTTCTTGTGCTCGCCGCGTTTTTTATCCATCGGGTAGAAACACACATAGCGACGTGGGGGGATTTCCGTCCACAGGCGCTGACTCATGGCTTGCCGTTGCCGGGCCAAGTCAGCGTCGATCGTTCGTTGCCACTCCGCCGTTCCAGGTTGAATACCTTTCTCCTGAAGTGAGGCATACAAACGCGTGCTGCCTTCATACAAACCCATTTCGACGACTGACAAATATGAAGTCGTGGGTTCGAGGATTTCGCTGAAGCGAAGCGTAGCGAGCCGCAATTCGGCTTCATTGAGTTCATCGAACGTCTTGCGGAAATGCAGGAACAGCAAGTCACCTTTATGTCCGAGCATCGAGAAAATTGCACTCTGTCCGTCTTTGCGTTGTTCCATCCCGGCGAGAGTTACGCTCGCTTCCTCAACAACTTTCTTCTGCTCGGCGGCCGGAAGTGCCCGCCAAGCCGTCCAACGAATACGAAACATTTGGTGAAGCATACTCCAGCCTTCGAGGGTGAGAGGGACGGGAGGCATGGTGGGCGTACGGGTTTCGGGTTGAGTCTTGCCGTGTTCGTGTTTCATATTGTTTATCCTTAGGAAGTAGGACGATCGATTCTTACGTACGGCAAGGGCGTATAGCTATACGCCCTTACGAAGGCTTAGAGTGTTTGCTTTAGGGCAATCATTAACTCGCGCAAATTACCACACGCCAAGACTATGTCACAGATAGGTTCGTAGAGTTTCATCACACTGTCGCCGGTGTTCCAACGCGCGATGGGTTCGGGATTCAACCACACGAGTTTCTTGGCAGAATCACGGATGCGAGCGAGCAGGTCTGCGCGCGGCGGACGGCGGTTGTTCCGTGCGTCGCCGAGGATGAGCACGAGTGTTTGCCGACTCAGTATTTGTTCACCATCGTGCTGCCAAAATTGTTGCAGCACTTTGCCAAAGTCGGATCGTGCGTAGAGATCAAGTTCCGTATGTGGGATAACGTGCCCGTTCTCGAATGAGACTTCGCACAGACGATCAACATAGGCGAACGAGCGGACATGGCCGAAATACGCTGACGCCGGAGCAAGGAGAGCAAGCAGAAAGTCCGCTACCGTAGCGACCGAGCCAGATAAATCGCACAGCACAACGAGGTCAGGTTTCCCCGGCTTACGTCCGCGTAACAAGAGTTCGAGCGGCACGCCACCTCGGGTGATTGACGCACGAATCGTCCGACGAAAATCGAGCCGCCCACGCTTACGCGGTTTGTAACGTCGGCTGAGCCGCCCACGCAATTGACGGGCAAGCGCTTCGACTAGCTCTTTCGTTTCTTCAACGTCACGTGCATCGAAGAGGCGAAACGGTTTCTCTAGGAGCATTTTGCTTTTGGGCGTTGGGAGTCGGGAGCCGGAGAATTGGGGATCAGACGACAGGGGTTGGGGGACAGGGGTCGGGGGTCGGAGGTCGGAGGTCGGAGTTGCTTCTTTATTTTTCGCCTCTCGGTCTTTGTTGTTGTGAGATTGTTGCTCGGATTGTTTGGATGTCTGGCTCTTTGCCGTGCGTGACTGCTGGAGTGGCGGTTCTTGTGGACGTCCAAGATTTCCTTGTGTCTTTGTACGCTGCTGCCCACCGTCTCCGGCACTGGTGTGAAGTTTCCCTTTGTGTCTTCCCTTTGGGCCGACAAAGAAACGAGCGAAGACTTCGTCAAACGTCACACGCTCGTCTTCTTCTTTCACTAAGCACGCCGCCAGTGCCTCACGGAGAAATTCTTGCTCAAGGCCGACGGCACCCACTGCGTCCATTGCATCCATACTTTCGGCGATGGAAATCCGGAGCCCTGCAGTGCGGAGTGCGGAGATGAAACGAAGCGTCAGCTCGCTAAGAGGAGTGGGGAGTTGGGGTCTGGGAGTTAGTGGATCAAGCTTGAGACGATGGTCTTGCATATTGATCGACGAAAGCCTTCTTCCCAATTCCTAAATCCTAAAGCCCAGATCCTAAACGCGTGGCTTCCGCTTCTCCCGATAGGTTGCCATCGACTCACTAAAGTCGCTGGTTTCTAATGAGGCAGACCGACCGCGATTAATCTCTTCCTCTAAAGTCGGTGTGTCGAGTACCCACGACCGACCAAGAAGATGCTTGACCGCAGCGGCAGCTTTCCAGCCCACCTGCAAGCAGCGTTCGACGAGTTTCTGTGTTTCGTCGATCAGGCGTTCAGGTTCCACGATTCTCGTGAGCAACCCCCACTGCTCGGCCTTGGCAGCATCAAACCGCTCTCCAAGAATCACGATCTCCTTTGCCTTGGCCAGACCGATGAGTTGCGGCAGGCGATAGGTAGCTGTCGCGTCCGCAGGCGAGCCGTACAGCACTTGTGGTGAGGAAAAGAAAGCGGTACTGGCTGCGATACGAAAATCGCAAGTGAGGATCAACTCGAACCCCGCACCGAGACAGGGGCCGTGAATCGACGCGATGGTTAACTGAGGCAAGTTGTCGAGAATTTGCAGCGCACGCTCCCACGGTGCCCACGCCGCACGAATTGCTTCGGCCGTTGTCGGACGTTGGGCCGCTGCCCGCAAATCCATTCCCGAACAAAACGCTCGCCCCTCACCTTTGAGGACGACAACACGCAAGGTTGCGTCAGCTTGAATCGCGTTGCACGCCTCCTCCAAGTCTGAGATGAGCTGGTCATTGACGGCATTGAGTGAGGCAGGGCGATCGAGAATCATATACCCTACCTTCTCCGTCTTCTCTAAGCGAATAGTATCCCATTCCATGTTGAGCCTCTGGGGCAAATTTTACGTTCCTGGTGTCAAGTTCCACGTACCACGTATCGCGTTCCCTGGTTACGTATCGCGTGTTCCGTGAAGCTTTCCCCTCCGTTTTACGTTTCCTCCGCAGCGCCTCTCTGTCCACTGCCCACCTTAAAGAAATCCGGCGGGTCTGATAAGTCAGTAGTCAGTAGTCAGTAGTCAGTAGGTGGGCGGGATGTAGTTATACCGTCATGAAGGCCGGCTGCTGACGGCTGAGCGCTTAGCGGTAAGGAGATAACACCCCGCACATGGCAATTACGCTTACCCAATTACTTGAGAGAATGTTTACGGGCGACGAAGTGGCGCTTGCACGCTTGATGACCTTAGTTGAACGTGAAGGGAAAGAAGTCGGGCCTATTTTAGAAGCGATTTCCCCTCGGCTGGGCAAGGCGTTCACCATCGGAGTTACCGGGCCTCCCGGGGCCGGGAAGTCGAGTGTTGTCGATCGCCTAGCCGCTCTCATGCGAAAAGCAGGAAAGACCGTTGGAGTGGTGGCGATTGACCCGTCGAGCCCCTTCACCGGCGGCGCGTTACTCGGTGATCGCATTCGCATGACGCAGCACTACCTCGACAAAGGCGTCTTCATCCGCAGTATGGCGACGCGCGGAAGTCACGGCGGTCTGTCTCGGGCAACCAAAGATGTCACAAAACTGCTTGACGCCTTTGGCCGGGATTATGTGCTGATCGAGACGGTCGGTGTGGGACAGACAGAACTCGACGTGATGGGCGCAACGGACACCGTCCTTGTCACGGTTGTGCCGGAAGCGGGTGACGGTGTACAAGTCATGAAAGCCGGCCTCATGGAGATTGCCGATATTTTCGTAGTCAATAAAGCTGACCGCGATGGTGCGAATCGCATGCAGACGGAGCTTACGTTGATGCTCGATCTCAAATATAGCAACCTCCCGCACCCGGAGCCTGGACAACCCTTCTGGCACATCCCCGTACTTCAGGCACAGGCGCTGAACAATGTCGGGATGGATGAGCTGTTTACGGAGCTAGAAAAGCACCATCAATATCTTGGTGAGAGTGGTGAATTACAGCGTCGCCGCAAAGCCCGTCGCCGGGAAGAATTGTTCTCACGGGTTGAGTACGAAGTGCGTCGTCGCCTAACCACCAAAGCACAGGCCGACTCCGACTTCGCCCGTTTTCTTGACGAGGTCAGTGACGGGAAAATTGATCCCCATGCGGCGTCGGTGAAAATTTTAGAAGGATCGGTGTTGCACGAAGCGACGTAAGAACAGTGATGAATAATGAGAAGCTCAAGAATTCACTAGTGAGTTTTCTTTTACTTTTTAGGCCTCATTACTTGTTACTCAGGACTCATGACTATCCAAGAAGGAGGAATCCCCATGAAAGCCGCAGTTCTCTACGAACTCAAAACTCCGCTGAAGGTTGAAGATGTTGATCTCGAGAACCCGAAAGCTGGCGAAGTCCGGGTAAAGATCGTCGCCAACGGCGTCTGCCATAGCGACTATTCAGTTATTCACGGTGTGTTACGTTCGCCACTGCCGGTTGTCCCTGGCCACGAAGGTGCGGGGATCGTCGAAGAAGTCGGGCCAGAAGTCACGATGGTCAAACCTGGTGACCACGTTGTGCTGTCCTTCGCTCCGTATTGCGGACATTGTTACTACTGTTCCATCGGCAGACCGGTGCTATGTGACAACATGCGCTTAACGATGGGGAAAGGGACACTGCTCGATGGCACCACACGTCTCAAGAAGAATGGGAAGCCGATCTACCACATGGCTGGAGTGTCGTGTTTTGCACAACATACAGTGGTCGCAGAGACCTCATGTATAAAAGTCGCCAATGATGTACCACTCGACAAAGTCTGCCTGGTTGGCTGTGGCGTGATGACGGGAGTCGGCGCGGCGATTAATACTGCGAAAGTCGAACCTGGGACACACTGTGTGGTGATCGGCTGTGGCGGTGTAGGATTGAACGTCATCCAAGGATGCGCGATCGCCGGCGCTGCGACGATCATCGGCGTCGATTTGATGGACAACAAGTTGGAGTACGCGAAACAGTTTGGTGCAACGCATACAATCAACCCCACTAAGCAAGAGCTGGTGAAGACCGTGCGCAATCTGACCGAGGGGCGTGGTGCGGATTATTCATTCGAAGTGATTGGCTTAGGCAAAACTATCGAGCAAGCCTATGCCTGTGCGCGTCAAGGTGGGACTACGATTGTGGTCGGCGCACCTTCACGTGAGGATACGGTTACCATCCCGGCGTCGAGTCTGCTCACAGAGAAAGTGATCAAAGGATCAGTGTATGGCTCGGCTCGGCCGCACGTCGATATGCCGCGGTTGATTGACCTGTACATGAAAAAGAAACTGAAGATCGACGAACTGGTGTCGCGGACATACGTACTCGACGAAGTGAACGCGGCGATGAGCGCACTCGAAAAAGGCGAAGTCGCTCGCAGTGTGGTAGTGATGTAATATATATACTTCGAGGGAGACTAATACTTAACAAAGAATAGTCAAGACGAACTTCGTGCGGAGGTCCTATGCCCCTTTTCGAGTATGCGTGCAAAAAATGCGGCCACCGGTTTGAAACCCTGGTCATGGGCTCGGCCAAACCCACTTGCCCAACGTGTAACAGTGCCAAGCTGGAGAAGCTGCTGTCGACATTTGCCGTCAGCAGCAACGGCGGCGGAGATCCACAGCCTGCTATGGGTGCGTGTGGCTCGTGCGGCGACCCACGTGGCCCCGGTGCCTGCGCGTGGGATAATTGAGCATCACAGTGGGTGCGGAGAGATAGGTTATGACTGTCTCTCCCGCCACTATGAACGCGCTGGCCTCCCTTGTTTCCACCCGAGCAAGTACTCCAGGGTTCCTTTGCTCCTGATAACAAGGCCAGTGGTGTTGCTACCACTTTCAGTTGCCGTTCCAAGAGCCGTCGTTCCGGTTTGTTGACCACAAAAGACAATGCGTGTGGTGTGCCTGCGCCGCTTCTGTTCACCGTCCCCCAGAATAAGTGTTTGGAAGTGAGGAATATCATTCCAAACCTATACTCTCGCCGAAGGCAACCAATGAGAGTTCGAACACGCACCTTTGATCCACCCGCGCTCCTTTTTCGCGCAAGCATGTAACGATTTGTTGTTCCATGCTTCACTCCCCTGCTTTTCATAGGGAAGTTTAAGGCCGAATAGTCTCTGCCGATAAAAGAAAGAGTAGAGGGGCCATAGACGTCGTCTCGCGATTCGCACCTGCTTAAGCCCAGTCACCATTAGTTTGAGTGTGGAGAACGAAAGCAATCCATGGATTCGTACGGGAAAGCCCGGCAGATTGAAGCCGAACTTGTAGGCCTGCTCTACAAGCAAGCGCCTCCGGGTTTCGTGGCGACTATCCTGAATGCGGGGATTATCACCTGTGTTTTGTGGTCGAACCTCGCACCCTCCCTGTTAATTATCTGGTTTGCCCTCGTCGGGGGGATCACCGCGTGTCGCTTTCTGCTCGTCCGGCGCTACCAACGCGCGGCCCCGGCAGTAGACCAGGTTGCGTATTGGCGTACCCTCTTCATCGTAGGGGCCGGCGCCGCGGGGAGTACCTGGGGGGCGGCGAGCATTTTTTTGTTTCCTTCGCAATCAATCGTCCACCAAGTCTTTCTCGTGTTTATGCTGGGCGGCATGGCGGCTGGCGCCGTCGTGGCCCTGTCTTCGGTCATGCCCGCTTTTCTCGCATTTTTTCTCCCCACCATCCTGCCCGTTACTGCCCGACTGTTCTTTGAAGGAAGCGCTGTCCACATTGCTATGGGGCTCCCTTCACTCGCTTTCGCAGGAATGCTGTTGGTGACCGCGCGCCAGTTTCATGCATCACTCACGACGTCTTTCAGCCTGCGGCTTGATAATCTCGATCTCGTGCAAAGTTTATCCTTCGCCAAGGAGCAGGACGAGCGTTCTAACCGGCAACTCCTGGAATCGAATCAGGCTCTCAGTAGAGCGATACTTGAGACGAAGGCCAGCGAAGAGCGCTTCCGTTTGTTAAACGCCGCGTCCCCGGTTGGCGTGTTCCAGACCGACGCCGAAGGCCGGATCCTCTACACTAACCCGCGCTGGCAGGAAATTGCCGGGATGACGCCGGAAGAGAGTCTCGGCGATGGCTGGATGAAGGCTGTCGCTCCTGAAGACTGGGAAACGGCGGTAACAGGGTGGCAAGCCTGTGCACAGGAGGGCCGCCAGTTCTTCCATGAGTTTCGTTTCCGCAAGCCGCAAGGAGAGGTACGCTGGGTGCAGTCACGGGCGGCTGCTCTGCGTACTGAAAATGGTGAACTACTAGGGTATGTGGGTACGGTTGAGGACATCACCGAACGCCGGGTGATAGACCAGATGAAGGATGAGTTTGTGTCAGTCGTGAGCCACGAACTCCGGACCCCGTTGACCGCCATTCGCGGCTCCCTGGGACTGTTGGCCGGGTGCGCGCTAGGACCATTGTCCGACAAAGGGCAACGGATGCTAGACATCGCGGTGCAGAACACCGACCGCTTAGTGCGACTCATTAACGACATCCTCGATATTGAGCGCATGCAGTCGGGCCGGTCCACTATGGCCAAGACTTCCTGCGATGCCGCCGAGTTGGTGGCCCAGACAGTGGAGGTGATGCAGGCCATAGCAGGAAAGGCAGGAGTTACGTTGTCCGTTCAGCCCCAGTCGGTACGGTTGTGGGCCGATCCCGACCGCCTTATCCAGACTCTGACCAATCTCCTGTCCAACGCTATCAAATTCTCGTCCCCGGGCGGCCGAGTATGGCTCACCGTCGAGCAACAAGAGGATCACGTTTTGTTCCAGGTCAAGGATCAGGGGCGAGGCATCCCCGCCGATAAACTCGAAAGTATCTTCGAGCGGTTTCAACAGGTCGATTCGTCCGACTCGCGGAAGAAGGGCGGCACAGGGCTGGGACTCGCTATCTGCCGTAGCATCGTGCAGCAGCACAGGGGACGCATTTGGGCGGAGAGTACGCCTGGTAGGGGTAGTGCTTTCTTTTTCACCCTGCCGTTAGAGTAACCCGCGCTATAAAAAGCATCTGAGTCCTAAAACTCTCCGAACTCAGTTAGTCCTGAACGTGAGCTTGATGCGCCCCTCGGCTCGGGGGATCTCTAGCCTGTTATCGTTCTGAGTGATCTTCAGGTTCACCGGAGCGCTAGCCGAGAGTTGCCACCCTGCGGGGAGTTCCAGCGTAAGGCCTTGGATCTGACGTGGCGCCTCCAATTGTATTGTCTTCCTGTCGTCAGACAGATCGATATTGATGCGGTCCCGCGCGGCCCACCAGGAACCAAATTCTCCTAGCGTCCCAAACCAAGCGGAGCCCTTCATCGCTTTAACAAACCCACGCTCGAATTCAAGTTTGTGGTCGAGCACATCGGGATGGATTAGTATCATCATGCAAGCGCCGTAGCGGGCGAGCTTTTTGGCGAGCTCGAGCGCTTGCGGCACACGCTCTCCGAGCTTAGGAGGTGCCTCGTCCTCGATCGTCACGGGAAACTCGAAAGTTTCGGTGGCGGCCGACACGTCACGATCATACGTGAGCCGGAACGGCAGGTGAGTGAGGGAGTTGTTCGCGGTCACCGACGAGTTGAACAGATAACCGGTTGCCTGCAACGCCTGCGGCAGCTCGTGGGGGTTCTGCAGATGCCCCGCCCGGAACGATATCACAGTCCCGCCGTCGAGAGATTTTTCCAGCAGATACTTACTGACGCGCAGCTCTCCCAACACCGTCCCGTTAAAGGCCGTATTCCGGTCCTTCACGAACGGCCGGTAGGTGGGATAGCTCTCATCACCCGTGCCGAGTGGGAACCTGCCGAAGGCGTAAGAATGTGACACCGAGTGACTGGCGACTTCCATGCCGAGTGCGCCTAGCCGCTTGACGAATGAAACGCCGTGCTCGTCGAAGAAAATGTCGTCGTTCCAGTCCTTCACGTATTTGGTCTGGATAAAGTACGTCGCTTTGACCCCTTCGCTCTTTTCGTACTCTGCGTAGTGGACGGCGTTCTCTAGCGAGCGGGTGTAATCAATGTCATGGCTAAGAACGACGGCGAGTGACTTGCCGAACGGAACAGTGCCGAGCGTTACGGCCGCCGGCTCACCTTGCCGGTACATAAATTTCAACATGCGCAGGATGACATCAAGCGCCGGCTCATAGTCGTTGACGTAGCTCCGTGCGACGCCCTCCTCGCGGTTGTTGTAGCCCTTGAGGAGGAAGAATCCGATATCAATGCCGAACGCATAGGCCTTCCCCCCGCCGTAGTCTTTCTGCGTAATTGCCGCTGTGCCGTCCTCGTAGACGGCGAGCGGCGGATTCCTGGGCTTGGTATAGTTGTAAGTTCCTATCCGAGCCGTGGTGGTATCCCGCTTGTCGAGCGGCACGCTCAGTTCGCGCGGCTCGCGGAACGCCGCCGTCACCGCGTGGCTGCGATCGAGGCGCAGCTCGAAGTGCGCTTTAGAGGCGGCTGCCTCCTCGAAACCGAACACCTCGTTCAGCCCTCCTCCTAGCACGTGAGTTGCTATCAAGGTGCCGCCGTTGCGCGGGAAAGCGGCAATCGCCTTTAGGGCGACTGCGTCCAAGACCTTGCCGGAGATGGTCGGATACACCAGCACGACTTTATGCTTCAGCGCCCTCTGGTAGTCGTCCGTGAGGATGAATGGGACGCCGATGGATTTGAGTCCGTGCGCGAGGCCGAGCCACGCCGAATTGCGCTCAGTCAGTAGTATCGCAAGCCGGTTGGTCGAGCCTCCGCGATAAGCGTCAGGGGAGGCAATCGTAGCAGCGGGCGCGGAAGTTGATTTGTCGGGACCGCTTATACCCGGGTGAATATAAACGTTGCCTTGGGGGACGGCGAAGGCGGGCAAAACAGGATTGGCTGGGTCAGCCGTAAAAGCAGGACCACCGTAGAGCAAGCCGACCGTCAGCCAGCATATTAGCCATACCCAAGACAAACGTTGAGCGCGCATTACGTAGTGCATTAGAAGATACTCAGTCACTATTGAGAACGAGTAGGAAAAAGAGTCATTACCTCGCACCTGGGCCCGAAGGGAACAACCTTCCCCAACAAGGTTTCTTCCAGAAACCCGCGCTACCAATGGTATAAGAGGGCAAAACCCCCGCCGCGACGAAGGTACTGCTTGTGTCGGTCTTCGTAAGAGCCCCAGATTTCGGCCGAGACCCGGCGCGTGAGTGGGAACGTCACGCCGCCCTGCAATACCCGTGTGTCTCTACGGGTGAAATCCTGGACGGCAGAGATCCGCTCGGCTGCGGTCCCAAACGTCCCCGAGACAAACATTTGCAGCCGGTCGGTCGCCCGCCAAGTCAAGGTGGAGGATAGGCTGTACGAGTCGTTTTCCGGGACGTAATACCCTTTCTCCGTGAGCCAGAGGCTAAAGGGCAAGTAAATTGTGACTCCCGGACTCAACAGGTTGACATCGGTGGACTGGAAACTCATATGCCGATACCCAAAGGAAGGCTCCAAAAATGAAAACGCGGGGTGCACGACCCCGAGTCCTTGAAAGACCTCTCCTCCCGCAGTCCAGCGGGGCGTGAATTGTGGGTCCATCCCCACCGCCGCCTCCACATAGCCCCAGGCACCCTCCCACAGCGGGCTGTATAATTCGCCCGACAGCAGAGTGTCGTGGGAGCCAAAGCGGTCCAACGCTTCTACCCTACCGACGAGCGTTCGGGCGCCGAGGGGCCACGCCGCTTCAAACAGCCAGTTCTGTTCGTCGGGAATATTTTTCGTGTACGAGAAATGGCTGTAGCCGACCTTTATATAATCACGGTACGGCAGCGAAGGCTCAACCTTCTCTTCACCGACCACAGAGCGGGGCGATTGGGGCGACGCCCTCTCCGTCAGTTCAGCGCGTACCGCTTCGATCTTCTGCGCGAGTTCGGGCTCCGGAGCCGCCGCAAAAATTTCCTCGTAGGTACGTAGCGCGGGCGCGTAAGCACCGCTCCAGTAAAAAGTGTCGGCCAAGCCCCGCTTGGCGTCCAGATTGTTCGGCTCTTCATCCAGCACTCTCTCGTACAGCTTCTGCGCCTCAGTAAATTTCTTCTGCCAGGATTTCACCCGCGCCAGCGCGACACGCACATCGAGATCGACCGGGTGCCGAGTCAGAATATCCTCATACAACGCCACCGCGTCATCGTATTTGCCCTGCCACGACAGGACCCGAGCCAACGCTCCCCTGGCTGCGTCGTCCTCTGGTCGGGCGGTCAGACATGCTTGATAGGCGGCGACCGCCTGCTCGTACTGTTGAGCCGCTTCGAATGAGCGAGCAGCGGTAAGCAGCTCCTGCGGTGTTGCAGGGACAGACGGCGATGCGTCTGCACATTCAGGCCGTAGGCCGAGAACAGAGACGAACAAAAAAATCACGAGAGCAAGGAGGCCAGGCGGCAAGGCGCCGCTTTGCCGTTCCAACCCTCTGCTATTCAGATAAAGAGAGAAATCCGTCAAAGTCATGGATCAACACACCGGTTAAACTTGGGTTCGGGATAGTATCCCAGATAGCAGCAACAGCGGTCTGTACGGACTGTCGGCTCTGACCTGCGAAGGTAAGTCGCTCAGGCCGGACTTCCACCCGATGATACACGCGAAACCAGTCGAGCCCGTCCTGCCCTGGAGGAGGAGCGAAGAACAGCCGCCGTGCCGCTCGATCTAGATAGGCGTCGGCCAAATCGCGCCGAGTTTCGCGTCTGAGCACGACGTGGCGTTCCAACGGAAGGGGGCGGGTCTCAACCGCCAACCAGACTGCACTGCTTGTGCTATCCCCGTAGCGCAGGATATCGTCGGCAATGGTCCGGAGTTCGTTGACGTCAGTGCGGTAACTCATGACGGCAACTTCATCGGCCAAGTCCATTACCGAAAAGCCTACCGGTCGACCTTTCACTGTTTGTGAAGTTAACCAGAAGGGGATGACGATCGACAACCGCGCTCTCCCCCGCACTATTGCTTTCACCTGGTCAATGACTCTCAGGTAGGCAAGAAATCCCGATTCGTCGGCCAGGAAGCCGTCAAGGATATACGGCTCAATATCGAGCTGTACACCGGAGAACCCTTTGCCGGCCATCATCGCCATGAGCCGGTGTAATTTTTCGAGCAGCGGCGTAAGGTCATAAACCGCCTCCGGGTAACCGTCGAGAGCGAAGGCTTCGATACCCTGGGCCTGCACCATCGCAAGAAATTGCGTGTACGCTTGCCAGACGTGGTCGGGGTCTGCGGTCGAGGGCATCTGTATTAACAGACGAGTACAGCCGAAGCGCCGACAGGTAGCGACGATCTTCTCACCCTGTGTAAGCGCCGTGCGATACTCCCAGACCCAAAATCCTCGCTTTGCCGTCTGCTGGCGGGCAGGCTGGACTTGTTCGAATGCGAGGGTGTTGAGTACGAGCGTACTCGTTCGAGTGTTCGGGAGCACCACGAGAGAAACCACACGACGCAAGTCCATGCGCCGCGCGGCCGGTGTTAAGGGGATGCGGGCGTCGAAGCGTCCTGTCAGGCTGGCGAGAGGAACATTATCCTCACGCCGGCGTGCTTCTTCGTCGGCAAGGGCGAGAGTCACACTTCCTGAAGCTTCACCGCGCACATGGAGCGTGCCGTAGGACAAGGCATCGAGTGCTCCGCCTTGTGTCTGCAGCTCGAGTTCGTGCCCGCAGGGGCCGTCTGCGGCTGCTTTTGTGGTTAACGTCAACTGAGCCGCCCGATGTGTACTGCTGGCGCATGCTCCGAACGGGCGGACCTGGGTCACCCGCGGGAGCAGATCGACGACCGGGCCAGACAATTGTACTGGAAGTGGAGAAGAAGACTCCGCCTTCGCCTTGAGGGTCACCTTGGGAGTGCGTCCTTCAACATAGACGACCTCGATCTCTCGCGCTTCCGGCGGGAGTGTTTCTGGCATGACGACCTCCTCCGCCAGGGCGGAGCACGTTAGGCTCAAGCTCACACAGAGAGTGACAAGTATGAGAATTCTTGCGAAAAAGGGACCGGCAGGTTGGAGTCTGTCGTTGCGAGGAATCCTTCGACCCCGCTGCGCTACGCTCAAGACAGGCTCCGTGACGAAGGAATCTTTGCCCGAAAATGAGATTGCTTCGCTGCGCTCGCAACGACAATACCGCAACATATCGGATATTTCCACGCTCAAAGGTGCCCGGAGAAACATGAACGTTCCTACGAAAGCGGGATCGAAATACTGCGCAGTCCTCATGTGAACCCTCATGCCTCAACCACCTACCCGATCGCTCGCTAATGTAGTGGAAGACTTTTCAGGAGAATGAAACCCCCGGCGCTCCATCGCCCCCCAGTCTTTCCGCCCCCGCCAAAATTTTACTAACCCCCGTAAGCGCCAAAACACAGTAAGCTGACGATAGCCAAAGGGCTCGAGCACGGTCCACAGCACTAACAGGAGCCGATCTACCAACCCGCCGTAGCGATGAAAGTTAATCTCGTCGAGGACCAGGCTGAAAGTGCTGAGGGCGACCCCGTAGCCGTAGACAACGAGGAAAAACAGGAGCGCAAAGGGAAGATTGATCGCGCCCGTGAGCAGACCGGCGAGCAAACCGCAGAGGCCCAGCGCCTCGACGACCGGCGCGAGTAATTCCACAAAGAAGAAATACGGGTAGACGACCAACCCCATTGCGCCGTAGCGCGGGTTAAAAACTAACCGACGGTGACGCCACAAAGTGTCGGCCAGCCCCCGGTGCCAGCGGTCACGCTGGCGGCCCAAGACGCGCCACGACCCCGGCACTTCGGTCCACGCCACCGGGTCCGGAATGAAATCGACACGCTGCGGCCCCTTTCCCTCGTACCCTTGCCTCCGCAGGCGGCAGACCAGTTCCATATCCTCACCCACCGTGTCGTGTGCATACCCCCCAATCGCGATGACCGCTTCTCGGCGAAAAAGGCCAAAGGCGCCGGAAATAATCAGGTTGCCCCCGAGGCGATTCCAACCCAGACGACCGAACAGAAAAGCCCGGATGTACTCGACGACTTGAAATCCGGCCAGGGGCTGACGGGGCGGGTGGGGGATGACAACTCTGCCCCCGCGGACCTGGGAACCGTTCACGACGCGAATGGTGCCGCCGGCGGCCAAAACGTCTTCACTCAGCAAGAAAGGCCGAACCATACGCAGTAAAGAATCAGGCTCGATTAAAGTGTCGGCATCGATGGCACAGACGAGGTCTCCTGTGGCCATCTGCAAGCCAACGTTCAACGCGTCGGCCTTGCCGCCGTTTTCCTTGTCTACCACTAAGAGGTTGGGATGACTCCGCGAGCGATAAAGTCCGCGGATAGGCTTGGTCACAATCTGTCGCCGATAAATCGGGTGAATAGGGACAAGAGTGAAATGCTCTGTGAGGACGGTCAGGGTTTCGTCCTTAGAGCCGTCATTGACAACGACGACCTCAAGGCTGGGATACGAGAGACTCAGGATGGAGTGGATGCTGTCTTTAATGGTCGCCGCTTCGTTGTGCGCGGGCGCCAGTATGCTGATACTCGGGGCCGTGCGACATCCCAAGATCCGCCAGCGACTTGCCCCCCGTACCTCACGCGTGTGCTTGAGCATCTCCCAGGCGGCGCTCAGCAGCAGGAGTGCATAAAAACTATTGACAAGGAGAAAATAGATAAAGATTGTCCATTCCAAGCGGACCAAAACGAGGGCCGCAAGTTGTGACCAATCCAGGGTCATAACGATCCCGCCAGTTCCATTTCTTCGGGAAGGTCCAGTACTTGCTTCGCCATGTCCGCGGCAAACTGGTCACTGTCGGTGCAGAAGCGACGTAAAAACAGGTAACCGGGAGCGCCGAGGGAGCGCAACGCCAACCCCGCGGCTTGTCGAGCAATCCAGGTCTGGTCACGTAGCAAACCGGCCAACCGGGCCGCGGCCGGCCAGTGACGCACTTTCCCCAACGTGCGAGCCGCGGCCGCCCGCACTTCGGGAGAAGCATCGGTCAAGAGCGAAGTCAGGACTTCAACTCCCTCACTGCCGCCGAGAGCGCCGAGTAAAGTCGCTGCCAGGGCACGAACTCGCGGAGATTCGTCCCGACATAACACTAGAGCCGGCGCGAGAAAGCGCGGATCGGCCAGCCCTTCTGCGACTTGCACGGCCGCCTCGACTTCACGTCCGGAGTGGTAGGCAAGATAATGCACTAACGGCTCGATAACTACATTTCCCATACGCAGAAGCGAGTCTTGGGCAGTGAAACGACAAAGGCCGATCGGATCACTCAAAAGAGACAACAGCGAGTCTATATTTACGGCACTCGGATAATCGATTGCCCATTCGGCTACCTGGGCTCGCACGGCAGGGTGACGGTCCCGGAATAACGGTGGCATGACGCTATGACCACCACCGAGCAGGGTAAAGAGCCGGGCCCCTTGCAAACGCCGCCACCAGAACCTGCTCCGACAGCGAGCTGTGGCTCGAGTCGTCAGGTTCATTTCGCGGGCGAGCGCGGCCAACCTTTGGCGTTGCACCCCACCGAGACTAGGAGCGATACTCACGAACATACGAATTTGTAACCGTACCGAAAGAGCAGCTACCTGATTGCGCTCTGCGTTTGGTATCTCTTCTGCCTCTAATGCCGTCACCAAAGCCTGCCGGGCGAGGACCAGAAGAGGATAGCTTCGCCTCCTATACCACGCTAACCAAACCCCATGACCGAAGAAGAGAAGCAGGAATGCGACAAGCAGAATGATCTCCCCGCGGAGCACCCAGGCTAGTATCGTAGTGAGGTCCATCACTTCACGACCGCAAGGCCCGGCGGATACGTTGCATGAGCACCGGGGGACTAAAAGGTTTGGCTACATAGTCGAACGCGCCGAGTTCGAGCGCCTTCAATTCTTCCGCCTCGGTCGTGCGGACGGTGAGCATAATGACCCGCGTGTCCTGCAGTAGTCCGTCTTGGGCAAGACGCCGAAGTACCGAAAACCCATCCAGTCCGGGTAGGTCAACATCGAGCAGTACCGCCTGGGCTTTGCAGGCGGGATGCTGCCCGGCCAGGGCCTCTACGGCGGCCTGGCCGTCCTTGAGCCAGTGTGTACGATAACCTCGGGTTTCTAATGAGTGGAGCAACAAGCCGGCCAGAGCGTCGTCGTCGTCGACAACGACCACGTCGGCATTTTGTACGGTCCGGGTTTGTGCGGACTGCCAACCCACCGGCAGCACGCGGTCACGGCCTTCTTCCTTCGCCCGGAACAACGCTTGGTCTGCAGCCCGGTATAAGGTCTGGATATCCGTCCCGTCAGCGGGATATTCAGCAATGCCAGCACTAAAGGTGACATGAAAGAGAGAGCTGTCGACCGCGCGGAACTCGTGCGCCCGCAAGGTTCTGAGAACCCTGGTCAATCGCTGCACGGCTTCTTCCCGAGTCATGGTGTACATGCCCACGATAAACTCTTCCCCTCCCCAACGGGCAACCACGTCCTCGCGGCGAAAAGACTGCTGTAAGAGGCCCCCCAGATAATGTAACACTTCGTCCCCGCACAGGTGACCATACCGGTCGTTGATCTGCTTGAACCGGTCGAGGTCTACCACCGCCAGACTGAGGGGTTGTTTCTGGTGGGCGGCTAAACGGAAGAACTGATTCAACACCTCGGTCGATTTCCGGCGGTTCGCCAGTCCGGTAAGGCTATCCGTCTCCGCCACACTGCGGAGGAGTTGATTCCGCTCGATCCGATTGACAATGCGCGCAGTCAGTTCGGGTCCGACGATCGGTTTGCTCACGAAATCATCCGCGCCGGCGGCGAACACACGGTGCACGGTGTCGGCATCAGTACGGGCAGTGAGGAACACGACGGGCAGCTCGTTCCAGCGGGGATCGTTACGCGCTACCCGACAGAGCTCGGTCCCGCTCAGGTCAGGCATGTCAACATCCAGAATCAACAGATCCGGTGACGATTCTTCGAGGATGTCCCAAAATCGGCGCGGGTCTTCGAGTGTGACCAGGTGAACGTTCTTGGGCTCAAGCAGTGCGCACAGGGTGGCTAATATTTGCGGGTCGTCATCCACGGCCATGATCTTGGCCGTGATCGCCCGGGTCTCTTTCAGGACTTGTATCACTTCCTCCAGGACCCGAGCCGGAGGCAGCGGCTTCTGAAGGAAGCGACGCCCGCCCAGCCGCGCAACTTCTACTCTATCGAGAAAAGTGTCTTTGGCCGTCAGAATCAATACAGGCACGGACGGGATGCAGCCAGTCAGTTCCGCCAATAGCGCCAATCCTTCTTCGGCCGCATCGGGCAAAGAGGGGTCGAGTAGCACGACATGAGGCTGTTCACGTTTGAGGGCCTCTCTAGCGGTCGGGACGTTTGCAGCAGTCGTTACGCGCAGACCCGCGGCGGTGCCTTCCGTGACTAATTGCTCAGCCAAAATCGTATCACTATCGATCACCAGCAGGAGAAGACGTGTGGTCTCAGGTAAGGATTCGCACTCTGACTGGACGGTCGAGGGTCGTTCCAATTCTTGCCGCAAGAGAACAATCAGCTCAGACAGCCGCAGGGTCTCGGCTCGGCCTAACGCCGCCTCGGCTTGCAGCATCTGCTCCATCGTCCTCGCAAGACGGGAGCCCTCGGCAAAACCAAAGGTACCGACCGATCCGGCAAGCTTATGGGCTTCCCGCTCCGCCTGCCGCCGCCACTCGTCACTGAGTGTGCCTTCCAACAGCGCCATCACCGCCTGTTCAAGGGCGACGACGCGGTTGAGTGTGGCCTCCTTGAATCGGTCCCAAATCTTGGCCACCGCCGTCAGGGTCTGCCGCTGATTTTGTGTTTCACCCACCCGGACGAGTGGGGGAGCTGAACTGGCCAGTGCAGTGCGACTCATAATCTGAAACCCCTGCCTAGAGGGTGACTTCTCCTTAGGACTGTGAGACAAAACTCTGGGCGAACAAAAGCACAGAGGAGATGAGAACTGTCATTGCGCGGAGCGGTCAGCAACGAAGCAATCTCGGAGATGGCCACGGCTGCGCCTCGCCATGCCTTGCGGGTCAGATTGCTTCGCTGTGCTCGCAATGGCGCCTTACCCTTATGCCGTGTACTGGGGTTTCTCATAGTCCCTAGCAGTTCCATCCCAAGGTCTCGGCGACCCGATCGGCGAGGGTCAACGGATCAAAGGGCTTCGCGATCACACCTTTCACTCCCAGGCTGGCAAACCAACGCTGGTCGCTGGCCTGAACTTTGGCCGTCATCAAAATCACCGGAATGTGACAGATCGCGGGCGTCTCTCGCAGTTGCTGAAAAGTGGTCGGACCATCCATGTCTGGCATCATCACATCCAACAGGATAGCGTCAGGCTGCTCGGCCTCTGCCTTCGCCAGCCCTTCCCGGCCCGAGCACGCCGTCAACACACCCCAGTTTCCCATCATTTCCAGACTGACCTGTGCCACTTCACGAATATCGTCTTCGTCGTCAATGACCAAAATATGCTTGGTCGCCATTCCTTTGGCCCCCCTCTCTTCTCTGGGCAATAAGGTCGTTGAACCACCCGATGACGCGCCGCTCGAACTCTTCCGGGGAAATCCGCCCTTTGGTGAAAAATTGAGTCGGTCCCAGTCTGAGCCGTTCTCGTTCGTCAGCGTCTAAATCTTTGGCCGAGTAGACGACGAGCGGGACGTGACGCAGGCTGTTTTGTTGTCGGAGCCAATTGACCACCGTAAACCCGTCTCCGTCCGGCATGAATAAATCAAGAATCACCAAGTCCGGGGAGTGACGCCGGCTCAGTCGGATTGCTTCCCGCCCCGTCCGAGCGTAAAAGCTCTCAATGCCGTGGCGCTGCAGCGTTAAGATCAGCACTTTGGCTAAGTCGAGGTCGTCCTCCGCCACCAGTACGCAAGTAGTGCTCGCCTGCCCGTTGACGACGCGATTGAGGGTGTGAAACAATGCCGGCCCTTCCACCGGCTTGCACAGCCACGCGGAGACCGCCGTCGGAAAAGATGTCACCTCTTGTGACGAAAGACCGCTTAGAATGATGACGGGAATGTCCCGCGTTTCCGGCAGTTCCTTCAGCGCCGCCGCCGTCTGCCAGCCGTCCATATCCGGCATGAGGAGGTCGAGCAGGATCGCCGCCGGCTGCA
>Ga0070741_10005770_pt1 | contig 27124 bp, 27 predicted proteins | sample Coa_R1_4_FD_66440 | JGI IMG/M metagenome (GOLD analysis project Ga0070741, IMG submission 66440) | Surface soil microbial communities from Centralia Pennsylvania, which are recovering from an underground coalmine fire - Coalmine... | ecosystem: Environmental > Terrestrial > Soil > Unclassified ...
GGCGGGCGATGCGATCGTACCGCGCGTATCTGCGGCGGCTGCCGAGCGCGAGCAATCGGGCCGAGGTGGAGGCGAAGATCGGCGAGCTGCAAAAGCTGATCGAGCAGGAGGAGAGCGCGAAGCAGGGGCCGCCGGAGGGGACGATCGCGCCGAGCGCGAAGCCGCCGGCCAATGCGCCGCCGCCGAACGGCGCGCCGTCGACCGCCGCGCCGTCGACCGCCGCGCCATCGAACGCCGCGCTGCGAATCGCCGGCGCACCGGCGCGGCCGGCCGCAGCGCCGAAGCCGGTCTACCAGCGCGCGTGGTTCTGGGGCGCCGTCGGCGGCGCGATCGTCGCGGTCGCGCTCGGCGTCGGCCTCGGCGTGGGTCTGTCGCAACCGTCGACGACCTACCCGGCTGCGCAGACCACGCTCGGAACGGTGAAGTTCTAGCCATGCGCGCGCCCACTCGCCGCGCGGCCATCGCGTCTGCGCTCGCCGCCTTCGCGCTCGCGCTCGCCGCGTGCAGCGCGCGCGGCTCGCTGGTGATCGTCGACGTCGAGGCCGCGCCGCCGCTCACCGGCGTGGCGCGCGTCCACGCGACGGTGACCGCGCTCGGCGCGACCCGCGACTACGATCTCCCGCCGCCCGCGCCGATCGCCACGCCGTTCACCTTCGGCATCGATCTCCCGCCCGACGCGCGCGGCCCGATCGCGGTTCACGTCGCGTGCCTCGACGCCGCCGGCGCGCCGCTCGGCGCGGGCGACGGCGCCGGCACCATCGCGCCCGGCGACGCCAGCGGCGTGACCGTCACCCTCGGCGGCGCGCCGCTCGACGGCGGCGTCGATCTCGCGAGCGCCGACGCCGCGCCCGATCTCGCCGCCGATCTGCGCCCGCCCGCCGATCTCACTCCGCCGCCGCTGCTCTGCCAGACGGTCACCGTCACCACGCTCGCCGGCAACGGCACGCAAGGCTTCGTCGACGGCACCGGCGGCGCCACCGGCACCACCGAGCTGTCCGCGCCGTTCGGCCTCGCCGCCGACGGCGCCGGCAACGTCTACGTCGCCGACACCGGCAATCACCGCGTGCGCAAGATCGCGCCGAGCGGCGCCACCAGCACGCTCGCCGGCAACGGCACGCCCGGCTTCGTCGACGGCACCGGCGGCGCGGGCGGCACCACCGAGCTCGACAACCCGCTGGCGGTCGCCGTCGACGGCGCGGGCGTCGTCTACGTCGCCGACTCGCTCAACAACCGCATCCGCCGCGTCGCGCCCGGCGGCGTCACCACCACGCTCGCCGGCAACGGCACGCTCGGCTTCGTCGACGGCACCGGCGGCGCGTCCGGCACCACCGAGTTCCACGGCCCCGTCGGCCTGAGCGTCGACGGCGCGGGCGACGTCTTCGTCGCCGACACGTACAACAGCCGCGTTCGCCGCGTCGCGCCCGGCGGCGCCACCACCACGCTCACCGGCAACGGCGCGCCCGGCTTCGTCGACGGCACCGGCGGCGCCTCCGGCACCACCGAGCTCGACACGCCCTACGGCGCCGCGCTCGACGCCGCCGGCAACCTGTACGTCGGCGACAGCGGCAATCATCGCATCCGCAAGGTCGCGCCCGACGGCACCACCACCACCGTCGCCGGCAACGGCACGCAGGGCTTCTTCGACGGCAGCGGCAGCGCGAGCGGGCTCACCGAGTTCAACAGCCCGATGGGCGTCGCGCTCGACGGCGCCGGCAACCTCTACGTCGCCGACGAGGGCAACCACCGCATCCGCAAGGTCGCGCCCGACGGCAGCACCAGCACCGTCGCCGGCGACGGCACCGCCGGGTTCGCCGATACCGTCGGCTGCATCGCGCGCTTCCGGGCGCCGAGCAGCCTCGCCGTCTTCGGCCGGCAGCTCTTCATCGCCGACTCCGGCAACCACCGCATCCGCCTGATCCAGCTCCCGTGAGCGCGCCCGATAAATGACCCGCGGTCAGTTATCGCGAAAATAAATGACCCAGGGTCAGTTATCTCGAAAATAAATGACCCGCGGTCAGTTATTTCTTGCCGCGCGCCTTGCGCTCGTCGCCGGCGACCAGGTCCGCGGTGGCGCTCTTGACCGCCATCACCGCGGTGAGCGGCGCGCGCCGCAGGATCTCGAGCACGTCGTGCCGCGGATGCGCGCCGGGAAAGCACAACAGGTCCATCTCGTCGCAGCGCAGCGCCTGCGCCAGCTCCGACAGGTGCTTCATGCTCGGCGGATGGCGCCCCGCCTCGATGTTGTAGATGGTCGACTTGTGCACGCGCGTCGACCCCGCGACGTCGACCACGCTCAGCCCCTGCTCCTCGCGGAGCTGCTTGAGCCGGGCGCCGAGCTGCTTGAGCAGGGGTCGCATCCGGCGCCGACCGTAGCATGCTGATGTTATTGGTTAACGCGAAGTAATCAATTGGAAATTACTTCCATTAAATATCGATTCCTCGACGGAAAAGACCGAGTTGACGGCTTTGTCGGTTTCTGGTTTAAGTATGAATAAGCAATACCTTTGCCGCCTCGCTGCCCGCCGGCCACGCGCCCCCTTGCGAGTGGACGGCGGGCGGCGGCGCGGCGCTCGACGAATTGCCCCCGCGCCCGAACCCGCCTATCGTGACGAGTGAGGGTGGCGATGACTCGACTAAGCTTGGCTTTGTTGGTGGCGGTGGGGCTCTCGGGGTGCGGCGGCGACGTGGGGCCGCATCCGCAGTGCGATTCGGCGACCAACCCGTGCACCGATCCGGCGGCGCCGATCTGCGATCCGGCGACGCACACGTGCGTGGCGGCGCCCGACGGCGGCGGCGCCGACCTGAGCGTGCCCGACGCCGCGCCGCCCGACCTCACGCCGATGTGCGCGACGTCGGCGCAGTGCGGCGACCTGATGCCGATCTGCTCCGCCGGCGCGTGCCGCGGCTGCAGCGGCGCCGCCGACGACGCCGAGTGCGCGGCGCACAAATCGTCGACGCCGCGCTGCGACTCGACGTCGCACGCGTGCGTCGCGTGCCGCGCGTCGACGCAAGACTCGGACTGCGCCACCACCACGCCGGTCTGCGACACCGGCGTCTGCCGCAAGTGCAAAGCGCACGCGGAGTGCACGTCGCTGGTTTGCAAAAGCGACGGCACGTGCGCCACCGCCGCCGACATCCTCTACGTCGACAACAAGGGCGGCGGCTGCACCGGCACGCACACCGGCGCGCCCACCGATCCGTTCTGCGACATCCAACCCGCCATCACGGCGCTCGCGGGCCAGCACTTCATCCGCGTCATCGGCAGCCTCGCGTCATACGGCGCGGTCGCGCTCGACGCCGCCTCCGTCACGCTCGTCGGCCCCGGCGGCAAGGCCATGCCCCCGGCGAAGATCATCGGTAACGCGAGCCCTGCGATCACGTTCGGCGGAGCAACCGCCGCCAGCTCAGTGATCGATGGCTTTGACGTTTCGACCAGCTTCATGGACGCAATCGATTGCTACCCCACGGCCACCACCACGCTCACCGTCAGAAACTGCTACGTGCACGACGTGAGCGGCGCGGGCATCGCAGTGAGCCGCTGCGATTTGACGCTCGATCGAAACTTGATTGGCCCTTCGAACGTCACCGGCGGACTCTCGCTCTCCAACAGCACCTACGCGATCACCAACAACTTCATCGTGGCGAACGGCAACAAAGGCGCCGGCGTGACGTTCAGCAACGGGACGACCGGCGTGTTCCGGCACAACACCGTCGTGAGCAATCTGACGACCAGCGGCATCGGCGGGATTCAATGCAATGTCGTCGGTAATCCGGTGATCATTGAAAACTCGATAGTTTGGATGAACACCAAGGGCACGGGCGGCTCTCAAGTCGGTGGTGCCGGCACCTGCACGCTCACGAACGTCGACATCGACGAGACGGCGGCTGGGACAGGCAATACGAACGTGCAGCCGGATTTCGTCAATACCGGCGCAACCGATTACCACTTGAACGGACGCACGGCGAACAACCTCGCGTGCTGCGTCGATCAGATCACGAATTCACCCGTCAACCACGACTATGACGGGTCGCCGCGGCCGCTCAATGTGAAGTGGGATATCGGGGCGCACGAAGTTCCCTAGTTATTGTAAAGTTCGCCGATGCGGCTCTGGGCGATTGCAATTGCTTTGACGGCGCTGTCGTCGGTGGCGCACGCCAAGGACGATTACGATCCCGACGTCATCGAGGCCAAACGGCATTACGAGCGCGGATTGGCGCATTACAACCTTCGCGAGTATTTGAACGCGATTGACGAGTTTCAATCCGCTTATCGTTACAAACCGGATCCGGTGTTTCTCTACAATCTCGGCCAGGCGCATCGCCTGGCGAACGATCCCGAGCACGCGCTCTATTTCTATCGCGCCTACCTGCGCAACCTGCCGGACGCCGAGAACCGCGCCGAGGTCGAGCAGCGCATCGTCGACCTCGAGCGATTGCAGCGCGATCGCGCGACCATCGCCAAGCCGCCCGATCAAACAATCGCGCTGAAGCCGGCGGTCGCGAAGCCGGCCGAGCCGCCTCCCGCGGCGCCGGTGGTCCTCGAAACGACGCCGCGCGCTCCAGCGCCCGCGCCGTCGAAGCCGGTCTACGAGCGATGGTGGTTTTGGACCGTCGGCGGCGTCGTGGTCGCCGGCGCCGCGGTCGGGCTCGGCGTCGGCCTCACGCAGCGCGGCTCCAATCACCCGCCGTCTTATCCCGGAGTCGCGTTTTGATTATTCGGCGCACATTCCTGGGGCTGCTCGCCGTGCTCGCGGGCTGCGCCTCGTCGCCGGACGCTTGCGACGGCGTCGCCGGCACGTGCGCGTCGATCGACGTCTACGGAAACGGTGTCGGCGAAATCGATCAACTGCGCATCACGGTCAACGGGCAAACCAAGTCGACGCCGATGTTGCGTCACGCGCTGCCGGTCGAAATCGCCGCCACCTTCCCGCCGGCGTTGACCGGAAATCAATCGGTCGACGTCGTCGGGCTGCTGAACGGCAACGCCGTAGGCGAAGGCGCGGCGTCCCTCGTGCTGAGCGTCGGCGCGCACGCGCACGCGATGGTGACGCTTTCGCCGCTGGCGGCGCTCGACGGCGGCGCGCCGGTCGATCTATCGGATGCTGCAAGCACGGGTTGCAAGACCCACGCGGAGTGCGCGTCGGGGATTTGTCAGGGCAGCGGCGCGTGTGCCGCGTCGGGCGACGTGCTCTACGTCGACAACGTCGCCGGAACTTGCACCGGCGCCCATCTCGGAAATCAAACCGATCCGATTTGCGACTTTCCGCAGGTCATCGGCAAACCATTCGTGCACGTCGCGGGCAGCACACACGCGTATAGCCCTCTCACGCTCAAGACCATCTCGGTCGTGCTCGTGGGGCCCGGCGGCAAGGCGCAGCCCTCGGCCAAGATCGTCGGCGGCGCGAGCGACGCGGTCACGATCGGCGACAACACCATCGTGACGCTCGACGGTTTCGAGATCGCCGGCAGCCTCGCCGACGCCATTCGCTGCTTGACGTTCTCGCTCCCGCCGTCGTCGTCGGTCACGTTGAAAAACAGCTATGTCCACGACGTCAGCTACTTCGCGCTCGAGTTACAACGCTGTGACCTGGTGATCGATCGCAGCCAGCTCGGACCGGCGAACGCATCGGGCGCGGTCTCCATGACCTACGGCAACTATTCCATCACCAACGCATTCATCGTCGGCAATGGCGGGCCGGCGATGGTTTTCAGTGAGTCGGCGGCGGGCGTTTTCAGCCACGACACGGTGGTCGGAAACGTGACGAACGGGAGCACCGGCGGCTTCAATTGCAGCGCGACCGGCGTCACCGCCATCGACAACTCGATCGTCTGGATGAACTCGAAGCTCAACGGCTCGCAGCTCTACGGCACGTGCGCGCTCACCAACGTCGACATCGACGAGGTGGTCGGAGGAGCGGGGAATCGCAGCGTGGCGCCGGATTTCGTGAGCGCGGGGTTCGATTATCACCTCGGTGGGCGGACGGCGAACAACCTCGCGTGCTGCGTGGATCAGATCGTCGCGTCGGCGGTGGATCACGACTACGACGGGCGGGCGCGGCCGGTCGGCGGGAAGTGGGACGTCGGCGCGCACGAGGTGCCGTAGCGTCAGCGGCCCGGCTGGTGCGGAGTCTCCTGCTCGGGCGGCAGCGGCCGGCGCTGCTGCGGCATTTCGCCGCTCTTCATCGGCCTGGCCTCGGACGCGCCGGTGCGGCCGAGCGCGCGGTGCGCCAGGTCGTCGTGCTCCTCGAGCGTCGGCAGCGCGCCGCGCGCGAACGCCTTCAGCTCGGGATCCTGCGCCTCGTTCGCCTGCTTCTTGAACTCGGCGACGTCCTGGTCGTGGTCCTTCGCCATCGCGTCCAGGTACGCGCGGTCGAACTCGGCGCCCGATAGACGCGACAGCCGATCGTAGAGCGCCTGGTCCTCGGGCGAGAGCCGCGACGGCACCGTCACGCCCTTCTTCGCCGCCACCTGCTGGAGGTTCCGGTTCACGCGCGTGTGGTCGTCGATCATGCGCCGGCCGAAGTCCTTCACGGTCGAGCTCTGCGCGCGCTCGACGGCCAGGCGCCCGAGCTTCACCTCCGCCATGCCGCCCATCGCCGCCTTCTCGATGAACTCGCGATCCGAGTCGCCGATCCGGCCGGTGTCGGCGAACGCGGCGCCGCCGAGCAAGAGCGCGCCGACGGTGAGCACAATGTTCACGTTCCGCATCTCTTCCTCCTCCTCCGATTCACGATGCCGATCGCGTGCAGCAAACGTTCCCACCGAGTGGAAAACGGATGCCTCGCCGCGCGCCGCCCGCCCGGCGGACGGGCGCGCCCAACGCTTGCATCTTCGCCGCTCATGAAACCGAAGCTGATGATCGTCGACGATGAGCCCGCGCTCGGCGAGGTGCTCGAGGCGATGTTCGCGCGGCGCGGTTATCGCGTGGTGCAGCTCGATCGCGGCGAGGCCGTGCACGCGCGCGCGCTCGCGGAGCGGCCGAGCGCGATCCTGCTCGACGTGCACCTGCCGGACGTCGACGGCTGGGAGGTGTGCCGTCGCCTCAAGGCCGATCCGCGCACGCGGCGCATTCCGATCCTGATGATGACGGCCGAGTACGCGACGGTCGCGGACGCCGAGCGCGGGCTCGGCATCGGCGCCGACGAGTACGTGGCCAAGCCGTTCTTGCGCGACGTGCTCCTGCACAACGTCGAGCGGCTGGTGCGCCGCGCCGCCTAGCATCGCCCCGCTGGTCATCCCCCGACGGCGCTGGCATACTCCCGCGCCATGTCGACGAAGCATCCGTGTCAAGACGACGCGCAGCCGGCGGCGGGCGACGGGCCGCGCCGCACGGTGACGGTGCGGCGGGTCGATCAGGTCCAGACGCTCGACGAGCTGTTCACGCACTGCCTGCCGGCGTTCGGCGGCGCGTACCTCAGGCGCATCTACAAGATCCTCGACCAGGCGATCGGCGCCGGCTGCCCGCTCACCGTGGCGATCGCTGGGCCGGTGACCGTCTCGGGGCAGCACCAGGCGTGGCTGATCCCGCTGCTCGAGACCGGCTGGGTGGCGTATCTCTCGACGACCGACGCGGTCTGCTACCACGACGGGCACCGCTCGCTCGACGGGCGCAAAGATCCGATCCACGAGGTGCCGATCTTCGGCGACGACGGCGCGCTGCGCGACGAGAAGACGATCCGCGTGACCGACATGGCGTTCGACGAGGACGTGCTGCTCGATCAGGATCGCTTTCTCACCGCGGCGCTCCGGCGGCCCGAGCTGCAGAAGAAGATGACCGGCACCGAGCTGCGCTACCTGCTCGGCGGGCTCTACGACGCGCAGGAGAAAAAGAACGACGTCGCGCCCGGGCTGCTGGCGACGTGTCATCGCCTCGCGATCCCGCTGTTCGTGGGCGCGCCCGCCGACGGCAGCGTGTTCTTGAACTCGATGAAGCTGTGGGCCATGGAGCGCGCCGGCCTCGTCGAGCGGCACGGCTTCGAGCTCGACCTGCACGCCGAGGTGTTCGAGGCCTGCGCTTATCACCGCTGGGGGCTGTTCGAGAATCCGGCGCACATGCTGGCGACGCTGATCCTCGGCGGCGGCGTGCCGAAGAACTACAACCTGCAGCCGGAGCCGGCGCTCGGGCAGGTGCTCGGCATTCCCGACGTGCGCGGCTACATGTTCGACGTGCAGATTGTGACGGCGCCGATCACCGACGGCTCGCTGTCGTCGTGCCCGCCGGCGGAGGCGGTGACGTGGGGCAAGGTCGATCGCGACAGCTATCAGCAGACGACCGAGAGCATGCAGGCCGACTACTCGATGGTGATGCCGTTCGTGGTCAAGGCGCTGCTCGAGAATCGCGAGCGCTACGCGCGCTGGGCGGAGAAGATGGGCGAGGAGGCGCTGTTCGCGAAGCATCCGCAGGCGCGCGGATACTTGCGGCCGCGCGACGGCTATCGCTTGTTCGAAAAACGCGAGGGGCTGTGCAAGACGCTGACGGACGACGTGCGCGGCAACAAAGAGTGGCTGCTCGACACCTTGAAGTATCCGCTCGCATGAGGCGCGCGCTGCTGCTGGCGGTTTTGCCGTCGCTGATTTCTTGTGCGACGCAGCATTCGACGGGCGCGAGCGCGAATGCGATCACGATCGATCACTATCGCGCGATCGTCGCGGCGGCCGATCGGCTCGACGCCGATCGCGCGCTCGACGCCGGGCGAAAGCCGGCCGAGCTGCTCGCCTTCCTGCGCGTCGCGCCCGGCATGCGCGTCGCCGAATTGGGCGCGGGCCGCGGCTACACCACCGAGCTGCTGGCGCGCGCGGTGGCGCCGAACGGCGTCGTCTACGCGCAGAATCCGCCCGCGCTCGCGCGCCTGTTCGGCGCCGATCCGCTCGCCGAGCGCCTGGCGCGCCCGGTGAACGCCAAGGTGGTGCGCAGCGATCGCGAGTTCGACGATCCGCTGCCGCCCGAGGCGCGCGACCTCGACCTCGTGCTGATCAACGCCTTCTATCACGACGCGGTGTGGATGAAGAGCGACCGCGACCGAATGAACCGCGCGGTGTTCGCCGCGCTCAAGCCGGGCGGGCGCTACGTGGTCAGCGACTCGAGCGCGCGGCCGGGCTCGGGCGTCGCCGACGCGCAGACGCTGCACCGCATCGACGAGCAGGTGGTGCGCGAGGAGGTGGCGCGCGCCGGGTTCAAGCTGGAGGCGGAGAGCGACCTGCTGCGCAATCCCGCCGACACGCGCGACTGGAGCGCGTCGCCGCGCGCGGCCGGCGAGCGGCGCGGCACCAGCGATCGGTTCACGCTGGCGTTCGTCAAGCCGGCTTCGTAGAGGGGGCGCACATGACCTGGGCGATCGTCGGTGGAGTGGTGGCGCTGGTGGCGGTGCTCGGCGTGCTCGCGGTGCGGGCCGAGCGGCACACGGCGGCGGCGAAGCTGCTCGACGCGCAGGCGGCGTTTCAGCGCGGCGACTTCGCGGGCGCGCTCAAGCTGCTCAAGGACGCGCTGTGGGTGCCGCTCGGCGACAAGTACGGCGCGGCCGACGCGCGCACGGCGGCGGCGGCGGTCGGGCTGCTCGAGGACGTGCTGAAGAAGATGGGCACCGATCCGGCGCCGCTCACCGCGGTGCTCAAGGGCGAGCTGGCGGCGGCGTCGCAGGCGGGCGGACCGGTGGCGCAGGCGGTGATCGATCCGGTGAAGCGGTTCCTCGACGGGGATCGCGACGGCTGGCTGGCGCAGGCGCTCGCGCGCAAGACGCTCGGCGGCGACGCGCGGCCGCAGCCGCAGGCGGGCGCCGACCTGATCACCGTCGCGGCGGAGCAGGCGCAGGTGGTGTCGACCGTCGGGCGCGCGCTCGGCGCGGGCAAGATCGACGACGCGCTCACCGCGCTCGATACCAATCTGCAGCGCGCGGACGGAGCGTTTCGCGCGACGCTGTTGAGCCAGCGCGGCGGAGCGAGCGCGCTCAAGCAGGACTTCGTGACCGCGGCGGCCGATCACGCGGAGGCGGCGAAGCTCGAGCCGGACAACGCGGCGCACGCGGCCAATCTCGCCGAGTCGCTGGAGAAGCTCGGCGACCCGGCCGGCGCGCTCGGCGCGGCGCAGAAGGCGCTCGACCTCCAGCCGCTCGCCGACGTGCGCGACCTGGCCAGCGGCGTGATCCGCCGGCTGACCGCGCTCGGCGCCGCGCCGCCCGCCGGCGACTCCTCGACGGGAAACTGACGCGTGGACCCGCGCCGGCGCATGGTGCGCGACGGCTACGACGCGGTCGCCGACCAGTGGATCGTCGATCGCCGGCGTGGCGCGGCGCACCCGTCGTACCCGAAGCGCGAGGGGCGTTGGCTCGAGCGGTTCTACGGCAAATTGCCGCAGGGCGCGCGGGTGCTCGATCTCGGCTGCGGCGGCGGCGAGCCGATCCTGGCGGCGCTGATCGAGCGCGGCTACCACACCACCGGCGTCGACTTCTCGCGCTCGCAGCTGCGGCTGGCGCGCGCGCGCTGCCCCGAGTCGGCGTTCGTCGAGGGCGATCTCGTCGACGTGGAGCTGCCGGCGGCGTCGTTCGACGGCGCGGTCGCCTACGACTCGCTGTGGCACCTGCCGCTCGCCGATCAGGCGCGCGTGTTCGAGCGGCTGCGCGGCTGGCTGATCGGCGGCGCGCCCGCGCTGGTCACCGTGGCGGTGGTCGATCCCGGCGGCGAAGGCGCCGATCACGAGCTGCTCGGCCGGCCGATGTTCTACGCCGTGTGCTCCTACGAAAAGACGCTCGCCATGCTCGACGCCGCCGGCTTCGCCGTCGAGGATCACGACTTCGACGTGCCCGACGGCGGGCACACCATCCTGCTCCTGCGCGCGGTCTGAGCTACTTCGCGCGCAGGGCGGCTTCGACGAAGTGCAGCCGGTCGTTGCCCCAGAAGAGCTCGTCGCCGACGAAGAACGCCGGGGCGCCGAACGCGCCGCGCTCGACCGCCTCGTCGCCGTTGGCTCGCAGGGCGTCCTTGACCTCGGGCGACTCGATGGCGCCGAGCGCGCGCGCCGGGTCGAGCCCCGCGCTTGCGGCAATTTGCCGCAGCTCGTCCTCGGCGGTGATGTCGCGGTCGTCCACCCACAGCGCGCGGAACGCGGCGTGCGTCGCCTGCGCCGCGCGCGGCGGCGACTCGCGCCCGGCGGCGACGATCAAGCGCATCGCCTTGATCGCGTTCACCGGAAAGCGCGTCGTCATCTTGAAGTCGACGCCGTAGTGCGCGGCCCAGCGCTCGAGGTCCTTCATCATGTGCTGCGCCTTGGCCGCCACCGTCGCCGGCATGACGTTGCCCGTCGCCTTGAACACCGCGCCGAGCACGAACGGGCGCCACGCCACCTCGCCGCCGGCGCGCGCCGCCACCTGCTCGATCTGCGTCGACGCGAGGTAGCTGTAGGGCGACGAGAGATCGTAGAAGAACTCGACGCGCTTCATCGGCTCCTCGGGGAATCGGCGATCAGGGCCGCGGCGCCGAGCACGCCCGCGAGATCGCCGAGCGCCGACTCGACGATGGAGAAGCCTTCGCGCGACGGCGCGTTCACCGCGGCGTCGAATTCGCGCAGCGCGCGGCGGCCGAGCTCGGGCGCGCCCTGCCACACGCCGCCGCCCATGATCAGCCGCGACGGGTTGAGCATCGTCACCGCGTTGGCCAGCGCGATTCCGAGGTAGCGCGCGACCTCGTCCCACAGCCGGTTGGCGTAGGCGTCGCCGAGCCGCGCCGCCTCGTCGAGGTGGCCGGCGTGCACGTGCTCGAGCGCGCCGCCGGCGAGCTGGAGCGCCAGCGTCGGCTGCGGCTGGCCCGCGGCGATCAGCGCGCGCAGCTCTTCGCGCACGCGCGTCTGAATGTTTCGCCCCGACGCGTACGCCTCGAGACAGCCGCGCTGCCCGCAGCCGCACTGGCGCGCGCCGGGCGCGTCGGGCGCGACCACCTTGGTGTGGCCGAACTCGCCGGCGAGGTGGGTGGCGCCGATGTACAGCTCGCCGTCGAGGACCAGGCCGGCGCCGACGCCGGTGCCGACGAACACGAACAGCACGTCGCGCACGCCGCGCGCCGCGCCGTAGGTCGCCTCGCCGAACGCGATCGCGTTCAGATCGTTGTACAGCTCGGCGCGCGCGCCGACGCGGCCGCGCAGCCGCGCGCGAAAGTCGACCTCGCGCCACCCGAGGTTGGGCGCGTTCACCACCACGCCGCTCCAGCCGCGCAGCATCGCCGCGATGCCGACGCCGACGCCCAGCCGCTCGCCGCGCGGATCGACCGCGCGCGCCAGCTCCTCGAGCAGCGCCGCCACCGCGTCGGGCGCGCGATCGCCGAGCGGGTGCTTGGCCTCGTCGCCGATGATCGCGCCGCGCTCGACGTCCACCAGCGCCGCGCGCGCGTTGGTGCCGCCGAGATCGACGCCGACCGCCAACTTCATCTGCGCGCCTCGGCCTCGATGCGCTTGAGCACGCCTTCGACCAGCGTCTGGATCACGACCAGCCGCTCCTGCGTCTCGGCCTCGAAGCGCAGCACCAGCGCCGGCTGCGTGTTCGACGCGCGCACCAGCGCCCAGCCGTCGGGCCACGTCACGCGCGCGCCGTCGACGTCCACCACCTTCGAGTCGCTCTGCTGCTTGAAGTGCGCGACCACGCGCCGCACCACTTCGAACTTGAGCTCGTCGGGCAGCTCGTAGCGGATCTCGGGCGTGTTGAAGAACTTCGGCAGCGTGTCGACGTGCTCCGACAGCGTGCGCGCGCCCTTCGAGAGCAGCTCGCACAGCCGCGCCGCCGAGTAGATCGCGTCGTCGTAGCCGAAGTAGCGGTGCGCGAAGAAGATGTGCCCGCTCATCTCGCCGGCGAGCAGCGCGCCCTCGGCCTTCATCTTCTCTTTGATCAGCGAGTGGCCGACCTTCCACATGATGGCGCGGCCGCCGGCGCGCGCGATCTCGTCGTAGAGCGCCTTGGAGCACTTGACCTCGGAGACGAAGGTCGCGCCCGGCACCTCCTCGAGGATCGAGCGCGCGAACAGGATCATGAGCTGATCGCCCCAGACGATGCGCCCCTTCGCGTCGACCACGCCGATGCGATCGGCGTCGCCGTCGAGCGCGATGCCGACCTCGGCGCCGACCTCGGCGACGGTGCGCTTGAGATCGGCGACGTTCTTCTCGACGGTGGGATCGGGGTGATGGTGCGGGAAGCGGCCGTCCGGCTCGCAGTACAGCTCGGTCACGTCGAAGCCGAGCTTGCGCAGGAGCGGCACCGCCAGCCCGCCGACGCCGTTGCCCGCGTCGACGACGACCTTGAAGCGGCGCGGGCCGAGCTGGATCTTGGACGCGCAGGTGTCGACGTACGCCGCGCTCACGTCGCGCTGCTCGTAGCTGCCCGCGCCGCTCATGAAGTCGCGTTTGTCGATGAGCGCGCGCAGCTGCTGGATCTCTTCGCCGTGGATCGTCGACTTGCCGCGCAGGATCTTGAAGCCGTTGTCCTCGGGCGGGTTGTGGCTGCCGGTGATCTGCACGCCGCCGTCGGTGTCGAGGTGGAACACCGAGAAGTAGAGCGTCGGCGTGGCGACCACGCCCACGTCGATGACGTCGATCCCCGTCGAGAGCAGCCCCTCTTTGAGCGCGGCGTGCAGGCGCGGCGAGTGGACGCGGCAGTCGCGGCCGAGCGTGATGCGCCGCGAGCGCGCGCGCTGCAGGTGCGTGCCGATGGCGCGGCCGAGATCGGCGACGAACGCCGTTTCCAGATCGCGGTCGGCGTTGCCGCGAATGTCGTATTCGCGAAAGACTCGAGGATTCATGGAGCGCTCCCTGGCCAGAGACGAATAGAGGGACAGCTACAAATAGGATTCTCGTTTGCTCTTTTCAAGCGCCTTGACGATCTCGCGCACGTCCTGCGCGCGATCGCGCGGCAGCACCAGCACCGCGTCGTCGCTGGCGACGATCACGAGATCGTGTACGCCGACGGCGGCGACCACGCGGCCGTCCGAGGCGTAGAGCAGGTTGTCGCGCGCGTCGACGGTGACGGTGTCGCCGAGCGAGACGTTGCCGGCGGCGTCGGGCGCGGCCAGTCCGTCGAGCGCGGCCCACGAGCCGACGTCCGACCAGCCGAAGTCGCCGGGCACCACCGCCACCTCGTCGCGCGCGAGCCGCTCCATCACGCCGTAGTCGATCGAGATCGCCGGCGCTTTGGGATAGCGCGCGGCCGCGCGCGAGGGATCGGCGCGCAGCTCGTCGAGGATCGCGCCCAGCTCGGGCAGCTCGCGGTGGATCAGCTCGAGGATGCGCGAGGCGCGGAAGAAGAACATCCCCGAGTTCCAGAGATATTTTTCCGACGCGACGTAGCGCTCGGCGGTGGCGCGATCCGGTTTCTCGACGAAGCGCTCGACGGCGAACGCGCCGTTCGACTCGGCGCCGATTTCAATGTAGCCGAAGCCGGTCTCCGGGCCGGTGGGCCGGATGCCGACGGTGACCACGCGCCCGTCGGCGGAGGCGGCGAGCGCGCGCTCGAGCGACTCGGCGTACGGCTTGGGCCGCGCGACGTATTGATCCGACGGCACGACGGCGATGAGCGCGTCGGGATCGCGGCGCAAGACGTCGACGGCGCCGAGACCGATGCACGCGGCGGTGTTGCGCGCCTCGGGCTCGATCACGATGTTGGCGCGCGGCACCGACGGCGCGGTGCGCTCGACGTCGGCGACCTGATTCGCCGCCGTCACGATCAGCGTGCGCTCGGGCGGCGCGATCGCCGACAATCGCTCGACGGTGGCGCCGAGCAGCGTTCGCCCGCCGGGGAGCAGCGGCAAGAACTGCTTCGGCCGTTTGCGCCGGCTGGCGGGCCACAACCGTGTGCCGCCGCCACCGGCCATGATCAAGACCCACGTCTGTGGCACGGCTCACTCGTTTACCACAAAGCGCGAAGCTTGCGTTGATTCCTCGACGGGCGCGCGGTAATTTTCTCGGATGGATCCGGCACGTCTGCGGAGGCTCTACGTCGAGCACGTGGCCGAGCTCGAGCGCGGCTATGCGCGCGCGCTCGCCGAGCACGGCTACGACTCGGTGGTGATTCACTCGGGCGCGCCCAAGACGCGCACGCGCTTCGACGATCAATATTGGCCGCTGCGCCCGACGCCGGAGTTCCAGCACTGGACGCCGCTCGTCGCCGCCGACTGCGCGCTCTTGATCCGCATCGGGCAGCGGCCGAAGCTGGTGTGGCCGACGGCGGTGGGATTCTGGGAGGCGCCGGCGAAAGCCGACTCGGATCATTGGCAGGCGTCGTTCGATCTCGTCGAGGTGGAGGAGGTGGGCGACGTGCGCGCGCATCTTCACCCGGCGGGGCGCGCGGCGTTTCTCGGCGAGGACGAGGCGCGCGCGTCGGCGTGGGGCTTCAACGACGCCAATCCGCCGGCGCTCGCGCGCGCGCTCGATCGGCTGCGCGTGGTCAAGACCGAGTACGAGGTGGCGTGCCTCGACGAGGCGAACCGGCGCGCGGCGGCGGGGCACGAGCGCGTGGCGGCCGCGTTTCGCGACGGCGATCGCTCGGAGCTGGACCTGCACCTCTTGTACTTGCAGGCGACGGAGCAGGACGATCCGGAGACGCCGTACAAGAACATCGTGGCGCTCGGCGCGCACGCGTCGACGCTGCACCACGTGAGCTACGCCCGGCGCGCCGAGCCGCGCGCGTCGCTGCTGCTGGACGCGGGCGCGACGGTTCACGGTTACTGCTCGGACATCACGCGCACGCACGTCAAGGGCGCGGGCGCGGCGGAGAGCGCGTTCGCCGGCATCGTCGCCGGCGTGGAGAAGATGCAGCAGCGCCTGGTGGCCGCCGCCACCGTCGGGCGAAAGTACGAGAGCCTGCACGAGGAGTCGCACGCCGAGGTCGGGCGCATCCTGGTCGACGCCGGCGTCGCGCGCATGAGCGCCGAGGAGGCGGTGACGTCGGGCGTGACGCGCGCGTTCTATCCGCACGGGCTCGGCCACTCGCTCGGTCTCCAGTGCCACGACGTCGGCTGCGCGGAGCTGAAACCGAAGAGCGACAACCCGTTCTTGCGCAATACCACGACGATCGCGCCGGGGCAGGTGTTCACCGTCGAGCCGGGCATCTACTTCATCGACCTGCTGCTCGCGCCGCTGCGCCACGGGCCGCACGCCGCGCGCGTCGACTGGAAGCTGGTGGACGCGCTGGCGCCGCTCGGCGGCGTGCGCATCGAAGACGACGTGCGCATCCTCGACGGCAAACCGCCGCAAAACCTGACGCGTCAATACTTGCCGTGACCAACGCGTATCGAAACGGCGAGACGATCTATCTGCGCCCGCTCGAGCGCGCGGACGCGGCGCGCATCACGCCGTGGCTCAACGATCCCGAGGTCACGCGCAACCTGACGATGTATCGCCCGCTCGGCCTCGCCGAGGAGGAGAAGCGGATCGAGGCGATCGCCGAGGCGAAGGACGACGTGATCGTCGGCATCGTCGAGCGCGAGAGCGACGCGCTGATCGGCGTGTGCGGCCTGCACGGCGTGAACGACAAGAACCGCCGCGCCATGCTCGGCATCGTCATCGGCGAGAAGTCGCGCTGGGGCCACGGCCACGGCACCGAGGCGACGCGGCTGATGGTGGCGCTCGCGTTCGAGACGCTCAACTTGAACCGCGTGTGGCTCGACGTGTTCACCGACAACGAGCGCGCGGTGCGCTGCTATGAAAAAGTCGGGTTCAAGCGCGAGGGCGTGATGCGGCAACACGCTTTTCGCGAGGGCGCGTATCGCGACCTGCACCTGATGTCGCTCTTGCGTGACGAGTGGAGACGGTAATGCCGAGCGAGCTGTCGACGCTGACGGAGCTCACCCGTGAGCTGCAGGATCGGTTGGCGCTCGAGATCATGCTGCAGCGGATCGTCGATCACGCGGCGCTGCTCCTCGAGACGCCGCGCGTGAGCGTGCGGCTGCTCGATCCGGCGCGCACGCGGCTGGTGGCGAGCGCGCGCGCGGGCGCGCCGATGCACCACACGCCGGGCAGGAGTTCAAGCTCGGCGAAGGGCTGCTCGGCTGGATCGCGCAGCACGGCGAGGCGATGCGGCTCGACGACGCGGAGAGCGATCCGCGCTTTTTGCCGCGCGCCGATCAGAAGCAGAAGCTGGGCGCGTTCCTCGGCGTGCCGCTGATCTCGGGGCGCGCGTGCATCGGCGTGCTGTCGTCGGTGCATCCGGAGCACGGGCACTACACGCCGCATCATCAGGAGCTGCTGTCGCTGATCGCCGGCATCTGCGCGCCGCACGTCGAGGTGGCGCGGCTGCAGCGTTTGTCGCAGGTCGATCCGCTGACGGGCGCGCTCAACCGGCGCGGGCTCGACCAGGCGTTTCCCGAGGCGCCGCCCGACGACGTGCTGCAGCCGCTGTCGGTGGCGATGGCCGACGTCGATCGCTTCAAGCTGATCAACGATCACTACGGGCACGCGATCGGCGACGAGGTGCTCAAGCACGTGGCGCACGTGCTGGCGGCGGCGGTGCGCGTCGGCGACGCGGTGATCCGCTTCGGCGGCGAGGAGTTCTTACTGGTGCTGCCGAAGGTGGATCTGCAGACGGCGTGGAACATCGCCGAGCGCGCGCGCGCGGCGGTCGAGAGCTCGGGCGTGGTGGCGGGCGGCGTGGCGATCCGCGCGACGATCTCGATCGGCGTGGCCGAGCGGCGGGGCAACGAATCGCGCGACGAATTGATCAAGCGCGCCGATCAAGCGCTGTACGTCGCCAAGGACGCCGGGCGAAACCGCATCGAAACGGCGATCGGCTAGGTTATACGCGGTCGCGCCGTGGAGCGCGGGACGAGCTGGTGGAACAGGCTCGACTCGCGCTTGAAGAAGCCCTGCGTGTGAAACGACTCGGGCAGCCGGTACAGCTCGAAGTCGAGGTGGTGACACAGCTCGTGCAGCAGCGTGCGCAGGAACGCCTTGAACGCCACCACGCGGCGGTGCGCGGCGGTGCGCATCCAGACGCGGATGGTCGGCGGCTTGCCGTCGCCGGCGGTGTAGAGGCCGTGCAGCTCCGAGCCTGCGTCGCTCGGCCGCACCGCCAGCACGCGCACCACCACCGGCGGCACGCCGAGGCGCTCGGTCAGCATGCGGCAAAGTGCCGCACACGTGCCTTCGATGATCGGCGGCTGCCCGCCCGCGAGCGCGCGCTCGACGGCGGCCGCCAGCTCGACGAGCGGCTGCTGGTTGGCGCCGAGCCGCACCGCATGGATGTCGTCGGAGCGGCGATAGATCGCCTGCTCGGCGCGCGACAGCCGCTGGTAGTAGGAGAATCGCAATCGAGGGGAAGTTTGGATCAGGCGGGGCGCGACGCGTAGCGAAAGCTACATCGTCTTGTCGTCGGAGTCGTCGCTCGACTGCAGCATCGGGATGCAAACGCCCGTCTGCTTGCACAGCGCCAGCTTGTCCTCGCGCGACATCGGCGTCTTCAGGCCGTCTTTCTTCTCGGCCGTCGCCGCGCCCGAGCGATCGCGGGCCGCGTTGTTGGCCGCGCCGATCTTGTGCTCGACGCCGCCCTCACGATTGTCGCCGTTGTGCATGCGCATCGTGATCTGCGACTTGAGCGGAATCGGCGCCGGCGCGTCCTTGCGGCCCAGCTTGTTGTCGGTGCGGCTCGACTGCTGCGAGACGTCGGCGCGCTTGGACGCCGCGCTCGAGCCTTCGCGGTTGTCGCCCTTCTGCATGCGCAGCGCGACCTCCGCCTTGAGCTGCACCGGCGCGCCGTGCGTCGCCTGGCCATAGTTGCGATCGGCGTTCGGCTTCTGCACCGTCACCGAGTACGGATCGTAGTGATAGCTGCGATCCATCTGCCGGTCGGCGCGGCCGTCGGCCGCCACCTTCATCGTGATCTCCGGCCGGAGCGTTCCCGGGGGCGGAGAAGCGTGGTCCTCCCAAGGCTTGGCGAGCGCCGAGCCGGCAAGACCCAAACTTCCGAAGACACCCACTGCGACGAGCAATTTGCGCAAGGTCCACCTCCGGTTTCCGGCGCGGTCACCCCGCGCCCGGTCGTGTCGTTCAGCATGCCATGTGCCAAGCGGCACTTACCATAAAGATCGGTAGTTATCGTCGACGGGGGCTGTCGCAACTGAGGACGACGCTACTTTCCTAACGGTTTTCCGTGCGTACGTCCTTGAATGGAGGGCGATATGGCGAATCAGGGAAATGGATCGTTCATCACCGACATACAGACGCTCCGTGATCGCGCGCGGGAGCACATCGAGGAGGGCGCGGTCACTCCGAGCTACGGCGTCGATCGCGAGACCGCGATCAAGCTGCTCAACGACGCGCTGGCCACCGAGCTGGTCTGCGTCGCGCGCTACAAGTTTCATTACTACATGGCCAAGGGGATCCACGCCGAGTCGATCCGCGCCGAGTTCCTCGCGCACGCCGGCGAAGAGCAGCAGCACGCCGACGTCCTCTCCGAGCGCATCGTGCAGCTCGGCGGCAAACCGGAGCTCGACCCCAGCGGCCTCACCGCGCGCTCGCACTCCGAGTTCATCGAGGGCAACACGCTGGTCGACATGATCCGCGAGGACCTGATCGCCGAGCGCATCGCCATCGATTCGTACCGCGACATGATCCGCTTCTTCGGCCACGGCGACTCGACGTCACGCCGCGTGATGGAGACGATCCTGGCCAAGGAGGAGGAGCACGCCGAGGACCTCGCCACCATGCTCCAGCAGCTGGGGTCGTGACGTGGCGGTGACCATCTCCGACGACGAGGCGCGCGCCCTCAAGACGTTCCTCGACAAGTTCATGCCCGAGCTCGACTACGAGCTGGCGCGCATCAAGCTCGAGCGCGATCGCCACTCGCTGGTCGTGCTCGAGGAGACGCTGCAACACGTGCGGCAGAAGCTCTGACGACGGAGCGGCGCGAAATCGCTAGGCCGGGTTGCGGCTGATCGGCAGCTTGGCTTCGTTCCACGCCATCATGCCGCCGGTGAGCACGCGCGTCTTGAGGCCCGCGCGGCTGAGCAGCTCGGCCGCCTGCCCGGCGCGCATGCCCGAGCGGCAGATGCAGATGATCTCGCGCTCCTCGCCGGTGAACTGCCCGGTCTTGGCCGGCAGCTGACCGAGCGGCACCAATTCGCTGCCGTCGATGTGGCCGAGCTCGGAGACGAACTCGTGGGGCTCGCGCACGTCGAGCAGGCGCGGCTTCGCGCCGGCGCTGAGCGCGGTTTGCAGCTCGCTGGCGGTGATCGGCGACGGACGTTGGCTCATGCGCTAGTCGTATGCGATGAGCCGCGCGAAGGCAAGCGGCGCGCGGCCGCCGGGCGGAGCGCTACTTGGCGGGCTTCGGCGCCGCGGCCGCCGACTTCGGCGCCTGCTCGATCATCTCCACCTCGATGCCGATGTTGACCTCTTCGCCGACGACGTTCCCGCCCTCGATCGCCTTGTTCCACTTCAGCCCGAAGTCGCCGCGGTTCACCTTGGTCACCGCGGTCACGCCGACCACCGTGTTGCCCCACGGCGTCTTCTGCGGCTTCGACGGACCCTCGAGCATCCACGTCACCTCTTTGGTCACGCCGTGCATCGTCAGGTCGCCGGTCATCTTCAACCGGCCGCCGTCCTTCCACACCTTCTTCGACTTGAACGTCAGCGTCGGAAACTTGGCGACGTCGAAGAAGTCGGGGCTCTTGAGGTGCGCGTCGCGCTTCTCTTCGTGCGTGTTGATGGTGGTCGCGTCGACGGTGGCCTCGACCGAGTCGTTGGCCGGGTTCTCGGGATCGAAGGTGGCGCTGCCCGAGACCTTGGTGAACTGGCCGCGGACGTTCGAGACCTCCATGTGGCGGACGACGAATTCGGCGCTCGAGTGGGCCGGGTCGATCTCGTAGTGCGCCGGCTTGGCGAACGCCGGCGCGGCGCCGAGGGCGAGCGTCGCGGCGATGACGAGTGAACGGTTCATGGGCTCCTCCAGGGTTGGCGCCGCATCATGCAGCAAGATCGTGGCCATCGGCAACTGGCCGATTTGCCGACGGGCCGCGCGGCCGGCTGGCTCAAAATGAGAGAGCACTGAATCAAAATGAGAGGGTCAGAAATAGGCCTTCAAGGTGAATTGCAGGTTGATCGGCACGCCGGGCGTGAAGTGGACGTCGGCCACGCCGGGGCGGCTCGGCTGCGAGACGCCGCACTCGGCGAAGTGCGGGCTCGCCGGGTTGTACGTCTCGTCGTGCGTGCACGAATGGTTGCCGAACTCCGCCTCGCGCCACGTCGAGTCGAACAGGTTCTGGATCGCCAGCGACCCTTCGAGGAAGCTCCAGCGGTATGCGCCGTAGAGATCGACGATGAAGTACGACTGCGTGTTGACGCGCGACGGATCGCTTGCGGCAAATTGCCGGTACTCGGCGCTGTTCTCGTCGAACGCCGGCCGCGCGCCGAGGTAGCGGAAGCGCAGGCCGCCGCGCACCACGCCGGCGCGCTCGCCGAAGTCGTGCTTCGCCGTCAGCCCGCCCGTCAGGTACAAGCGCGGCGCCAGCGCCAGCCCGCCCGACGGCGCGCCGTTCGGCAGCGACACCGGATCGGCCTGCGCCAGATCGAAGTCGGCGTAGAGCCAGCGCAGGATGCGCGCGCGCACCTCGAGATCGAAGCCGAGCCGCCGCGTCGCCGCCGACGGCACGAAGGTCGCCGTGTCGGCGTCGAACACGGTCTCGTTCTCGAGATAGCTCACCCAGAACGCCGCCGCCGCGTCGACGCGGTTGAATAGATGCACGCGCGCGCCGAGCTCGCCGCCGTAGATGCGCGGCACCGCCTGCACGACGAACGTGCCGCCGCTCGGGCTCGCGCGCGTCGCGCCGTCGGCCAGCGCCGCCTGCGCCTGGTTGGAGTGAAATCCCATGCCGAAGTTCAAGTAGAGATCGAGCTTGTCGGGCAGCGGCGAGACCACCAGCGTCGCCTTCGGCGAGACCAGCGCCTTCTGCTTCGTCCCGCGATCGGTGCCGGCGACGTCGAACGCGAAGTAGTCGACGCGCACGCCGCCGATGGCGCGCACGAAGCGGTTGAACACCACGTCCTCCTCGAGATAGCCGGCGAGGTTGGTCTGATCGACGTCGTCCGAATCGATCGGCGCCAGCCGCTGGCGAAAGTCGCCGTTCTGCGACTCGGCGTTCCAGCGCTCGACGTGCACGCCGTCCCAGCGCGCGCTCGCGCCCATGGTGGTGCGCAGCGAGATCGATCGCCAGCGACGGTGAAAGTGCCACGCGAAGTTGGCGCCGGCGTACACGCGCGCGTCGTCCTGCTCGAGCTCCGAGCCGTGCACCGGATCGCCGAGGAAGAAGGTGAAGTCGTTCCACAGCGACAGGCGATAGCGCGTGACGTAGGCGGTGGCCTCGATCTCGTTGATCGCGTCCTTGTGCTTGAAGAACGCGGTGAACATCTGGCGCTCGGTGACCCCGCCCTCCGACGGATCTTCCGAGCCGAACTGCGACAGCCGGCCGGCGCTCACCTCGCGCGCGGGGATCTGCCCCGAGCCGGTCCAGCCCGAGCCGTACGCCTGCACGAACACGCCGAGCTGCGAGCGCGGCGAGAGGTCGTAGCTGATCTTGGAGAACAGGTTGTAGCGCTTGAGCCGCTCCGGATGATCGAACGGCCCGTCGTCGTACGCGGCTTCGAACGCGACCCACGGGTGGAGCTTGGCCGCCCAGCCGGGCAGCTCGGGCGCGGCGATGCCGACGAAGCGTCCGGTCGCCGCCGCCTTGCCCGCGCCCAGCGACGGGAACATGCCGAGCGTGTACGAGACGCTCGACGACTCGAAGCGCTCGCGCGTGATCAAGTTGACCGCGCCCGCCGTCGAGAAATCGCCGAAGCGCACGTCGTAGGGCCCCTTGACCACGTCGATGCGCTCGATGGCCTCGGGGATCAGCCAGTGCAGATCGGCGAAGCCCTGCCCGTGCGCGTGCGACGGCAGGTTGATCGGGATGCCGTCGACGAACACGCCCACGTCGGTGCCGTGATCGGCGTCGAAGCCGCGCAGAAAAAGTTGATCGGCCTTGCCGCCGCCCTGGTGCTGCACCGCGAGCAGGCCCGGCACCACGCGCAACAGATCGTTGGGCGCGGTCTTCGGGCGCAGCTCGAAGTCGAGGTTGCGGATGCTCGACGCCGACGCCGCGCTCGACGGGCCGCGCGACACGACCGTGGTCTCGTACGCCGACTTGCGCTCGGTGCCCGCGTTCTCGGGCAGCGCGGGCGCGGGCGCAACTTCCGTCGGCGCGGGCTCGGCGGCGATCTCGGCCGAGAGGTGCGGGCGGATGTTGAAGCGTTGATCGAACAGGACCGTGGACGCGATCGGGCGGCCGTCGTGCTGCGCGGGGCGAAAGCGGAACTTGCGCGCGGCGGCGATCGCGGCGTCGTCGAGGCCGACGCCGGCGGAGCGGATGAGCTTGACCTCGCCGACCGAGCCGTCGGCGCCGATCGACAGCTCGAGCCCGACGGTGCCGCCGATGCCGGCCAGGCGCGCGGCCTCGGGATAGCTCGGCTCGACGCGCTCGATCAGCACCGGCGCGGTGTCGGGCTCGGCGCTCTCGGGCTTCTCGTCCGGCTCGTGCGCGAGCGCGGGCGCGGCGAACAAAAAGGCAAGGCACAGGGCACTCCGTGCCCCGATACGTGGACGCATGGCTCCTCCCCGGATTTTCGCGGACGCGGGCGGCGGCGATCAGCCGGCGGGCGGACCGCGGGGAGCGTGCGTGAAGCGCGGCGCGGAGGCGAACGCGCGCGGCGATTCCTCGACGGGGAGCCGCGCCATCGGGCGCGCGGGCGGCGGCAGCGTGAAGGGCGCGGCGCCGAGCAGCGACGCGCCGAGGTGCTCGAGCGCGCCTGAGCCGTGCGCAGGATCGATCGGTTGCGGCGGCCGCGAGTGCGCGTGCGCGAGCAGCTGATCGCCGAAGTTGTGCGCGTGCGACGAAGCCGGATCGTCGCAGACGACGAGCGTGTACTCGGCGAGCGCGCAGTCGACGGCGGCGGTGCCGGCGTGCGCCACGTCGGCGAGCTCGAGCGCGGCCAAGTCCGCGTCGAACGCCGCGTGGTGGAACGCCGCGTCCTCGATCGAGGGCGCGGCGAAGTAGACGGTGCCGAACGCGCCGTGCACGTGATCGGCGCCGTGCAGCGCGTGGTGCCGTCGGTGCAGCACGGGCAGCGCGATCGCCGCGGCCAGATAGCCGGCGAGCACCACGCAGGCCTGTAGCCGCGATCGACGCACGAACCCCAATCCTACTACGAGCCGTGCGCGAACGTGGATTGCCGCTACAGGTCGAGCATCAAGCGCTCGGGCGCCTCGATGCGCTCCTTCACGCCGACGAGAAACTGCACCGCCTCGCGCCCGTCGACGACGCGGTGATCGTACGACAGCGCCAGGTACATCATCGGGCGCAGCGCGATCTGATCGCCGACCGCCATCGGCCGCTTGATGATGTTGTGCATGCCGAGGATGCCGGTCTGCGGCATGTTGAGCAGCGGCGTCGACATCATCGAGCCGTAGATTCCGCCGTTGGTGATGCTGAACGTGCCGCCCTGCAATTCGTCGAGCGTGAGCTTGTTGTCCTTGGCGCGCTGCGCGAGCGCCGCCACGCCGTGCTCGATCTCGGCGAGGCTCATGCGATCGACGTGGCGCAAGACCGGCACCACCAGCCCGCGTCCCGAGCCGACGGCGATGCCGAGGTGATAGTGCTTCTTGTAGACGATGTCGTTGCCGCGCACCTCGGCGTTCAGGCCCGGGTAGGCCTTGAGCGACTCGACGACGGCGCGCGCGAAGAACGACATGAAGCCGAGCTTGATCTGGTGCTTCGCGACGAACGCGTCTTGGTACTTCGCGCGCAGCGACTGGACGGCGCTCATGTCGACTTCGTTGAACGTCGTGAGGATGGCGGCGGTGTGCTGCGCCTCGACGAGCCGCTCGGCGATGCGGCGGCGCAGCGGCGTCATCGCCACGATCTCGACGGCGTCGTCGCCCGCGGCCGCCGGCGCGCGCGCCGCGATCGGCGCCTGCGCGGCGCTCGCGCTCACGATCGCGCCGGCGCTCGCGCTCACACTCGCGCCTTCGCGGATCGCCTTGCGCATCGTCGGCGACGGATGGCTCGGCTGCGGCACGCTCGCCGCGCTCGCTTGCGGCGCGCTCGGCCCGTTCACGCGCGCCGCCTTTTCACCGTCGCCGCTCTTCTCCGGCTTCGCCGCCTCCGGCTTCGCCGCCTCGGCCTTCGCGCCCGGCGCCACCACGCCGATCACCTCGCCCACCTTCACCGTCGCGCCCGCCGGCACCCGCTGCTCCGCCAGCACGCCCGCCACCGGCGCCGGCAGCGCCACCGACACCTTGTCCGTCTCCAGATCCGCCACCGGCTCGTCGACGCCCACCGCGTCGCCGACCTGCTTCAGCCACTTGGCGACCACCGCCTCGGTAATCGACTCCCCCAGCTTCGGCACTACCAGCTCGATCGCCATGGACCGCCTATTCTATCTGGTCGATGGGCCCGAACGCCCTATTAATGATGTCGCGCTGCTCGATGACGTGCGCCTTGTACGAGCCGGTCGCCGGGCTGGCGCTCTCCTCGCGCGTCACCGTCTTCACCGTGCGGTGCGCCGCGAGCCGCATCAGCCGCTCGTAGATGAAGTTGCGCGCGCCCATGTTGGCCGGCTCCTCCTGCACCCACACCACCTCGTCGGCGTGATCGTACTGATCGAGCGCCGCCGCCAGCTCGCGCGAGCGCAGCGGGTAGAGCTGCTCCAAACGCACGATCGCGGTGGTTTTATCCGAGCGCTTCTGCCGCTCCTCGGCCAGCTCGTAATAGATCTTGCCGGTGCACAGCAGGATGCGCGTCACCTCGTCGCGGCTCGGCGGCTCGGGATCGTCGAGGATGCGCTGGAACCGCCCGCGCGCGAAGTCCTCGATCGGCGACTTGGCCGCCGCGAGCCGCAGCAGGCTCTTGGGCGTCATCACGATCAGCGGCTTGCGCCACTTGCGCAGCACCTGCCGCCTGAGCAAATGGAAATATTGCGCCGGCGTCGTCGGATAGCAGACCTGGATGTTGTCCTCGGCGCACGCCTCGAGGAACCGCTCGAAGCGCGCCGACGAGTGCTCCGGCCCCTGGCCTTCGAAGCCGTGCGGCAGGAGCAGCACCAGCCCCGACAGCCGCTTCCACTTGTCCTCCGACGAGGTGATGAACTGATCGATGATCACCTGCGCGCCGTTCACGAAGTCGCCGAACTGCGCTTCCCACATCACCAGCCCGTCGGGATAGTCGAGCGAGTAGCCGAACTCGAAGCCGAGCACCGCCGCCTCCGACAGCGGCGAGTCGTAGATGCGGAAGCCGCCGCCTTCGCGCACGTGCGCGAGCGGCAGGTACTCCTCCTCGGTGCGCTGGTCGACGACCACCGAGTGGCGGTGCGAGAACGTGCCGCGCCGCGAGTCCTGCCCGGTGAGCCGCACGATGTTGCCTTCATTAATGAGGGAGCCGAACGCCAGCGCTTCGCCCATGCCCCAGTCGACGCCCGCGTCGCCGCGTCCCATCTGCGCGCGCTGCTGGAGCAGGCGCACGATCTTCGGGTGCGCGCGAAAGCCCTCCGGCAGCGACGTGATCTTTTCGCTCAGCATCGTGAGCGTCTCGCGCGGCACCGAGGTGTCGACCTCCGGCATGGTGTCGGGGCCGCCCTGGTAACCGATCCAGTAGCCGCGCATCGCCAGGATCGCCGGGCGCGTGGTGCGCGTGCGCGCGAACTCGGCGTCGAGCAGCTCCTGCTGCTTGGCCACGATCGCGTCGGCCTCGGCGCGCGTGATCACGCCGCGCTTCTCCAATTCGCGCGAGTACACCTCGCGCACCGTTGGGTGCGACTCGATGAGGCGGTACATCGACGGCTGCGTGAACGCCGGCTCGTCGCCTTCGTTGTGCCCGTACTTGCGGAAGCAGAACATGTCGATGACCACGTCGGATTGAAACTCCCGACGGTAATCCATCGCCAGCCGCACCGCCTGCGCCACCGCTTCCGGATCGTCGCCGTTGACGTGGAAGATCGGCACCTGCACCGCCTTGGCAATGTCGGTGCAGTACTGCGTCGAGCGCGAGGCGGCCGGCGCGGTGGTGAAGCCGATCTGGTTGTTGACGATCACGTGCACCGTGCCGCCGGTGCGGTAGCCGCGCAGCTGCGACA